>Ga0181599_1000388_pt1 | contig 46002 bp, 31 predicted proteins | sample 041ome_3_FD_148658 | JGI IMG/M metagenome (GOLD analysis project Ga0181599, IMG submission 148658) | Coastal salt marsh microbial communities from the Groves Creek Marsh, Skidaway Island, Georgia - 041405US metaG (spades assembly) | ecosystem: Environmental > Aquatic > Marine > Intertidal zone >...
GGGCCGATCAGCACGACGACGACGACGTTCTTTGTCTCTGTCTCCGTGTCTACGACTGTGACCTCGACATCGACGACGACGACGACGATGTGTTCTTCCGCATCCGCATCCATGATGCCGCTGACGCGGCGGTCGATGATGACGCCGACGCCGACGCGCGGGCGCGCGGTGACCCCGCGCGCGGCGTCCACGGGCGTGACCCTTCGCGAGCTCAAGGCGGCACCCAAGTCGCGCGTGGTCGTCGACCTCGATGGCTACGGCAAGGTGCTGTTGCAAGAGTTCATGGGCGACGTGTACGCGGTGAGCAACAAGTGCCCGCACTTGGGCTTGAGCATGCAAGGGAAGACGGAATTGTTGAGCGCCAAGGTGAACGATGATTGCTCGATCGTGTGCCCGGCGCATGGGAGCACGTTTGATATGAAGACTGGAGCGGCGAAAGGGGAGTGGTGCCCGAATTTACCGACGTTACCGGTGGTGGGGAAGCCGTTCGCGGGGGAGCCAAAGGGTATCGCGACGTACGCCGTGACGGTGGACGAGAGCAGCGGGGCGATTTCGATTGCGTAATTCGTGCGTGCGTGCGTGCGTGCGCTTCAAGATTAAGAATGTACGAATGATGATGCCGGCGACGATGACGGGCGTGTGTGTGTGAGCCACGTATTCGGATATTTTTTTTTGTTATTTCAACGCGTGACAAAAGTAACCGCCTCCTCACTGATTGTCTCGCACCGGCGCGCGATATATATTCGTCATTCGATGCTCGCGCATCGATGCGCGCGCGCGCGGGTGACGCACGTATACGCCGCGCGCGCGCTGTCGTCCTCGTCATATGAGACCGTGGTTGGCGTTGAAATCCACACCAGACTCGCGACGCGGAGTAAACTGTTCAGCGGCGCTCCATCGACGTATGGCGCGCCGCCAAACACCGCCGTGGCCGCATTCGACGCCGCACACCCTGGGACGTTGCCCGTACTCAATGCCACCGCGGTGGCGCTCGCGATTAAGCTCGCGCTCGCGCTCGAGAGCCAGGTGCAGTCGCGGTCGAGCTTTGATCGCAAGCACTACTTTTACGCCGACTTGCCGCACGGGTATCAAATCACGCAGCAGCGCGAGCCGATTTCTCTCGGTGGACGCGTGCGCATTGGGTATGATGATGCCGGGTTGGGTGCGAGGTATGTTGGGATTGAACGAGTGCAGATTGAAATGGATACTGGGAAGAGCTCGCGAGCCACGGATGTCGGCGGCTCGAGCGGCGTCGGCGGGACGAACGCGACGCGTGTTGATTTGAATCGTGCCGGTCAGGCGTTAGTGGAGATTGTCAGCGCACCAGATATGCGAAGTGGGGAAGATGCGAGCGCGATGGTGGAGGCGATGCAGAGGATGTTGAGGTATTTGAATGTGAGCGACGCAAACATGGAGGAAGGCTCGTTGCGATGCGACGTCAACGTGAGCGTTTGCACGAGTGAGGATGCGAAACTGGGCAAATTTGGCGAGCGCGTGGAGATTAAAAATTTGAATAGTTTACGAAGCATCGTACGGGCGGTGAAGTATGAAGCGAAGAGGCACGTGGAGGTGTTGAGTGCCGGCGGCACGGTGGAGCGACAGACGAGAACGTTTGATACCAACACCGGTAAAACAGTCGTGTTGCGAAGCAAGGAGAGTCTCCTCGATTACAGATTCACGCCCGAGCCCGATTTACCACCGCTCGTGCTCACGACGGCGGATGTGGAGGCGATTTCCAATCGCATGCCAGAGCTTCCGGCGGCGGCGTTTGATCGTTTGACAAAGACGCTCGGTGTGTCTGTGTCAGCAGCGACGACAATTCTCGCCTTCCCGACGTCATTGAAATACTTTGACGTCGCCATGGAAAATTGCGGTGAAGCCAAGGGTGTGGACGTTGCTAATTTCATTGCAAATGAAATCATTGGCGCCGCTCGCAAGGATGGCGGCGCGACTTTTAAGGATCCACTGTCGCGCGTCCCGCGCGCTGCTTCAGCGATGCGCGTCGGGCAGCTCCTCTCGCGAGTTGCTCATGGCGATATAAGCGGTCGAATGGCCAAAAAGGTGTTGGAAGCTCTGATGAATAGCGACGAGCGTAGCTTGAGCGAAATCATTGACGACGTATGCGGTGGCGGTCAAATGTCGAGCGATGGCGGCGCCGACAACTCTCTCCGTGAAATCTGCACCGCCGTGGTGAGTGAAATGACACAAGAAGTGAAATTATTTCGCAGCGGTAAATCAAAGCTCATGGGTGCACTCGTGGGAGAGGTAATGAAGCGTACGAACGGTCGAGCAAACCCCAAGGAGGCGAGCGCGCTTCTTACCGAGTGCATCGACGCTGTCGACAATTAATCGTCCATCACTTCACCTCCTCATCACAAGCATTAGTCATCATCATAAGCAATGGTGAAATAGAAATTATAATTCAATAGCTAGTAATAGATGCATGCAAATCACGTAAGATGCCATGTTTACAGCGCCGAGAGACCCTTGTTAAATGCATCGCGCGCGCCCGGCGAAACTGGCGCGTCCCCCACGTACGTGTCCAAAAGCGCCAATGCCAATTCCTCGGACTCAAACTCTACGACATCACCGGCAATATCAATACTCGCCTTCTTGGACGCGTTAGGCGTCCAAGTGATGATAACATTCGTCCCCGATTTAAGCTTTATCCCAGAGAAAGCGTCACTCAAAGCTTCAAGCTCATCGTTTGCCTTTTCCTCAGCCTTCTCCGCCGCCTCAGCCGTGGTCGCCATGAAATCCCCATTTTCATCCTCTTTTGTCGCCATGTTAGTCGCAATCTCGCGCAATCGCGGCGCCAAAGCCTCGTCTAATGCACTTGCAAAATCTTTGCCATCGACATCTCGCGCGAGCGTGATGCGCAACGTCTTATCGTACGCCCCCTTCAACAACCCGAGCGCCTTGGCCGATTTGGCCTTATCACCGTCAACGTACAACGCCAACGCATAGACCTTGACGTCCAAAATGGCCACACGCTTCGTGCGCGCGCCCGCTCCTAGGCAGACTTGTCCACGCTCTGTGTCAGGAAAAGAAATCTTTGTCACCGGGTCCACCACGGCGCGCACGCACACCGACGCGCGACGGGACGTCGTCGAGACGCGCGTGACGGCGGTAGTGCGTGCGATGGCGGTGCGAGAGGCGAGCGCGTGTGCAGGCATGGCGTCGAAAAGCGGCGTCGTGAACTAGCGCTATCCACCGCGCGCGGCTTCCTTTTATGGCTGTGTGCGTGTGTTCCTTTCGCCGATGCGTGACAGTTACACATGGGATACAAATACAACACGCGCTATGGATTCAGCTAGATTTATACACGCACTTCGCTGGCGACGTGCGAACATGGCTATCGCGGCGGTGCAGACTCGTTCGTGACGAGCGTTTGGATTTCTTCCGGCGTCATGCCGTCGAACGGGTCGTCGTCGTCGATGTCGTCATCATCGCTTTCGCGATGTGCGTTCATCACGTTGGCACCACTAGCCGCGAAATTCACGTCGCGAACGCCGCGACGCACGGCGGCGCGGGCGTGCTTGAGCGCCGCGTCCTTGGCCGCCGCCGTCGCGGCGCGCCTGTCCAACTCCTGGGACACCATTTTATGCCCGAAATATCCAAAGAATGACACCACGGATACGACGAACACCGCGTTCTGCCATCGTGGGATGTGTCTGTCGGCGTTGCTTACGTCGACTTCGGTCCAGGAGAACAGAGGCGAGCTTTTGGCGTTGAGCTTACGGGCTGCAACTTGCTCAGCCGCGCGGCGAGCCGGAGAGTCTTCGCTCGGCTTTGACGACCACGCGCGCGTGTTTTGGGCGTTGACGTCGCGAGAAGGCGTTTTAGACTCGCACAGACGCGCGAACGCGCGAGCAGTGCATCGGTGACGCATCGCGCGTCGATGAGTGAGGATGTTTTTGTTTTTGTTTTTTGACGCTTTTTCACTTTGGCGTTTTGACAAAACGACACAAAACGGTTTTGTGTCGTCGCTACAACGCTAAGGCGCGGGCGATGACGCGAGCGCTGAGCGCTCAAGCGTCGCCGCAGATTCGCTATCTAAAACTTCTACGATGGCACGCACGACGTCGACGCGATGGGAGATATCCATAGCGGGTGACGCGATTTTCTCCATGAGGAGCGCGTCGAGTTCGGCTCGAAGATGCTTGAATAACACGGCGACGCGGGGAGCGGCACGGAAATGAATCCATCCATCGCATACCGCGCTCGACCGTTCGTGATTGATTTTGATTTTACCACCGAAAAGGAGTAATGGGTAGGACCCCACGGCGGTGGCGTCTCTGATGTAGACTTTCGTCGTGCGTACTTTTTCATGGTAGAGCAAAAAACGCGCGTCGAAATTTGGAGCGCCATAGCACACGGACGTCGGGTGCAAGTGGACGTCTTTGTCATGTTTCGTTTGTACGGTGGCTTTGTTTGCGTTGGACGTATATCGACTACGCCCGCCTTGGTCGTCAGCGCTTTGTTGAACGGCGCTAAGCACTGCGACATTTGGATATAAACCAGCGCAAATCACGGCGCGAACAAGCGCCTCGTTCCCGGCATTCACGCTCGCCTCGGCGAGCGCTTGCTCGAGACGGTTACGCCGACCTCTACCGCTGCGGTATTGAGGAAGTTGTTCCGTCGAGTGCGGTACAATACCAAGCGTCCCAGCACCCGAACGTAGAAACCCAATTTGATCCAAAAGCTCCGTGTACTGCTGCCGCATTTCAGAAATTTGCTTCAACGTCTGCCCGGACAAGAATAGTTTTGACAAATAATCCCGTTCGAAACCGCGCCCTTTTGATTTCGCGTGTAACCATCCAGCGTAAGCGCGGACAAGTGTGAGATGGTCGCTGCTTTGCGACGCAATCTTACGCTTTGCTGCATCCGCCTCGTCGCGTTTATCCATTGGAGCCATAAACGGCGAACGGAATCCGACACCCGCGGCTATAGTCAGAATGGGATCCAAGCAAGAAAACATCGCGCCGTACAGCATCATTTTCCCGAGACGCGCGTCGACGGGCAGCTCTGCTAAGTGATGTCCAAGCGCAGTGAGTTCATCCTTCGAGTCCACGGCGTCGAGTTCGTAAAGGCTTTTGAGCGCGGACGCAATCGCGTCTTCGGGAGGTGGTTCGATAGCCATGGACAAGAACTGTCGAATATCGCCCAGCCCTAAAATTTTAATCTGTAAGCATAAAGCATCGAGGGGCGTGCGTAAAATCTCTGGCGTTGTGAAATCTGCCAGCACTGTGGCTTCAGTCTTCGAGCTGTACAAATGGAAACAATATCCTTCTCGCACGCGTCCCGCTCGCCCGCGACGCTGTCGGCTGCTCGCCTTGCTGCACCACGCAGTGACGAGCGCGGACATGCGCGACGCTGGATCGTATTGCGTCTCACGCACGCGTCCGCTATCGATAACGAACACAACGTCATCAATCGTGATTGATGTTTCTGCAATGTTCGTCGCCATGACAATTTTCCGCACTCCGGGTGGCGGTTTACTAAACGTCATCCGTTGTTCATCCGAGCTCAACGTGGAGTGGAGCGGAACGAGGAGAAACCGCGCGTCTGCATCGTGTAAGTTGGCTCGCAATCGATCGTGTAATGTTCTGATTTCTGCCATGCCCGGAAGGAAAATTAATACCGCCCCATCCTCGAGGTCGTCGGCGATGTACGCGACGAGAAGCTCGATGAGTTCGTAATTGATTTTCTCTTCGTCGATGACTTGCAAGCTCTTCCACGTTGTTTCGCTGTATTCTGGATACATATCGCGCGTTTCTTGTCGCACGTCGCTCATCGCCGAACGATCAAATGATTCTTCCACGGCTTCGCGAAGTGCTGCGCCACGCGCGCCGCCGCCGCCGAGCATTTTGAAGACGCGTCCGCCACGTCCGCTTTGTTCGACGCCCAAAGCGAATTCGCCGTCGGGCTCGCATACATACCCCGTCGCCTCAATAGCATCTTCGAGACGGTACTCACTCACAGGGAACGTGCGTCCAGGAATTTCAACCACCGGGCACGGCGCTTGAATGTGCGATTCAAAATAATTCTTAAACAAATCTGCATTCACCGTCGCGGACATGGCAACGAGATGAAAGTCTTTCCTTTTTGCTGCAAGCGAACGGAGAATGACGAGTAAAAAGTCACTCAGTAAATCCCGTTCGTGTACTTCATCGACGACGACGTGCGAGACACCCGTTAAATTTGGGTCTGTCTGTAATCGACGAAGTAAAATACCCGTGGTACAGAAGAGCATCCTCGTCTTTTGACTTTGTTTGCTTTCGAGCCGAATGCTGTACCCGACGACGTCGCCGATGCGCTCGCACCGCTCATCGGCGACGCGTTCAGCCACGGCGATGGCTGATAACCGTCTCGGCTGCGTGATAATGATGCTCGTTTCTCCACCTTTGCCGGCTTTGACAGCTTCTTCGAATATAAATTGAGGCACCTGCGTGGTCTTACCGCATCCGGTTGCTCCGCTCACGACAGCGGCGCGAGACGATTCAATGGCGTCAAGCACGACGGCTTTCATATCCGCCGCCGGAAGCTTTGCGCGAACCTTTTGCATCTCGCGCCATTTATCGGATTGTACCTTGGCAGTTTCAAGCTCGAGGAGTCGTGCGCTCACGCTTGCCCGTCGCTCGGCGCTGTGGACATCGTCTTCGATGGGTGTGGCTCCGGATAAAGCGTTCGCCGCGGCGGCGGCGAGCGCATCAATTTCTTGCGTTTCATCTCGCGTCTCATCCCCCGCGTGCCTATCTAATCCCGCCTTTTGCACTTGTTTCGCGAGCCAATTCGGCGCTTTACCTGTAGTCGTTTTACTGTCGTTCTTGCGAACATTTGGGACCACTTTCTTCTTTGGTTTCGCCACGGCAGCCGCGGTGGAGGCTAAACGTTTCGCGTGTTCCTGTTCCCATCTCGATAATTTCGACTCGAGCGATGTATCTTCGCGGCTGACATCCAAAACTTGGTTGTTATCGCTCACGTGTTGCGGCGGCGGCGGATCGTCGACGTCGGCTCGCGCGCGTTCTTCAGCCATCATGGCTCTAAAGTATTCAATACGCTCGCGGCGTTCGTCCTCATCGGCGTCGCGCTTGGCTTGTTCGGCTTCCAATCGTTCGTATGTGCGCTTGATGTGTGCACCGCGTCCAGTGAGAACGAATGTGTCTTCACGTACACCATCATCGATGTTGAAACCGTCGCCCTCTTCGCCTTCTTCGGCGCCGTCGTCGAGCGTCCCGCGTTCGGCGAGAATCGTCGGCATGTTTTCTCGCACCCAATCAATCACGGCGTACACGCATGGTTCACCCAGGTACGCCTGCGCGTGGGCCGCCACACTCGCAGCCACTGATCGACGAACGGTCGCTGGGAGTGCGTCGTGACGAACGACGAAGAGCGGCGCTTCGGCGGGATACGTGCTCCCTGGTGGAAAGTGCACTTCGAGCGCGCACGTGTCCCATTGACGCCCGGCGGCGTCTTCGTCCAATTCTACTTGCACCGTCCAAAGTTTGTCCGCCTCGCAAATTTTGAACTTATCATCTAATATGGCTTCTAAAGCCATGGCTTCTTCCCCGCGTTCGGCGAGCATGTCGTCGTTGTTTTGCGAAGGCGGCATCAAAGGCGTGTCGCTGTCGGCGGGCTGAAGTGATTTAAGCAACGCGTACATCGCGTCTTCCTCAATCCAACCACATGATTCTAACATTTCTCTCGATTCCGCACGCGAAAAACCAATAGCCATCAAACGAGCGAGCATTGCGCGCTGTAAAAGCAACACATACGGGTCGGTGGCTCTCGTATCGCTCACGTGCGCTTCATGTGTCGTCGCCGCGCCAGAAACGACGAGCTCTGTCTTTGACTCTTTCTGCTTTTGTGACGCTTCTGATAATCGCACGAACGCGTCGGGCATTTCGTCCTTGGGCACGCGCAAACACAACCAATCCAATACAGCGCTTAAACGTTCAAGCGCGTGCTTTTTCGTGTCGCCGACTTCCGGATTTGCGGCGAGCGCTTCATCGACGCGCATCTCTGCGAATCCCTTCTCAAGCACGCGACGTCTTAATAACGAATCTCGTAACTTCCGTGCGCGCAGCACACGCTCGGCTTCTTCTCTCGCATCCACACTCGCGGCAGCGCGAGATGCAACAACGGCGCCATGGCGCTCTTGTGCGCTCAATTCGTCTAAAATATTAACGCTCGATGCCGCGCGCCGACGACCGCCGCTCGTCGGCGCCAATCCAGCTGCTTCACCCTTCACGATCGGTGCCGCCAAGTTCGCCGCCGCGAGTCGTTCTCGCGCTATTTCTACATCGCTTTTCGTCGTCGACGGCGCCTCGGATGCGTCGTCATCGCGACAGTTTGCCAAGACGTCCCACACCTTTTCCGCCGTCTCTTCAGTCAAGTGCAACACCTCCTGCGCGCCTCCCATCGCACCCGCACCGCCCGCCGCGCTGCTCGCGCCCGGAACGATGCCTAACCCGTCTGTGCCGTACCCGAACCCTCGAAATCCGCGCATGGAGACGGCACCGGGATTGTCATCGTCGCCGTCGCCGTCGCCGTCGCTCGCGGGACCAACCGCTCGCGGTGCGCGGTGCACCCAATCATGCGCGTCCTCGCCATCGCCGTCCCCTTGGCCGCTCGTCCGCACGCGCACATTGAGCACTTCTATCGCCCCAGCGGGCGTGCGCGGCGTCGTCGGGACGCCTCGCCGTGGAAGGACTGGTTTGCGTCGAGGCGCTCTGTTCGCTGGACGTCGCGCGCCCGCGTCCTCGCGCATGCCTTTACGTCGTCGTTATCGCGTGCGCGACGCGCGTGGCATTGAAAGAAAATAGAGGTGGGGTTCGGTGTCGTCCTTCGCGTCGTCGTCGTCGTCGTCGCGTGGATGCGATGAGGGCGGCGCGACGGACACTGTGGTGTGTTTCTCGCTATACATATTCAACAAATTTGGCTCAGAGCTACGCGCGCCAATTTGGACGCTTCTTGACGCTCCCAAAAGGATTAAACCCACGTTCGGGACCCGTGGTGACGATTGTATTTGTCGCTTGCTTCAATTGCTTGCTCGCGCGCCGCGTTCGGACGTTACCTCCACGTCCGGTGACGATCCAAAAGATGGCCCGAAGCGTGTACGCAAAGGTCCAAAACGCCACTCTAAACGGCGTCATGGCGATGTACACGATGGCATTTTCTAGCGATAACGTCGACGCTAAGAACCTGACCGTCATGAACCATCTCGCGACGATATTGTCGTTCATGTAAATACTATCGTCAGCACCCAGTCGTCGTTCGACTTCTCGCGTCATTTGTTGTTGTTCCTCGTCAGTGACTGCTTGAACTTTAAATCGAAACAATACGCTGCCATCCGGCATGTCTAATCGCTCAACTTCCAACGCGCGTTGTGCCTGCGTGCGATAAATCATTGTCGTCATAAATCGTCAGTCAAAACGCACTCGGTGCTCGAGTTGGCGCGGCGCGTCGACGCTACACATGGACGTATAATCCAAAATAATCAACCCGTCCCGCGATCGATCGGTCGACGCTTTGAACCCACGTACCCGCTCCTTGACCAAATTCTTCACCTCCTTCTTCACCAACTCCTCGCGCATCCCTCGCTCAACGCGCCGCCGACGTTCAATCACCTCCTCAGCGCGATTCTTCGTCACGCGCGCGCCATTATTCGTCGGCCGCATTGCGCTCTTCGCTCTTCGCGCGGCGCCGCTCATCGGTCCAGATAAGTTGCGCACATTCGTCGCGAGCTCCCTCGCGCTCGGCAACCCTCGCGTCCGGGTGTCGTACGGATCGGCGTAAAATGACGCGCCGACAAATCCGCGCGCGCGACCGCCCGTCGGTGCGCGGTCATCGTCGATGGTGCCGTCGTTTCGTGACGACGCCGCGGACGTGATGGGCCACACGAATGTGGTCGTCGTGCGTTGGCGCCGGTGTCGTCTGTGCGCGTGCGCGGCGCGCACATCGTTCGACGGACGCCACGCGGTGTGCGCGAGCGTTCGTGCGGCGTGCATGGGGCCGATGTGTGCGTGCACACGACGAGTTCTGCCGTCGGTGGATCACTGATTCAAATGTTTGTTTTCGAGAGGCGAGCGACAGCTCGCCGAGCTCAAACGATGCCCGCGCGCGTTCACGCGGGACGCTTTCGCGCAGCGATGGATTGTACAGAACACAAAAAAATATCATGATAGCGTGAGATGAGTATTGACACAACAACGCCGGTGGACGACGAGAACAACAACGGAAGGAGTACGGGTGAGAAAATATCCAAGCGCGCTCATGCGTTGGAAACCGCAGCGGATGCGCTGCGATGTTCGGCTAAGCGCGCGCGTAAAACCGCCACGGTTCCTGTGGCATCAATATTGCATCGCACGCACTCGGATACGAGCTCGGCTTTCTTCATCTTTGATAACGGCGTTTGCGTTTGCGTCGGCGCGCGCGCGGTGTTGGCTGGAACAAACTCATCCACGACAGTCATGACGCGCTCCACCGCCTCTTCCGCGACGGACGACGCGTCGACGACGTCTACCACGTTCGTCTCCTCCACCACCGCCTCGGGCGCGACGCCAAACTCAAACAACATGGCGCCGTCCTCGCGCGCGGTGATTCGACACGGCGCACCGTCTTCAAACGTCGCGCTTCGGCGCACGCGTCTCGCGCCGTCTCTCGCGCGCGTTCGCGCCGCTCTCGCGATCGCGAACGATGGGTAAGACACTCGTACAGCCATGGCGCGCGCGTGCGTCGTCGTCGTCGGGCGGTCGTCGTCGTCGGGCGCGTCAGCGTGTGGAGCCGACAGCCTGGGACAACGGTTTTTGTGGCCACACATCGCCGCCGCGTCGTCTTCAGTGCGCGGCGTGCGAGGACAATGTCGGGCGACGGCGACGCGCATAAGGATGTCATCGCGCGGTTGAAGGAGGCGGCGAAAGGAGACGCCGCGAGGTTTGAGAATATGACGGTACGTTTGTTGACGCGACGCGTTGATGGTGTCGCGAGTCTGACGAATGACTGCGTACTTTTTCGTCGGTATCGTAGATTGAAGACGCGCGAGCGCGATACGCGAGGTCGCAAGACATACGCCAAACGGTGACGGCGGCGCTGGATGTGGAGCTTGCCCGGAAACGCGCGCTTTTGGAAAAGTTTATTGCGCTCGGCCGCGCGGCGCCGCCGCCGCCCGAAGTGGACGCGAGCGCGGGACACGACGCGTCTGTCATCGATACCGGTGCGTTAGACATCACCGACGCATCGAGCGTAGATGACGTGAAGAAGGCTCTGGCGGCCTCGCAGGCGTTGGCGCGCGTAAAGCTTCACCAGGCGAAAGTCGCGCGTGCGCACTGCGACGTCATGGAAGCCGCGCTCGCGGCGGCGCCGTAAACGCGCATCAGCGCGCACGTCGTCGCGCCGAGGGTGTTGTAATGTTAAGTTAATAATCATAGCCATCATCTCGGCACAAACGCGCATCCATCGGCGTCGACGCGCGCGAGAAAAGCGCGTGAGCTCGCCTCTTGGAGCGCGCTGGTTGAATACAGTCGTTGGAAACACCAACGCCACGCCACATTCGCGCGCACGCGTCATGACGTACCGCACGTACGACGACGTCGGGCGCGAGACGAATCCGATTCCGTTCATCGCCACGAGCGCGCCGAACGCACAATCGCCGACGTCGCGCCGTGCACAGCGCGCGAGCTCGCGCGCGCGAGAGGAAGATGCCGCGGTGCTCGAATACTGGGCGCGCGTTCGCGCGGGCGTCGAGCGCGCGCCGCGCCCCGGGGCGGAAGCTGCGGAGAATAAAAGGCGATGTGCACACTTGGAGTCGCACTTGGCGACGGTGTTGGCGCCAGAGAGGCGAGGGGATGATGACGAAAGCGATGGGCCTCGACGTCGCGGGCGGGAGCTCGACGAGGAAGAGCTTTCGTTGATGCACGCGAGAGCAGGGGCGACAGCGGCATCGGCACCACCGTCGGGAGTGCCATTAAGTGATGAAGACGTGCGATTGTTGCGATCGGGATCGTTGGGCTCGGCGACGGCGACGAGGGTGTCGTACGACGCGGCGTACGGGGAGCCGTATTCAATGCCGTTCGCGCCCGACAGACAACACGCGTACGAGGAGGCACCACCAGCGGCGTCGTATGCGCAAGAGCAAGCTCCAGAAGAAGAAGGTTTCTTTGAGTACGGCGTGCATGAATTGCCGCGACATATGAAGGATTGGTACGAGCCGCCGACGGAGGAGTACGGTTCGTTTGTCGAAAATCGCGAAGCTGCGGGCGCGTACGATTCCGCGTGGCGCGCCGAGGAACGGCGATTTAACACTGTGCGCAATTTAAAAACGCATCAGCTTTGGTAGCTCTGAGAGGCGGTAAAATCATCTTCAGATTCTGTAATACAATAACAACACGCCAAGCATTGGACGCGTCTGACGCGTCTCAGCGGCGTTCCAAATAATTCATGGGCTACGCAAGCACGCGTACGAATATCTAGGTTTCGTGAACAACGGTGGAGATACTCCCCAATCATAAATTGGCCACCCACGCTTGAGTGCGTGCGCTTTCAATCTCGGATCAGGATTCACGCACACGGGATATCCGACGTGTTCGAGTAGTTTCACATCCGTCATGCTATCCGTGTAAAAGTAGCAATCCTTCATGTCCACACCGTGCTTCTCGCACCACGCTTTTGTGGTGTCGTATTTCCCATCACCATACGCTACAACGTTGATGTTACCATCCATAACGCCGTTCTCATCCACGCCCATGACGCTGCACACGATGTTCTCCTCACCCGTCTCCAACCCATAAATCTCCGCCCCAATCGCCGCTGGATGCTGCCACGTCGACGTACACATCACACATCGATCCTCATTCTCAATATGTGCCGCGAGCGTGCGCTTAAACCCCGGCCGCACGCGGTGCTGCAACTCCATGCGAAAAAAGTCTTCAATTCGACCTCTAAACGCCTCCTCCCGTTCGCCCTTGTACAGCGCCGCAGCCTCCTTCCCCGCCGTCTCTGCCCCATCCCCGTACCCGAGCGCGTACCTCCCGAACCAATACATCGCCTGCGTGATGAGCGAAAACCCAACTCGTCCCGCATTAATCTCACTCTTCACCCACAGCCACGACGAGTTGGCGTCTATAATCGTATGGTCCAAGTCAAAGAACGCCACGCCCACACCCTTCCCCGACCCTTTCGTGGGCAACGCACGCGTGATATCCGCGTTCGCGACGTCACGCGGCGCCTTTGTCGGCGTCACGACCGATTCCGACGCATCGATCGCGCCCGGCGCCGCTGTCGTCGTCGCTGTCGTCGTCGATGCGTCGCCCGTGCGAGTGGCGCGAGAAACATCATCATCACCATCATTCATCTCCGCCGCGTCGCTCGCGCGCACATCGGCGGCGCCGGAATCGTCGCGCATGCGCACTGCGTTCGCGTCGCGTTCGCGTGACGCGCGTCGACCGCGCGGACGAGGGCGTGTCGAACGCACGTGCGCGCGTTGATGTGAGGCGATGTTTGGTGTTGCGCCACTTCACACGGCGCCGCATCCATGCGCCGTCGGTGCGTCGACGCAGCGCGTCTCCGCGCGCTGTGCGCGCGCGATGCGGTGCCACGCGATGAGTTCGTCGCGCACGCGCGGTGGCGCGCGGTGTCGAGCGCGGGAGCGGCGCAGCGGGCGGGACAAGATGCGTCATCGCATGGTGGCGGAGCGGTGCGCGGGTATAATGAATTCGACGCGCGTGGAGGCGCGCGCGATGGACGAACGCGCGAGCGCGGGGCGGTGGGACCAACGTTTGCGTCGTCGTCGACGTCAACGGCGCATGTGCGCGCGGCGGTGCGAGACGAGGACGATACGGGGGCGGTGAGCACGAGCGGTGGGGTTTCAGCGTCGGCGTTTTCGGGTGCGTTTGAGCTCATTCGTCAGCATGGCGACGTCGCTGCGGTGTGCTTGACGAGTGCGATATTGATGACGGCGCATTCGTGTGCTTCGCCGGTGTTACCGATGTTGGCGAATGAGTTTGGGGCGAATGCGACGGAGATTGGGGCGACGATGTCGGCGTTTGCGGCGGGTAGACTCTTGTTCAACTTGCCGTGCGGGATGTTTGCGGATACGTATGGTAGACGTCCGCTCATGATTGCGGGACCGGCGGTGACGACGATAGGGATGCTTTGGTCGTACACGAGTGGTGGGCTCGGGGAGTTGCTCGCCGCGCGGGCGGTGGCGGGTATCGGGTCGTCGATGTTTATGTCGGGCGCGACGGCGATGTTAGCCGACCTCTCCACGCACGGCAATCGAGCGCGTATTTTAGGCGCGAATCAGGCGGCGGTTTTAGCAGGCGCTGCCGCCGGCCCTGCACTCGGTGGTGCCATCGCTGGTGCGGAAGGCATGTCTATTCGCTCGCCATTTTTAGCCGTAGCGGGATTGAGCTCGCTCGCGATGACGCACAGTTATTTTAAAGTCTCAGAGACTCGCCCTATGGCGACAGCCGTGGATGATACCGTCAAGCCTAGCAAACATTGGTATTGCGACGGACATCCAATTGAGAACCCGTCGGAAGTTTTAGAGGGCGAAGGAGTGGTGAAACCCGTAGTTGTCGCGGACGCGAGCACGGCGCAGGACGCCGCGATGGGTCGACTCGTGAAATCGGTTGACTTTTGGTCGGTGTGCGGCTTGAACGCTGCGTTGTTCTTCTCTGGTGCCGGTGGACGTGGGACGTTGTTGCCGATTTTAGCCTATCAAAGCTTTGGATTTACGCCAGACGCGCTCGGGGCATTGTTCTCTGCCATGGCGGTGACGTCTCTGCTGGGTCTCGGCCCCGCCGCCGCCATCACCGACGCTGTAGGCAGAAAAGCGGTGATTGCGCCGTGCGTGATTATGAGCGCCGCATCCGTAGCGCTCATTGGCACGACCACCGATCCATTCGCGTTTACCGCGGCGAGTATTCTATGGGCCGCCGCTGGGAGCTTGATGGGAACGGCGCCGGCGGCGTACGCTGCCGACATTTCTCCGAAAAACATCAGAGGTTCGGCGCTTGGCATTTACCGCACATGTGGCGACGTCGGGTTGCTTTTCGGCCCACTCGCGCTCGGGGCGCTAGCAGATAGTGCAGGCATCCCCGTCGCACTCGGTGCGAATGCAGCGCTTCTTACCCTCGCCGGGGGCGTTTTTCATTTCACCGCGCGAGAAATTAAACGCGACGGCGCGAAATCCGCCGCAGCGCTCGGCTCGTTGCAATCACACAAATCCCACCAAAGGACAGCCTAGTGCGCTGGCCTATAGTTACATCATTGTATTGTTCGTAGTTTTTATCGAGTTGTGTTCTAATATTAATCCCTACTACCTAGAAGTACAAACTTGTTGGTATCATACAGCACGCGCATCCTCGCTCGACTAGTCGTGCCCAGCTGTCCCGCTATTCGGCGCGATGAAAAACTCATCTCCATCGCGCGCGTACTTGGCCTCGCGCAACGCGCGTTCTCGAGGCAGCGCCGCGAGCTCGCGTTCACCCGCCTCCCCGCCCGCCTCTGCCCGCCTCGCCGCGGCATCGAACCGCATACGTAATCCATCCGCGGCGTCGTGCGCGCTCCACATCGGCGCCACGCCCGCGACGTCCGCCCCGTCCAACGCCTCAACGAACCGCAAAATCCCATTCACATCCTCCAGCGTCGCGTCCACGTCATCAATCCGCACATTCGCCAACCTCGCCACGTTCTCAAGCTCGACGCGATCGATTGGCTCCTTCGTTCGAGTCGCGTTCGAGTCGCCGAGCGCCGTCGTCGACCACGTCGGCGCGCGCGGCGTCGCCTCGTGGTGCTCCGCCCTCCGTCGCCACGGCGTCTCATCATCACCATGCGCCGACGACGTCACCGACGACAGCACACGCCTCGGATCGATCGCCAACCACGCGGCGGTCATCGCGCGCGGCATCGCGACGCCGCGCGACGAACACGCGCGCGCGACTCGCGCACCTCGGGACACCCATGACGCCACCATCCTCGTCCTCGACGCCGCCACCACCACCGCGCAGCGACCGCGACGCGATAGGGTTTCGCTAAAGACACGCACGGTCGACGCGTTGCCGCCCACGTCGACGCCTTCGACGCCCTGGCGCGCGCGGTGTGGCGCGTAGCCCGCGCATCGAGCGCTGGCGGCACGGCGCAGACACACAAAAACAATAAAACCCGTACATGTGTGTATTAAGAAAAACAAAACCCGTATCATTGTGTGTAAATTCAAACCCGTCCGTCCACCTGTCGCTGTGACGTCGCGCGACCGTCGAGGGCGTCACACGTCGACGCGGCGGTCGATCGCGGCGCACGGAAGGGTGCGCGCGAATTGTTTCGTATCGTGCGTGCGACCGTCGAGGGCGAGGGCGGCGATCGCGCGATTGGACGTGGGCGGGATTTGATTGATTAGATCGGTGTGGGTGCGTGATTTTTGAAACGTTTTGAGGCATCGGAGCGACGGTGCGCGCGATGGCGGGGCAGAAACCGGCGTTTACTGGGACGAATACGGGGCATAAGGCGAATTTGTACGGTGAGGCGCGCGGCGGTCGCGGCGGTCGCGGTGGTCGCGGTGGTGGTCGCGGTGGCGGGCGCGGTGGCGGGTACGCGGGCGCGGAGAGCGACGGGCGGACCAAGGCGCAGATCGCCGCGGAGGAGGATGCTTTGGAGAAGGAGTTGGGGTTTGATGTACACGTTGGCGGTGAAGACCGTATCGGGTGGTTGATTAATGTGTCCACGACGCAGGTGGAGGATAAGGAGTCGGACAAGGCGTATTCGGCGGTGAATTGTTACTTCATGTCCGAAGACGGGTCTACGTTCAAGGCGCAAGTGAAGTACGCGCCGTACTTTTATCTCGCCACCAAATCGTCATGTGAGCATGAAGTCGAAGCGCTGTTGCGTCGGAAGTTTTCCGAGCAATTGCTCGACGTAGAGATGGTGGATAAGGAGGATTTAGACTTGAAGAATCACTTGAGCGGGTTGCAGCAGACGTATTTAAAAGTGTCGTTCGCCACCAATCAGGAAATGATGGATGTTCGCCGAGAAATCATGCCAATCATCGCCAAGAACAAGAAAAAGTCTGATGCGTCGGCGGCATACCAGGCGTTGGCACACCAAGAAAGCTTGGACGCGGGGACGATGAAGAAGCGCGTACTCACGGATTACGAAGACGCCATGTTGGATATTCGTGAGTACGACGTGCCTTACCACATGCGTTATTTGATTGATAGCGAAGTGCGATGTGGTAAGTGGTACTCCGTGCGCGCTGAGCACGGGATGGTCACGATGACATTGCAGGAGGAAATGTTGACGCGTGGCGAAGTGCGCGTGTGCGCGTTTGATATCGAAACCACCAAGTTGCCGCTCAAGTTTCCCGACGCCGAGTTCGATCAAGTTTTTATGATTTCGTATATGGTTGACCAGCAAGGTTATTTGATCATCAACCGCGAAGTGGTGAGCGAGGATGTTGAAGACTTTGAGTACACGCCAAAGCCCGAGTACCAAGGTCCGTTCATTGTGTGGAACGAGCCAAACGAAGAAGCATTATTGCGACGATGGTTCGATCATATGCGCGAAGTACAACCGAGTATTTACGTCACGTACAACGGCGATTACTTCGATTTCCCATTCATTGAAACGCGAGCGAAGAAGAACGGTATGAACATGTACCGCGAAATTGGATTCAAATGTGAAACGTCTGGTGAATGCCGCAGCAAATTTGCATTGCACCTCGACGCGTTCGCATGGGTGAAACGCGACTCCTATCTCCCGGCTGGGTCTCATGGTTTGAAAGCGGTGACGAAAGCCAAGCTTGGTTATGATCCTGTCGAAGTGGACCCGGAGGATATGCTGCCATACGCGCAGAGCCAGCCGCAAACAATGGCTGCGTATTCCGTTTCCGACGCCGTCAGCACGTACTATTTGTACATGAGCTACGTGCATCCATTCATCTTTGCGTTGTCGACGATCATTCCGCTATCTCCTGATGAGGTGCTTCGTAAAGGTTCAGGGACGCTATGCGAGGCTTTATTGATGGTTGAGGCATTCCGCGGCAATATTGTGTGCCCGAACAAGCAAGTCAGCGCGGGCGAACAATATTACGACGGACATTTGTTGAGTAGCGAAACCTACATCGGTGGTCACGTCGAGTGTTTGGAGTCTGGGGTTTTCCGTTCGGATATCCCTTGCGACTTCCGCTTGAATCCGACTGGATACCAAGAGCTGTTGGACAATCTCGACGACGATCTCGATTACGCGCTTCGCGTGGAAGGCAAAGGCATCAAGCGAGAAGATTGTGAAAACTACGACGAAATTAAGGAGCAGATTGTGAAAAAGTTGGAGCATCTCCGTGACAACCCAGTTCTTACGGAAACACCTTTGATTTATCACTTGGACGTCGCGGCTATGTACCCAAATATTATTCTTACCAACCGCTTGCAACCGCCGGCGATTGTTGATGAAGATACGTGTGCGGCGTGTGATTACAACCGTCCCGGTAAAACATGTTTGCGCGAAATGGAATGGGTTTGGCGTGGCGAACATTACGCATCGACGTCGAGCGAGTACTCGGCCATTAAGGCTCAGCTTCAAGCGGACAGATTTCCGCCGCTGAAACCTGGTGACCCGCAGCGATTCTGGACTGAGCTTTCATACGAAGAACAGCAAGAAGAGAAGAAAAATCGTTTGAAAAAGTACACGCAAAAAGTGTACAAGAAGGTTTTGGACAAGCCCGTGACAAAAACGAAGACGGCTGGCATTTGCATGCGTGAAAACCCTTTCTACATTGACACCGTTAAGGCGTTCCGCGATCGACGCTACACGTACAAGGGATTGAACAAAGAGTGGAAGGGTAAGTTGGGCGCCGCCAAAGACGACGGTAACCCGATTCAGATCCAAAAGGCGGCCGATATGGTCACGTTGTACGATTCTTTGCAGCTTGCGCACAAATGTATTTTGAACTCTTTCTATGGATACGTCATGCGCAAGGGCGCGCGCTGGTACTCTATGGAGATGGCTGGCGTCGTGACTAACACTGGCGCGAAGATTATTCAGATGGCGAAGCGTTTGGTGGATGACATCGGTAAGCCGCTTGAATTAGATACTGATGGTATTTGGTGCTGCTTGCCTGGCTCATTCCCAGAGGAGTTCGCTTTCTCCATGCCAAACGGTAAGAAGAAGAGTTACAAGATTTCGTACCCGTGCGTTGTACTTAATCGTATGACCGCGTTGAGAAACACGAACGACCAATATCAAACGCTCGTGAATGAAAATGGCAGATCTTCTTATCAGACGAGTTCCGAAATGTCAATCGAATTCGAAGTCGATGGACCTTACAAGGCGATGATTTTGCCAGCGTCAAAGGAAGAAGGTGTGTTGATTAAAAAGCGTTACGCAGTTTTCAACCACGATGGATCTTTAGAGGAGTTGAAGGGGTTCGAACTCAAGCGACGTGGTGAGCTCAAACTTATTAAAGTTTTCCAATCTGAGGTGTTTGATCACTTCTTGAAGGGTGACACTCTAGAAGAAGTGTACCAAGCAGTTGGCGCCATTGCAAACCGTTGGCTCGACATGTTGTGGACTAAAGGTGCAAACTTTGAAGACGAAGAGTTGATGGAGTTTATTTCTGAATCAAGCGTGATGAGTAAGTCCGCGGAGGAATATGGCGATCGCAAGTCGTGCCCTGTTACGACTGCTCGCCGTCTTGCACAATTTTTGGGTGAAGATTTGATCAAGGACAAAGGTTTGGTGTGTAAGTATATCATTTCGAAGAAGCCGTACGGAGCACCAACTTCCGAACGCGCGATTCCTGTGAGTATTTTCAACGCTGAGGTGTCCGTCGCTCGTTCTTTCTTGAAGTCATGGACAAAGGATGCGATTCCGGGCGAGGCTGATGAGATGCCAGATATGCGTGAGATGGTTGACTGGGAGTACTACAAAACTCGTCTTTGTGGAGCGATTCAGAAAATTATCACCATTCCTGCGGCGTTGCAGAACGTTGAAAACCCATGTCCGCGAGTGAAACACCCTGATTGGCTTGCAAGACGTATTCGCGAAAGAGCAGACAAGTTTTCGCAGCGTAATTTGAGGACGATGTTTAACACGGCCATTGCAGGTGGCGCACCGCTCATGCGCAGAGATATGAACATCCTTGACATGGAAGACCATGGTAGGGCAGCCGCGACGCCGACTCGCGGCCGTGTTCGAACATTCTTGCGCGACGACGAACCTCCGCAAACGCCGGAAAATTCTGCGCCAGTTGCGCCGCGTACTCCTGGGTCTACGAAAGGCGAGCGAGAAGTCGCCGCCGCTGAAGAGAGAGAAGCCAACTATGATGGTTGGTTGTCTCGCGCGAAGTCAAAGTGGAAGGAGTTGCGCGTCAACATGAAGCGCCAGCGCGCAGAAGAAGAAGCCGAAATTGCTCGAGCGGAACGCGAAGGTGGCGTTGTGCGAAGGAGACGTCGTTCTTCCGCGCATGGTCTTGATAACTTTATCGAGTCCCGCGAAGAAATCGTCGCGCTCTCTGCGTTACAAATCATTCAAATCGAGCAGACGAAAACACCGGGTGTGTACGGCGTGTGGGTTTACGTTAATGGTGGTATGCAGACTTTAAAGATTTCCATTCCGCGGCGTCTCATCGTTGCTATGCGTGAACCAGATCGTCAAGGTGATCTTGGCCTCGATGGCAAGCGACGCGTCAACTTGTCGCTTCCTCGTGGATTTGAAGCCCCGCACTTGTATGAAATCAACATCAGCGAGGAAGACTTTGCAAGCGGTTTGGAAGTTGCCGCTCTTCTTGCTAACCCCGCCGTGATTGGGGTGTATGAAAAACACGTGCCTTTGCGTGATCGTTTGATTCAGCAGTTTGGTTGCGTGATGGCAATCAAGCGAGCAGAGCAGCAACGCGCTATGCAAATCACCGATGCTTTGTACGATGCCAGTATGTTCCAGATGAAGACGACGACTGAAATCTCGTACTTGCCAAAGCTTGAGCACATATCTTTGTATTTTGCCGGCTTATCTGGTGAAAAGGGTCGAGGGATCTATGTCTTGCACGATCACCGCGAGAACAGAGGCGTCGTCGTTGTGCATCAACCGGGTGGTGGCGTCAAAGAAGTCACGGCTGCAGTGTGGTCCAAACTCTTACGAGAAGTCGACGGAGTGTCCGACGTGGAAAACGAAGACGTCGTTGACACCGCGCCGACTGCGAATGGTTGGATAGTGTTGTATGCGCGAAACACTGAGCAAGTGAGCAAGCACTTGAACATTGCGTTGGGCAAATACGTTGACAGCTCGCGTGGTGCGACTGTGCTCGTCGTTGAAGCGCCATCGAGTGCTGGCTTCGAACCGACTCAAGATAGTCTTTCTGTGCGCCAAGGTCTCGCCGGGCGTCTCGGAGCGATGTTGCCTGCGTCGGGCCGCTTGCCTTTAATCATGGTGCCACCGAACTCGTCTGACAGTGCTTTGGAAACTGTTGGGTGGCAGTTGAATGCGGCGAAAATTGCGTCAGTTCGCATTGCTCACAGTGCACAGTGGCTGAAAGAACACATTGACATCGCGCGCTACGCACACGTTCCCGTGGGTAACTTGCATGCTGATTGGTGTGTGCACACGGCGGACACGTTTTTCGCCCGCGCTTTGGCGGATGACGAACAAGTCTCATGGACTGGTGTGGGTGGTGTCCCTGACTTGGGTGGCGGCGCCAGCGGCGTGTCTTTGAGCGATTTGGATGGTGCCGTCGAATCGTCGCGCATGGAAATCACCAACGCCGGGGCTCATCGCAGCGTGTGCGTTGAACTCAAGGCGCATCACTTAGTCGTGTGCGCCATCGTCAACTCTGGTATTTTGAATGATTTAGAACAAGGCGCGTTGTTGGGCTTTGAGACTGGCTCAAAGAGCACGACACGACTGGGTGGACATGAAGCCGCGGGCGCGTTCAAGACTTTGCGAAAGCTTGTTTCGAACTGGCTCTCTGACGCATCAGATTACGGCAACGAATACGCCGATAAATTGTTGCAGCAACTTCAACGCTGGTTGTTCAGTCCACTTTCGGCTTTACGGGAACCTGCGTTGAGACATTTGGTTGAGTTGTGTATGAAGAAGGTTTTCACGCTCTTACTCGCGGAAATCCGCAAGCTTCAAGTGGACGTCGTCTACGCGGACATGCGTAGAATTATCATCGCTACTGGCAAGCACGATCTCGCGAGCGCCGCCTCTTGCGTTGAAGGTTTGAAGACTGCCTTGCACAAGCGCGAGTTGTTTTCTTGGCTCGAGTTAGAACCCGTGAAGCAATGGCACTCGTTGTTATTTCGTGGACCTTTCGACTATGCCGGTATTTCCGCCGTGAACCTTCCAGGTGAAAGCCAGTGGCAGGATTCCATCGCGCCCATGGATGCCGAACTGGATCCGCGCGCAATGCGTAACGGTGAGCATTCGCTCGACATGGTGTGGAACATCGCGCTCTTCTTACCTGAAGCTGTGCGTGAGCACTTCTATGCCATCGTTGGCGAATATTTGTTGATCCCATGGAAACACGACAAGGAGGATGACGTGCCTCTTCGCGGCCGAACGCCAGTGAGGTCGTTTCGAATGTTGAGCGACAGCGAGGATTCGGACGTGGATTGTGATTCGGATGCTGAAAGAGATTCTCCGATCGATCAGCAAATCCCGCCTTCGACGCCAGGCGCTGGACACAACGCTCGCGATTTGGATCGCGTTGAAGAAGAAAAAGCGATGTGGCTCGAAGCGCAGCTCGAGTCGCACTTTGGCCCGAAACTCTTGCGTCTCGCGCAAGCCATTCAAGCCAAGCTTGGTTTGGCTGGACCGCGGGCGCCGATAGAGCACCAGTTCCCGTCACCTCCGGGTGCGCACCTCTCGAAAGAACTTCGCGGTACGCCCGCCTTGGCGTTTGTGAAGACTGTACTTGAGGTGTTATCGCTCGATGCGCGTCTCACTGGTCCCGTGGCGTTGTTGCGACGCAACGCGCTTCGCTTGCTCCGCGTCGCCGAATTCGCCCCGCAAGCCGAGTTCATCGACCCGTGCGTGTCTTTCACATTGCGTGATGCTATGTGTTCGTACTGTTCAGACTGCCGTGACTTGGATTTGTGCCGTGATCCCGATTTGGCCGCCGGTCGATGGGCGTGCTTGACGTGCGCGCAGCCGTACGACTTGCAGTGGATCGAAGGCTCGCTCGTATCCGAACTCAACGACCGTGTGCGTCAATACCAACTCCAGGACTTAAAGTGCTCTCGCGACGGTCGTGTTAAAGTTGGTCACCTGGCAAACCGTTGCGCGTGCGGTGGATTGTACAAATGCTCAGCCAAACCTGGGGCGCTCAACGACGATTTGCGCGTCTTTTCAAACATCGCCGACGCGCACGACTTTAAAATTTTACGCGACACCGTGGATTGGGTCACCTCCAATGCCTCGTAGTATACATCTTAGCTCGTATAATAATGCATATTTCTCATGTTTCAATGCCCGTCATCTTCATTCATGTCGGAGCTTGGATGGTTTCCTCTCGAGACGCAGCGGCTCGACCCGGTGGCTTACCCTGCATATTTTCCTAGGCAGTGCAACCTCATACGCTGGCGCGCACGACGCGCGCTCCTGGCGCGGCTTAGTATCATAGACGTATAGACGGACTTATTGCACTAGGCAAGCGATTCGTACGCATGTCGCGTCCCGTGGCGTCGTCGGTACCTTCCTCTGCGGCTTCGACGTCGTCCACTGAGCGCGGCGCTCCAGGACAGCTCCCCCCGTACGACATCCACTCGCGCATCGCCCGAGGGCTAAACCCACTGGTTTTACGCGCCATTGCGGACCAGTCATTCTCCAATGGGTTGTCTGGCGCCGTCGCGGGGACGATTGCGGCGACGGTGGTGTGTCCTTTGGATGTGCTGAAGACGCGACTTCAAGTGAGCACGCTCGCGAGTCAGAGTGAGCAGTACCTGAGCACGGTTGAAGCGCTGCGGAGAATCGCGCGTTCTGAAGGTGTTCGAGGACTCTATCGCGGGTTAGGGCCGACGATTGCGGCGTTGTTGCCGAATTGGGGGGTGTACTTTAGTACCTATGGAGCGCTAAAGCGCGTTTTGACGAGCGAGCGAGCCGCGGCCCGAGAGGCTTTGCGTCAAGAGCGGCGAGGTAGCGGGAGCGACAGTACAACTTCCGCTAACGATGCCAGTGGTGGTGATGTAGAGGTGCAAGGGGCGGATCATGTGGCGCACATTGTGTCCGCGGCGGGCGCGGGGGCTGCGACTATTTTCGTTACCAATCCGCTATGGGTAGCCAAGACTCGTTTACAGGTACAACATTCCCAAGCTTTGGCGTCAACAATACCAGTGCGCGTGCCATACACGTCCACTGTAAATGCTCTGCGAAGGATTGCCACTGAAGAAGGGCTTAAAGGTTTATACAGTGGTTTCGGGCCATCGTTGATGGGCATTGCGCACGTCATAATCCAATTTCCATTGTACGAGTCAATCAAGGTCAAACTCGCCGCGCGACGGGGAGTGCAACTCGACGAAATCCCGGCACTCGATTTGATGGTCGCCTCGGCTTTCGCCAAGATGATTGCGTCGACGATTACGTACCCGCACGAGGTCATCCGGTCCCACATGCACGTGCACGGCCTCGGCCCATTTCAAGGCATTGGCGCTCTCATCCGACGCATCCATCGCGACGGCGGCGCATCTGCATTTTATCGCGGGTGTGGTACAAATCTTATCCGCACAACCCCAGCGGCGGCGATCACGTTTACATCCTTTGAGCTCGTTTCGCGAGAAATCGAGCGCGTCGTCGCCGCCGCGGACGACCTTTAAAACCTCGTATCCTCCTTTCGCTTTCACCGCCTTCTCACTCTAGTCTACCATATTCGTGTTGCTTAAATATTATTTCATTCATTGGCATTCATTTCGCTCGCACGCGCGCGTCTCCGTGCATTCTAACATTGATTCCGCGCGTCGTGGCTACGAATTCGCCTGAAAACAAAATTTCAAAAAAACAACACAACGCGTACGCGCACTCGCGCGTCACAATCGCACGCCGCCGCGCAATCGCCGCCGATGCAGCACGCGGTGGGTCAATTGTTCTCATCCGCATCGCGCGCGCTGCTCTCAGCGCGTCGACCGAGCGGTCGCGACGAGGATGTCGACGACGCGGATGCGCGCGACAGCCACGCGATCGCGCGCGAAAACCCATCGTCTGGCGCGCGTGTGAGCGCCAGCGCCGGTCGAAACGCGGTTTCAACGTCGCCATTGAAACGCTTGTCGCATTGGTTGACGCCGCGCGCGCGCGTAGAGGCGGTGAGAGACGACGTACGCGATGAAGATTTTGAAGATGATGAGGACGAGACGTTGCGCACGGCGGGCGCGACGTCCGTCAAGGGCACGGCTGGCCCGAGCGCGCGCGGACGCCGTACGAGCGATTCTGGATTTGCAACGACGGCGTCGCGCGACGGCACGAGCGAAGGCGCACGGAAACGTGCGAGAATGGTTGCGACGACGACGACGGTTTTAAAAGAAACGACAACAAACGCCAAGGCGTCGTTGAATTTTGATCACATCGAGGGTGACGTACAGTCGACGCAGGTGGTGAAGCCGACGTCGCCAGTGGGAGCCGTGTCGCCGGATATTTTTTCGTTGGGCAGGAAAAAGAAAGGGTCGAGTGGGTTACCTGTGAAGAATATAGATTTCGACGCGGCGGGTGGCGACGGAGGAGAGTCGCCAGACGAGAATAGAAGGACGATGTCGACACCGACGACGAGTGGACGTCGCCCAGCGGGGCAGATGATGACGCCCGTGCATAAAGGTGCGACACCGCACGGTGCACCATCGATTGGAATGTCCCCAAATATCGGAGGCATACTGGCGAGTCCAAACATCGTGGCGCGCGTCGGCGACGTGCTCGCTAATTTGGATGTAGATAGCGAAGACGAGGCGGAGACGGAAGAAGAGGAGGACGATTATGGTGGTACGCAAATGTATGATGATGGCATGGATGATTACGCGGGTGGCACGCAAGTGCTTGATTCTGCAGAATTGTGCGAAGCGCCGTCGCGTCTTGACTTGGCCATCGCTCCAAAGGTTGAAGAACCCGAGGTCCCGTGCGCGCGCGGTGGTGACGCCGTCATTCGCATTTTGCGGCGGCGATTGTTTGGTGTCAATCGAGAACGCCCAGTTTCCGCAGATGGGTTGGACTTTGCGGCGAATTTGAAGGCGCACCGAGACCATTTATTAAACATGCTTGAAGACACCGTTTCGGGAGGCCAAAATAACTCCGTGCTCATGGTTGGTAACCGAGGAAGCGGGAAGACGTTGATATTAGACTCTGCGTTGAAGATGCTGGAAGACCGCCACCCTGGCAAGGTCGTCACCGTGTACTTGAATGGTTTGTTACACGCCGACGAACGCATCGGCATGCAGAAAGTCGCCGCCCAGCTGTGTCCAAATTTGAGTGAAGACTCCATCGGACGCTCTGCGGGAGGTTTTGCCGAAAACGTCGCGTTCATGACAGAAATGCTCAAGCTTTTGCAAGGCGGTCGACGAGGAGTGATCTTCGTGCTGGATGAATTCGAACTCTTTGCCATGCGTTCCAAGCAAACGTTGCTTTATGCGATTACGGATTTGCTTCAACAACCTCACGTCCAAGCTGCCGTGGTTGGCGTGACGTGTAGGCATAGTATCGACCGCTTGCTTGAAAAGCGTGTGGCGAGTCGATTCTCCAACCGCCGAATCGTTGTCGCTCCTCCCGGAAGCACGGTATCCATGGTCGACGGCGTGACCAAGGCGTTAAAGTTGACGGACAAGGACAAACATTTGTGCCCGAGTGAGCCAGACTTTGTGCAGCAATGGAATCTTTCCTTGCGTGCGGCAATGTTGAACGCGGAAGTGAAGAATGCGCTGGAACAATTTGGGAGGCTTGAGAACACACCGGCATCGGTGAGTAAGATGGCGTGCGCAATTCTTTCTCGCATCAATAGAAGTCTTGGCAAAGTCACCGCGCTCGACATCGTCGACGCAGCAAAGAGCATGGATCGCAATCCTTTCGTGAGCTCTCTTACCGGTGTCACGCCTCTCGAGTTATTATTGTGTGTGGCCATGTACAGAATGCATCGCGCGCGCCAACGTCCATCTTTCACTTTTGACGCGCTCGCGCAAGAGCTCAATGAAATGGGCTCAAAGGAGCAGCTCACGCACGCCAAAGATTGTGGACGCTCCGTGCTCGTCCGCGCGTTTGAAAACCTTCTCACGCTCGGTATAGCCACAGCGCACAAATCGGGCTCAGGCGTTCGCGGTGCTGCGTTAAAGGAGTACAAGAATATTGTCTTTGTTGTCGCCGACGAAGAGCTCCGCGAAGCCATTCGCCGGCATCCCAACGCCATCCCAGGCTTAGCCGACTACATGGAGCATGAAAACTTGCGCGCTGCGCACACGGTATGAGTATCCGTGGTCTGTGCTCTACACAGCGCGCGTACATTCTTCACGCGCCCATCGCGGCGCCGTGTCTGTAATCTACTTCATTCATTAATACGTTCTCGCGCGCGCGACGCCGCGTCGTCGCTTTTGGCTCCTCTACCCTCGCGCGCTCGCGGCTCCACACAGCACCGCGCGCGGTTGTGTCGTGACCGACACACCACCGCCGTCGAGCGAATCTACAAACGCACGCACACGTCTCTCGCGCACGTGTTTCGCGCGTACCGTCGCCATGGCGCACGCAATCGCGCGCACAGTCGCGCCCAAGCCGCCATTGAAAAAGTTGAGCTCCACGCGACACCACCGCTGCTATCGCGCGCGCGCCGTGAGCTCGAGCGCGGAAGAGCCAGTGCGCGTGCACGGAGCGTCGTTACCATCGTTCGATTGGGTGCCCGAAGATGCGGCGGCCTTGCGGCTGTGCGAGCCCGCGAGCGCGCCGTTGCGCGTCGCGGTGCTGCTCAGCGGAGGGGTGGACAGCTCCGTAGCGCTGTCGTTGCTTCAAGCCGCCGGACATGAGTGCGTGGCGTTTTACTTGCAAATCTGGTTTCAAGAGGATTTTCGCAATACCTGGGATGCGTGTCCGTGGGAGGAGGACCTGAGAGTGGCGGAGGCGGTGTGCGCGCGTACCGGGACGGCGCTGGAGACGGTGGCGTTGACAGAGGCGTATTGGGATTTAGTCGTCAAAGATAGCGTGGAAGAGATCCGCAAGGGTCGAACGCCAAATCCAGACGTGTTGTGTAATAGTCGCGTGAAGTTTGGCGCGTTTCGTGAGTGGTTGGCGAAGACCCACCCTGGACGGTTTGATCGAGTGGCGAGCGGACATTACGCCGCCGTGGAGCGGAACGATGTCACGGGGGAGGCAAAGCTCGTCATGTCTGGTGACTCTTTTAAAGACCAAACGTACTTTTTAGCAGACTTGAGCCAAGAACAGTTGCGCAGCGTGATGTTTCCTGTGGGTGGTATGCCCAAGGCGGAGATTCGGCAGCTCGCGCAGTCGGCGGAGCTTCCAAACGCCGGACGTAAAGACTCACAAGGTATTTGCTTTTTAGGCAAGGTAAAATTTAGCGAATTCATCGCCGAGCATTTGGGGGAAATGCCAGGCGATATTATTGAAGTAGAATCTGGCACGGTGCTCGGAAAACATCGCGCATACTGGTTTCACACCATCGGTCAACGGAGTGGATTGTTTCTCCACGGCGGCCCGTGGTACGTCGCCGGGAAAGATTGCGTGAACAACATCGTATACGTCACGCGTGACTATTATAGCCTAGACAAAGCGCGCAACAAATTTACAGTGGCCGGATTCAATTGGATTTCTGGCGTTGAACCGCCTTTGGAATCGATTGAGAACCTGCGCGTCAAGGTTCGTCACGGCGAGAAAATATACCCGTGCACATCGTTCACCTTTGGTGCGGTCGATGGCGAGCGCGTCAGTGACGTTGTTATCGACGAAGACGATCAAGGCTTAGCACCCGGACAATATGCGGTGTTCTACGATGGCGAAGAGTGTTTGGGATGCGGCAAAATTCTAGAGCCAAACGTCGGGGCTATTGGCTTGACTCGTCAAGCGACAGCTTAACTTGGGACAATGCTTCAACTGTGTATGTAATAAAATAGCTAGGTATGAAATGAATGAGTCAAAACGCTCGCATAAATCATGCGCTGGGGCGAGAGCATCGTGTCGGGTTTAAAGCGACCCGAACTTTGTCCAGAGCTCCGCGACGGCGGGACCTCCACCGTTTACTACGTTTGAGTAGCCCATGGCTTCGAGCGCTTCCTTAGCCTTTTGTCCTCGCCCGCCGCCTCCGCAGTGCGTGACGATCGGGGTCGTTTTATCGCCGCCCGTCTTTGCCGCGAGCGCTTCGATGCCTTGCGGTTGCAAGCGCTTGGCCTCGCGCTCAAAGGGAATATTCATCGCGTTTGGGCGCGCCGGCGTTCCGCACTGCGAAATCGGCGCAGATCCACCATCAGCGCCAAACTTTGCATCATCCGCTTCGATGGAAAAGTCCGGATTGCGTGCGTCGACGACGACGATGTTTCGCCCAGCGGCAGCGGCGAGGAAGGCGTCAAACTCTTTGTCTGACGCCACGCCTGGTTTGCGTCCCGAGGACATGACAATCCTACGACGACTTTCCGCGGCGGAAACGATGCGCGTGCGCGACGATGGTCTTGTGCAGCCTAACTGCACGCGGGCGCCTTGCGTAACCGATGCCAACGCTCGGGCGTAACTGAGCATACCCCGTGTGTTACAGTGAGGCGGCGGTGCACGTTTCGGACGCTTTTTATCCTCGGTGAGCGAGATGTCTTATCGTAACTCTCTCGCCGCGCGTTTGAGCGCGCACTAAACCTAGAAACTAATACCACGGTCATCGTTCGCACCGTCGCCGTATGCTTCACGCGCGCCGAGAAGAGCAACGATGGTCTTAAACTTTCCTCGCAACGCCTCCGCGCGCGCGAGCACTTCGGCATCCAAAGGATCGCCAATCGCACTCGCCGCCACGAGCGCGTCGAATTGCGCGACTAACCGACGGACACGTTCACTATACACGCTTTCATCGCGCACTCGCGCCATGAGCTCGCGCCAAACGCGCGCACATCCAGCGTAGTAACCCACCTCACGCGCGAGCTCAAATCCTTTCTGAAAGCCAAGCTCGCGCCCGTGGTCAATGCCGTCCACGCGACCGCGCTCGGCGCCTTCGCGGAAGCCTTCATTGAACGCAATGCGCTCGAGATCGAGCGCGTCGTCCAGGGCATCATCGATCGCGCTCATCGCGCCGATGTGCCGACGCCGCGGACTGCAGCCACAGCTCGCGCACGGCTCTCGTCACAACCCGACGCGCAGACACCGCTCGAAGCGCGCGCGATGGACGTGGAATACTGCGCCGAATGCTCGTGTCCGTATGAGTACTGCGAATACGCGTCGTGCGCGCGCGTCGCTGCGGCAAAGCTCGAGAAAGTTGCGTTGAGCGATGACGCCGCTGGGGATGCGCCCGCGACGAGTGGCGCTGCCGCCGACGGCGCCGCGGGCGACGCCGCGGGCGACGCCGGCGCGGAGGAGACGAAGAAGAAATCATCGTCGTCCAAGAAATCAAAATCCAAGGCGAAGGAGGTGGTGATTACGCGGTTGAGCCGGAATCGCAAAAAGCAAATCACCAACGTGCAAGGCTTGGACGCGTTTGACGTCGACTTGAAGGACGCGAGTAAGATGTTTGGGAAGAAGTTTGCGTGCGGGTGTTCGGTGACCAAGGGCGCGACGGGAAAGGATGAGCTCGATTTGCAAGGGGACTATAGCGAGCAGCTCGGGGAGTTGATTTTGGCCAAGTACGCGAACATCGAAGAGGGCGATTTGCGGTATGTAGACAAGTCGAAATTTTGATTTTTTAATGTGATTGATTGCATTGTTTCATCATGTACGTGTGCGCGCGCTATTGGTTTTTTTACAAAACGTGTATGCAAGTGTGATTGTCATTGTCGTAGGAAAGGTCTGGGAGGTACTAGTATCCCAGAGCCTTGTCGACAACGTGCGTCAGCGGTTGTCCCTTGACGACATTTGTAGCGTTTTCAATGAAACAATCGAGCGCCAAATCGTGATAATCCGCAGTCAGATCCGCGCAGTGAAAGCTGATTAACACATTCTCCATGCCGTAAAACGCATGATCACTTGGTAACGGTTCGACGGCGAACACATCGAGCGCGGCGCCGGCGATTGTCTTGTCTCGCAAGGCGTCCACGAGCGCGTCTTCGTCCACCGTCGATCCGCGCCCGACATTAATGAGCACGCTCGATGGCTTCATCGATCGCAGCACATCAGCGTTGATCATTTTCTCCGTCTCTGGTGTCGCAGGTAACGCGACGACGACGTAATCTGCATCCTTTACCGCGTCATTGATCTCCGCGAATGATACGACGCGTTCGACGCTCGAATCGTTCGCCGACGTCTTCTCCGGAGAACGACGCACTGCATCCACGTGCATCCCCATCGCCTTTGCCCTAGACGCCACATGCGCGCCAATATCACCGTACCCAACAACACACATTCTTTTGCCCTCAATCATCCCCACATGTTCGCGAATCCACCGTCGTTCCGACTGCGCCTTGCGCATGACGTCCACGCGCTTGGCGAAATACATGCACGCGAACACCCCCCACTCGCCTAAACTCGCACTAAACGCCCCTTTCCCGTTCGACAGCGGTGCAGAATGATTCTTGACCGCATCCACGGCGAGTAAATGTTCGACGCCCGCGCTCCCTGAATGCATCCAACGCACGCGCTCGCCCACGCTCGCCGATGCCATGAATCCCTCCACTAACTCCTTCTTCGCAAACCACCACAGCATGGACACCTCGTCGCGACTTTTCGCGCCATCGATGACATCCTTAAAGTCCTCAATCTCGCTCCCGAGCACGATGTCGAATTCCTTTGGCGTTTCCGCGCGCAATCGATCGGTCAATGGTTTTGAAGCCAAGAGCGATGGCGCCGCGAGCACGCACAGCGTCGACATCTCGCGCGCGTACGACGTCGATGTCGACCGCACGGACGGCGGCAACGGTCCTACTGTCGGTGCTGCGAACGATGACGATGCGAGCGCCCGACGGGTGGCGTGCGCGAGCGCGCGGCGCATCACAATGGCGCATCGCACGTCGCAATCGTTAGCTTTCATCGTCACAACACCCCGCGCGAATCGCTCGCGAATCGCGCGCGTCATGCCGCCGAGAACGGTGAAACCGAAAGCATCGCCCGCGACCGCGGCGCCGTCCACGCCGGAAGGCACGTCGGACATTAACCTTCGCGTGTTGAAGCGCGATGACGATGCGATTGAGTCGATAGTCGCGCACTCCAAGCACGCGGTGTTGTATAGATTCGATGCCGCGGCGAGGCAATGGGCGAGGAAGAACGTTGAAGGCGCGCTGTTCGTGGTGTCGAGGTCCACGGCGCCGAGGTACGCGTTCGTGGTGTTGAATCGATGCGGGTCGGAGAATCTCACGCAAGCGATCGGGGGCGACGGGTTTGAGGTTGAGCCTTCCGTGCCGTACTTGATGTATAAGATTGGATCAGAAGTGAATGGAATATGGTTCCACGATCAGAGCGAGTGTGAGTCCATGACGGAGGTGTTTGAAGATTTAACGGCGATTTCACGGGCGGCGCCGCCGGCGACGTCTACGAGCGCGACCGTGAAGCACGGTTTAGAAGCTTTATTCGCCAGCGCATCATCGCTTTCGCCGAGCTCGAATCATGCGAATGGGGTGAACGATATCGCATCATCCTCGTCCGCATCGGCGGCGGCGCCGATTCGAATTTTACAAGCGCCGAGGAACCTTGCCGGCGCTTCTGCGGCGCGCGCGACGACCAAAGTCAAATCCGCGCCCGTCGCCGTCGCGTCGACGCTACCCGCCGCGCTCCCGACCGCTATTTCCCCAGCCGCAATCAAGGCTGCGTTATTAGAACTCGCCGCTGACGATGCGTTCACGCAGCGCATCGCGAGAGCCATTTCAAAGCATAGCGCGTAAACTCGTAGCGATTTTAATGCGACGTCCCGGGACGCCTCGCCTCACAATTCGACGCGCGCGATTCGCACATCTTTGCATCACGCACGCATCGCGCGACGCACACGGCAACACACATACGACAGCGTGCACGACGCACGCACGCGAGACGATACGTGCTGTGACGCGCGTGATTGAATCGACAACGACGCTCGAGTGAAACGAGGCACCCGACGCGAATCGACATCGACGACGAGAACGCATCATCATGTCGTCCACGGCGTCGCGTAAGCGCAAAGAAAAGGCATCAGAGGCTGCTGAAAACATGTACGTCGCGCGCGCGCGCGAACGCGGTAGTCCGGCTGTCATCGTCGCGTGTGTGTTGCGAGTGTCGTCGTCTCGGATGGTGTGACGTCGTAGACTAACCGCCGCGCGCGCGCGTTTCGTTGCATCGCACAGCAACGTCGAGGCGGACGTGGGCGACGGTATGCATGAGCTGTTGGATGTGCCTACATCGCACATTCCCATTGATGCGTTGCAGCAATACGGCGTGAGTGCGACGGATATTAAAAAGGTGCACGAGGCGGGATTTTCCACGGTGCGCTCTTTAATGTTGTACACGCGCAAGGATTTGGTTGCGGTGCGTGGGTTCAGCGACGCCAAGGTGGATAAATTGCTCGAAAGCGCGCAAAAAGTTCTTTCTGATCGCGATGCGGGTGGGTTTATCAGTGGCGCAGAGTGGTGTGAAAAGCGTAAGGATACTTTACATTTGACGACGTCTTGCGCAGCGATTGATGAAATCTTAAACGGCGGGTTTGAGACGCGCGCGATTACGGAGATTTTTGGCGAGTGGCGCTGTGGGAAGACGCAATTGTGCCACACACTTGCAGTGACTACGCAACTTCCGATTGAAAATGGTGGTGGAAGTGCCAAGGTAGCATGGATTGATACCGAAGGCACGTTTCGCGGCGAGCGCATCGTGCAAATCGCCGATCGCTTTGGTTTGGATAGCGCCGCCGTTTTGGAAAATATCATGGTTGCCCGCACGTTTACAAATGAACAAATGATGACTGCACTCGTTCAAATCGGAGCTAAAATGGCTGAAGAGCCCTACAAGCTTCTCGTGATCGATTCAATCATGGCGCCGTTCCGCGTCGACTACACCGGACGCGGCGAGTTGAGCGAGCGTCAGCAACGTCTTGGACAGTTTCTCTCTCGATTGACCAAGTTGGCTGACGAGTACAACGTGGCAGTGATTTTGACGAACCAAGTGCAAAGTGATCCTGGCGGTATGGCGTTCGCTGGTGTCGAGCCAAAGAAACCAATCGGAGGACATGTTTTGGCGCACGCGTCTACAATTCGACTTCAAGTTCGTAAAGGACGCGCGGAAGCTCGTGTGTTGAAGGTGTTGCAAGGGCCGGATTTGAAAGAAGCCGAGGCTGAATTTCAAATTACCGATGGTGGCATCACCAGCATGGATGGCTAATTTCAGTTCACGCATGTACTTCCTCTCTCTTGGCGCGCATCGTTCTTTGGATTGCGCAGAGCAGAAATGCTCGCATCGTCGTTTCCTCGCGCATTGTATCGTTCTTTGAGATATTCTGATTATGTTTGTGTTTTATAATTATCACATACACGAGTTACTTTTGTCCCTAATTTTTAAACTATCGATAGTCCCAGTGATTGTCCTCATCCGCCAAGCACAAGCACTCTTGTACCCGGAACGGATTTGGGGCAGAGCAGCACTTGTTCAGCTTGACATCGCTCACGCCCAAAGTACGTTGTCTATCGCAATACATATCGCGCCCTTCAGTGGAAATCTGGCCACAACCAGCCGGTACCACATCTTTCTTTTTCGCGGTGCACGCGCAGATGTTTCTCAAAACACTTTGATACGAGCTAAACGCCAACGAGTTGTCGGCCATTTCCAACGGGCTAACTGGCATGCTTCGGCAACACATCGATTGTTTTCCTTCGTCTGACCTCGTGCACCACGCTTTCGTTCTCAAGCACTGCGCGTTGAAATCGATGTTCAACGACTCATCCTCTATCTTTGATCCGGATTCTTGCAGGAGCTGAGCCTTTGCTTCGGTACGAAGGTCAAACGCCGTCTTCTTCATTTGCCAAAACGCGCCCCACGAAAGCCGCGCGACGAGGTACGCTTCAAACTTGATATAATCTTCAAGCGGAAATGGTCTAGATTCGACGGGAATGTCACTCGCTCGCACTGAACACGATGCCTCGGGAAGACCGACGACGTAGAACTTTCCAGCGCACGAAGAGAGCTTTGAACCCAACTGAGCGACTTCGGCGCGCGCGACTTTCATATCTGACGCGCGAGGAGCCGAAGACGTGGTAGACGCAACCACCAAGCAAACGCCAGCAACTGCGGAACCGATGAGTGCACTTCGACGCATCTTCTTTGTGCTGCTATACTTGCTCATGCTGCTTCTTTCTTCAGCTTCCTCAGCCATGGCGAGTAACGAGGCTCGCTCTTCAACGGCGTCCGAAGACATCCAAGATTTATTGCTCACGACAACCGCCGCAACAACCGCCAACATGATAGCGACGGGTGCGATAAAATCACCAAAGCGCTCAGAGTGCGTTTGTTTGATGCCCAATGCGGCCAAAGTTGCTCTTCGTTGTCTACGTTGTTGCTTCGGATCGCGAACGCCCCAGTCACCGAGCTGGGGAATCTCCTCTGGCGTCGTGGGCGCGTTGAGAGAGGTATCCTCCGTCGTGGGCGCGTTGAGAGTGGTATCCTCCGTCGTGGGCGCGTTGAGAGTGGTATCCTCCGTCGTGGGCGCGTTGAGAGTGGTATCCTCCGTCGTGGGCGCGTTGAGAGTGGTATCCTCCGTCGTGGGCGCGTTGAGAGTCGTATCTGCCACCGGCGAAGTGGCTGTTTGTGGATGAGAAGTTCTGTACGCCATCAGATGAATCTGGCGAGAACACGGGGGCGGAGGACTGTAGCACTCCTCGTCGAGACCTACAATCTTACTCACGTCTTCATCCGGCTTGTCCAAATCCACGATCGATGCATCGCCTTCAATGACCTGTTCTCTGATGAGACCAGTTTTGCCATCCGCCGTTGGAACGACCACGCGCCCGTCTTTGACGCCCGCGTCTGGGTCGGTGCCGGCCAAATCTACATTGGGAATGGCAAACGGTTCGGTCGCTTCGTACTCGCCCGAGTCATCCTGGATCAAACCATCCTCTTTGTTCAATTCCTCGACACTAGGCGCTTCCTTCTTGACTTCGGCAATAGCTTTCGCAGTCGCCGCCTCAATAGCGTCGACGGCGTCTTGCGTCGCATGTTTGATGTTTTCGGTTTCGGAAGAGGGATACGCCGGGTACGCACTGTATCCTTTCGAAGGATATGCGTTGGTGTCCGAAGATGGGTAGGCAGAATTCGTCGTCGGATATTCCTCCGTGGCGACGGCTGGCGGGACATTCACGGTATCCTGGGGACGCTCACCATTATCAAGAGTTTTGTAACTCTCCGAAAGCGGCGAGACGTCGCCAGCGTCGTAAATTTGTTGGGCGTATTCGGAATTCAACTTCAACGTAAACTTTTCCCCAGTCGTCGAGGAAGTGAAATCGATTTGCGCCTCGCTCGGCGACGTTCGCTTGAATTCAGCGCCGTCAAACTTGGCTGGTTTCGTGTCGATAATCATGAGCGTGAGCGCTTCGTGATTGACCTTCCACGTGCTTTCGCCGATCGCTTGGCCATTATATTGCTGCGCAATCGTCGCCAATCGCTCCAAAGTGCTGGCATCTACGCCTAGAGCTTCCGCGCCGTCGCCCAAGAGGTTGGTGATACTCGGGACGACGGAAAAGTCTCCACCCGGTGCGTCAGCAAATATGCGTGTGTAATCGCCGACATTCTTCATGTTCTCTTCCCCAGTAATATCGGCACCACCACCGACGACGTTATCACGCGTGTCGGAAGACATTTTGGACGCGAAACGCGCCGCGTACTCGGCGTCCTTACCCGTGTAGACGACGTTGCTTTGCAAAACAGCCCGAGACGCGTCAGACACGTCCGTGATGCCGTTGGATGGGTGCGCTGGATCTGAATAGATGGTATTTTTGCTCACCGTCAAGTGCGGATTGTACTTGTAGAGCAAGTTGTTGTTGTTGTTGAACGCCAACAAGTTTTCGTTGATGCGATACCTGGAATCTTCATCCGTCACGGTATCGAGAGAAATGGCAAACGCGTCAATTATCTCGCCGGTCGAATCTGTATCACTACGCGCGTACATGTGCGATTCGACGTTGAAAATGGCGTTACCGTCGATATCAAGGCGATATTCGCCATCTTCCTCAACTTCACTCGTCTTGGGCGTGTACGCTCGTCGAATTGCCATCGGTGTCGTCGTCGAAGTAGATGGATACCAGCCAATACGATAAAAGACGTTGTTCTTAATCGTCGTGTAGAACGCATCCAACACAGTCACTGCGTTATCCGATACGTCATGGCACGCGCACCCCAAAATCTTCACGTGTCGCGACTTGTCTCGCAATCGAAAGCACATTTGCCCTTGATTGGTGATCTTCTTATTCGTCCACCAGTAATTCGCCACCGTCGATCTCGCGTCGAGCGCTTTCGCACCGCCGTCAATCTCAATGTTCTCCATGGTAACGTATTCGGCAGCTCTAAAATCCATCGCCACGGCGCCTGTAAACTTAATCTTTGGATACACTCCGGCGGCGCTCGCGCGTCCCTTGATCGCAATCGGCGCCTCCTTGGTCCCTTGCGCGACAATTTCCGCGCCAACAAACGTATCATACGTGTACGTCCCACTCTCCACGCACAACATATTCCCAGGCTTCAACACCAACTGCGAGGTTTCAAACGAACCAAACGGATTCGTCACGGACCCGGCGTCTTCATCCGACGCGTCGGCGATCCCAGTTGGGGACATGTAAAAATCACACTCGGCTTCCTCCGTCTGTCCAAACAGTGGCATCTTCGGTCTCTCGCGGTGCAACATCTGCGATGCCGGCACCGACGTCGACGTCGCGTACGCGTGTCCATGACTCATCGACGACGACGACGACGACGACGCCGCCGAGGCGCCCGCGATCCGCGCGAGTGCCGCCATCGCGCACGCCGTCGTCGCTCTCGACGCTCTCAACGCCGAACGTCGCGATCGCGTCATCGCACGCCGACGACCATCCGTCGACATCGCGCGCGTAGGCGTCACCAACGACTGCGTTCAACGACCGCGAACGCGACGCGCGAAGCGATTCGAAATGCGTCGTTCAACACGAAACCACGAGACTCGCGAATGCGATCCGTGTGCGCGCGCGCGTCGTCGTCGTCGTCGCGAACGGCGAACGGGTGCGGACGCGGTGGATATGCGCGAGGTACGGAGATGTGCGGCGCGCGCGAGGGTGGTACGGCGCGGGAATCGACGCGGTCGAGGCGCGTTGTTTCGGGCCGGTGGATGGGTGGGGCGTTTGGGTGTTGAGGCGTGACGCCACTAATGTAAACATTTGGCACGGCGCGAAGGACGCGTTACATGACATCTAGGGGCGCGATGGGCGATGCAAGTGAGCTATGGGCGCGACGCGAACTTGGCGAGGGATGTTTTGATGCGCTCGACGGCGTCGCGGAGGGTGTCGAGGTCGCCGACGTAGGAGAGACGGAGATGGCCTTCGCCGTTGGCGCCAAAGTCGGTGCCCGGGAGTAAGGCGACGCCGGCGTCTTCGAGGAGATAATCTGCGAGTTCTTGTGAGGACACGCCAAAAGAGGCGATGTTTGGGAAGACGTAGAATGCGCCTGCGGGCTTGGCGCAGGTGACGCCCGGAATGGCGTTGAGAGCGTCGACGAGGTAGTCGCGGCGGATTTTGTACGCGTCGCGCATGGCGACGACAGAGTCCTGCGGCCCGGTGAGCGCCTCAACGCCGGCGACTTGGGTGAATGCGGCGACGCAACCCACGGAGTGTACGGTAAGAAGTTTTACGCGTTCGGCGAGGGTTTTGGGGGCGACAATCCACCCCAAGCGCCATCCAGTCATGCAATACGTCTTGCTAAATCCATCCACTAAAATCGTTCGCGACTTCATCCCGGGAAGGGAAATTATGGAGAATACCGAATCGTCATCGGCGTTCGATGTCGTCGCGCTGTTCGACGCACCGTCACTACTGACGTCGCCGCTACCGCTACTGCTTTCCGAATAAATCAGTCTTGAATATATCTCGTCGCTCAGCACCCAACAGTTGAATTTTCGCGCCAACGCCGCGACGCGTTCAACATCCTCTCTCGGCATCACCCCTCCCGTGGGATTCCCCCCGGTGGGATTAATCACAATTAACTTTGTCTTTGCATTCACCGCGCGCTCGAGGGCATCCATATCGAACGACGCGCCATCTGCGCGCAACGCCACCGGTTTCTTCACGCCGCCGGCGGCGTCCACCATAGCCGCGTACGTTGGAAACCCCGGGTCCGGGAACACCACCTCGTCCCCTGGATCCACCACCGCGAGCGTGGGTAAAAATAAACCCGGTTTCGCCCCTGGTCCGACGACGACTTCATCCGCATCGACGTCGACGCCTCGCGTCCTCGCCACGTACGACGCCACCGCATCCCTGAGCTCCATCGTCCCATCCGGCGCCGCGTACTTTGTCGCCCCGCCCTCGATCGCGCGCATACCCGCTCGAGCGATATTCTCCGGCGTCGCGAACCCCGGCTGGCCAATCTCCAAGTGCACCACGTCGCGCCCGCGCGCTTCGAGCGCTTTCGCTTTGGCCAACACCGCGTACGCGCCTTCATTTCTCAGTTCGCGCACGCGCGCGCTCGTCGACGGCGCATCCGCGCTCGCCATCACTCGCCGCCCGCGCGGTAGCGTCGCCCGCGCGCGCGGCGCGATTCGCGGCGCCGTCGTCGAGCGCATGGCGGCGTCGAATGCGGCGCGACAGTTGACACACTTGATGCGATGGTGTGCGGCTCCGCGCGCCATTCGCCGCCGCGATGTCATCCGGCGCCGCGGGCGCCGCGCGAGTCATCGCCCACCTCGATCTCGATGCGTTCTACGTGCAAGTCGAGCGCACGCTCGATCCGTCGCTGCATGGACGTCCCGTGGCGGTGGTGCAGTATAATCCGTTCGAACAGGGTGGGGTGAAATCGATGAGCGCACAAGATGTGCGGGCGCGCGTGCTCGATCGCGGGGCGAAGGACTTTGAGAACCATTCATTGATAGCGGTTAGTTATGAAGCGCGTGCGTGCAACGTGAAGCGACAGATGCGTGCGGGTGAGGCGGCGAGGATGGCGCCGGAGTGCGTGTTTGTGCAAGTGCCGACGCGGCGGTCCAAGGCGGATTTAACGTCGTATCGCGACGCAGGGGCCAAGGTTGCGCAAGTGTTGGCGTGTGGAGGGGTGATTGAACGCGCATCGATTGATGAGGCGTATTTGGATTTGACGCTGAGCGCGAATGCGGCGCTGGAGGAGGTTGGATTTGAAGAAGTCGTGGCGCGCGCGAGACGGTCGCACGTGGCGGGCGCGAGCGAGGCGCCGGCGTTCGTGAGCAAGGCGAACTTGCGCGCGGGGTCGGCGGATGGCGTCGTCATCGCGCCCGCGACTGACGGCGGTGGCGGTGGCGTTGGTGACGCCCAGGAGGCGTCGTTGGCGACTGTGTCTGAACCGTCGGAGCCGGCGGCGGCGCCCGATCCCATGGCTAAGTTTCGCCCGCGGCTGCCGGATGAGGCGTCCATGGCGTGGTGGGATCGCGAAGAACACGAATGGCGCGAAGAAGAAAAGTTACTTGCCGCTGGGGCGTACATTTGCGAAGGTCTTCGTAAGCGCTGTATGGATGAGCTCGGGTACACGTTGAGCGCGGGCATCGCGCCGAATAAAATGCTCGCCAAACTCACGAGCGGCATGAATAAGCCTAATTCTCAGACGGTGCTGTGCCCAGATCACACCGAAAATCTCCTCCGCGATCTGCCAATCGACCGCATTCGCGGTCTCGGTGCCAAGCTCGGTCGTGAGCTCGCCGAGGCGTTGGATGTGAAGACCATCGGCGAGCTCGCGGTGACGCCCATTCGCAAGCTCGAGCACGTCGTCGGCGAGGAAAAGGCGCAATGGGTGCGCAAAGTGTCGCTCGGTCTGGATGACGATCCAGTCAAGGCGCGCGAAATGCCCAAGAGCATCGGCACGGGCAAGACGTTTCGAGGGGCGCTAGCGCTTAAATCGCTCGAGGCGGTGAAATATCGGCTCACGGAGCTCGCCGCCGAGCTCAACGATCGCGTCGAGGCGGATGAAGTAGAATGGGATCGCACCGCCAAGCTCTTGACGCTAGGATTGTCTTCACCAGATGAACGTGGCACGAGTAACGGGTATTGTTCGCGAAGCTGCGCGCTGCGCGCAGGCGCGGCGGAAAAAGCTCAAGACGCTTTGGCGCTCGTCTCCAAGTGGGCGAGCGGTCGCTCGAATTGGTCCATCACGGGTTTATCCATTTCCGCCTCAAATTTTGTGTCAAACGAAAAAGATTGCGGCGATGTCGTGGAAATGTTCAAAAATGCCACCGAACGCGCGACGACAACGACACCAGCCGTGAGTCCAATCAAGGCGGATCAAATCGATAAAAGCGTGTTGGCCGAGTTACCCGAAGAGATTCAACGCGAAATTCGCGCGTCGTTGTTCCCAAAGGCGAACGCTGCTGGTGGTGGTACTGGTGGTGGACCATCATTCAAGAAGGCGAAAAGTAATCCAATCACAAATTATTTCACCGCTTAATAGTTGCGTGCGCTACTCCTGTACGTAAAAATAGGTGGCTAGTTTTAGTTTTTAGTTTCAGTATCAGCTTTGATGATGCATTCCTACATACCGCTATCGCTATCGCTATCGCTATCGCTAGTGCTGTTACCGCGGAGTTGATTCAGCCACACCGGTTCTTCGGCACCGCTGTAAAAGATGTTGAATCCTAATTCTTTAATGGCGCGAATCGTCGTCGCCTCGTCGACGTCGCCGACCAGACCGCTCGGGTCTCTCTCCGCTCGCCTCGCCCCAAACTCCTCGGCGTGTAATACGTTGCGATAAAACTCGTTATCGTCATCGTGCGTCGTGGCTTTGTACACGCCCAGAAGTCTCACATCGTCGACGTCGTCCGGGATGAATTGCCGATAGTACCGAAGCTTTCGCTTGGCGCCGCGACTCAACATCGTCAGTTTCGTCGCGAAATCCCGCTCGACGTTTTTCCCACGCAACACCGGGGGAACGGACGTGTTCCCAAACCACTCCTTACGCGTGGCGTAGCGCACGAACTCGGCGCCGTACCACAACGCTCGCGAATTCCCGTTGCTCTTGAGCGGATTGACGTCGCGCGAGCCGTAATCCCACACGAAACACGACCGTCCGAGCGCGAGCGCGAGCAACAGCGACGAATCAAGCTCAAGCACCATCTTCTCCACATTCCCGGCTTCGAGTAAAGACGATTGGATACGGATATACGTGAACGACGACACGCCCATGCGTCGGAGCGTCGGCAACGCCTCGACGCCGTTTTTCAAATTCACAAAGTGCTGTGCGCTGCGTCGTCGTTCACGTCGCGCGCGTCGTCGCGCGGCATCACCACCATTCTCCGGCTCATCGTCGTCGTCGTCGTCGTCCTCGGCGCCATCACCATCCATCCGCGCGCGCGCGCACGAACCGCGCCGCCCGCCGTGCGACAACGACCGCGCCGCCACCCGCGCGCCGAACGACCGCGTTGACGCCGTGGACGCCGACGCGTACCCGCGACGTCGCGCGGGCACCGTCGCCATCGCCATCGCCATCGCCATCGTCGTCGTCGTCGCCGTCGCCGTCGTCGTCGCGACCGCCCGTCGCGCCGCGCCGCGGTCTGCCGCGACGAGGAGGGTCGAAGGGGTCCCAGCGCCACCACAGATGACGGTTCGCGTTCCGAGGCCGATGCCGCCGCACTGCGCGACGCCCGGGGTGACCGCGACGCGACGCACACATGTCTGCACGCGATACAGACGCGAGCACGAAGACGAAAGAACCGTTCGATGCGGAAGAGTTTGCGTCGCCCGAACGCCCGCCGCGCGCGCGCGTGCGATTCGATGCGGAGACCGATGCGGATGGGTCGCCAGCGGACGCCGTGAGCGATGATTCTGATTCGTGCGCGTCGCCGGCGGCGAAATTCGGCGAAATTCTCAACGAATCGCTCGCGCCGCATGTTGCGAGTAGTCGCATCGCGATGATGGATGACGGCGAACGTCACGCGAATATAAAGGCGTGCTTTGACCGAGTAGAGGTTACTTTGCTCGAGGAGCGCCAACGCGTCACGGGACAGCCGTGGAGAGACGCGTACGCCTTTGTCCGCGAGGCGGGCTTGACGCTCGGCGACGTGCTCGCGTCGGCGAGTGAAGAGACGCAGGACTATCTCGTTGATGTTTTGCGACCGCAAATATGCGACGGATAACGACGATGTACAAGACAGAGATGACAAATGACAATGAGACACGCAATACGAAGCGCTCGCGTCGAAATTACACGACGGCGGCGCGTTACTGTAGACGATACATATACGCACCATTACTAGATTTACTGTACTAGTACTTTTTGTAATACAACAATTCATCATGGATTCAACATGCGAAGATGTTGCGTATGTAATCTTGATTAATTACAAAGGCGGCGGCGCGCGTGCATTTGTGGCGAGTTGATCGAGCTCTCGCGCGATGGCGAGCGCCTCGGTCACAGTGCGCGGTCGCCGCTCAAACTCTCGTTTTCGGCGAGATTCATTGGCTAGGTCTATAACGCGAACTTCATTTAAACCGCCTGTCCTTTGAATCGCGGTACATGCGGCTAAAACTTCAGCGCAGCGCGTGTGCAACTGCGGCGCGACGAGTTGTTTGAGCTCTTCATACAATTCGTCCAACGAAGCGGTGTGCGTGTCACGCGCCCGTTCAGCCTGCACATTTTCGTATCGCTCAACTGCCGCGTCTTCATCGAAGGCATACTTTGCGAGTTGTTGTGGATTCATACCGAGTTGCATGAGGTCGGCGATGCTGCGACGAATGAGTTGCGGTCCCGACAGAAGCTCCCCGCCTTGCTCGCGTCTCGCGCGCTTGATGGGACCTTGAGCGAGAAACTCTTCTTCAGCCCTGAGTGTGGGGAACAAGCATCATTCCCGTCAGTCAGTCACTCGCTGCGAGTCAAGAAAAGCACACGTACCATCTACCCTTTCGACCGTCCACGCGAAGCGGTTTCGAGCAAAACAAGACGATTGACGACGTCGGGAACTGAGACGCTATGTCTTTCGCCCGTCGCTTCAATCCGCGCAGTCTCGCATTCCAGCGCGCGAGTACTCTCCTCTGTTGCGTTTCGTCGAGCGCCGCGACTTGATCTTCCGTCAGCGGCGGCGCCTTGGCCGGCGGTCCCGCGCGTTTTAACAGCCTCTGACGCTGTCCGTCGTCGCCGTCGTCATCCTCCTCCTCCTCATCGTCGCCGTCACCATCCGATTCGCTTCCACCCGACGACGACGCACCCGCATCCGCATCCGCACCCGCGCCGTCTCGCGCCGCACCGCGTCCCCCACCCACCGCCGCCACCGCGTCGTCTCCCGCCCCGGTCCCGCGCGCATCGCCCCCGCGCGCACCCGCCCTCCCGCGCTTCCTCGCCCTCGTCGCCGACGCCGGCGACGCCTCGGCCCTCGTCGCCGTCGCCGGCGACGTCGACGACACCGGCGCCGCCGCCACCCCACCGCGCGACGCCCGCTCGCGCGCGCGCCCCATCACTCCGAAACCGAATCCGAATCAAATCCAAATCCGTCGTCGTCGCGCACTGTCGCGCGTCGCCGGTCGCCCGGCGTCGCATCCATCGCCGCGCTCTATGACGACGCGCGCGTCGGGCGTAGGTATTCGATCGAGGCGGTATCGGCGCGTGCGCCGAGGATATTGAAGAACACGAATAGGGAGAGCTCAAGCGGGGCTTGCGTCGGGGCGGACGTCTGAGTACGCACGCGCGGAGCGAAAGGTACGAGGAACATGGACGACGCCATCTTGCGCGCGGCGGCGGCCAAGCCGACGCGCGTCGTCGCGACTGGCGGAACGGGGAGCGGTCGCTTCGACGCACTCGTCGTCGAGGACGTGCACGTCATTAACGACTGGGCCGACTACGACCAAGGAGACGACGAGGCGCTCTTTGAGAATGGCCGGCTCGTGCAGCCTCCGGAGGCGCCGAAGACGAAGTCGCCGGCGAAGACGAAGTCGCCGACGAAGACAAAGTCGCCGACGAAGCCGCGGGTCATCGACCTCATCGACCTCGTTTCCTCAGAGGACGAAGGCGGTGGGGACGACGTCGCCGCGCGCGATGACCCTCCCGTCGCGAATTCTGCTGCGCCGTGTTGTGATGCGCGTTGGCGCGAGATCTTTCCGAGCAGCGCGCCCGCGGCGGCTGCCTCTTCGAAAGGAGCGACTGCGAAGAAGCGGCGCAAGCGCACGCGCGATGAACTTCGCGTTGGTGCGTCCTCGCATGAAGGAACGTCGTCGTCGATGATGTCTGGTATGCGTGCGGTCGCCGCGACGGAGGCGCACAATGGCGATGGAGGCGACGCCCGGGCGGCGGCGTCGTCGAGCAAAGGTGCGGCGCCAGTGGCGGCGAAGGCAGTTGCGACGTCGTCAGGTCATCACGTCGCCGACGTCGTCAAGCCTAATGATGCTGCGGAGGAGGCAAGTTGTCTCGTGGGCAACGAAGACGACATGAGCATCTCGCAACTCATCGCAGTTGTTGAGAAAGCCCAAGCCGACGCGGGCGGCGCTGACAATGATGATGAGAGCCAGGATGACGACGCACTTTGTGCGACCGTCGAAGAGAAAGAAGAATCGTCGTCCGCTACTCACGCCGAAGGTAGCGAAATTTTGACATCTTATTGCTGCGGACTCGCAGATTTTCGGTTCGTGCGCGGCAGCGCGCTCGCGCGCGCGAAGGCTGAGGAGGCGAGCCGAGACACTGGCGCCTTCGCGGGGACGGTGCACGACCACTATGGCTGCAAAGCGGCCATGGTTTGGTTGCTGCACTCCCCGACGAAGGGCTCGGCGACGAATGGTGTCGTCG
>Ga0181599_1000391_pt1 | contig 45730 bp, 31 predicted proteins | sample 041ome_3_FD_148658 | JGI IMG/M metagenome (GOLD analysis project Ga0181599, IMG submission 148658) | Coastal salt marsh microbial communities from the Groves Creek Marsh, Skidaway Island, Georgia - 041405US metaG (spades assembly) | ecosystem: Environmental > Aquatic > Marine > Intertidal zone >...
TCATCCGACGCGCGCAATAATATGGCGGTTTCCGCGTCGCGCGTCAACGCAAGCGTCTTTCGTACGACAGAAAGTGCGGGATACGCACCCGTCACTGGCGCTACGATGCGATGACGAATGATCGGATCGTATGCGTCGGCGCCGTCTTCGCTCGAGCGCGCCTCGCAACCAGCGCCGCCACCGCTCGTGTCTAAAGCCCACTCCCCGCCAGAAGTCGCCTGAAGCTTGAGGCATATTCTATCGATGACGCTGTAAGTGTCACAGCCACCGTGGTTGGGGTATCCAGCGTGTTGGTACTTGCAAGTCTTCCAATTCGTGATTGGGAGAAACTCCTTGGTGAAAAGTTCAACGTTACGCACATCCAGAGCTTGCGCGCCGTCGTTTATGCGAAGTCTCAACGCACGCGTGCCCATTAATGCGCCCATGACCGCGGTATTGTTATACCCACTCGTGTACGAATGTATGTCAGCATCGGGATGAAGAATGTCGTGGATATCTGGCGCGTCTCTCGCGTCGAGCACGCCGTCTTGTATGAGCGAAGGAATGCCAAACGCCTCGAGCAAATCACCCCCCTCCAACGCGTATCGCAACGGTTCATACGTCGCGACGCCGAAATTCACACCCTCCTTCGTGCGCGTCGTCACCGCTCGCGTCGACACCCACGTCGGCTGCTCGGCGTCGGCGACGAGCGCCCACTCAAATTTAACGCGAGCAAACTTTTCGCGTTCACCGTCGTCCCAAGCCTCCACCACTCGCGCGTACGCTTCTCGCTGTCTAGCGAGCACGTTTGAATACGATGCTCTCCCGATAGAACTCACTCCTAATACCAATAAACACGCCGCCACCGCTCCCGAAGCGCACCCGCACCTCTCCGAGTCGCCGCCTCGCCGCCTCGCCGCTCGCGCGCGCCGCTCGCTCGACGCAGCGCTCGAACGGAACGTCGTAGACGCGAGAAAGCTCACTCGATCGACCTCGTCGTCGTAATCCATCCACTCACCGTCGGAATCGGCGTCGTCGGCGTCGTCGTACGTCCCATCATCATCGTCTTCTCGTTCGTACGCGCCTTCGAACGCGTCTCTGCGCCCCGACGTCGACGCGCGACGCTGACTCGTCGTCGTTCGAGTCATCCCACGACGCATGTGCGAGCGCCGCGCAACTCGCGACGATCGCCGTCGCCGTGTGACGCGCGCTCGCGAGTATCGCGCGTTCGGGCACAGTCCAATCACACACCTGGTGATTTTCAAAATTCCGACGACCGACAGCTGCTGCGCGCGACGGACGTCATCGCGCGACGCCGAGACACGATGAGCTCGAACGATAAGGAGAACGACGAAGAACGAACGACGACGACGACGACGAGTCCGTCGAAGACGTTCTCGAAGAGCGCTTCCGTGGGGACGAGCGTGCTGAAGCAAAAATACGCCGCGCTCATGGAGTCGAGAAACAAGGTGGGTGTGACGACGACGCGATTTGAATGAACGACAACCGTCTGAGGACGACGAACGAACGCGATGGTGCGAATCAAATCCGAGACTGACGCAACGAGTCTTCGCGTCCCTCGTCGTCGCGCAGTACAAGGAAGAGTCTGAAGAGGCTAAGCGCAACGTCAAGGCGCTCGAGAAGCGCGTGGTGCAGCTCGAAGCCGAACTCGCTTCACCGACGAATCCGGACTCGCTCGCGGTGGAGCTTGCGGAAGTCCGCGCGCAGTTAGAAGTCGCGAGCGCGGCGCTGAGAGCGGAAAAGAATCGCTCGATGAAGAGCGAAGGTCGCGCCGAACGCGTCGCGAAACTCGAACGCGATTTGGACGAAATGGTCGCGGCGCGCGCGCGGCACACGGCGACGACGCTCGCGTTGGGCGCGTGCGCTGGGGCCATCATCGCGTGCGGGGCGCTCGCGGTATACGCCAAGTATCGTCGATCAATGTAATGACGTAAGCTACGAGGGCTACATATTTATCTATTCGTCTACTCTACGTTCTACGCGTCGTCGCGACGCCTCTCCGTCGACTCGCTCGCCACCGCTACGGCGGCGTTTCGCCCAGGAATTTTCGGCGGATTTCCAACGCCTTTCCGTACGCGCGCATGTCCAACCCATCCATCGCGCGCACGACGCGCGCGCGTATCTCAAACAGTGCTTCGTCGCCGACGCGTCTCGCCTCGCCAATGACGCACACGCGCGATCCGGTGCGAACGGCGCCATCGAACGCGCTGTCCTCGTCTCGTCGCACGGCGCTGAAGTCAACGTCGATGTGTACGTCGTCAGCACCAGACGCACTCTTCGACGTCGCTCGCAGCGTCCCACGCTCGGTGTCAGTATCGAAACGCTCGAGCACTCCCAACGTGCGAATCGAAACTTCGTGCCCGTCCGCCTCCTTGGCGCGGCGTGCGCACTCGTCCAGGGTACATATCACCCCGTGCCCGATCGTAGCGTCCATGCTTCGCACGGCGCGCACCGTCGTCGCCTCCCGTTGCGCGTCGCCGAATGATGCGCGCGCGTCCCGATTGGGCGGCGACGCGCCGCACACGGCGGCGCGTCTTCGCGCGCATGGACGATCGTAAACGAGACGCGCGCGCGCGTTTCGAACAGCGCAAACGACTCGACAAGCGATGGCAGCGCACACCGACGATGACGACGACGACGATGACACAAAGGCGAAGCGAAGGCGACGCAACGTCGACGACGCAAAGGCGAAGCAAAGACGAACGGCGACGCGGTGATGATGTGAGGGAGGACGAGGAGACGCGCGATGACGACGAAGACGACCGCGCGATGTCGCGCGGGGCGGATTTAGACGAACTCTTGCGCGATGCCGCGACGCAGTGTTTGCCTCGACCGCGCGCGGCGGCGGCGCACTTCGACGCGAGTTGGAGCGTGGACGCGCTTCAAGACGCGGAAAGATTATTACTGCACGGCGCGAACGCGCGAGCGTCGACGTCAACGGTTGCGAAGGATATCGCCGAGGCGATGACGCTCGATCGCGACGATATACGCGCACATTTGAACTCGCTCGGATTGGCGCGTTTGCTCGGTTTGAGCGACGAGTACGACGAATTCGTAGACGGCGACGGTCGGGGTGCACAGAGCGAGGCGTCCGAGGTCGTCGAAGAGCGGCATAAACACGAAATGAGACCAATCGTCGAGCCGACGGCACCACCGAAACCCGTCGTCGCGAACGACGATGATTGGCTTGACGAACTCTTGGACGGCGAATAAAAGTTGGTTGCGAATGAATATGTAGATAGATAGTAAGTTGTAGCACTCTAGCGCACGCGTTCAAACGCGACGACGACGACAGGTGTGTTGTCGCCGCGTCTTCCGCGCCGCCGCCGTCGTCCTTGTCACGAGTAGTTCGCAGCAGCACCCAGCACAGTCAAGCGCATCGCACTATCGCACTGGTTGAACTGAAAAAAGCACAACCCTAGGCGTCGTTCTCGTTCGGGCGTTCGGGCGGGCGTTCATAAAGCGTCGCGCCATGGGCGGGGCGTCGCGCGCGCTACGCGATGCGTCGGCGGGCGAAGCGTTCGGATTAGCGCTCATCGCGGGGACGTTACACGCGCTCACGGGACCCGATCACTTGGCGGGCGTGTTCGCGGTGGCGACGAGCGCGCGACGCGTCGAACGGGCGCGGCGGATGGCGGACGGCGACGACGACGACGACGAAGACGACGCGCGTCGTCGACGCGACCTCGCGTGGGCGTGCGCGAGACAAGGCGCGCGATGGGGCTCGGGACACGCCCTAGGGCTCGCGCTCGTGGGTGGAATCGTGTTGGCGTGCGAAGACCGAGTGGACGAAGACGCGCTGGGGGCGGCGAGCGACTTCGTCGTCGGGTTCGCGATGATTTGGTTAGGATTGGCGACGTTAAGGAGCGCGTGGCGATGGGACCGAAAACAAAGGCACGCCAAGGCGCACGTCGAAGATGAAGCGGCGCGCGATGACGATCTGGCGCACGCCGAGGATGGCGCGACGGCGGGCGCGCGGAACGCCGTCGCCGTCGTCGTCGTGGCGGGGAGCGCCGCACACGCCGAGGCGCACGCATTGGGAGTCTCCCACGAGCACGCGCACAAGAACGACGTTCACGGTACGCGCGAAATCCACGGCGAAGCGATTTCCGAGCGTCGTTCGCTTTGGAATCGCATGCGAGACATGGTCGGCGAGGAGTCGACGCGCGAAGGTAAATTCGCGGCGTTCGGCGTCGGAGTCGCGCACGGCGTTTCGGGCGTTTCGGGCGTGGTTTACGTTCTCCCAGCCGCGTTTCTCGCAGATTCCACGCGCGTGGCGTTGTATATTTTCGGTTTCGTCGTCTCTAGCGTCGCAGCGATGACTGCGTTGGCGTTTCTTCTCGGTTTGCTTCCCAGGAGCGCCGCCGTGGCGTTTCGCTTCTCCGTCGTGAGCGGCATCTCGGCGCTCGTCGTCGGCGTGATCTGGGTCGCGCTCGTCGCGACCGGTAAGCTCGATTTATGATCGACGTGTCAAGTTCGCGTCGTTAGCGTTGAGTTTAGATGGTTTAGATTTAGATTTTAGATTTACAGTAGAGAATTACTCTCCGCTTCGCCACGAGCGCGCGACATCGCGATCCGTAGGATCGAGCGGTGTCTCGATACCATCGCGAGCGGCGACGTCGATGATCTCTTCTTCTTCCGTCGTGTCGTAAGCGTCGTATCGAGCGTGAAAAATCCACGGCATCGTCTCCGCCATTCGCGACGCAGGGTCGACGAGGGGCGCGCAAAATGTCGTCACGGCTCTGGTCAAGCACACTTGAGACACTAGTAGGGGTAACATGAAGACGCCCATGGTGATTTGGAACGCGACATCGATGTCATCATCGTCCCAAAACTTGGTCGTGATGTCGGTGTAAGTCGTGAGGAACACGCGATGAAGCAAATAGGCTGTGAGCGTACGCGATCCCAATTCCGTGAAGAAGTACTCCTCCGTCGGCACGACGCTCATGAACGCCACTGAGGCCAAAGCGACGACGAGATAAAGCACGACGCGCCAAAGGGCCTCGATGATCGGATGGTACCACTTGGTTACCCCATAAGGAGAGACGACGAGCAGCCACTCTTGCACTTCGCCGAAAGGCTCGCCGAGAACATCCGACAGCATAAACGCGCCAAAAACGACGCCGAGAACGCCATATCCCGCGGCGAAGCGCATCCAAGGCCTGCTAAGATGCATGAATCGCCTCAAAATCTCGTCCACGTGCTCACGCTTTACTAAAACTAACCCAGCGTAGAAGTATATGGCGTATGCGCACACGCGTTGCCAATCCAAAAACGCCAATCCATTCTTCGTCGACGGCGTATCAGTGAAACCGACGGCGATGGCTAATACGCACACGATTGCGTAGATTGTGCTATCTCTCAGCGCCCCAAGGAGTAATACGCTGTTTCGCCACACCCACAGTGCGATCAGGAACCACGTGACGCCGACGGGTGACCACCATTGCAGCGGTGATACGTCTGAATACGACACCGCGACGTACAACGCTTGCCAAAACACCCACCCTCCTATCAGCATGGACGTCGACTTTTGCACGCGCGCGAGCATCACCGAGGCGTTGGCGTCGTATCCTCTCGCGATTTCCAACCACGACTTGCTCTGGAATCCCGCCAGAGCGGTAAAAAGAGGCATGCTAAACGTCGCCAGCGTGAGATAGAGCGCTCGAATCCACGGCAACGCCGGCTCCATCACGTCGAGTTTAGTTCGCCGCACGCTCGCGCTCTCGGCATTCACGATCGTGGCTGTCGCTAAAAAGTCATCCAAAGCGTGCACCCACACCACGCACGTGATCAACAAGTATTTCGCGTTCTCAATGTACGTCGACCGTCGCTCGTCTTCTTCGCTCAGCGTCGGTTTCGGCGCCGCCGGTCGCGCTCGCCGCCGCGTCTTCGCTCCATCGCTCCCGTCGCTCCCGTCGCTCCCGTACGTATTCACCGGCCGCGTGGTGATCGTATCCGTCGTCTCTTGCCCTCGACCAAGTCCACGATCGAGCAGGGATGACAAAAAGCCCAACGCCCCGTCCATCGCGCTCGACGGGGGTGTTACGTCGCGCGCGCGCGCGGAGGGCGACACAGACGGCGCTCGAGCACGCACGCACTCGCGTTCAAGTCGAGCGCGTTCGGACGAACGACTTTTCGCCTCGCGCGCGAACTCGCGGGCGTCGAGCACTGAGGACAGCGTGTTCGCTCGCGCGGCTTGCGGCGAACGCGGCGGCGATTGACGTTGACTACGACTACAACGCGCTACGATGGCTAATAAATCAATACGCTCGAGAGAACGGAACTAGTGCCAGGGGAAATCGTCCGCACGTCGCGCACGCTCGAGCGACGGCGACGGCCACCGCGCCAAGCCAAGCGCCCGCTTGGCGAGCGAACGGTTGCAAGACGTCGCCGAAGGATCGACAGGTGGGGACGATTGTGGCGAATTCGACGCCGTGCAAGGCTCGAGTGCGCAAGTCAACGCTCTGCGGAAACGCGTAGGGGGTCCACAGACGCACGAGGACGTCGTCGGTCGGGAACGCGAGAAGCGTCGACGCAGCGAATACCATGACCAAGCGCACGAGCACGGTGCCCGCGTGGAGAACCAAGTACGACATGTAATAGAAGAATACCGTGGGAAAGAGCAGCAAGAGCGGTGGTAACGTGAGTGTGCCCACGACGACTTCTTCGACTGTGCGCGGTCGGGCATCCGCGAGCGGGGCCTTGAAACCTTTCGGTGGTAGCTTCGGGTTGATGAAGCGTCGATAGAGAAATCGCACGCATCGCAGCTGGGCGGTGATGAAGAGCGAGCTGTACACGTGCAGGGCGCTGATGTGCGAGGTAAATATCGTCATCGTGTCCGCGGCGATGGCGAACACCATGGAAGCTCCGAATATACCGCCGTGTCGAAGCGAAAACGACACGAAACCGAGGTACGCTTTGACCGCGCTGCTGGATTCATAGGCGCCGGAGAGCGTGCTCGCGAAGCCGACGCCGAGCGATCCCAGAGCCCGAGCCAACGGCACGTGCAACTTGACGCCGAGCGGATCGCCGTGGGAGATCCATCGCGCGTTAGTCTCTATGACTCGTGTGCCGAGAAGATCTCGCGATCCCGGTCGAGTGCCCCAGCCACCGACGACGACACGCTCGAGCGCGAACGACACATCACGCGAGTCGCGCACGCGTGCGACGCAAACGCCCGCGAAGATGTCGACGGCAACTTGCACCGCGCGCGCCACGAGACGGCGCTTATCAAGTCTACTAGATCGTCGCCAATCCATACCATCACGGACGAGAAGCGAGCGAGCGAGCACTAAACGCGCGCGCAAGACGCACGCGCTGGCGGACACCTCGCACACGCTTCGCGTCGTCACGCCGCCGCCCCATCGCGCCTCGGTGCCGAGACTTTTGATGCACTTGTAATCCAAGCCTCGCAACGCCGCATCGATCACGGCGACGATCGCGCGCGACACGATCGACAATGATGAGGGCGCAGACGAGCTGGACCCAACGTCGTGCTCCACGAATCCGTTCGCCGCTCGGCCAGCGTCGTTCAAATCCGCCAACGCGAGCTCGAACGCGCACGCCGCGCCGTCCTCGGAGACATAATCCCCTCCCAATGTCATCACCATCAACGGTGGGTCCGGCATTGGACACAATATCACTACCGCGTTATCCGCGCGCACCCACCGTCCGTCCGGTCGCCGAACGCGCGCAGACGCGCGAGGCGCCTCATCCCACGCGCGTCCCACGCGCATCGTCACGAAGCACGCGCACTCGTCGTCGTCGTCACCCATTTCGTCATCGTCGTCGTCGTCGTCCCCGAACACGATTTCCATGACACGAACGAGCTTTTTCACACGCCCGCCTTCTTCCTGCGCTCCATGCGCGCCTCGATCGCGTCGTCTCCGACGCGGTCGTTCCGTCGCCCGCCACGCCACGACATCCGCGCCTCGACCATCTCCCCTCGCCCGTCGCGTCCCGTACACGTCCAGCGGCACCGGCGCCGCGGTATCACCCGTTCGCGACTGTCGCATCCACGTCCGTCGCAGATGATCGTGCGGCACGAAGACGCGCACGACGACGCGCGACGACGACGACGCAACGACCTCGGTGTCGGCGCGCATTTTGTCGCTCGAGCGCGCGCGACGACGACGACGACGCGCGACGACGCGGGCCGAGTCATCGCCGTCGACGCGCATGAAAGCGTTGTCGCTATCGCCGCGCGACGGCGCGCACGCGCGGTCGAATGGCGCGCGCGCGTGCGACGCGATGGGTTGGGCTGGTTCGCGATGGGCTTGGTTCGCGCGACGTCGCCCGTGATATCGCGACGCCATGTCCACGCCCTCGCACCGCGCGTCGACGAGTTACGCCCCCGAGCGCGGGGTGTTCCCGCTCGACCACTTCCACGAGTGCGACGCGAGCAAGACGCGATACTTGGAGTGTTTGGCGCGACGCGAGCGCGACGCGACGGCGTGCGCGACGCTGTCCAAGGCGTACTTAGAGTGCAGAATGGCGCGAGAGCTCATGGCGCGAGAGGATTTGACGCAATTGGGGTTTCGAAGCGAGCACGCGCGTTCGAGCGCGGCGCGCGCGCGCGAGACGACGGCGAAGGAGGCGAACGAGGCAAAAACGGACGACGAGGCGCCGCGCGTCGCCGGGTTGCGAGGAGGGAAATAGCGACGCGAAACGAAGCGTCGGCGTAGCGGGATGAATTAGCGTGTAGTGATGATGCGAGAAGCGCATCTATCGTCGGCGTCGTCGTCGTTGCGTTTGAACGCGTGCGCTACTATGATTTGGATTTGCTACGTTTCCGCTGCCGCCATCACGGCGAGCGGCTGGCCGACGAACCAAAAGCTCGCCGCGATGCGACGCGAAGCGTCGCGCGCGCGCGGTTCCACGGCGTGTGGCACGCGTGCCGACGCGAACAGAACTAAACGATCGCGAGTCGGCGTTAAACGAACCTCTTTCGTTTCGTGACCTGGGAACAGGACCATCGCGCCTCCTTCTTCGGGCGTCGACGATATCGGATAGTACACGACGGACAACGCTCGCGGGTCGATATCGGGTCCGCAATTGTCAACGTGTGATACAAAACCACGCGCACCAGGGGCGTACACGCTCAGCATGGCATTACTCACGTACGAATCCACCGGCGCAAGCGGTGGCGCCGACGATGATCCATGCGATGTCGTCGCGAAGGCGCTGAAGAGCGGACGCAACACGGTCACGCGTAAAAATTGCGCGAACGCTCCAACCATATCTCGCTCATCTCCTTTGAGCCAAGCGATGGTGTCATCGCGTATTTTATCTACCGTTGCATCGCCTAGGATGCGCCTTTCGCTCTGATCGAGCTCTCCTTTGCTGAAAGTCCTCGCGTCCTCGTCCTCGTCGACGAAATTCACGAGCGCGTGCCGAATCGCGCTCGCCATCGGCTCGCCGACGAGTCCATCCACGATAGCGTATCCAGTACGTCTGACCTCAATCGCCGCCGCTACGAGCTTGGCGTCGAGCGCGGGCGTGTTATGAGTCAGTGTCCACGGCGTCGCACTTTTTGCGTCTTCGATGCGGTTGGCGGAGAAATCGAGGTGTCGAAGCTCGATGGATCCGTCCAATAACTCTCTCACTCGCGCATAGCTCTCGCGCGCGCTGTGATACGGCACTAAACCTTTTTCGGCGGCGCGTACTTTCACGTTTGTGATCGCCGCGAGGTGCTCCGCGCTCCGCGCGCGTTCGAGCTCGTACCCAAACGCCGTCGCAAGCGCGCCAGCAGACATGAACGCGCCTGAGCGATACTTCACGGGCAGCGTCGCTTTCAGTCGCTCGCACGCGCGAACTAACGACTCCCTCTCGCGTGCGATCGTCGCTCCGTCGTCGTCGCACGCGCGCAACGCTTCTCGTAGTCCCTTGCAGTAGTGCACAAGCGCGCGCTCCTGGCCACGTTCCGTCGTCCCGTCGTCGTCGCCTTCGACGTCGATCGCGGCGCGCGCGCCCGAAGTAGACGCCGACGTCGTCGATGCGCACCGCGCGGTGCGCGCCGCGGTCGCGCGCGCGATGACGCGAGGCGCGATGGCGCGCACCACCATGTCGCAGTGTGACGGTTGGTTCGCGCGCGCCCATCGCGCCCAGCACGACGCGACGCATTCCGCATTCGGCGACGACGGTGCGGTCGCGCGCGCGATGACGACGCGCGCGATGACGACGACCGGGACGGCGATGACGATGACCGGGACGACGGCGCTTCGACATCGACATCGACGTCGACGTCGACATCGACATCGTCGCGGTGTCGGTGCTGTTCGCGTCGCGACGCACGCGCGAGAGACGTGGGCGTCGGAGACACCGTCGACGAGCGGACGAGACGAGCGCGAGCGCGATCGTCGTCATCACGCGATGTCCGCGCGCGGACGGCGTCGACGCGACGCACCGCGAGCTCGAGCGACGGGGACGGGGACGGAGACGGGGACGGAGACGGAGCGGGACGACGAAGGCGGCGAGGACCGAGGCAAAGGCGAGGACGAAGGTGCGATCGATCCCGCGACGGCGAGATTGCTTTTATTTTGTGTGCCATTGTTGTGGGCCACGTACGCGCCCGCGCTGCGCTACGTGTTCGTTTCGGAGACACCGCCTGGTTCGGCGGCGCTTTCGCTCGCGCGCATCGGCTTGGCGCAGTTGCCGTTCGTTCCGGCGCTGCTCTCGACGATGGAGCGATCGAAATCGGCGCGCCCAGGGGAAAAAGTCGAGGCCGATCGCGCGATTAGCGCCGCAGTCGAGCTCGGGTTGTTCAACGCCCTCGGAACGTCGTTACAGGCGTGGGGATTAGAGCATACGTCGTCGACGCACAGCGGCTTCATCATGGGCTCGGTCAACGTCCTCGTTCCGGCGCTCGCCGTGCTTCAGGGCGATAGAGTGAGTCGAGAGACGTGGGCGGCGTGCTTGATGACATTCGTCGGCGTACTCGTGATCGGCTTGGATTCAGTCTCGAGCGGTGACGGTACGACGGCGTCGGAGTTGGCCGTGCAAGGTGACGGCGCGGCGTTTGCGTCGGCGGCGTGTTACGCGGCGCTGACGCTGCGCGCGGGCAAGTACGCCAAGGAGTTCAGTGCTTCGGAGTTGATGGGTACGAAGACGTTGGTCATGCTGATGTTCATGGGTGCGTGGTATGCACGCACTGTTTTCGGCGGTGGATCCGCCGAAGACGCGTCGTTCGCGTTTTTAGCTTCGCCCATCGTCGCCGCCGCCGTCGTGTACAGCGCCTTCATCCCGGGCGCGTTGGCGAATTACATTCAGTTGAAAGGACAGGCGGGCGTGTCGGCGTCTGAGGCACAAGTCATTTATGCGAGCACCCCCGCGTTCAACGCTCTGGTGTCCGTGTTGGCGCTCGGTGAGACGCTCACAAAGTCAACGATAATCGGAGGCGCAGTGATTCTCGTCGCGTCGCTCGCCTCATTCTTCGTCGACGAAGAGGCCGACGAAGAGGTGGACAAGGGGTCGTAGTGTTTCGAAGTTAGTTGGCCACGCGCTCGCTAGAAGTGTTGCTGTAATCTACAATGTCGTTGTATGCTGCATCTAGGTTTTGCCGTCCTCGTCGCTCGCCGGTGCTTTGTCCTTGCTAGACTTTTGTCGCGTCGGTTTGGTTTGATTCGTCGCAAACGCTGAGTTTGGCGAGACGCTGAACTGACTCGCGCTCGCAAAATTCGGTGCGCTCCCGACGGAAAACGCGGCGGCTACGCTGGAGAGTGAGTTGACGACAGGTGGTATCGCTTGACGCGTGGGCATCGCTATCGTCGTCGTCGAGTTCGCCTGTTTCTTCGTCGGCGCGTCTTCCATCTCTAAATCGTCCATCTCGCCGAACGTCGGATCCCAATCCGCGCCCTCTGCGTGATCGTCGTCGATCGGACTCGGCGATGCAACCGGTGGCGAGATCATGGACTCGTGTACTGTTTGAAGCGTTTTCAAACTATCGCGCGACGCCGACGCCGACGCTGAAGCGCTCCACATCCCGCCGCCCACGCCGTGGAAGGACGTCCCCGGCTTGGCGTGACGAGCGTCCATACCGCGCGCGAAAGCCACGCCGCGCGGGCCGAGTGGACTTGCAGGCGGGAGCTGCACCGCTGCCGCTGCCTGTGCCGCGCGTGCCGCGTGTGATGTCGACAAACCCATACTCGACAATTGGTGTGTCGGCGGCGAGACGCCAAAGTGAAGCGGGTGCATCGCCGCGCTGTTCGTGGCGTGCGGCGAACCAATGAAGGAGCCGGACAGCAAGGACGAGGGCGAATTGAACGACCCTCCGGATGAACCGACGACGAAAGGTGGATAACCACCGCCAAGTCCACCGCCCGGCGACATCGGGATGCTTCCGGGAGACATCGCCGCGATGGCCGCGGCGGCGTGCGCGTGCGCCGCCGCTTGCGCTTGCAGCATCGCTCCGTTGAACGCTTCGGCGACGACGGGATTGACAACATTCGGCGTGATTGGTTGTATCGGCGGTGCTGATCCAGACGCAGAACTTGCGGCGAAAGCGGCGGCCAAACCACCGACTGGAATCGCCGGCGGCGTCGGCGGCACGACGTCGGCCATCGGCGGAACGTCGCGCGGGATGGGCTTCTTCTTCTTCTTGACTGGCTCGCCCGAAGAAATCTTGGCCGCTTCCTTCGCCGCCACGCGCTGCAACTCTTCGCGCTCTTCTGGTGTCGTGCGCTCAGGAATTGGCTTCGGCGCAAACGGCTCGTCGAATGGCTCGCCCGTTATGAACGGATGTTTCAACGCCTGCGCCGGCGTCCAGCGCACCGCGGGATCGATCTCCATCATGCCGGTGAGTAAATCGTAGAACGCCGAACGCTCGACCATTCGAGCTTTCTTCTCCGCGTCTACGGCGGCGTGGTCGTTAGGATCCACTTTGGATGACTGGTACGGTATACTCGCTATGATGTCCGAAAACTCAGTGTACTTGAAATACTTTTTCCCCATCGCCGCGCGCCTGCCAGAGCGCGCCTCGAATTCTCGTAGCGAGAGAAGCTTGTATCGCGACGTACCACCGCCGGAAGAAGACGCCAACGAAGACGAGCTCTCGTCGAACCCGATATCTACTCGCGTGAAAAACTTGTTGGTGTTCGGCGCCTTGGCGAGCATGTCCGCCGGGGGCGTTCCTATCGTTTCGCAAATGCGGCTCAGCAAGTCATACTCGCTCGAACCCGGAAAGATCGGTAAGCCTAAAAACAATTCCGCGGCGACGCACCCTAGAGACCACATATCGATGGGCATTCCATACGACATCCCCAAAAACACTTCCGGCGAGCGGTAGAAACGACTTTGGATGTACTGATACACCGTCCTGTTTTGAAAACACGCGCTGCCGAAATCAACTAGTTTGACTTGAAACGAGTCGTCGCGGCACAACAAAATGTTCTCGGGCTTGATGTCGCAGTGGACCACGTGGGCGTCTCTGAGCAAATCCAAAGCGCCGAGCAATTGTTTCATCATCCCACGAATCGCCCCGAGATGTAATCCTTTAAACTTGTTCTTCCTCAGCAGCTCGTAGAGGTTCATTCCCAACAGCTCAAAAACCAGACAGAGGTGGTTGTGGCAGACAAAGTAATCCATCAAGTCCACGATCACCGACCCCGACGGTCGATCGCCGCACTTTGTGTTCAACGTTCGTAAGATGCCGATTTCGACGTGCGCTTGGTGAAAATACGCGGGGTGATTCTTAATCACCTTGAGAGCTCTCGTCTGACCGTCGGCGCTAGACGCCGCGGCGACGACTTGCCCGAACGTACCGGATCCGAGAGAGTCGAGCACAGTGTACGTCGTACTCTCATCCGACATGTCTTCGTCATCCCTCGGATGGTGCCCTTTGTGATGGTGCCCAGTCGTCGTGGCGTTCGCCGCCGACCCGACGCGCTCGCCGAGCTCTTCGCCGGTGCGAATGATTAAGTCGTCGTTCGCGTTGTCTCTTCCATCGTTCGATCGCGGCGACGACGGTTTGCTCAACACGCGGCTTTGTCCCTTCGCTAACGCGGTTTCAGTCGCCATCGCACGCTCGCGACGCCGCGAGACGCGAGGGAATCACGCGCGCGATGTCCGCGGAATAAGATTTGTCCTTTTGGCGGGAAAGCTTTCGCGTCGCGACGCGCGTCGACGGCTCGATCGTGCGTCGCGCGACGCGCGAATCCGACGCGTATTCGTGATCGGCGCGCTTCGATCGCGCGCGTTCGTTCGTCGCGCGCGTCCTCGTTCGTTCGTCGACCGGACAGCGTCGTCGTGTGTCGACGAGCGGCGTCCTTTCGGTCGGTCGGGGCGTTCGAACGGGCGGCGATCCCGACGACGAATTTCCGGGTGTTTCGCGTCCCTCCGTCTCGTCTCGCGGTCTCCCACGCCGCGCGCGTCGTCCGACACAGCGCGACGCGTCGACGACGGCCGTCGACGGCGATCGCGCGCGCGAACGAGCGCGAACGAGCGCCGCGCGCCGAGATGCGCGACGCGGACGACGGCGCCGCGCGCGAGCGGCTGCCGCGACGTTCGATGGACCGAGGTCTCGTGCGCGCGAGTCCGCGCGAGGACCTCGACGCGGCGTACGAGGCGTACGTCCTCTCGCGGGGAGGCGTGCGATCGATACGGAAGGTTTTAATCGCGAATAATGGATGTGCGTGATGCGCGACGCGCGCGCGACGCGCGCGGCGCCGACGAAGGCGCGACGGGGACGTCGTTATCCGAGTCGTCGTAACGCTCGTCCCGACGAGGGTCCGACGCGTTCGAGACGAATTTCGTCGCCGACGACGCGGTCGTGGGAGATGGCGCGCGCGAAATCGTAAAAGTGAAGCGCGCGCGCGATAATGACTGACGCGAGTGCGAATTTTTCGACACGCAGTGGGCGCGGTGAAGGCGATTCGGTCGATGCGTCTGTGGGCGTACGAGACGTTCAAGTCGCACGAAGTTTTGCATTTGGTGTGCATGGCGACGCCAGACGATTTAGCGGCGAATGCAGAGTGCGTGCGATGCGAACGTCGCGTGATTTGCGCTCATCTCGCGATCGTCGGCGGCGAATTCGCGCTCGAAGCGTTTTCGCGTTTCGACGAGACTGACAGGCTCGGATAATAACGACGTCCCATTCTAAACATAGATACATCCGGTTAGCCGATGAATTCATCACCGTGGAGGGGGGGAGCAATAGAAACAATTACGCAAACGTGGATTTGATCGTCAAAGTGGCGCGAACGTGCGGCGCAGACGCGGTGTGGCCGGGTTGGGGACACGCGAGCGAAAATCCGCAGCTGCCGTCGCAGTTGGCGTATCACGATATTGCATTTTTGGGTCCACCAGCATCTGCCATGGACGCCGTTGGAGACAAGATTTGTGCGAACATCCTCGCGCAATCGTGTGACGTGAATGTCATCCCTTGGTCTGGTAGCGGTCTCACGGTACCCGGCACGAGCATTCCGGAGGACGTCTTGAAGCAAGCGACGCTCACAGACGTCGCCGACGCGGTGCAGCGAGTGGGAAAGATTGGTTTTCCGGTCATGATCAAGGCTTCGGAAGGGGGTGGTGGGAAAGGTATTCGCAAGGTGAACTCGATCGAGGAACTCAAAACTGGTTTCGCCCAGGTCCAGGCCGAAGTCCCGGGTTCGCCGATTTTCATCCAAAAGCTTAGCGTGGATTCAAGACATTTAGAAGTTCAAATGGTTGCCGACGCGCACGGTCAAGCGATCGCGCTGTATGGTCGTGACTGTTCCGTTCAGCGCCGACATCAAAAGATCATTGAAGAAGGTCCAATCACCGTGGCGCCGAGGGCATTGTGTGAAGAGCTCGAGCGCGGCGCCGTGCGACTGGCGAAAAAGGTTGGCTACTGTGGCGTCGGTACCGTGGAGTACTTGTACAACATCAAGACTGGCGAATACTCGTTTCTCGAAGTCAATCCTCGTCTACAAGTGGAACATCCAGTGACAGAGCAGATAACTGGGGTGAACTTGCCCGCAGTACAGCTGCAGCTCGCGATGGGGATACCGTTGAACAAGATTCCGGACGTCCGTCGATTCTTCCAGCAAAGCGACGTACGCGGGGTTTCTTCTATCGATTTCGATAACACTACGCCGATTCCGCCGCTCGGTCATTGCGTGGCGGGAAGAATCACCGCTGAAGATCCCGACAGCGGTTTCAAGCCTACGTCTGGTGCCATTCACGAGCTTCATTTCCGTTCGCTCCCGGGCGTGAATGGATCATTTTCCGTCGGCACCTCGGGCGGAGTTCATCAATTCGCCGACTCGCAGTTTGGACACATCTTCGCTTTCAAGCCAAGTCGGGCGGAAGCCATCACTTTACTCACGCACGCGCTGAGCGAGTTAAGCGTCCGCGGGGAGATTCACTGCAACAAAAAGTACTTGGGGAAGTTGTTGGAGAAGCCAGAATTCTTAGCCGACGAACACGACACCGCTTGGCTGGATGGTCTTATCGCGGCGAGCGACAGAGCAGAGACGTTGCACGAGCACATCGTAGTCGCGTGTGGGGCTGTGCTTAGATCATCGACGAGGCATCAAAAACTCGAGGCCGAAGTCGCCTCGTATCTGAATCGAGGCGTCCCGCCTGAGACGTGGATGACGAATCTCAGCGAACACAACTTTGAGCTGATTTACAACGACATCAAGTATAACTTGCGCGTAACCATGGGGAGTGAGAAGCTGTTTTATCTTCACATAAACGGAGGTCTCATCGAAGCCGAAGTTCTTGTGTTGCAAGACGGCGCTTTGAAGGTGCTCTTGGACGGTCGCGCGTACTTGGTCCACCCCGAGGAAACGAAAGTTGGAATGAAGATTCACGTCAACGGGTTGCCGTGTTTCTTCCCCGATGATTTTGACGCCACCAAGCTCATCGCCCAAGGTCCTGGAAAACTGCTCAAGTACTTGATTTGCGATGGCGAGCGCGTGGAATCCAATCAACCTTACTGCGAGATCGAGGTTATGAAGACGGTGATGCCTCTGATTGCGACGAGCACGGGGACGATTCGGCACGTGGCGCGTGTAGGCGCGATTTTAGAAGCAGGCGATGTTTTGTGTGATGTTGCCGTCGAAGACGCTACCGGTGTGCGTAGGTGTGCGCCGTTCACGGGAGAGTTTACGAAAATGCACACGCGTTCGTTAACAGGCATGTTACCGGATGACTCTCCGCTGGTTCGATTCTCGCGCACAAGCACTGGTGTCGACCAAATTTTGGCTGGTTACGATTACAATGGTGATCCGACCGAAGTGTTATTTGACGTGCTCGGCACGCTACCACTCGTCGTGGATGATTTTATGGAGTCGCGAGAAGCCGTGATTTCGCGTGCTCGTCCGTCGGCGCGACTCGAGCTGCGCGAGATCGCCGAAGCGATGTCGGCGTCCATCGTCGGCGAGGCGAATGGAGAAAACACGACAGACGCCGTATCTGCTGCGGTCATGCGCGTTAGAGCCTTGATCAACGAGTACGGCGCTGACTTTGCACCGCTAGCGGCATTTTGCGAACGTCATGACGGCGGATTGGCGCAGAGTAGGGCGCGCGTGTTGACGCGATACTTGGAATCGTTCTTGGACACGGAAGAGCCCTTCTCGAGCTGCGCGTCGACCGAGGACGCCATCATGTTCTTACGCGATCGCTACCGCAACGATGTTTCAGTCGTCGCAAAGTATGCACATGCAAACGCCAAACTCAAGCGTAGATCGGATTTGGTTTTGAAGATCCTCGAACAAATTTCGTTGCACGATATGATCGACATACCGTCGTGCAACGCCGCCGTGGTGCGTTGTATGAATCTTTCTGGGCGCGACTACGAATTGGTTTCCCAGACAGCGCGCGAAATCATCGTGCGTAAGCAAGAGATGACACGTAAGTCGAGACGCGAACGCATGGCTGCGGCTTCTCGGGCCAACCGCATGTCTCGCGACGAGTCCTTTTCTGCCTTCGCGCAAATTTCCCTTGACGACGCCAAGCGCAAGAAGCGCTCGGCGTCTCTGTCAAAGACGAGTGCCGGTAGCGAGTCAGATCTCATGAGTAACGCTGCGAGTGACAACGAGGCGTCGGACAGCAATCCTTCGTTCAAGAGATACGTCGGTAACATTTACCTCGATCGGCACAACTCCATCACACGGTATCAGTCGTACAGCAACATCGACGAAGCCACGGATGAGATTTTGGACGCGCACACTTGGGAGAGCTTGTTCGACAGTACGTCCGAAACGTCGCGAACTACAGCGATTGAGACTCTATTCGGCGCGACTGGCGTAGATACGTACATGATTCCGAACGCTCAGCCCGAACCGTGCGCATGCGAACCAGAAGTCATGCGAGTCTGGCTCGACGACACCATTCATCTCTTTGCCCCATCTCTTGGACACGCGGTGGCGGCGCTTCCCGATGCGACGGCGAACAAACCGAAGAAGTTGCACTTCATCATCTCGTATCATAGACTTGTGGGTAGGAACGACACCGATATTCGAGCCGCCGCGGAGGCTTTTGTGACTGGACAGTACCTGGCTGGTGCCCTCAAGTGCGAAGGCCTCGAATACGTCGTGGTCACGTTGCTGGCGCTCGACGCCAAGCCGCATCATTTCGCGTTTAAGCGTACTTCTGAAGATTCCACAGTCGAAGGTTTTTGTGAAATGTCGAGCGCACGTGGGTTTTGGCCTCACATTGCCGATCAGATGGAGGTCGAACGGCTCGCACTCTTCCGGGTCGAGTGCGTAGGCGTTTTGAGCTCTCGTTCCCATCATCGTCACACGAATTTTGTGACACCGTCTGAGTACACTGTCGGTGTATTTCTCGCTGAGGAACCGAATGTCAAGCCTGGGCACAAGCAACCCCAGCGCGATCGTCGCGTGTTTTTGCGAGCAGCGGTTTACAACAAGGACTTGCTGTTTGAAAACAGCCCGTCTGAAGGAACGCCGCGCCGCACAGCTTTGGGAAGTGTGACCATGGACTCAGAGTTGGCTCGAACGACGATAGGTGGTAGTTCGAGCGGCGTGCACGATGATAGCGTGTTCGCTGATGTTCTCGGCTCTCTTGAGCTTGCGGTGGGTCGTCATCGCACTGCCGCGAACCACGTCTTCATTAATCTCGTCGGCGCCGACGCCGAGGACGATTTGCCGAGCGTTGAAGCGGCGATAGCTTCGTTCATTCACACTGCGTTCAACGATTTGAAGCGGTTGAAGGTTGCATGTGTCGAAGTGCGCGTCGGCACGGGTTCAGTCATCGCGATGAACACCAGTGGCTTACGATTTAAAATCACGAAGACGCTGGATTGCGCCGCGCGTGACGTGCACCCTCTGTTGAACAAGATTCAGCGCAAGCGAATGGCGTGCCAAAACTTGTCCTCGACGTACGTATACGACATTCCAGAAATATTTGCGAATGTCCTTGCCGAAATCAACCCTGGCGTAGGCGACATCATCGATCTCATGGAGCTCATCTTTGACCCAAGGACGCGAGCGCTCGTTTGCAGCGATCGTGCGCCAGGGCTGAACGAAGTTGGCATGGTTTGCTGGCGCGTCAAGTTGGCGACAACAGAGTATCCGAAAGGACGTGAAATCATTCTCGTTGCGAATGATATCACGCACATGTCCGGTTCTTTGTCTCCGCCGGAAGACAGTGTCTACCGCGCCGCGTTTGATCTCGCTGTGGCTGAAGGTTTGCCGTGCGTTTACATCAGCTCCAATAGTGGCGCGCGCATCGGTCTCGACGAAGCCGTCAAGGCGGCGTTCAGAGTGAAGTGGGTCGACGATGATGACGTCTCTAAAGGTTTCAAGTACATTTACCTCAGCGAAGATGACTACGAGATCTTGTCCGCGAAGGGTCGGGTCAAGGCGAAGCGAATCGTTTACCGCGACGAGATTCATTACGCGCTGACGGATGTGTGCGGAGGACAGAGCGTCGAGTGCTTACAAGGATCCGGTGAGATTGCCGCGGCGACGAGTCGTGCGTACAAACACACAGTGACGATGGCCTACGTCACCGGTAGGAGCGTCGGTATCGGTGCGTATTGCTCTCGTCTATGCCAACGTGTGGTTCAGCACGTCGACGCGCCGTTGATTTTAACCGGCGCGAGCGCATTGAATAAGGTGCTCGGTCGCGAAGTTTACACGAGCAACTCGCAAATAGGCGGTCCTAAAGTCATGGGCGCCAACGGGGTATCTCATCTTACCGTACCCGATGACGTGCACGGTGTGAAGAATATTCTTCAATGGTTGTCATACGTACCCAGCCGGCGCGGCGCGCCGCTCCCCTGCGTCCCGTGCGTCGATCCGGTGCGACGTTACGTGACGTTCAATCCTCCTTCCTCTCCGCACGATCCACGTGAGCTACTGCACTCATTCTTCGACACTGATTCGTTCATGGAAGTCATGCCCGACTGGGGACGAACTGTCATCACAGGTCGCGCGCGTCTCGGCGGCGTGCCCATCGGCGCCGTCGCCGTGGAGACGCGAACCGTGGACAAGACGATTCCCGCAGATCCGGCGTTTGCGAGCGCACAAATCGCGGAAGAGTCTCAAGCTGGTCAAGTCTGGTTCCCCGACAGCGCGTTCAAAACCGCGCAAGCGATCGGCGACATGAATCGCGAAGGACTACCTCTCATAATCTTTGCCAACTGGCGCGGTTTCGCCGGCGGTTTGCGAGATATGTACGGCGAAGTTTTAAAGTACGGCGCCTACATCGTCGACGCGCTTCGCGAGTACAAACAGCCGGTGTTTGTGTACATTCCTCAAGGCGGAGAACTTCGCGGAGGCGCTTGGGTGGTCATCGACAGCTCCATCAATCCGGAGCAAATGGAATTCTACGCCGCCGAAGGCGCCAAGGGCGGCGTCCTCGAGCCCGAGGGCATCGTCGATATCAAATTCAGGCGTCAAGATTTGCTGTCGACGATGAAGCGCACGATTCCCGGAGGCATCGGTGACTCGCACGAAGACGAGGCGAAGAAAAAAGCACTCATGCCGACATTCAAACAGCTCGCCGTGCACTTTGCCGCTTTGCACGACACTCCGGGCGTGATGCTGCACAAGAAGGCGATCAAGGCTGTCATCCCCTGGGAGACGTCGCGAGAATTTTTCGCCCTGCGTCTTCGCGCGCGTTTGGCGGAGGAAAGAATCAAGTCAGCCATCATCGCACGCGGTGGTTCCAGCGCCGACTTTCCACGACTCCTGGCTTCTGTATCGAACGTGATAGAACAAGTCGTCGCCGAGGAATTCGGCGTCGTCGTTCCGGAGACACACGCCGACGTCGAGGCGATGCTCGCGACGATCAATCGCGACGATTAGATCGAGCGAATGTAATTTTATTTTAGCAGCATTGACAACGTATGCACGCGCGCGCGCATAGATAATTAAAGTGACGCGTCGATTTAAAGTTCGGCGTCCATCGGTAAGACGCCCGAGTCGGCAATCAGCACCGGCTTTTGCGGCGGCGTCCCCTCGAGGTTTTCGATCGCCGTCACGACGTCCATGCCCTCGAGCACGCGCCCGAAGACGGTGTGTCGGCCGTCCAGCCAGCTCGTCTTGACGGTGCAGATGAAAAACTGCGACCCGTTCGTGTCCGGCCCGGCGTTGGCCATGGACAGCGTCCCCGGCCCCTCGTGCTTGAGCTTGAAGTTTTCATCCGGGAATCGCGCGCCGTAGATCGACTTCCCCCCGGTGCCGTCGTGATTGGTGAAATCACCACCCTGAATCATAAAGTTCTTGATCACTCGATGGAATCCCGAGCCTTTGTACCCGAATCCGTTCTCCCCCGTCGCGAGTTGCTTGAAGTTTTCCGCCGTCTTCGGCACCGTCTTCCCGTACAGCCCCATGACGATTCGCCCCGCGGGTTCACCGTCGATCGTCACGTCGAAGAACACCTTATCGGTGACTTTCGGCGCGCGCTTTTCCGCGAGCACCGGCGTCGCGACGAACGCGCACGCCAGCGCGCCCAGCGCGACGACGAGCATCATCTTGATCGTCGTCGTCGTCGTCGTTCGTCGTCCGTTTCGCGCGCGTTCGACTCGCGTCATCGCCTTCGTCGGGACCGTGGAAACGCGACGCGCGCGCCCGAGCTCCTCGCGCGATCGTCGCGCGTCGGCGCGTCGTCGTGTGCGGCGAATCGCGTCGCGCCGGCCAATCGCGTCCCCGCGCGCGCCAATTCGATTCGCCGCACGCGCGCGCGCGGTGCATGTCGACTCGAGCGCGCGTCGCGCGCGTCGCGGGCCGTCGCGCCGTCATGACGCTCGCGAGCGCTGACCGGGGCAAGCGCAAGGGCGCGACCGGCGCGCGCGCGAAGACGACCGAGACGACGACGACCGAGACGGCAAAGGCGAAGAGGACGAAGGCGAAGGCGAAGGCGAAGGCGAAGCCGTACCCCGACGCGCGCTCGGTGACGGTGACGGTGAACGGGGAAAAATACCGAAGGTGCGCCGCCGCGCTCGTGTTCAACGATCGAGGCGAGATTCTGTGCGGCGAGAGGAGCGATCGAGCGGGGTCGTGGAACGCGCCGCAGGGCGGCGTCGAGGCGGGCGAACGCGTCGAGGACGCGGCGGCGCGAGAACTGTTCGAGGAGACGGGCGTGCGCGCGATGGACGCGACGACGCCGAGCTCGAGCGGTGTCGTGCGATTGATCGGGGCGCTGCCGGAGAGCGATGGGTACTGCTATCGCGTGGAAGAAAACACGTGGCTCGCCGAGCGCGGACTCGCGGGACAGAGACTCGAGTTCGCGCTCTTTCACTGGCCGGGCGTGGACTGCGACGCCGACCCCACGACGCACCCGGCGGTGAATTTAGCGGGCGAAAACGGCGAAAGTCGCGAGTTCGATCGCTTGCGCTGGATAGATTTCGACGAGATGGTTCGCGACGTGTGGCCGAGCAAGCGGGCGCCGTACGCGCTCGCGCGCGACGTCGCCTCGCCGTTGATTCGCGACGCCCTCCGCGCCGCGCGCGGCGATTCCGAGTAGATTTTTTCGTGATAGACACGCACACCACGCTCGCGAGTCGCGCGCGCGTCCTCGTCCTCGTCCGATCTCGCGTTTGACGTCGTCTCGCGTCCGTCGAGCACACAGTTGGATGAAAAAAAACCCGAACGGACGCGGCGTCGACGGCGCTCGACGTCACAACTCGCGCGAGATCACGCGACGATGAGCGCGATGACTTTCGCGTGCGCGCGACCGATGGTGCTCAACACCGCGAGCGCGACGAAGCGAACGAACGCGCGCACCACCGCGCGAGGTGCGAGCACCGGGCGACGGCGACGCGCGCGCGACCGAGGCGCGCGACGCCGACGTCGGCCCGATGCGCTTTTCGGACGACGCGAACGTCGACTGACCGATGACGCCCGACGCCGACGAGCAGGCGCGACGAACGGTGCGGCGCTGAGCGCCCGTCGTGGATCCTTCGGAGGTGCGCGACGAAAGCGAAGACGCGCGACGCGCGACGCGAAAGCCCGCGACGCGATGGACCGTGGACTGGATAAAGATGGTTTATTCCTCGAGGACGCGAGCGCGCGACGGCGGAGGGGCGACTGGGCGCGCGCGAAGGCGCGATCGAAGGCAAAGAATCGTGAAAAATCGCGAATGAAACCTTTGGCGATCGCGCGCGAAGAGCGGGCGCGCCCGTGCGCCGAAGACGTGGCGCCGTCTCGCGCGACGCGAAACGGACGACTGACGAAGGGTATATTCACTTTCGCGAGCGCAGCCAACGCGTTGAGCAAGAGCGCGAACGGCGCGACTTTCGCGAACGCGCGCGCGGCGCGCGTGCGTGGTGCGGTCACCATCACGGCGGCGCACCGCCCGGACGCGGACGCTGAAGATGCGGGCAAGGGTCAACGCGTTATGATCATCGGCGGCGACGGCTACTGCGGCTGGGCGACGGCGTTGCACTTGTCCAAGCGCGGCTACGCGGTCTCCATCGTCGACAACTTGTGCCGTCGTTCTATGGACGACCAGCTCGGTTTCAACTCTCTGTCTCCGATTAAGGGTATCCACGAGCGCGTGCGCAAGTGGAAGGAAGTCAGCGGCCGCGACATCGACCTCTTCGTCGGCGACGTCTGCGACTACGAATTCTTGGGCGCCGCGTTCAAAAAGTTTGCGCCGACGGCGTGCGTTCACTTCGGTGAGCAGCGCTCCGCGCCGTACTCCATGATGGACCGCACCCGCGCCGTGTTCACGCAAACGAACAACGTCATGGGTACCATCAACGTGTTGTACGCCATCAAGGAATTCGCCCCGGAATGCCACTGCATCAAGCTCGGCACGATGGGCGAATACGGCACCCCGAATATCGACATCGAAGAAGGTTACATCACCATCACCCACAACGGCCGCACCGACACGTTGCCGTACCCGAAGCAAGGTGGTTCTTTCTATCACTTGTCCAAGTGCCACGACTCCGCGAACATGTTGTTCTGCACCAAGGCGTGGGGCATTCGCACCACCGACTTGAACCAAGGCGTCGTCTACGGTCTCTCCACGGATGAAACCGACATGCACCCGGACTTGGTGAACCGCCTCGACTACGACGCCGTCTTCGGTACCGCGCTCAACCGCTTCTGCATCCAAGCGGCCGTCGGTCACCCGATGACCGTGTACGGTAAGGGTGGCCAAACCCGCGGTTTCTTGAACATCAGAGACACCGTGCGCTGCATTCAAATCGCGTGCGACAACCCCGCGCCGCCGGGCGAGATGAAGATTTATAACCAATTCACGGAGCAATTCTCCGTGAACGAACTCGCTGCTATGATCACGGAAGCCGGTAAGAAGGTTGGACTGAATCCGGAGGTCATCACCGTGCCCAACCCGCGCACGGAGATGGAGGAGCACTACTACAACGCCAAGAACTCCAAGCTTCAAGATCTCGGCCTCGAGCCAATCGCGATGCGCGGCGAATTCTTGGAGGGCTTGTTGAAGCAAATCATCACCTACAAGGATCGTGTCGACCAGCGACTCATTCTTCCGGGAGTGAACTGGAAGGAATCCGCTTCCGTCGCGGAAGTCATTGCTAAGTAAGCATTTAGGAGGCCTATAGCGAGTCTCGCGAACCAGAAAAAGTTGTTCAATCAAGCCGTTGTCAATATGACCCAACATCATTCATCGAGCGCGCGGTTCGAGCGACGGTTCGAGCGTGCACGAGGACAAGATCGATAAAAGTGTTTCACTGTAGTGTATTACTGATACGAATGAGCGGCCAAACGCGGAAATTCTCCGCGACTAAACCACGACGAGAGCGTCGCGCGGCGCGACGCGGCGATCGCGTTCTTCTCAACGGGAACGAACAGAACTGATCATTCGTCGAAGTTTGACGCAACGAGCTCGGCGAGATCCACTACGCGTTGCGAATAGCCCCACTCGTTGTCATACCACGCGACAACCTTCAACATGTCGTCACCCATGACCATGGTGAGCGCGGCGTCGATGGACGTGGAGACGTCGGAGCACTTGAAATCGCAAGACACGAGCGGCTCGTCGGCGACGGCGAGGATACCCTTGAGCTTGCCGGCGGCTTCTTCACGGAACGCGGCGTTGACTTCGTCGGCGGTGACCTTCTTGGAGGTTTGCACGACGAGATCGACGACGGACACGTTCGGCGTCGGGACGCGGAGCGCGATGCCGTTGAGCTTGCCCTTGAGTTGCGGCAAGACGAGCGCGACAGCCTTGGCGGCGCCGGTGGAGGTCGGCACGATGTTCAAGGCGGCGGCGCGAGCGCGGCGCAAGTCACGGTGAGACGCATCCAAAATGCGCTGGTCACCGGTGTAGGAGTGCGTGGTGGTCATCAAACCCTTGACGATGCCGAATCGGTCGTCGAGAACCTTGACGAACGGCGCGAGGCCGTTGGTCGTGCACGACGCGTTGGAGACGATCTTGTCGGTGTTCTTGTACTGGTCGGCGTTGACACCGAGGACGTAGGTCGGGATGTCGTCACCCTTGGCCGGGGCCGTGATGACAACCTTCTTGGCGCCCGCGGTCAAGTGCTTGGAGGCGCCCGGGGTGTCGATGAAGACGCCGGTACCTTCAATGACGATGTCGACGCCGAGAGCCTTCCACGGCAACTGGAGCGGGTCACGGGAAGACACAATCTCGATGGACTTGCCGTCGATGGAGATGTGCGTGTCGTCGATGATCTTGACATCCGCCTCGAACGTGCCGAGGACGGAGTCGTACTTGACCAAGTGGCTCGCTTGCTTCACTCCGCCCGAGTCGTTGATGGCGACGATGTCGAGCATGGTGTTGGCGCGTCCGTGCCAGCATCGCAAGAAGTTGCGGCCGATGCGGCCGAAACCGTTGATGGCAACCTTGCATTGCTTACCCTTCATCGCCGCGACGGTCTTCGCGCCAGTCGCCTTGGTGGCGGTTTGGCGCGCGACGCGACCGGTGAAGGTTTGCTCCGCCTTGGTGGGGAGCGCGGTAGAGGTGAGGCCAGTGAACGACTGTAAACAACACGAAAAACACGCGCGCGCGTTCGGTCAGTCTCGGCGCTTCTCGCGGTCGATTCAACACTATTCGTCGCGGACGAGGAGTCGCGACCCAGCCCCGACCCCCTCGACGCGCGCGCGGGTGGTTTATCCACCCCGCGCGCGCGCGATCGGCGGCGCCCGCGCGTCGTCGCCCACGCCGCGCGGCCGTTCGACGCTCCGAGAGCGCGAGACGAGCCCCGTTCGTCGCGCCGCGCGTCCGCGTCGCGTCGCCCCCGCGCCGTCTTTCGTTCGCGCGGCGTCGGACGCCGACGGCGCGCTCGATCGCGATGTCCCCGTGGCGGTGTCCCCGACGCCCCATCGCGCGCGCGTCCTCGCGTCCTCGCGCCCGCGTTCGCCCTCGACGCGGCGTCACTCGACGCGCGAATTTTTTCCCCATCATTCGCGCGCATCGCGACCCCCACGGCGTCGCGCGCGACGCCATCGCGCGTCCCGATCGTCGCGCTCGATCGCCCACGTCGGATAACGCGACATCCTCGTCCCGCGTCGTCCCGTCCCGAACCCCGCCGCGGCGCCCCGCGCGCGGTCTCGCGCGCGCGCCCTCGATCGTCCTCGTCCTCGCGCGCGCGTCGCGTCGCGTCGCGTCGCGTCGCGTCGCATCGCGCGCACCATTGGCTTCGTCGATGCGTGAAGTGACGACGCGATCGCGTCGCGCGGCCGACGCGCGCGCGACGGCCGACGCGCGGGCGCGGCGATCGCGCGATCGCGGTTTTGGTGGCGTGCGCGTCGTCCACGATGCGTATTCGGGTCGTTCTGAGTCCCATGCGCATGGGACGCTCGCGCGTAAATGTGAAATCCACGATCGCCCCGTGACGTGGCCGCGCGTCGACGCGGCGACCGGCCGTCGGGGCGCGTCGGGGCGTCGGCGCCGACGCCACACGACGACGCGCGCGCGTCACCGCGCGCGCGCTCGATCGCGACAACGCGCGATCGTCGCCCGCGCGTCCTCGACGGCTCGGCGCGGACGGCGTCGCGACGACGACGCGCGCGGGGCGGCAGCGCCGGAGACGGCGTGACGTCGACGCGAGGGCGCGCACCGATGGCGGCGACGTCGTCGAGGGACGCGGAGGCGTCGACGCGCGCGGCGACGCGGACGACGAGCGTGGATACCTCGCGACGACGCGCGCAGTCGATGACGGAGATGAACGAGCGAAGACGACACGGGACGATGGAGACGCGGACGCGGCGAACGAGCGCGACGAGCGGCGGCGACGGACCGACGGCGACTTCGGACGTGCACGTGCTCGTCGTGGACGACGAGAGGATATGCCGGACGGTAACGTCGTCGTTATTGCGAAAGTGTGGGTATCGCGTGACGACGGCGGAATCGGGAGAAGAGGCGCTGGAGCTGTTGAGACGAGGGACGGAGTTTCACTTGTTGCTCACCGACGTCATGATGCCGGGCATCGACGGACCGGCGCTGTTGCAAATAGTGCGCAACGACGAGCGATTGCGAGACATGCCGGTTATCATGATGAGTGCGAACGAGCACAGCGATACGGTGTTTAGGTGCATTCAATACGGGGCGGAAGACTATTTGCTTAAACCCGTGAGTAGAAAAGCCGTCAAGCACATGTGGCAGCACGTGTGGAGAAAGTCGCAGATACAGTCGTCGCGCGCGGTGCCGCGGTTTGAAAACGGGGAAGAGATTTTAGAAGACGAAGACGAAGATAGAGGGGAGTTAGTGCACGGCGTGCCGGCGGTGCCCGAGCACGTGCCGGAGGGGATGGGTGGCGAAGACGCCAACGCCGCGGCCAAGTCGCCGTCGCCGACGCCGTCGCCGACTTTGCCTAGAAACAACTCCACGCTGAGTTTCGCCGCGACTGGAGCGAGTGTCAAGGCGGATGTCGCCGCGTATCCGTTTGCGGCGCCTACTGCGGCGCAGCAGATGGATAATGTGTCGCAAGGGAGCGTGGTGAAAATGGTCATCGACGCCGCCGACGACGGCAAAGGCGACGAGGCGCGAAGTCGCGTCGTCCCCGAGTCCATCGTGCGGCCGTTACCCGCGCCGTTGTCGGGATTAGAAAACGGCTCCCGACGACTGAGGGAATGGCTTGACGACGAATCCGCGGGGGCGCAAGCGACGCAAAAAGAGGAGCGTTGGCACGTCGCCGGCCAGATTCTCGCCTTCGTCGACGCCGTCAACGGTTGCGGGTACGCGTCTTACGAGCTATTCGACGCCAACTGCCTCGACATCAGTCCTCAAGGTGCGATCTCATTCGCAGCGCGTTCTCAAGTGGCAGCGGACCAAGACGAGTACACATTCGTGGAGCTCGCGCAAGAGCTCGGCGATCAAGACCCTCTGTTTGTTGTCGGCTTGGTGATTCTCAACATGTTCTGGCCCGACGTCTTCGTCACGATGTACGAAGCTGACTACCCGGCCAAGGCGCTGGAGAAAGTCATCACCATGAGTGGATTCGCAAAGCGCGCGATGACGGCCGAGCTCTCCGCCGCCAAGGTTGTCGTCTCCCTCCTTAGACAAAAAGATCGCGCCACCGCGAGAGACGCGAGCGAGCGGTTGCGAACGGTGGCGGGTGATGCGCGCGCGCACGGCGTGGAGACTGAGCGACGCTTGGAGACTTTGAAGCGTCTTGAGACAGTGTTGGAGACTTTACGAACGGCCAGAGATTCTCAACTGCGCGAGTTGACGCAATCTCACGGAATGCTCGACGTTTTGCTCGCCGAAGCAGGAGTCGCCAAAGGGAGCGCTTCAGAGCACTCTGATTCGCCTGATCGCAAACGCGCGAGAGTCGTCGAACACGCGATGGAGTGCTACGACGACGAGACTCTGACGCTCAAGGATCTTGATTCAGTCGTACACACGGCGTTCAAGTCGCCCAAATCGCTCGAACCGGCCGTGTTCGCGGATTTAGAGCGCGGTCTCTTCGACAAGTGCGCCGTGGCGATAAAGGAGGGCGGCACTAAGGGCGATTCGGACGCCGCTTGGTTGAAACGCGTTCGAGCGGATGGCGTTGATACTACGGCCGTTCGTGACGCTCTGGAAGAGTTTGAGAACGAAATATGTTTGGTGACTCGCGCGGTTTCCATCAAGCGGTGCGCCTCGATAGGCGGCGACTTCGCCGATTTCGCGGCGAATAATTCCATGGTGTGTTGCGCGAGCTGGGATCGGGATGGCGAGCTGTTCGCTACGGCGGGTACGAGCAAGTCCATTTGCGTATACGAGACGAGTGCGGTGATGACTTTAGGAGCGCGCGTGCACTGCCCAGCGGTGGAGTTTGAAGCGCACTCCAAGGTTTCGGCGTTGTGCTACAACCCCTACGTGAAGCAATCCATCGCGTCTGGTGATTATCAAGGCGTCGTACAACTTTGGGATGTGCAGAAAGAAACGTCCACCTGGGAGAACACCACCCACAGAAGACGAGTGTGGAGTATCGACTTTAGCCACATCGACCCGACTAAGCTTGCCAGCGCGTCTGACGACGGTACGGTTCGCATCTTTTCCACGACGACGAAGGAAGGCGTGTGCACGCTTCAAAACCGCGCCAACGTGTGCTCGGTGAAATTCCACCCGACGTCGGCACATATGCTCGCCATCGGAAGCGCCGATCACAGGATCCATGTGTATGACCTTCGCCAGCCGAGCACGCCTTTGATGACGCTGCAAGGCCATCGTAAGGCCGTTTCTTACGTGCACTGGGTCGGCGATGAGTTGGTTTCGGCGTCGACGGATAACACGCTCAAGCTTTGGGACATCAAGAGAAACGATCCCAGAACGGCGTGCGTGCGAACGTACGTGGGCCACACCAACGAGAAGAACTTCGTCGGGTTGAGCGCCAACGCTGATGGGTACATCGCGTGCGGTTCGGAAGACAACATCGTGCACGTGTACGCGAAACATGCATCCTCTCCCGTTGCGCACTACGGCTTCGCCGACAAGCCGACGCCGATGTCGCACAACAGACGCGACAAGGGTGGATTTATCTCATCTGTCGTGTGGTCTCCGAACTCCAAACACCTTCTCGCCGCCAATTCCCGCGGCCATCTGAAGATTCTCTCCCTCAACAAGGCTTCGTAGAGTTGCCAAAGATTTTTTCCCGAGCCATTACTCGATTGATTACATTTATGTTCGAGCGTCCGAACACTCCTAACTTTAGTAGCAAAATATATTGCTTTAGAAGCGATTTTATTACATTGTAGAACACAGACACCAAAAACGTCGATTATTATCAAAACTCGCTAAAAAGTTAGTACGGCCGCGAGCGATATCCACCTCTATCGTCGCGATATCCGCCTCGATCGTCGCGTCGGTCACCCCCGTACGAGCGTCCACCGCCGCCGTAGCCACGTCCACCGCCGCCGCCGTAGCCGCCGCCGCCGTAGCCGCCACCGCCGCCACCACCACCACCACCCGAAGACGGTGGTGGCGCAGATTTCGGCTTACTTTGCGCGATGGATACGTGGAGCTTCTTCCCGTTCAACTCGTACCCGTCGTAAAAGCTCGGCGCCGACTGCGCGGCGTGCGGGTCGTCGTACGTAATCACCGCCTCGTCCTTCTTTTGTCCTCGTTCATCCAGGTATATGCGCACCGCATACGGCCATTGATCTGGGAATCCCGTGCGCTGCCGCACCCTGGAGATGATCCCGATCCCCGAGAACACCTCTCGCAAATCGTCCTCGCTCGTGCTCGCGGCGTCGAAACCTTTAATAAAGATTCGATTCGTCGTGTCCTCCAACCCATCCAACAACCACCCAGCCTGCGCCGCGCGCTCGCGCTCTTTCAATTCCTTCGATTTCCCAGCCCCGCATCGCTTACAGCTCTTCCGCCACGAAAAATTCGAATTATTACACTCCGCGCACCTCCAATCCGCGTCCGGGTCGAAGCGTTCCCCTCCCCCCCGTCCGCCTCCCCCGCCTCGATCGCGCTCGCGCTCGTCCCGTCGCCCGAACCTATCGCCATCCCGTCGTTCGCCTCGTCCTCGTTCGTCCTCATCGCGCGCGCGTCGTTCGTCCCGTCGCTCGCCGTCGCCGCCGTTCGATCCGAATCGCGCGCCGTCGCCGCCGTCCCGTCGTCGTCCGTCGTCTCGATCGCGATCGCGCGACGTCGCGCGTTCGCGCGCGTCGCGTCGATCGCGATCGTCGTCGTCGCGTCGCGACATCGTCGCGCGTTCGCGGTTCGCGCGTTCGCGCGTCGCGTCGTCGCGTCGTCGCGTCGTCGCGTCGTCGCGTCGTCGCGCGATCGATGCGGTCCGTGTTTTTGATCCGTGTTTTTGATCCGTGTTTTTGATCCGTGTTTTTGATCCGTGTTTTTGATCCGTGTTTTTGATCCGTGTTTTTGATCCGTGTTTTTGATCCGTGTTTTTGATCCGTGTTTTTGATCCGTCCGCCGCCGCATCGCATCGATGATCGATCGCCGTCGCGCGATCGCGTCGCGAGTCGACCCGACCCGCGCGCACACCGAGACGCGTCGCGACGATGGCGCCGCACGCGAATTTGCGCCTGCTCGGCATGGGGAACCCGCTGCTGGACATCTCCGTCGCGTGCGAGGACGACGCGCTGCTGAAAAAGTACGACTTGAAGCTGAATGACGCGATCTTGGCGGAGGCGAAGCACGCGCCGCTGTACGAGGAGATGGCGACGCACGGAGACGTGGAGTACATCGCGGGAGGCGCGACGCAAAATACCATCCGCGTCGCGCAGTGGATGATGCAGCGAGAGGGCGCGACGGCGTACATGGGGTGCGTGGGAGAGGATAAGTTTGCGACGCAGATGCGGGCGTCGTGCGAGAACGACGGGGTGCTCGCGAATTACATGGTGGACGCGTCCACGCCGACGGGGACGTGCGCGGTGATCGTGAAGGATGGCGAGCGATCGCTGTGCGCGGCGCTGAACGCGGCGAATAATTACAAGGCGGAACACTTGGACGCGAGCGAAAATTTCGCCCTCGTGGAACGCGCCGATTTTTATTACATGGCTGGTTTCTTCATGACGGTGAGCCCGGAGAGCATCATGCGCGTCGCCAAGCACGCGTGCGAGAATAAGAAGACGTTCATGATGAACCTCAGCGCGCCGTTCTTGATGCAAGTGCCGCCGTTCCTGGCGACGCTCATGGAGGCGCTCCCGTACGTGAACATCTTGTTCGGTAACGAATCCGAAGCCGTCACGTTTGCCGAATCTCAATCCTGGGACACCAAGGACATCAAGGAAATCGCTCTCAAGATTTCCGCCATGCCCGTGGCGGAAGGCAAGCCGTCTCGCACGGTTGTCATCACGCAAGGTTGCGACCCGACCGTCGTCGCGCGCGACGGCGCCGTCGAAGAGTACGCCGTCATCCCGCTCGCCAAGGAAGACTTGGTGGATACCAACGGCGCGGGTGATGCTTTTGTCGGTGGCTACATCTCGCAACTCGTGCAAGGCGCGGACGTCGCCAAGTGCTGCGCCGCGGGTAACTACGCCGCGAACAAGATCATCCAAGAGTCTGGCTGCAAGTGCCCCGGAGTGCCGTCTTTCACCGCGTAATCCGCCTCGACGAGATTTGATTAGACAGTTGCACTTTTGTTATTTATCATTCTTCTTACAATCTAAATCTACATCTTCTCACAATATAGTTGCTACCGAAACTCAATTGCGCCCGAGGGAATATGTTTCGCTCTCATGTTCGGCGCCGTACATACATCTATATTTCGCTACTTTTTCACGCCACGGGAGCCGGCGACGCCGTCGCCATGGGAGGATAAGCCTGAGGCGCGCGCATCATCGCCGCAATCGGTGGCGGGCTTCCATCAACCGTGTTCCAAGCGTGTACCATCTCATCCCACCCACACGACGCCACTAATCCCTCCACCAAACACGACGTGTCTAGCCCGACGGCGAACTCGGTGTGATGCCCCCAACGATTCAGCAGCGGCGCGGGTGACTTCCAATCCCACATTCCCACCGTCATGTCGTACGAACACGTGTACACGACGTTTTCCGCGTGTGGCGAGCACTTCACCCGACGCACGGCGTAATCGTGCCCGACCAAAGTGTGCAACTCTCGCGACGGGTTCCGAATATCCCACAACCGCACCGTCTTGTCCACGCTCCCCGTGGCGATCACGCAGTCGTTCCACTTGTTCCAATCGCAACACAACGTCTCATAATCGTGCACAGGCACGCTCAGCGTCGCGTGCGGCTGTCGAAGATCCCAAATCTTCAGCAAACAATCCCCCGACGCGCTCGCGAAAATATCCGCGTGGTGCGGGCTCCACTCCGCCGCGTACACGCAATACGCGTGTTCCGCGAACGTCCGCATGCTCTCACCGCGCTCTAAATTCCACAACTTAATCGTATCATCCCATGACGCCGTCAAGAACGTGTCTCTTCCGCCCGCCAGATTCCAAGACGCCGCGTACACCTCGTGCGTGTGTTCGTGCAGGCTTCGCAGCGGGTTCGCCTGCGGCCCGTTCGCGATGTCCCAAACCTTCACGCTCCCGTCTCCGCACGCGCTGATGATGACATTTTCGTGTCCTTCGCTCCACGCGCAGTCGTACACCCCATCGCGCGTGTGAAACCGGCACAATTCGATGAAATTTCCCGTCAGCGGGTCGACATCGCCGATGATTTGCGCGCCGTTACCGATGATTCCAAAGTTTTGCGACGCCGATATCGCGATTCTGTGCGGCACGAACGGGGAAAACTTCACAGCGTAGCCGTTGAACCCGACGGTGCGGTACGACGACGGCGGCATGGCGCGCGCGCGTCCGAGTGTGAGGATCTTTCAAATCTTCAGCGCGACGCGCTCGGCATTTGCGAACATCTAAGGCTATGACTACAACGCGCGTTTGGCGAGACAAATGAATCGTGAACTAAATCGTGATGGTTTTCAACGCGCGCGCGCACGCGTCGGGAGCGCCGTCTTCGCCTCGGTTTCGTCGGTCCCAGCCGTCCTCGCGCGGCGAGACGTAAAACGTCTGATCTCCCTCGGGCTTCACGTCGACGAGAGGCTTGTCCAAGACGGCGGCGTCCATGACGTCGACGCAACACTCCATGAGGTTGACGCTGAATGGACGGTCATCCGATGGGTCGGGTGGAATGGCGTCGTAGCGCGCGGCGAGCATGGCGTCGCCGGCGCGATGGAACATTTTCGCCCCCGTCGACGTGCCAAAGGTGACGCCGGAGACGGCTTTGAAGAGCTTACGCGCGACGGCTTTGCGAGATTTTACGTCGATGTCCGCGCCTCTGGCGGCGTACACACCGTCGCCGAATTCACCGTAACGCTGAATCACCGACCGGCGCGTCAGCGCTGGCTCGCACGCGGCGTCACCGAAGATGACTCGATCGACGTCGGCGAGCATGCACGGATGCTTGTAAAACGCCCGACCCATCATCACGCCCGCCAACTTGCCGTCTTCGCGATCGAGAAGCTCTTTCGCCTGCGCCAGCGAGTTTACGCCACCGTTTAGCGTGAAATCACATCTTCCGAACTCATCGCACAGCGCGAACACTTCGTCGTATCGCAAAGGCGGAATCTTTCGATTGGCGTCGGGATTCAATCCGCCCATCACCGCGCTTCGCGCGTGCACGATGAAATGCTCCACTCCCGCCGCCTCGTGTATGGCCTCGACAAAGTTCACGACGTAATCGTAACAGTCCGTCTCTTCGTGTTTCATCATCGTCTTATCGTACCGCACCCCGAGTCTGTGTTTAATCGTAATCTTCGCTCGATCCGACGCCTCCGCCATGCGTCTCGCGCACTCCGCCGCGCGTTCGACGTCCAGCATCATCGACGCCCCGAACCGTTTTTCCGTCTCCCCCTTCCCGCACACTCGATCGCTCGGGCACCCACAATTTAAATTCACCTCATCGTATCCGTACTCACCCTCGCACACCTCCACCGCGCGCGCCAATCCGCTCGGATCCGCCCCTCCCAGCTGCGCCGTCGCCAGCGTTTCGCCGCGCGTCAGCGTGTTTGACTTTAAGCGTTCCACCGCGTCGTGATGCGCCATCTCCGTCCACACCCGCGCCCGTTTCGTCATCGCTCGCGCGAGCGCGCGATAATACGGCGTCGTCACGTCCAATCCGGGCGCGATCGCCAGCGTCGATCCCTCGCTCGCGCGCGATTTCCCTCGCGACGCGCGCGCCATCGGTGCCGTCGCGCCTCTTCCGGCGGCGGCGTCGTCGAGGCGGCGTCGTCGTGAGCGCCGAGGTCGCGAGGTCACGACGCGTCGCGGGCGTCCGTCGTCGTCATCGCGCGTCGCGTCGCGTCGCGTCGCGGTGTCTCGACCGAGACGCGCGCGAATGCATGCGTGCGTGCGTGAATGAATGCATGCGCGAACGTGCGCGGCACACGACGACGCGCGAACGGCGCGCGGACGACGACGATGCGCGCGACGACGCTCGCGACGGTGAACGTCGCGGTGCGCGCGCGAGGACGCGCGCGCGAGGACGCGCGCGGTGCGAGGACGCGCGCGCGCGCGAGGATCTCGTCGAAAGACCCCTGGTGGGAGAAGGGCGGCGGAGAAAACATGATCGAGTGCGACGACACGATGGCGTTCCTGGGCGTGCTGAACGAACACAGCGATAAACTGGTCGTCGTGGACGTGTACGCGCGATGGTGCGGGGCGTGCCGAGCGCTGTATCCAAAGCTGTGTAAAATCGCGGCCGAGTACCCGGACGTCGTCTTCGTGAAGGTGAACTTTGACGCGAATAAGGATCTGTGCAAATCGCTGGGGGTGAAGGTGCTGCCGTATTTTAAGTTTTATCGCGGCACCGAAGGGTGCGTGGCGCAGTTCTCGGCGTCGATCGCGAAGATTAAGATTTTACGCGCGGCGCTCAACGAACACTCCGCGGAGCGGTGCGCCGTCGTGGAGGGCGCGCGCGTGGAGTACGACGACGTGGACGATTTGCGAGAGTTTGAGGAGATGACCGAGCAGGAGCGTCGAGACGCCGAACCGAGTCCCGTGGCGTCGTGATCTCGCGCCGCGTTCTCATCTCGCGTCGCGTTTTATTCCCGCCAGCCGCAGACGCGGCGCTTCCCGCACCCACGCCTCGCGCTTCGCGAAATCGACATCACCCCGCCGCCAGCCTGCCTTTGCAACGCCACAAAATATGCGCATCTGCGTTTCTCGAACTCGCGCACCGCTCGATCCTCGAACGACCGAATGCCCTCGCGAAGCGCGCGCCGCGGCCGCGTCTCGCCGTCGCCGCCCAATCCAAGCTGCCAATCCGCACTCGGCGACGCGCGAAGACCTCGACGCGATGACGAACGAGGACGCGCGCGAGAGCGGTTCAGGCGCGCGGTGTCAGCACAATTACGTCGTCACGGTGCGCGCGCGCGCGTACGACGCGAAGCGACGCGACGCTCGATCGTTGACGACCGAGCGAACGACCGACTGCGCGACGCTCTGCGCGATGACGAGCGATCGACTGACGACGACGACGACGACGCGTGGTTTCCGCAGGCGCACAAACCCACCGTGGTCACGCACTCGGCCGTGGGAAAGTTTACGTCGAGCGAGGCGACTGATTTAATCGTCGCGAAGAGCACGCGACTGGAGGTGTATCGCTTGCACGCGGAGGGGCTGAAACCGGTGCTGGATGTGCCGATAAATGGTCGAATCGCGACGATGTCGCTGTGCCAAACGGGATCGGGCGATGGGAAGGCGCGGTTGTACCTGACGACGGAGAGGTATGGGTTTACGGTGCTGTCGTACGACGAGGCGAACGAAGAGTTGAAGACGGAGGCGTTCGGGGACGTGCGGGATAATATCGGTCGACCGGCGGAGAATGGACAGATTGGGATCGTGGATGACACGTGTCGAGCGATCGGGTTGCAGCTGTACGACGGATTATTCAAGGTGATTCCGTGCGACGAAAAGGGCGGGGTGAAGGAGGCGTTTAACATTCGCCTCGAGGAGTTGCGCGTGGAGGACATCAAGTTCTTGCACGGCACGCCCAAGCCGACGATCGCGGTGCTTTACCGAGACACTAAAGATGCGGTACACATTAAGACGTACGAGATCGGCATTCGCGAGAAGGAATTCGTGTCGTCGCCTTGGGCGCAGAACGATTTAGAGGGTGGCTCGAATAAAATAATTCCGGTCCCCGCGCCCATCGGCGGTGTCGTCGTCTTGGGGCAGGAAATTATCGTGTACTTGAACAAGTTCGAAGACGACGCAGATGTGTTTCTCAAAGCGATCAACATTCCCGATCGGACGAACATCACGTGCTACGGCGCTATTGATCCGGACGGCTCGCGCTACCTGCTGGGCGACGCGGACGGCACGCTCTACTTGCTCGTCATCTTACACGACGGCAAGCGCGTTCGAGAGCTTAAAATTGAGAGACTGGGCGACACGTCAATCGCGAGTACGCTTAGCTATCTCGATAACGGCGTGGTATTCGTCGGTAGCACGTACGGCGACTCGCAACTCATCAAGCTGCACGCGGAGAAGACGAGCATCGATAAAGACGGCAACCCGACGTACGTGCAAATTTTAGAAGAGTTCACCAATCTCGGTCCCATTGTAGACTTTGCATTCGTTGACTTAGAGCGGCACGGTCAAGGGCAAGTGGTTACGTGTAGCGGGGCGTTAAAAGATGGGAGTTTACGCGTAGTGCGCAACGGCATAGGCATTGACGAGCAAGCGGTGATTCAGCTTCCCGGTGTCAAAGGCTTGTTTTCACTTCGCGATAGCGACGATAGCCAAATGGATAAGTACTTGGTCGTCACATTCATAAACGAAACTCGCATCTTGGGCTTTGTCGGGGACGAAGGGGACACGTTGGACGAGACAGAAATTGCGGGTTTCGACGCTGAAGCGCAAACTTTGTGCTGTGGCAACATGCAAGGCAATGTTTTCCTTCAAGTGACGCACAGGGGCGTCCGCCTCGTCTCAAGAGGTGGCGACTTACTCGATGAATGGAAGCCAAAGGACGGTGCGGAGATTCTTTCGGCGAAGTGCAACCCGACTCAAATTCTTGTTGCAGCGGCGGGCGGGCAGTTACACTGCTTGAACGTGGCGAAGGGCAAAATCGTCCTCTTGGCGAGTAAGACATTCGAGAACGAAATAGCTTGCTTAGATTGCACGCCCATGGGCGATGGGATGAGCTCGCCGGTGTGCGCGGTTGGTTTGTGGTCCATGGATATCGTGCTCGCGTCAATGAGTGACTTGAGCGTCATCACGAAAGAAAGTACAGATGAAGACATCATCCCTCGATCGACGTTGCTGTGTTCGTTCGAAGACATTCCATACTTGTTCGTAGGCTTAGGTGACGGTCAGTTGATCACGTACGTTTTAGATCAGAACACTGGGGCTTTGAGCGGGCGCAAAAAATTGAGCCTCGGTACCAAGCCGATTACGTTGCAAACGTTTAAGAGCCATGCGACGAATGTGAGTAGTGTGTTCGCGGCGTCGGATAGGCCGACGGTGATCTTCAGCAACAACAAAAAGCTAATCTACTCCAACGTCAACGTGCAAGAGGTGTTGCATGTCTGTCCGTTCAGCAGCGAAGCGTTCCCGGACGCTCTCGCGTTGGCGGGCGACGAAGATTTAACCATCGGCGGGATTGACGACATTCAAAAGCTGCACATTCGCACGATCCCACTCGGTGGTCACCCGCGTAGGATCGCGCATCAGGTCGACACGAACACATTCGCGGTCGCGGTCGAGCATTTGATGTCGAAGGGTGATCAAGAAGTCTTCATCAGACTCATCGACGACGGTTCGTTTGACACGCTCCACCAGTTTCGATTAGAAGAGCACGAATTGGCGAGTTCCTTGACGTCGTGCTCGTTCGCGGGCGATTCGAGAGAGTACTACGTCGTCGGTACGGGGTTTGCTTACGAGCAAGAAGATGAACCGTCGCGCGGGCGCATTCTCGTCTTACGCGTTGAGGCGGACGCCCTTGAACTCGTATCCGAGAAAGAAGTTCGAGGCGCCGTGTACAACTTGAACGCATTCAAGGGTAAACTTCTCGCGGGGATCAATTCTAAGCTAGAGCTATTCAAATGGACACCGCGCGAAGACGACGCGCACGAGCTGGTGAGCGAGTGCTCGCACCACGGCCAAATCATCACGTTCTCCGTCAAGACGAGAGGCGATTGGATTCTCGTCGGCGATTTGATGAAGTCCATGTCGCTGTTACAGTACAAGCCCGAAGAAGGCGCGATCGACGAGATCGCGAGAGACTTTAACGCAAATTGGATGACTGCGGTGGCGATGTTAGACGATGACGAAACCTATCTCGGCGCCGAGAACAACTTGAACCTGTTTACCGTCGCTCGCAACATGAACGCTATGACGGACGAAGAGCGTAGTCGTTTGGAAATCACGGGCGAGTATCACCTAGGTGAGTTCGTCAACGTGTTCTCTCCTGGTTCACTCGTCATGAGCCTCAAAGATGGCGACAGTTTAGAAGTCCCCACTTTGCTCTTCGGCACTGGTAACGGCGTCATCGGCGTCTTGGCCAGTCTGCCGAAGGACGCCTACGATTTCGCCGAGCGCCTTCAAACCTCCATGAACAAGCACATCCAAGGCGTCGGTGGCTTGAAACACGCGGAGTGGCGTTCATTTCGCCACATGCTTCGCGGCAAGAGCGATCCTTCGAGGAATTTCGTCGACGGCGACCTCGTCGAATCGTTTCTCGACTTAAAAGTCGAGCAAGCCGACGTCGTCGCCGCTGACATGAAGTGCGACCGCGCCGAAATCATTCGTCGCGTCGAAGAGCTTCAGCGCTTGACGCATTAACGATGAACGTACACGTAGCGTAGCGTAGCACTGAATCGAACCGAACCGAACCGAACCAAACTGAATCGAAACGCGTCCCGACCTTTTTCAGTGGATAACGACGTCACATCTGACGTCACATATACTCACGCCGACTCGCGACGCGATGGCGACGACGATGGCGACGGCGACGCGAACGACGACGCGAATGACGACGCGAACGACGACGACGCGGCGCGCGGCGAAGAACGAGCGTCGCGTCGCGTGCGTTCGCCGCGCCGCGAACGATGATGCCGCGAACGATGGCGCCGCGCCATCGCCGTTCGTCGCGCCGAGCGAGGCGCCGGCGTTGACGAAACGAGGCAAACCGATGCCGAAACCGCAAAAGCCTCAAAGGCGTAAGGCGAAGACCGGTGGGAAGCAAGGGGAGCAGATGAAGGCGAAACCGCCGAGCGCGGAGGAAGTCGCGGCGGCGGAACGCTTCGACGCCATCGTCGCGAAGGGTGGAGCGATCTTCGAAGTGTTCGTGCGCGCCGCTGGGCCTAATCAATGGTTCCCCGTGGGACCTCTCGCGAGCGAGAGCCCGCGTAATATCAAGAAGGAAATTTGGGCGGCGGAGAAGCCTTTGAAGGAGGCGGCGTTTAAGATGTATCCCGCGTTGGCGAAACCGCCGGCGTTCGGAAGAGTTGAGTACGGTTATCGCGAGCGTGACGAAAGCTCTAAGATCACCGAGGAACAAATTCGTGAAAAGCAAGGTCAGAAGAATCCGTTCGACGACGTCATTTTACTCACCAAGGATGACGATTCGACGACGGCGGGCGCGGAAGAGAATGACTTGTTGTCCAAGTTCAAAAAGATGCTGAACCCGTACGATAACTAATTGGCTTAGTCAGCGTTGCGATATCGAATTCTATTAAATGTAGGCACTCACCGCCGAGCGAACGGCGAAAGGCTCGCAGCGTTAAATGTAGCCGGATAACCGTTTCCTTCCCTGTCGAGCGAGGAGCGCCGCGCCGTACGCGGCTTCGTCGCACGCCGATCGTTCGACAGGGATATCTCCCATGGCTTTCGAGCGCATGCCACTCCACACGCCGTTCTTCGCCCCACCTCCCGCGGTGTACACTTTGCGCGCGCCGTGCGACGCCCCGAGCGTTCGCATGCGCTCGTAGCATCTCGCCTCGACGTTGGCGATGGAACTGAGAATGTTCACCACGAATTGCGCGTCGTCCGCCGGTCGTGACTTTTCCACGATCGCCGACGCCTCGTCGACGCTCAGACCGAAACCTAGCATCACCCCGTCGAAATAATCCTCCGTCGCGACGTAACCTTCGTTTGCTATTTTCTCGCTCAGCGACTCGAGGGCGTCGTTGGAAAAGAATCTGCGTAAAATCCATCCTCCCAGATTCGACGCCCCGCCCACGAGCCACCGACCGTTGAGACGGTGCGAGTACACGCCCGAGCTCAGGTCGTCGACGCGCGTGTCGGAGATGAGTTTCAACGCGAGCGTGCTCCCGAGACTCGTCGCGCACTCTCCCGATTCGGCCGCCTTCGACGCCACGAACGCGGCGACGCTATCCGTCGTCCCTGCGATGACTTCACACGTCGACGGAAATCCTAACCGCTTCGCCACATCGGCGTCCATGACGCCGAACGACGTTCCCGGCGCGCGAACGTCCGTCGGCAACATGTACCCAAACGGCGCGTCTCGCAACCATCCCGGAAACGCCTCCACCCCCGGCGCTGGATCGAACCCAAGCTTCAACGCGTTATTGAAATCACTCATGCCCATCTTCTTGTGCAGCAGATACGCCAACCAATCCGCGTGATGCAACAGCGCCGCGTGCTCTCTGTCTCCCTCCGCGTCCACGCGAAACCATCTCGAAAGTTTACACGCCGCGCTCGACGCGCTCTCCGTCGAATCCTTCCCCGGCCCGTTCCTCAGCGCTCGCACGCGTTCTACTTCGTCTGGAAACGTTTCGTTATACATGTACGGTTCTCGCAGCGCTCGCCCGTCGCGCGCGTCGACGATGACCACCGTCCCGCTCGTGCCGTCCACCGCCACGCCTTGGCACCGCTCGCGCTCCTCCGCGTCCATCGCGTCCTCGAGCAGCTCGAACAGCGCGCGCTCCCACGCCCGCGCGACGCTCGCGTTCGCGTCGTCGTACGCCCTCGTTCGCACGCCGACGAGCGCGCCTCGATCGTCCACGAGCGCCAGGCGCGCGCTCGACGTCCCAAAGTCCAAGCCGCAGTACAACCACCCATCGCTCGCGCTCGCGCGCGCGCGCCGCATCGCGCGCGCGTCGCGCGCCGTTCCGCGCCTCGAGACGCGCGCCCTCTCGCGCGTCGCGTCGCGTCGCGCGCCGCGCGTCGCGTTCGTCGACCGCGTCGACGTCGAGCGCATGCGCGAGGCGCGGCACAGACTGACGCGTCGTCGCCGATGGCGCTCGCGCGCGTCGCGGCGCGCGGTCGCGCGACGCGCGGCGCGGTCGCCGATCGCGCGACGCGCGCGTGGATCGCGCGCGCGCGCCCCGCGCGCCCCGCGCGCCGCGCGCGCGCGCGCGAGGCGGTCTCGATGCTGACGTGGCGCTCGAGACCCGCGCGCGCGCGTTCGTCGCGCGCGCGAACGACGCGCGCGCTGGACGACGACGCGGACGACGCGCGCGACGACGACGCGCGCCCGCGAGAGGACGCGCGCGACCGAGGACGCGCGCTCGAGGACGGGCTGCTCGTCCTCGGCGACGTGACGGTGCTGTGGCTGTTTCTGTTGTATAAAAAAGTCTCCGCGGTGAGCGCGGCGGCGGATTTCCCAGGATGGTTGGCCCCGATCGAGGTCACGGCGCGGAGCGCGGCGGCGTTTTCGATCGACGCGGCGTGGTCGCTGATCTTGTGGGTGGTGGTGAGCGCGGTTTTGACGAAGAGTTACGAAATCGACTGGGACGAGACGCCGTCGGTGCGGCGCGCGACGAGCGAAGTCGTCCAAACGTGGGCGGTGTGGGCGCCGTTGCAAGCGGTCGGGGTCGTGTTCGCGACGAAAGGCGGATTAGCGCAAGAGGCATCTCACGGGCTGCTGGTGTCGACGCTCACCGCGCTGGGGGTGATGCTCGGGTGGCGGTGTTACGCCAAGGTGTTTTCGTTGTTGGCGCCGAGTCGATCGAGCGACAACGCGGCGAGCGACGACGTGGAGTGGGGGGAGTTTTATCGCGTGTTCGGCGGCGTGGCTGCGTTGTGCGTGGCGTGCGCGATGGCAGAGATGATTCATTACGGTGGCGGCGACGCTTCGCTCGAGTTTTAGTTTGTTGTATCATTACGTTGTATCATTACGTATACAGTCTTCAGTCAGTCAGCACGCAGTCGATGAAGTGTACGGCGCCGTCGCGCGCGAAAATTTGTTCACCGATGACGGCGCATCCGTTTACGAAGACTTCGCCTCGTCGTCGCGTCTCCACGTACACGCGACTTTGATCGTCGTCGCCGGCGACGGTGGTGAGCGATTTCAAGGCGCGCCCGGTGGCAAGTTCAGAGATTTCGTGGAATCCGAGCGCGACGTGGCGAGACAGCATGTCTCGAAAGACGCCGTCGTCGTAAAATGTCGCCCCGACGCGTGGATCTCCCAAGAATCGCACGAACGCATCGTTCGTCGGCGCGAAGACGGTGAACCTACGGGATTCGTTCCAGAGCTCGGACATCAACGTCGAGCCCGCCAACGCGTTGGCGAACATCGACACGCTCGGCTCTGACGAAATATATTGCGCCAGCGTGCGCGACGTGGGTAATGGGTGCCGCGGTGGTAGTAAAACACAATCGATATAGTGTACGACGCCGTGGTCGCCGACTCTGACGTCGCGGCGATTCGCCGCGGGATGAACAAAGCATCCGTTGACGCGAACGGGAACGTTCGAACGCCTGCTATCGGTATACTTCTCCACATGCAACTCTTCGTCGTCGAGATCAGTCATAAGCGAAGTTCCGAAACCCATGTTTGAGGTGTGCGCGATGTCGCGGACGATGTGGTATCGAAGCGCGTCGGCCAGCCAAATCGTGTCGGCGAACAGTTCCTCCTTCGTGACGCCGAGACGAAAGAGCAGGGCGTACCACGCCTCGTTTGTCGGTACGAAAACCGTTGAAGTTTGATTGGAATCCAAGTCGTTCCGAACGCCGGTGAGCGTGAGAGCGTCCGCCGTAAATCCAATCTCCGCGTCGCGTCTGGGATCGAGTATGAAATTTGCGATGGTTTCTCGTTCCGGAGGCGCTCGCGTTGGGAACAGCGGCGTCGGCCGACGATCGGGTGGTGGCGAAACTCGCACGTCTTGCGTGTAATACTCAATCTCGGATAACTCCAAATCGCGATGTGTGTGTGTGTGGTCCATCGGCGGCGGCGGCGCGATGACGCCGTCCCACTCGGATCCGTCGTCGCCGGCGACGTCGTCGCACGCCTCACCCTCCGTGAGTTCTCCAGAGCACGAACCAATCGCGAAGTCTCGAAAAAACTGGATGCCGTTTTCTCCAATCACTAACTGAATCGTCGTCATAAGTTGATTGTCGCAAAAACAGCGTTTTGCGTTCGCTTTGTCGAGCGCTCGACAACACGCGTCCTCGCTCGAGCTCTGTCCGCCGTTCAAGTTGCACGACGTGGAAAGCCCGGAGAACACGAGCGTTTGGCACGATGACTCCGCGGCGTCGCCGACGTGGAACGACGAAAAGGCGATGCATACGACCACGCAAAACACGGGGCGACGCATCGCGCCGGCGTGTGACGTGAAGTCCCTCGCGAGCGCGAACAATTTCTCGGCTTTCGATGACACGGCTATTTAGACAAGTAGTAGAGCAGGACGAACGTCGTGCACGCGGCGACGACGGCGGCTAAAATCATCGCATCTTTATTCTTTTTCCGCTTGATCGCCAGCACCAAGTTATTCAACACCGGAAACTTGCTCGTCATGGTTAAAATTTTCGCCCCGGCGTTTTGTAAAATTCCGCGTTGCGCGAAGAGCTCTCGCGCCGTGTTCTGCGCCACGCTGATGATATCGTCCATCGCGCTCGCGCTCCCCGCTATGCGCGCGCGCTCACGAATCAACCTCGCCTCCGCGCTCTCGTCGGGTCCGCCCGAAGCGCTCGACCCCGCGCGTCCTCCCAACAAACTCTCCCGCTCCGCCGCGTCCTCGGCGTCTCTTCTCAACCGCCGCAGCTCGTCCGCGTATTCCTGCAGCACGTCTCGATGTCTCTGCAGCGTGTGTCTCCGCGAGTCTCGATACCCCGCGCTCGTCGCGCCCTCCCCCTCCCGTCCGCTCGCGCTTCTCGCCCGTTCGTCATCCGCCTCCAGCGCGCGCGCCATGTCCTCGTCGATCGCTCGCAGTCGCGCGATCTCTCGCTCCACCCTTTCCATCGTCTCGACCGCGTCCCGCGTCGCCGCGCGCGCGTCCGCGCCGCCGTACCGCGCTTTCGCTCCTATCGTCCGTCACCGTCGCCGCTCGTCAATCGCCCGCTCGCGCCGTCGCGTCGCGTCGCGTCGTCGAACGGTCGCGTCGCGCGCGAATCGCGCGCGTCGTCGAACGGTCGCGTCGCGTCGCGTCGCGCGCGCACCGAGCGCGCTCAGCTCCCCGAGCTCGCGCTCTATCGCGCTCTCCGTCCGTCGCGCATCCT
>Ga0181599_1000405_pt1 | contig 45054 bp, 29 predicted proteins | sample 041ome_3_FD_148658 | JGI IMG/M metagenome (GOLD analysis project Ga0181599, IMG submission 148658) | Coastal salt marsh microbial communities from the Groves Creek Marsh, Skidaway Island, Georgia - 041405US metaG (spades assembly) | ecosystem: Environmental > Aquatic > Marine > Intertidal zone >...
CAATTCAAAAAAACACGTTTAATGACTTCTTCTTTCTTCGAGAAGAACGAAGACGAAGTAAACTACAACACAAAAAAACATACTACGCGCGCGGGAAGAGCGCGCGTAGGAAGAAAGTGAGATGAATGCGCTTCTTACGGCGCTCTCATCACTCTCTCCTGAAACACATCAAGAACGCAGGTCGATTCCGTCGAATCTACGTATACTACGCAACACACACACACACACACACACACGCACGCATCAGAAAGACAAAAGTTATATACCTAAAAAGTTGTAATATTTTAACTAATAACACTCTTCTTTTGTGTAATTCTAAACTCTCTCTGAGTCTTCTTTCCTTCACTTTTTACCTGTACCTCAACAACAACAATAAAATGGCAACGACTCCTAAAGACTTCACGCACCTTTCCGCTGCATCGATCCAAACGATCGCGGAGGCGTTCGGGTTCGTTATTTCCGACGACGTCGCCAAAGCGTTCGCGCCAGACGTCGAGTATCGCTTGAGAGATATCATTCAAGAGGCGTTGAAATGTACGAAACGATCGAGACGAAATGTGTTAACGACAGAGGTATGCTTCTTTATGTTTCTCTCTCTCTCTTTCTCACAAAAACGCGTGTTTTTGTCGAATATAGTCGAATATATTTTGTGTTCAACTCTCGATGACGACGATGGTTATAACGCTTCCGTCGTTCGTCCAAAAAGAAATACTCACACACATTCCTTTCTCTCTTTCCAATTCAAATCTCTTCTTACTCTCTTTTGTGTAAACAGGACATAAACGCAGCGTTACGCATACGAATGTGCGAACCATTATACGGCTTCCCATCGAACATGCCATCGCAAGAGTTCGTCAAAGTGAAAGGCACGAACGATGTTTTTTACACCTACGACGAAGAGTTGGACGTGAATAAACTCTTGTCCGAACCGTTACCACCGCCTTCGATCGCCATCAACGTCGTTCCGCACTGGTTAGCCATCGACGGGGTGCAACCGTTGATTCCGGAAAATCCGAGCTTGGATTCGCAAATATATTATCAAGAGCGAGCGAAAGAAAGAGAGGAGACGTTGGCAAAAGCGAAAGCGAAGAAACCGACGGTAACTGGACCACCGCCGCTGCCGAGTGCCACGGAAGGAGGAGAGAAAGGAGGCGATGAAGCAGGAGAGAAGAAGGAGGGCGACGCGCAGCAACATTTGCAACAGCAACAACAAAAAGAGCAAGGGAAATTCGCGCCGGTCGTGCAACACGTCTTATCGAGAGAATTGCAAGTGTACTTCGATAGAATTACGGCTTTGTTGAGAGGCGGTGGAGGGGCGAACGACGAAGAGCGAGGCTTGTTGAACGCGGCGATTGGAACTTTACAAACCGACGCCGGGTTGGCGAATTTGATTCCGTACTTTGCCAAGTTTATAAGCACGGAAGTTCAAACGAATTTAAGAAACTTGCGCAAACTTCTGGCGATGATGCGCGCGATCGAGGCGTTGGTGCAAAACCCAACCGCGAATTTAGAGTTGTACTTACACCAACTGATGCCTTCCGTGCTGACGTGCATCGTAGCGAAGCGATTATCAGAAAATCCGGAGAAGGATAATCACTGGCAGTTGCGAGTGTTGGCGTCGAAAACGGTCGCGGAAATTTGCGAGTGTTACGGTGAGGAGTACGCGACGTTACAACCTCGAGTGACGGCAACTTTACAGAAGGGTTTGAAGGCGACGCAATCGCCGTTACCGACTATTTTCGGCGCTTTAGTCGGTTTGAGTTCGTTAGGCCCGCGAGTGATTGAAACGGTCGTTTGCCCTGAACTCGATCGCATCGTCCAACGCGCGGAGGATATCCTTAGCAATACGGAAAAAAGTATCTTAGCCCTAGGAAATAAAAACGAGCAAAACTTAACCGAGGAGGAGAGAACGAGTCGAGAAGAGAAGATGTACGAACGCTTGTGCGCGGAGAAAGTATTGGAAGCCGTGGAGTTAGCGACGGACGTGTTGCACGAGAGAGAATTGGCCGACCAAAGAGAAGAGGCGAAACGAAGCGCGTTGCAGAACAGAGTCGAGAGAATGTTGGCACGAGTGCGAGAGACGAAACGTGCCGAGGCGGAACAGGCGACGCGGAGACCATCTGCGGGTGCGTTGCCGCCGATCATCAAAGAGGCGTTGAAAGACGAGGCGAAAGAGACGACGAAAAGAATGTTGGAGGCTGCGGTGAAAAAGGAAGAAGAAGAAGAAAAAGAAGAAGACATACAAGAAGGAGAACCAGTGTTAGAGAAGGCGACGAAAGCGCGCGGTGCGAAATCTTCAACCGCGGCGGAGAAAAAGAAAAAAGAAGCGGAAGAAGATAAAAAGAAAGCCGAAGCCGAAGCCGCGGCGGCGGCTTCGAAGAAACGTAAAGCAAAGTCGAAATCGCCGACGCCGCCGCCGCCTAAAGCGGGTGGTCGATCGTCCAGAAGAGCCGTCTCGAAACCTCCGGAAGAGGAAGTGAAACCGCCGCCGGCGAAAAGATCTCGCAGAGGAGGTCGATGATAGTTTAGTTGTTCTCTTTTGTATTTGAAAATAGTCATATTCCACACAATAAAAGAACGAACGCTTTTGACAAAATCATAAAAATCATCTCTCAAGCACCTTTAGAAGAAAGAGAGAGAGAGAGAGATTTTATCATAAAAGAAGATGAAGGTTTCGACATCGCTCGGTAACGATCGTCTTTTCTTTACTTCGGGGTTTGTGATGAGAAGCAATAATACTAAATTCATTCATTTTGACCGAAGAAGCGAGACTAATGGAAAAGGATTTTGTGGAACGAGGACACCCCTAAGAGCAAAAAAAACGGTATCGAACGAAGAAGAAGACGACAGCATCTACGGCGTGGACGTGGAAGATTTGGTCGTCAAATACGCAAATAATACTTCCTCGTTTGAGGATGCAGAGAATAATGCCGCGTTGCGAGGGGTCACGCTTAAAATCCCTCGCGGTGCGTTGTTCATGATTCTTGGACCGAACGGGTCTGGCAAGAGCACTTTATTGAGAACGTTGGCCGGATTGACGAATACGGAAGAAATTAAGAGCGGGTATGCGCGAGTGAACGAACCGAGAGCGTTTGTGTTTCAAAATCCAGATCATCAAGTTATTATGCCCACGGTCGCGCACGATGTCGCGTTTGGTTTAAGACGGAAACAAAATAAGAGAGGAGGAACGTCGTCGTCGCCTCGGTTATCGAACGAAGAGATTGAAAAGAAAGTGAGAGAGACGTTGAAGATGGTGAACATGTTGAAGGTTGATTTAGACAACGAAGAGGACGATGAAAATGAAGACGTCGATGATAGCAATGAAAGGTACGAGAACGCGTTGAATAGACAAGTTTCCACCTTATCCGGAGGACAAAAACAAAGAGTCGCCATCGCCGGCGCGTTGGTCGAGGACCCAAAGACGTTGTTGTTAGATGAGTTGACGACTTTTTTGGACGAAGCTGATCAACGAAGCGTATTGAAAGCAGTCAAGAACGTTTTGAAAACGAGCAATGAAAAAGGAAAGGATGCAAAGGATAAAGTGACCGCGGTGTGGGTGACGCACAGATTGGAGGAGTTGAAAGAGGCGGATTTGGCGGCGTACATCGAGAACGGGCAGGTTGTCGCGTTCGGAGGGCCGGATGTTATTCAAAAGTGCATCGCGGAGAAGCAAGCGAACCGAAGACGAGAAGAGGCTAGAATACGGCGTGGTAATATTAGCAGTTAGAGATGTAGTTCTTAGTTTTATAGAGTAGTAGCTTTATCATAGAGAAGTATTTATTCTGTCCAAAGAGTATCGTATCGTATCGTATCGTTTCGAAGAAATGAAAGTCTTCTTCATCTCAGTCGTCGTTGTCCTCCTCATCAATTTCCACCCGTCGTCGTTTCTCGAAAGATCCGTCGCTTCTTTCTCCCTCTTCCTCTCTCTTCGCACGTCTCTCGTCGATGCACCGAAACACCTCCACGCGAAAATTGCACTCCGTGAGATCCTTGAAAAAACCGTTACCCGTATCGCGGCCGAATCCAACGGCTTTTAACTTCCGTTTGCCTTTTCTCGGCACGGCACTCATCCACGCCTCCAGTAATGAAGATGAAGACCTTTTCTCCTCACAAGCGACAACGGGAGGAAGTTTCGCGACGATTTCCCACCTTTGATCTCGCTGCTCGAGTTCTTCGTCTTCGCACTGCAAAGACGACTCTGAGTCGTCTGAAGTCAAAAACTCGTCCTCTTTTTCTTCTTCTTCTTCTTTGTCCTCTTCTTCTTCTTCACATTCATCCTCGAAAGTTGGCGTTATCACGCTCTCTTCTCCCTCTTCTGCTCTTTCTTTAGCTTCGTACTCAATATTCTCGACGAGTACCGCGCACCAGCGCGTCTTCTTCTTCTGTGTCCTCTGTGTATTTTTTCTCGTTCTCGAACTCAAAACGAACAACGAAACGACGAAGAGAAAAAACAAACTCTCTGCGAGGAGTTTGTTCTTCTCGTTATGCGAAACAAAATCGAGGGAGGAACTTCGTCTTTTAACACGTGGTCTCGCGATTACCACGCCGCCTTTTCCGCCTTCAAAGCCGAAAGGATGAAGGGTTGAGAAGAGCGCCTGGGATAAGAGTTTTGAGAGGAGGACAAAACCAGTACTCGTAGAGATGATGTTCATTTTTTTTGACGAAAAAGGACAAGTTGTTTTGTTGTTGTTGTTGTTAAAAATGTGTTTCTCTTCATTTTTATCACACGCATCTAATGCCACTAATACAGGCGGTTTGACTCAACAAGTTCGCGTTGACCAACTCAGAACTCATGAGCGGGTTGTGCCACTTCAACTCACCCAACGGTTTCATCAAAGCGTTCCTCCAGACTTTCGAGGCGAGGACGCGCAAAAGCGTACGTTCGGCTTCGGCGTTGTGTCGAGCGTCCCAACCTCGAAAATGGTCGTCTTTGAAATACTCTAAATCTTTCATGTCTTCTTTGTTCATGGTGCCGACGCCGATGCCGTAGACGTCGACGGATTCGCATTCGGTTAACGCTAAGACTAAACAGTATAAACCAGTCGTCGGGACGCCGTTTTCTTCGCCGACGCCTTCTTGTAAGGTGTAGAGTAACTCCTCGGCGAGTTTTTGGACGGAAGGTTTCATGTTTCTGATTTTCTTGTCTTTGGTGCGTTCGATGCACAAACCGCCTTGGGAGCGTTCAATGCACGGTTTCTCCGAGTCGCCGGTTTTCGCGTCTTTTCCCGGGACGTCGCCGACGACTAACACTCGTTCCGGTATGTTGCCGTTATCGGTGACCCATCGCCCGTGACTCGTACCGCCGCCGCCGCTAAAACTACTACTACTGCTGCTGCTTCTATACCCTCCGATCCCATCCATCTTCTTCTCCATATCCGATAACTCTTTCCTTAAACCTCTCCTCATCTTCTCTGGATTGACGCACATGGTGTGCGTGTTCGCCCCGACGTCCACTTCAAACATCTTCAAAGGCGCAAAATTCATGCGATAAATAGCTTGCGCGCGTTCAATCTCAACACCTAACTTGGCGTTGCGCATGGACGAGTCGTTCCCGATCACCGAACATTTTTTAAACTTACGATACTCCCTCGCTTCCACGTCGTGAATTAAAGTGTCCCGTAAAGTCTTCGGTATAATTCTCGGTCGCGCGAGCGTTCCCACGTCTTCGCCGTTGTTGTTGTTCATAAAATTATTCTCCCCAGCGTTGTCGTTCGTCAACTCGCTCAGACTTTGTCCAGAGCTGTGCATCAGATTCTTATTCTGTTCTCGTTCCATTTTATATTTCAACGTCCCAGACGCTCTCTCTTTCTCCATTTGCAATCGCAAGAACTCATCGTTGTTGTTGTTGTTGTTGTTTGAAGAAGCTCTTCCTCTTCCTCTTCCACCGAAGACGTGATTAAACGACGACAAACTCGCAAGAATCGCGTCCGCATTCAAAACGTTTTTCCCGTGCGAGTGTAACTGTGATTCGTTTCTGATTGAACTTTGTTTCGGTACGAACGCGTTTATGAACAGAACTGTCGCGAAAAACCAGCACAAAACGAGCGCGCGTTGACGACGCAAACGTCTAGAAGAGATCTTTTGTGTTTGCAGAGAGAGAGAAGAGGACAAAGGGCTTCGAAGCCCCACCATTATTATTATCAGTGAGATGTTGTGTTAATATTCTTGTGTGGTTGGTTTTACTATTATTCAAAAGAGAGAAAAATGGCGAAGACACTTAAATCTATGATACAAAATGGTGCTTATCCGTACGTACAAAATAAAAAAGGGAGAGAGAGATTAGGGGAATCCATCATCACAAGAGGAGATGTGAATAGTATGGCTAACACAACATAAAGATGCAAAAACTGTTTCAACGATACCGGGAACAACAACAACAGAGTTTGGAATCACACGCTTCGACGAGGATCAAAGACGTATTAAAAGAGATTCAAAAGGAAGAAGAATTTGGAGACGAGGAGGAGGAGGATGTTTTGGAGGCGATTTTACTCGACCACGTGGCGTTTCGAACGTTTAAAGGGTTACATCACGACGGGGACGAGAAACATCATCAATTTGTGAACGTGAAACAAATGCTGATGGAAAAACTTCGCTATCGCGAAAGCGGAGAGACTTTGGTATTTCCAAAGAAGAAACTGAAAGCGACGTGGTTGAAACCACCGACGCCGCTGATGCCGCGAGTGTTTTTGAGCGAAATTGATATCGAGGCTTTCGAGGACGAGCGGATGTCGGCTATCGTTCGGAAAGCGATATCGTCGAGAGAAGGAGGAAAAGGAAAAGGCGCGGTCTTGGAGGATGATTTTTGGGAGCAAAAACGGGACAGGTTTTCTTTGTGTGAGAACGTATCGAAGGACGAGTACGAGTACATCGCCGAGAAGAGCGAATATGCAGCTTGGTTGCTAATAAACGGGCCGGAATTTGTGAACCATTTCGCGTTGGCGATGCATCGATGTCGCTCGGAGGCGTTTCGCGTTTCATCCGGAGAGGAGATGTCGAGAAAAATAGTCGAGAGGATTGCAAAGATTGCGAAACTGAACGGAGAAGAGGAGAATAGAGTGATGAATGTATCCGAGGATAGGAAACTGTGGCAGTTTTCGACGGTATCAGATGAATTAATAGCGGTAAATGGAACGGGTGAAAAACTGAAAGGCTGCGGCGCGTACATCGAATTCGCCTATCGAGAGTACATTTCGAAGGGTGAAGGCATTGAAATAGAGAGTAGGAAAAACTTAGAAGAGGACGAATCAAAAAGACGAGATGGATTTGAAGTCGCCAACGCGGATGCCATCTTCGAAAGCACAAAGGTGTAATGCTGAAAATAAGAACAACAGCTGTAAATGAAGCGCTTTATTTTTATTACAAAATTAACCATCTTCCCCCGCTCTCTCTCTCACTTCTTCATTTTGCTGGCCAAGTTGCCTAACAAAGTGAAAAATCGATACCGCTTACTCTTCTTCCACGGTTGCGCCTCAGGAAACGGCAAGCCGGCACCAACCGCGTAAAATAACCCAAACACCCCGCCGAGACCGCCGGTATTACCTAACGTTCTGTCCATCACGACGCCAACTGTAATCTTCGTCACCTCGCCTTTCTCGTTGAACGTCAGCGACAACGCTTGCGGCGGACACTCGACTTTCTTCCCTGTCGGTTGAATGTTCCCCGCCAAAACCCCTGTGTGCGTCCCAACCGTTCTATTCTGAAACCACACCCGGTTCGTTTCAAACGGATCGACTCTGAAATGATGAAACTGCGACTTCATGTCTGGGAAACCTTCCGCGAGCTCAAAACCAGCCACGGCGTTCACAAAAGTGTCTTTGGATAACGGACCGACAACAGGGCCGATGAATTCGAAATCTTCGCTTAAATCGATATTGGCGAACCCTTTTCGCAAGTTCTCTTTCGTGAGTTCAATGAGCTCGTTCGGTTTAATCGGGAACGTCGATTCGCTCAACATCTTTTCCTCGTCCACGACGTCGTACAACGATGGATTCGGGTGCGCAGCTGCTCGAACGATGCGATGATTAGTCGAAGCAACAGAAGAAGAAGAAGATGATGAAGAAGCAAACGAGCTCGGTAAAACGGATTGCAACGCGGAACGGATCATCATCTTGCTGCGTTTCAGTGAATGCGTATATGTGCGTGTGTGTGTGCGTGTATATGAGTGTATCAAGTATCAACTCCTTTTGGATTAGTTGTGACGTCGATTCGACTTTTTTGCAGGCGGTAAAAAGTGCTCAGATTTTCAAAACTATCACCGCTCGTCAGATTTTCAAAACTATCATCGCTCGTTACGGGTGTCCTTTTCGCTCCTACGATTGGTCCGTCTCGTGACTTTCCTCTGCCAAAACCACGCTCTCAGTTTGAAATACACACCTGGCTCACTTCGCCTGTGACTGTCTTTTCTCAAGTAATTCTCGACGACGTCGGGGATAGGGACGTTCTCTCCCAACGCTCGAAAGATGCCCATTACACCGCTGTATCCGTGCGTATTCCCGCACGATCTATCCGCCACGAACTGCGTGTATTTCGAAACCTTTCCTTCCTCGGTGAACGTTAATGAAACGATTTGTGGTGGTAAGTCTAATTGCTTATACGTGGGCTTAATTTTGTTCATCAACATCCCCGTGTGCGTGCCTTGCCATCTCGCGTTGAACCACACGCGGTTAAATTCCATCGGATCGACTCGATACCCAAACGTATTCATTTTCCGATCCGGAAACGCATCGGTCAAATTCATTTTCAAATACTCAATAAAGCTCTTCTTATTGATTGGGCCGACGGCGAACGACCAGTATTGAAAATCTTCCGACAGTGCAGGCCCGCATTTTAAGTGCGCTTCAGGGCACAACAGGTTGTCGTTGAGTACGTGTTTCGTTAAGGCGATTAAATCATCCGGTTTGATTGGAAACGGCGACTGTTTCAGCAGCGTTTCTTCGTCCAGTTCGTCTAACGATCCTTGTCCGTGGAAATATGTTATTCTCCCACCGTCGTGCGGTTGGGTTTCTGCCGTTTCTGTCGCCGTCGTCGTCGTCGCCGTCGTCGTCATGTTTTCCGACATTCTTCTACGAATCGTATACTGTTACACTTTCAAAAACGTGAGTGAACAAATGTTTTTATTTCTCTCTCAATGCGATGGTATTTTCTTTCAACAACAAACAACAAGAACAGCAAGAATAGCAGATGATGATGATGATGATGATGATGATGTCCAAAAGAAAGCGTGTCGTGTGCTTGCTGAAAGAGCAAAAGGAGAGAAATTTCTGGGGACGTTTGTACGAGTCACAGGAACAAGATTTTCATGCAGCAGCAGGTTGTTTGAAAAACAGAAAAAATGTTGTAAACGCGAAGAGCTCTTTTTCTTTCTCTCAATAACAAGTCTATATTATGCGCTACCGCTAGTACCAGGAATACTCCTCTCACCATCTTTCCTTCGTATTTTCAACCTACCCATGGCAGCCTGTATCCGTTGTCCTCTTCGTTTCAGCTCCGCTTTGTTCAATCGACCTTTAGTTTGTTTCGTGAACCAGCCAAAGTAGCCTTTTAAAACGAAGTAAAACACCATGCTGGCGCAGCTGAAGGCGACAAAAATGGCCGGGAAGACGTCCTTGCGAAACATAACTCCGATGTTTTGTAAGTGGTCGGCGTTGACCGAGAGCATTTTAATCGCGGAGGTATCTTTGGCGTAACTCGCAAACGCTCGCGAACAGAATTGGGCCACCGCCATAGAACAGAGCATGATTAAGCCGGTATTGAAGAGCAAACCCGTCATTGTTGTCGCGCCGAGTTTCATTCTGTACGCATTAAAAACGAATAAGAACTTTAAACCGAGCTTCTCGTTGCCTTTCACCACGCAGGAGATTAAGTAGAAGCAATATATGGCAAACATCGCCGTGCCGAACAAGTTGAAGACGCTATCCAGAGCCTCAAACATCGAGTTCAAAAACGGATGCACCGGGTTTTTTGCTAAGATGTATAACCCGACGTGCAATATCCACGTTATGGAGAGAATAAAGGCTAAGATACCGTAGAATAAGGACCACCAGTACCCCCAGACGGTGAAGGTCCACGACGTCGCCCTATTTTCGCCTCTCGGGTAGAGCTTTTGCAACTCTCTCTCCTCGTCTTCTATATCTTCCAACTCCATGCTTAAATTCTTCAACTCGCTTCGAATCTTGCGACTTCTACCGTTACTTCTTTCTTCGTTTCGTACTGCTTTGACCTTTTCGTGAATTTCTAACGTCTTTATTGCGATTTGTTGAGCGCTTCGATCGTATTCGGATTTGCCGATGGTTTTCCTCGGTCGTTGGATGAATCGCGTCACCGCATCGATTGGGTTTGCAGCCATGCCTATTCCCGCATACGGAGCGAATAAGAACCATCCGACGAAAGACGTCAACGCAGCAACGTACGCTGGAAACGAAACGTCTAAAGTCCACGATTTCGTGATGGCTTCGGAACTTCCCGAGTCGCACGCGTCCCCGCTTAAATAGGAGGAACTCGTCCCGCCCGAAAAGTCCGTCGGTGAATACGTGTTACTCCCATCCAGGTATGGATTAGCCCGAATACACGAGTGCACTCCTTGCAATGTATCGAATTGCGAGAGCAACATCATCCCACTCTTTACAGACGTGATTGAGAAATCCGCGTATCCCGTGTAATACCAACACAAAAACAACACCAACGAGACGAATATGGCGGACATGACGACCCAAAATAAACTGTTGTACAGCTTTTGCGAAAGCGTGGCATCAAAATCTGACTCGTACCAAAACGTAGTGAACGGAATTAAAATCGCCACGTACACTAACGTGATGATATATATCGAATACCAAATCTCGTCCATCGGTAACGTCGTTTCGCACGCCGACAAAGATACGCTCGCGTCGCACGACGCCCTATTCGCTACATCTAACGGGAGCAATAATATCGCCCCCGAGGCTATCGTTAATCCACTGATGACGATTATTTTCGGAAACCACGCTTGGTTTCTGTCTTCCGGGTGTTGAAAATTAATCAGCACGTATAAGTTTGCGATGGCGACTAATATCGTCACGACTATAACCACCACGATGAGGAACCTGTTTTGTTTTTTTCCAGAAAGAAGAAGAAGATACAAAAGAAGAAGCGAGTGTGAGTTCCCAAGCGATACAAAGGAGCACCCGAGTGAAAAGAACACACCGAGTGAGAGAGAGAGAATCAACGCGACGTAAACGACGACGACGAAGAAGAAGAAGAAGACAAAGAAGAGGAAGAAGAAGAGCTGTGCATTTTTTTTTGAATCGCGCGCGCGTGCCGTTCGGTTTTTGGAAAAACGAGAAGAGAGAAAGAAAAACGATTCAGACGACGCACCAGTTCATCTTATTATTAGTATTCGTGTCGCGTGCGTGTGATGATACTACGACGACGACGGAAGCGCGCTGGTCTTTTTCTCTCTCTCGCTTTAGTCTCTAAAGAGAGAAAGAGAGAGAGAGAGAGAGAGAGAGAGAGAGAGAGAGAGTTTATTATTATACTCTCAAGTAGAGGAGTTTTTTTTTGCCGGTTCAGAAACAAAGGCACGCGCAACGAACGGTCTTCAATCGAAAGTAATTCCCATCATCGTGTGTTCAAAAATCACACCTCTCTTCGTTTCAAATACTCCTCTTCTTCTTCTTGTCATCAAAAAATTGTTTAATTTCACAAATTCTTCTACCATTCAATTCTTCAAAACCCCTTCAAAGTCTTCTTCGTCTGAATCGTCAAGTCTCGCGTGGTGCGCGAAGAAGCTCTTCTTCTGCCTCCTCATTCGCAGAGAGAGAGAGAGAACGAGAGAGAGAGAACGTTGTTGGAAAATTTGTTGAAGAAAAGAGATTCACACTGAACGCCGCCGCCGCCAAAACTACTAAATTGGAATTAGGGAATCTCTCTTTTTGTCTGTTGACCCATCATCATTTCATCAACATCATCTCTCTCAAACCCAAAAACGTAGGGGGAGAAGATGACGAAAGAGGATCCTCCTCCTCCACCTCCTCAGCGCGAACCGTCTCCCGCGTTAGCGCGAATGCATTCTATGGGAGTGAGCACGACGAGTGAAGGCGTCGATAATTTTGCTCGAGTGAGCGGGTCGTTCATGAGGTCTACGACGAAAAACCCGTTGTTGAACAACGACAATACCAATACCTATTTTGAAGAGAGAAAACAACAACAACCGAGTAAGGACTACCACCAAGACGAGGAACAAGAACCGTCGAGATTTTACCAACGAGAACAGAGTTTGGCGAGGAAATTGAAACATCGTGAACAGGACAACGCTTTAGGAAAATCGCTCGGTCGATTCCTCTCTTTTTCATCGGCGAAGAAAAAGAACCAGGAAGAGCGTTCGCTAGAGGAGAAAAAAGCGGTAAGGAGACAATCGAAAGTCGCTTCGGCTATTCAGCGCGTTCGAACGGTCAGGGAAGCTGCCAGTGCGGCGAAGAGGACGCGTCCAAAGAAAGGCTTTGCGAAGGGGTTTCGTCAAGTTGTCGATTTTAAAGCGCTCGGGAGCGACTTGATTACGAATTTCAACGTTAAGTTTCGACGGGTGTTTGAAATTTTGAGATGCGTGGACCCGGACGAAGATAACGAGGCTTTGAGCAGGTACACGTTGTTGCATCCGAAATCGCCTCTTTATATTCTCTGGAAACGAATGATCAACTGTTTGGTGATGATGGTGTGCTTCGTTTTACCGGCGTTGATTGCGTTTAATTATTCTGACATGCCGGCGTTGCGATTCGAGCAAGATTTGAGAGTGGTAAAGAACATAGATTTACAAAAAAAAGAGCAATTGGGAACGGCTTTGGACGGATTACTCCTTTTTGTGGATATATGTTTCTGCTTTGACGTGCTTGGAAACTTTTTCGCGCCGTTTTTTGAGGAGGAGGAGTTGGAATCGAAATTAGTGGACGATCCGTGGGTGGTTTCGTACACATATTTGACCGGATGGTTTCTCGTAGATTTTTTAGGATCGTTTCCGTTTGACACGGCGCTCTCGCCTTTAGTAGACGCGGATGGTGTGAGATTTTTAGAGTTGCTTGGATTGTTTCGGCTGTTGAGATTGTACCACGTGCGAAAGGCGTGGGGGTTTGTGGAGAGAGATCCGCACGTATCCGTCACGAGGATTTCCTTCATCAAGTACTCAGCCATTCTTCTCTTAGCCGGTCACTGGTCCGGATGCTTGCTCTGGTACTTAGCAAAAGCGGAAGAATTTGATGAGACGACGTGGGTTTATGCAGTTGATCCGGAGTTACGATTGCAAAGCATTTTTAGACAGTACAATACCGCCTTGTACTGGGCTCTGGTCACGTTGACGACGGTAGGTTACGGTGATATATCGCCGCGGAATCCGACGGAAAGATCGTTTACCATGGTAATAATGTTGATGAACATGTGCATATCCGCATACGTCATTGGCACCATGACGACGCTAATTACGAAAGGCGACCAAAAGCTCTCTCGATTTAGAGACAACATGGCCAATCTCATTCGGTTCATGAGAAGGCACGAAGTTCCATTGCACATTCAACAACACGCCATGGCTCACGTTCATTTAAGTTTTCGAAAAGCGAAAGAAGACGACTCCGACGCTCTGGAACACTGTCCAGAACATCTGATCTCTCACGTTCGATCGGCGATGTATTTAGACCGATTGAAAAATTCGAGATTGTTCATGGGATGCTCTCGCGATTTCATGCTTGGCTTGATGAAACTCTGTCAGTGGGAGTATTTCAATCCCGCGTCTTTGATTATGACGCGTAAATACAAGTCGACGCGATTGTTTTGCATCGTTGAAGGCGAAGCGATTGTTTTGAGCGACCGATTTACGGTAATGGACTATTTGAAAGAAGGCGATTGGATTGGCGTCGAATCGTTTCTGATTCAAAAAGAAGCGCAGTGGAGCGTCTCAAGCGCGAGCTTAATCAAATGCATCGCCATCGATTGCGCGAAGTTACACACCTTACTAAGCGAAAACATGACAGATTGGTCGACGGTGTTATTCAATCTGAGCAACATAATTTCTCAGAGAATCGAGGAATCTCTGCCCTCGGCGGAAGGAAACGCGAAAGAAGGAGAAGTTTACCCATTCCAGGGGAGTGATACCTCTTCCGAACACGACGGGTCTTCGGATGCTGGAAGCCATTTATCCGTGCGCGATAGAATCGGCCACTATGAACAGACTACGTACTTGAGAATAATACGCTCGGTAAATGCGGGCTTGACCATTGCGATGACCAAACTCGTTTCTGAAATCAACACGAAAATATTCTCGGCGGCGAGAGACGGAGACATCCGATCGATTAAAGTTATGATTGCAACGAAAGAGTTTGACATCAACTATCAAAATCCATCGGACGGTCGGTCGATTTTACACGTCGGTGCGTACTACGGACACCGAACGTTGTGCGAATTCCTCCTCAATGCTGGAGCAAATCACGCGCTTTTAGATAATCTTGGTTTCTCGGCGCTTGGTCTCGCTGTGATTTCCGGTCACGTGGACACTATCAAAGTGCTCGCTAGAACGTCTTCACTGATTGCAATCGGTCAACCATTAGGAGCAAAATTGTGCGAATTGGTTCAAAATTTGAATTATAGCGTGTTGCAGAACTTCTTAAGTGCCGGAACAAATCCGAACGAACGAAATACGAGCTTTGATACGCCGCTTCACGTCGCGTGTCGCATAGGTAATATTGAAGCTGTCCAATTACTCTTGAAGTTTGGTGCGAACGCATCACTCACAAATAGACTCGATAGAACAGCTATAGATGAAGCGACAGCAAATAAGTACCCCGATATAGTAAGGAATATTGAAGACGCGCAACGATCGCGGTTGGGTTCTTCGAGCAAACGCGTCAGCGAATCCTTGGGTCAGACTGTGTTTGAACGCGAGGAGACGATTCGCGCCCATTCTCAGATTATCATCGCGAAATGGTGGAGAGGGTATCACTGTCGAGCCGCGCTTCGCGATCGTTTGCAACACGTCTTTATAGCAGGTTCGGGTGGATACGAACGCAACTAAGTTGTTTGTTGAAATACATTAATAACACACTTTGCGCAAGCTGAGTGGGAATTGTACTTATAAAATAATAATAATATCAATAATATCAATAAATCACAAAACTAAATAGCCATTAATAATGCACTTCCTGCAATTCCCATTCCTATGAACCACGCTACTCCGAAATACGCGTGTAAACTCAACAATCTATTGTTTGCATTTGGAACGCACGCTACTTTTAAATCGTTTGTGAGCATAAAAATTCTCTGCGAAATGCCCACGTAAATCGCTGTGCAAAGCATGAAGTTTAACACCGGATACTCTTCTGGCAACAATCCTAACAACATCCCGGGTTGCCCATTCGGTACCGACGACGATAACCAAATGTGAAACTGAGAAATGTACGTTTCTAAGGTGATTTTCCCACATTCACAAAAAATGTGAATAAAATAACTTCGCATCGTCAGGCTGAAGTTTCTAAAAATGATGAATATCGTAATCGGTATCCACGACGTGTACGGATGCACGACGTTGTATTCCAACTTTGGTAAAACATAATACGTTGTGTACCACCAGTATGCCGCTATTGTGTTGACGGTTAAAATTAACCCTTGGATGACTGTTTTCTCCTTTGTTGGTTTCTCGTCTACCCATCTCACAAACGCTTCGTACTTTGGGTGTACGAATGCGCACACCATGCCATAAATCCAAACGTACCTGTCTAGACCAGAGCGAAAGAACCATTCGTGCATTGGATTGACGTCTGGTTTTTTCGGGTCGGTATAAGATAGCAACCACTCGAACGGTTTGAACAAGACGGTGAATACGCCCGGCACTTCCCAAATGACGTACACCAGTACGATCAAAATTACCATTTTAGCCACTATCATGTTCGTCGATGTGTTGTGTTCCTTGAAAACCAACAGCGAAAAGTACACGAAGAGCGTGAACAGCGTGTGCATGGGACAAATATAGTATAAAACGTAATCGTTCCTCAATGCGATACACACGAACAAGACGAAGAAGTTCAAACGCCACATCATTTGCGAAAATCTCCCCACCGAAAAATCTTTGCGAACGTGATAGTAGGAGAAATTCCCAAATCCAGTCATCCAGACGTACGCAGCGATAAAGATACGAATCGCGTTATAAATCTCTGAAGCTTTGAAGTAGTGATAGAGCAAAAATAAGACTTGCATCCATCCCTTCCACTCCTCGGTTTGCTCTCTGTTTAGCGGTGCACTCGTCTTGCTTTGTCGCAACGTCTGATAACAGCCGTACGCCGCCAACGTAACAAAGATGGCGATGAAAAAGTCTCTAGAATACGACTTTGTCCTCTCGGGAAACGTATTCGTTCGATCGCACACGTAAAACACGAACAGGATAAAGAATAGTTCCGCCCAAGAGCGCAAAATCAATCTCGCCCTCTCGATGGCATCCGCGTCGCCTTGGAGTATCCGCATTGCGCCAATGTTCGTGAACTTTACGTTGCCGTTGTCCCCGGTAGATGGAGAAGCACCGACGGCATCGCTCATGTTCCCGCTCTGTGAATTTTGTCGTCCAAAGCTGTCCGTGAAATTCGCAAACGAGCGTTTCTTATCCTCGTCGCTCATATCTTGCATGGAGTTAGAAATCATCGATCCGTCTGGAGTATTTCCTCCTCCTCCTCCTCCTCCTCCACCTCCTTCCAATAAAACATCAAACTTCTTCGTTCCAGCCATTCGCATCTCGATCGAGTCTTCCGCTAATCCTTTATTATACCCACCGTTGTGCATTCGTTTCATTCTCACGTGGTGTAAAAACTCCGCGTATACGTATAAGGCGACGATGAATACGCCGGAGAGGAATAAACCGAGTTGAAATCGTCCGTATTCGAGAACGGATGATGGTTCAACCTCTTCATCTCCTTCAAAAGAGGAAGAAGTTAAAGAAGAAGAGAAGTCCAACAGCGTTCTTCGCTTGGCGACGTCCTGCCAACTCAAGTAACGATGATCCATCCTTCTCTCGTCGTCGTGAATGGATTTTGTAAAAAGACTATGTAGAGTGAGAAGTCTCGGACGACGAGGAAGAGTAAATGAAGTAAAAATTCTATCTGCTTTTTGTGTCATTTTCTTGTTCTCATTCGGAGGAAAAAGGTCACTTAAAAACTTTAACTGCTATTCCTACTCATAACACATCATCATCATCAATCGAACGGGATTTGATTTCCATCGTAAATGGCCGTCAGTCCCTCTTTGTACGAGGGAAAGAGGAGCGATGAAGAGGAGGATGAAGAGGATGCGAACGCGCGTTTGAGCTTTACGTTCTTGACTCGCTTTTCGCTCTTGTCGGGGAGGAGGATGTCTTTTTCACCACTCTTCTCATTGCCTTCGTTATTTATTTCGGAACTCAGAAGAGTTGCCGCGAAATCGACGGCTTCGTCTCGAGATGAAGGATAATCGTCGACGACGTTGTATATGGCGACGCGATTATCGTCGTCGATACAAACGGTATCCTCTTCTTCGTCGCTTACTTCTTTTTCGATGCACCGAACGAGCGCGTTGGCGACATCCGCCACGTGGATCCGAGACGTGTACATCTTCTTCCTCCGAGATATTTGCGTCGGCGTTAACGATCTCGTATTAGCATTATCGCTATTTCTAATGCTATAAGTATTGCTATTATCCTCACTCTGTGCCTCTACTTCTTTCCTCCGAGTCTTCTCTTGGAATTGTCGCTCTCTTTCGCGTTTCGAGGCGATATCGAGAGCGCTTCTTCCAGGGCCGTAAATGCCACCCAATCGAAATATTCGCAACGAAGACTTTACATTATTTCTTTTGTTACCATTGACTATCCACTCTGTCCACGCCTTTTCGGCGTTTAACCTTCTTTGAGCGACTATCGAATCTGGATTCGGTTCCGTCGTTTCGTCCACCCACTCGCCGAGATGGCCTCCGTACACGCCCGTCGAACTCAAATAGATAAACATCTGTCGCTTCTTCGCGTTCTCCAAGATTTCTCTGACTGCTTTCGTTGATAATATCGGGTCTAAATCTAAATCACCATTCGGTGGCGTCGAAATTAAAATAACGTCCGCTTTCTTCAACCACCGCGCGCACTCCTCTTGTAACGGTTCCCCGTCGTCTGATTTCCACGTGAACACTTCTTCGCACCACGTGCCGTTCGAGCGAAGATTCAAAGCCTCCGCTTTCTCTCGCGATCGAGTCGTGCCCACTACAATCCACTCAAAATCTTCCTCTTTTTCTCCTAAAATCTCGTTATTATTATTACTCTTCTTCTTTGTCTTCTTGAGCAGTTGGTTGGCGACGCCGATGGCGCAATACCCGAAACCAAACGCAAAGAAAATTTTTTTTCCTTGTTCTTCTTCTTCTTCTCGGGGTTGTTCTTTACGTGAAGAAGAAGAACAAGAAGAACAAGAAGGAAAATATTTTTTGCAAAGACGGCGACGACGAGAGCGGGAGGAAAAGGAGGAAAAGGAGGAGGAAGAAACGGTGGGAAGAGTGGTGGAGGTGCGCATCTTTTCGTAATGATGTGTTTTTTGTTGTTTTTCAATTTTCAATTGGTGTTTTGTTCGTTCTTTTTTCAGTTTACAGTCTCTTCTCTCTCTTCTCTCTCTCTTTTTCCTTGATTTCCTAAAAACCTTCCTCCTCACTTTTTAATTCTTCTTATTATAGCACACAAAAAATTACTCAAAGTCACTGTCGAAATCATCCTCCTCGTCCTCGTCGTCGTCAAAATCGCTCTCCTCTTCGTCGTCGCTGGAATCGTCGACTTTGTAGGATTTACGTTGGACGTTTCTCCCCGCGCGCGCCGCCGGTTTCGCAGCGACTTCCGCGACGACATCCTCCGCGTCGTCGTCGTCGTCGTCACCAAACGAAACGTCCGAGTCCGAATCCTCGGCTTTCTTCTTCTTCTTTGCCGGAGCGGGTTTCTTCGCAGCAGCGGCTGATTTCTTTGCCGGAGCGGCTTTTTTCGTCGCAGCTGGCTTATCTGCCGACGCAGTCGCTGGTTTCTCGTTGGCGACTTCGTTGACCATCTTTGAAACGGCGTCAAAGTTAAACGAGTCTTGACGCTTGGCTTGTACGGAACCGGAGGAGGCCTTTTGTAACAATCGCTCCGCCAATGATAACTGAGGAACGTCGTCGTCGTCGGAATCCGCAGCAGGAGCAACCACCGGCGCAGGGGCGGCAGCGCGAACTGGAACTGCTTTCGGTGCGGCGGCAACGGGAGCCGCTTTCGGTTTCGCCGGCGCTCGTTTCTTCGGCTTGGTGACTTCAAAGTCGTCGTCCGAGAAATCCTCGTCGATCTCAGAATCCGAAGCGTCCGAGTCAAAGTCCATGGCTTTCTTCTTGATCGCTTTCTTTTTCTTCGCGAGCGCTTTTTGTCCAGCCTTGGTGTTGTTTCTTGCCGCCGCGCGCACTTGCTTTTGCATCTCTTCCTCAGCCGCGACGTCGTCGTCTTCGAGTTGATCCAAATTCTCCTCCAACGCGTCCAAATCCGTAAACCACAAGTCCTTATCCGTCGTTCCTCTCAAAAGCGCGACTTCGGCTTCTTTCTCTTCCTTTTCCGTGACCAAATCTTCAACCTTCTCCAAAGTTAAGTTCCACAAAGGCATGGAAAGCAAGTAATCGTAGGACGCGTTGGCGTCGTCGGATTCATCCGCCGCGATGTCGTTCTCGTCCGTTTGAACGATAGCCGCCGCCGCAGACGCAGACGTCTTCGTCTTTGGTAACTTATCGTACATCATCATCTCGAGCTCTTCGACCAACTCAGCCTTCTTCTTTCTGTTGACCACCAAGGAGCCTTCGACAACCGCCAAGATGAAACGCGTCTTGTTCGCCAAACGCTTGAGTTCCGACTCGGCAACTTTGATGAGCATTTGACGTCTCTCTTCGTACGCCTTCAATCGCAAAGGAACGAACGATTTCATGATATCCTCTGCGGACTCGTATTTGGTGATGATCGAGTGCTCGTTGAACGCGTGCATGTTGGAGCACGAAATTTTCGACGCCAACTTGAACTTCTTCACGATGCCTTCTTCTTCAGCCTTGGCCAAGTTCGCCGGAGGCATGGTGATGACAAAATGCACCGATGTATCCGTGTGATACTCCTTGTAATCGGTAATGAACGGAGCTTTCTTGTCCTTTGGCGCAATGAGTTCTTCCAAGAACTCCTTGTAGTCTTGCGTCCACGTGCGCAACGGTAACTCGGTGATTTCCAACGTGCACTCGTCTCGGATGTGATACGAGCCAGTGGCGATGAATCTTCGCTCGCCCTTGAAGATTTCCTCGGTGATTTCACCCTTGAAGTGTCTGTACCACGGCATCATTTGCGTTGGCTCTTCTTCGTTCAAAATCGCGCGAACGTTGCTGATGACGTCTCTCGCGTTGTAGTTTGGAATCGAAGTAGACCATCCCGTTCCGATACCTTCGGCGCCGTTAATCAAAACAGTTGGAATAACCGGCATGTAATACGTCGGTTCAATCTTTTGACCGTCTTCGTCGTTGTAGTTCAACAACGCGTCGTCGCATTCCGGGAATACAACTCTGGCCAACTGCGCCAAACGCGTAAAAATGTAACGCGGCGACGCGTGGTCCTTCCCGCCTTGCAAACGCGTACCAAACTGACCGCTCGGGACTAACAAGTTGATGTTGTTCGTCCCAACGAAATCTTGCGCGAGATTAACGATTGTCGACGCAAGAGACGCTTCGCCGTGGTGATAGGCGGAGTGTTCCGAGACGTAACCGCTCAATTGCGCGACTTTGATGTCCGACTTCAACTTTCTCTTGAAGCACGAAAACATAACTTTTCGTTGCGAAGGCTTGAAACCATCAATGGCGGATGGAATAGAACGCATTAAATCCGCCAAGGAGAAGAGAATCAACTCTTTGTTGATAAACTCATCGTACCGAACGGTCTCGCCGCTTTGGTCCAAGAACGTTCCTTCTTCGTACGCGGACAACCACCTTTTACGATCTTCGACTCTCTTCTTGGAGAAGGACATGTCGATCAAATCTCCGTCGCCGTCGGATTCCCAGCAAAAAGTCTTGCGGTGCAACTCAATCGCAGCGAAATACTCCTTCGCTTCTTTTGCCGTGGACGTACCGAGACCTTTGTAGTACTTGATGGCCCAGCCTTTACCGTCGTTGTTGACGAGCTTCCAGTTTTCGTATTCCGGCAACGTGTAAAATACGCGCGTTTGTTGGCCCTTCGTCGCCTTGATGATGGGCGTGATGAACTCCAACAAGAAACCCGGAATTTTCAACAAAGACGGGAAGTGCGCGTGCAGAAAGTTGATTAACAAACCTTTGATGTGCGAACCATCGTGATCTTGATCCGTCATGATCATCAACTTCCCGTATCGCAACGTCTTGATGGAATCTTCGTCGTACGTTTTGCCGTGTTGCAAGCCCAAAATCTGTTTGATGTGGGTGATTTCCACATTGTTCTTTACTTGATCAAACGAAGCGTCGCGAACGTTCAATAACTTCCCTCTCAACGGAAACACCCCGTAGTTGTCTCTTCCGACGATGGACAAACCGGAAACCGCCAACGCTTTGGCAGAATCCCCCTCGGTTAAAATCAGCGTGCAGTCTTTCGAGTTGCGTCCGCCGGCGTTGTTCGCATCGTCCAACTTCGGAATACCAGTCAATCGCAATCGCTTGACACCATCGGTCTTCTTCAAGTCCTTGGATTGTTTGAACTGAGCCCACGACATGATGTTCTCAACCAACGGCGTGGCCATCAACTGCTTGATGAGTTTGTCGGAAACGGAGAACTTGGAGCCAAAGTTCGAAGCTTTCGTGATGAGCGTCTCTTTCGTTTGCGAATCAAACGCCGGGTTCTCGATTTGCGCGTTCACGAACACCCACAAGTGGTTCTTCACTTGAAACGACTTCAAGTTCTTGCACGACTTTTCCTTCTTTTGAATCTTCTTCAACAACTCGCCCGCGATGCCGTCGGCGATGTTGGCGACGTGCGTCCCACCCTTCATGGTGCAAATACCATTCACGAACGAGCACTGCTGGAACTGCTGCGTGTTCGACACCGTCACGCACACTTGCCAACGATCGCCTTGCGCTTCGTAAACTTTCGGCGCGTTCTCAGTGTCTTGCAAATACATATCGACGTATTCCGAGAAGCTCTTGACTTTGATCTGTTCGCCGTTCAAAAAGATCTTCGTGTTCTTCCCGATGATACCTGCGGAATCGTACACTCTCTTCGACATCAACGCGATGGAATCGTCTTCCAATTCAGTCATCCCGAACTTCTCAAAGTCTGGTTTAAACGTAATTCGGGTCCAGTTGTCGGATTTCTTACACTTGGTAATTATCGGTTCCCCTTTCTCGCTCATGTTGTTCTTAAACACTTGCTTGTATTGTCTCTCGCGACTACCATCGCACGTTTCCACGATGAACTCGTGCGAGAAAATGTTCGCCAACTTTGCGCCGTAACCGTTACGACCGCCGGTGACTTTCTTTTCGTTGTCGTTATAGTTGGACGACGTCAAAAGATGTCCAAAAATAAGCTCCGGGACGTACACGCCTTCCTCTTTGTGCATCTCCACCGGGATCCCTTTCCCGCCATTCATGACCGAAATCGTCCCTTTCTCCTTGTCGATATCCACTCGCAACTCTTTCATCGTCGGATCTCTGACTTTATTATCTGTCGCGTTGACCAAAATCTCGTCGAAGATTTTATACAAACCCGGCGTAAACGCGACGGTTTTCTGCACCAACTTGTTCTCAGCGGCGTCGTACACCCACGCCGTCTCTTCCGCTTTTTCGCACGACCCGACGTACGTGTCCGGTCTCAACAAGATGTGTTCCAATTGTGTTTTCTTTTGGTAAATGTCCTCGATGGCAACTTTTTTAGTCGTCTTACCACCACCACCGGCGGTAACGTTGCCGTCCGCCAACGGCGCTTTCTTCGCCACAGCAGCTTTCTTCCCCTATTTTTTGTTTGTTTGAAGAGAGAGAAATTATATATGTGAGTAAAAGTACACGTGCGCGCTGACTCGTCGTCAAATGATGCATCGAAAAAGAACCGCTAAACATTGAAAGAGTGAAAAATCAAGAAAACATCACGAACGGAGAAGAGTACAACACAATGTTTCGATGATAGGAAAGGAAGTGCGCGCGTGGTGTTCAAAAGAGATGAAAAATCTTTCTGTTGTTGTATTTGGGGGGAAAGAAAGAAAGTTTCCAAAATTTCATATCTCATCAGCTTCGTCGTTAGACACACACGACGACGAAAACGTACCACCCACCAACTTTTTGGTGGTGGTGTTCAACGTTCAATACGAATAGACTCACGTACCTTTGCCACTGGCATTGGGCTGTTTTCGTTCTCGGAATACTCCGAGTAGTCCATCGAAGTATCCGCCATCTTTTTCTTTTTCTGATGATGTGAAAGTTTTTTGTGTGGTGAAATCAAAAAGGTTTCGAGACAGAACAAAAAGACGAAAAATTGTGTTGTTGTTGTTTTGGTCACCCCTTTCTTCAGTACACCACAATTCACAAAGAAACTTCTTTCTTGAAAACCAACACACGACAACAACAACAACAACAACAACAACAACAACAACAACAACATTAAACTTGAGTAAGTACTTAGACTAAAGACGATGAGCAACTCAAACACAAAAGTTGGATTTATTGGATCGGGAATGATGGCAGAAGCTCTCGGTGGAGGCTTCTCCAACTCTGGAATCGTCCCGTGGGAAAATATGTATTGCACGGACCCGTGGCAACCGAGATTGGATTTATTCACCTCGTTCGGCTGCAACGCGTGTAAAGATAACCGCGAACTGACGAGAAACTCGGACGTGATATTCATCGCGGTGAAACCGTACGCAGCGGCGACAGTTATGAAAGAAATCTCAAAGGAGCTGACGGAAGATAAAATTGTCATTTCCATCTGCGCAGGAGTAACCTTAGAAACGCTGGAAAACGCAATAAGTGATGGGAAAAGTGTGCCCGTGGTGAGAGTGATGCCGAATACGCCGTGTTTAGTCGGCGCGTGCGCGGCGGCTCTGGCGAGAGGCAAGTTCGTGACGGATGAACAAGCAGATTTGGCGCTAAAGCTCATGCAATCTGTTGGAGTGTGCGTTGTGGTGCAAGAGAAGTTGTTAGATGCGGTGACTGGAGTGAGTGGGTCGGGACCGGCGTATATCTACCAAGTCATCGAAGCTATGAGCGACGGCGGCGTGTTGTGCGGGTTGCCCAGAGACGTTTCCACGAAATTAGCCGCGCAAACCGTCATGGGTGCGGCGAAGATGGTTTTGGAGAAAGGGACGCATCCAGGCCAGTTGAAGGATAACGTGACGTCGCCAGGCGGGACGACGATTGCGGCGGTGCACGAATTAGAGAAAGGGGGCGTGCGAAATTCGTTCATCAACGCCGTGAAAGCCGCCGCGGAAAGAAGCAAAGAGTTGAGCAAAGAATAATAATAATAATAATAATAAAGTGCTTTAATAGATTTTTAGCGAATGAGAGAAAAGTTGCAACGAATACTAATAATGTCCATCTACTACCTATCATAGTTTTATTAAAACTTCGATTCCTTGAATACTTTCACCACGGCTTTAGCCCAACTGGCGTTATCGCGCGTTTTGATTTTTGCGAATTCGCCTTGGACTTTCCTACCAACCACGCCAGCTAAATTTTCACAGAAAGAACACGTTTCAGCGTTGGATTTCGCGAGAAGTGCGGTGACCGCTTTCTCTTTCGCCGATGTAACGCTCGATTCGTCCACTAAATCGAAAGTCGCCTTTATAATTTCCTCTTTTTCCTTCTTTTTCGAATTTGAAGGCGCTTCTTTTTCTTCCTCTTCCTCTTGTTTCATTTCCACGTCTTCCTCGGCGACCGCCGGGAGCGGAGACGAAGATCTCTGCCGCTTCCGGCCCGTCGTCTTTTGGTCCTCCTCGGACCTTTCTACTTCGCCCAAACGACGCTTCGCAATCGCAACGCACCGTTCAATCACTCGATTATCCAATTGTTGACACATTTCCGTGATGGTATCTTCCAACGCGTACGCTCGACTGACAAACTGGCGTCCTTTGGAATCTTCACAATCCTCTCCCCAATACTGTACGGCTGCGACGACAATCAAGTGCACATCTTTCAGAAACGACTCTATGGTTAAATAAGCGCTCGAATCAATTCTCCAAAGCAAAGTGGATAAATCCATCGGAGATTGCACAGTCTTGGAGTACCCGTCGAGCTCGGCGTCGGTAATAGGCGCCGCTAATTTGGACCACTGCTTCTTAAAGAGTAAACGCGTCACAATGTCCCGCAAGAACATGCGCTGCTTTCTTAACATCTGCTCTTCAGCTTGAATGACTTCTGGACTCACTTCCACGGCCTCGTCTTTGTTTGCGGCAGTGGTGGCGTTCGCCCCGGCGTTGACATCTTTCGCTTTTTCCAAGACTTCCAGCTTTTCTTCCACCGCGGCGGCGGCGACGTTCTTCAATCCAGTTTTTGCGGAAGCCACGGTTTTGCCGTCGTTCTTCTTCATTTGCTCGTCTCGTTTCCGCGCCGCATTCAGTGCCGCCGAAACGATAGCTTCAAAATATTCCTTTCTTTCTGCATCCTTTGGCTTCGTCAACGCGTACGAGCGCTGCTCGCCCGCAAAAGCTTCGGCCAACTCTTCATCCAACTCATTTCTCTCGCAATCCGCTGTCGCTAAGAGCATGACGGGTAAATTTGGAGGGATATCGTCTAATAAAGTCAATAACGTCGCGCGCAACGTCGCGTTGGCACTTTCCCACCATAAGCGAATGTGTGGAAGGTACAAAATTGAAGGCGCCGCTCTTCGCGCCTCGGTCACCGCGGCGACTAAAGCTTCTTCCGGTAATCTACCGCCATCCGATAAGAGCGCGGGCAAGGATATTGCGTGCACCGCAAACTGCTCGAGCGCGTGTAAGAGCGCTGGAGCAATGTGCGCCTGTCCAGAACCAGGCTCACCGCAGACGAGCAATCGTGGATTTTGTGAAGGCGGCGAGCGAATAAATTCAGAAGCTGCGATTTTCAACGTATTTTTCTTCGTTTTACCTCTGATCTCGTCGTCGTCGTAGTCGTCCTTATCACCCGCGGTAGATGCTTCGGCGAGAAGGAGGTTGTTGCCCTCATCGTCGGAGTCGTCGTAGTACGCGATTTCTAACTGGTCAGTCGTCGATTTCATGATATCGTTGTTCGCCTCTTCATCGTTCAAAGACGCATCACTAGCAATGTACGCCGCTGGTGGGTACACGTCTCCAACGATTTCTAGAATTTCCTTCAGCGTGTTACCCAGAAGCGGACGGATTAGTGCAGACAGCGGAGCAGAATACGTCTTTGCGCTTCGATGCGCGGCAGGAACAATTTGCTTCAACGCTGTTTCAAAATCTACTCTTCCCGGAACGACTTGCGAAGGATCGAGATTTAATCGATCGTCCGTGGCGTAAATTTGCGGGTATCGTCTTCGCAAAGCTGCAATAGCGGACTCCGTACAGAGCGCTTTCAAATCGGCGCCGCAGTAACCGACGCATTTTTGTGCCAAATGATTGATTAAAGTCGTCGACGGAGGCTTTTTCCAACCTCGAGTATGAATTTTCAAAATTTCAGCGCGCGCCGATAAGCCTGGTAACGGAAACGCGAGCTCTCTGTCAAATCTCCCCGGTCTTCTGAGCGCACCATCGATGGAGTCTACTCTATTTGTCGCTCCTAAAACAACAACGCGACCGCGATTATCCAAACCGTCCATGAGCGCTAAAAGCGTCGCGACGAGCGAATTGTGAATCTGGTCTGACTTAGAACTTCTCACTGGAGCTAAACCGTCGATTTCGTCGAAGAAAATAATCGACGGTTGGCGTTTGGAAGCTTCTTCGAACAACAATCGCAACTGTCTCTCGGATTCACCGACCCATTTTGAAAGCACATCGGCTCCTTTTCTCATGAAGAACGAAACTTCGCTCCCAGCGCGAGAACACGATGCGGCTAAAGCTCTCGCGATTAACGTCTTACCAGTTCCTGGAGCGCCGTATAAGAGCACTCCGCGCGGCGGCGTCATTTTAAACCGTTCGAAGATTTCCGGATAGAGCAACGGGAGGAACACCATCTCTTTCAGAGCGTCAACGTATTTATCCAGGCCTCCTACGGCGTTGAACGTCAACGAAGGATCCACCGTCAGTGGAGTAATTTCTGCATCCTTGGCTTCGCCAATCTTCTTCGGTCCGCCCCCGTCGGCGGTATATCCTGGAGCGCCTAACAAAGCGTCGAATCGAGAGATGTCGATGTTATTCGTATTCCCAATACCTCTTTGAGGAGCGGCACTCGGGTGCAACGCGTCGAAACCGTCCGCGTCAGAATCGTCGGTATCATCGAGCCATCGACCTGACTGTCTTCTGCCATTCTTCGGCGCCGACGGTGGCGTTCCCGCGCTAAAGAACGCGCCTTTCTTCTTCCCATTGTCACCGCCGTCGCCGTCTTTTCGCGGACGACCCCTGTTGTCCTTCTTTTTCTTCTTTTCCTCGTCGTCGACGATGAAATCATCGAAATCATCGTCGTTAGCGTCTTCGTTGTAGTTTATTCCGTTATTACCACCATTCGCGCCATTCGCATCTTCCCCGCGTCGTCTTCGTTTCATCGCTTCGACTCTCCCTGGACTCAACCGTTGTACTTTTTGTCTGTCTCTGGTGCTCCTTCGAATATTCGCGAACTCGCCGTCGTCTGACTCCAACTCTTCTTCTTCGGAGGAGATGAAATCGTCGTCGTCGTCTTCCTCCTCTTCGTCTTCGTTGACGACGAATTCGTCGTCGTCTTTATCTTCTTCTTTGTACGAGACTTTTTTCTTCTCCCTACTTGTTGTTCGTCGTTTTCCTCCCTTCTTTTCTTCATCCATCATGTCGTCGTCGTCTGAATCTGAATCTTCTTCGCCTAATCGAATTCTTCTCCCTCTCGTGCTTCGTTGCGGACGAGTGGGTCCTCCTCCTCGCGTGAGCTCTTCCTCCTCGTCTTCTTCTTCTCTAAGGTCGTCGGGGTCGTTTGATGATCGTCGTTTTGATCGACCAAAACCCATTTTTATTCTCTCTCGCGTTTACGACGAGCAAAAGATGTTTTTCAAAAGCAACACAACAATGAAGAGAAGAAGACGAACGAGAAGAGTTTTTGAATTTTACGTACTCGTAAATTTGACACTCTTTTTGTTTAGGGTATTTTTTCTAAACCCTAATACGTAAGAGAGAGAGAGAGAAGAGAAAAATTTTCCCACAGGAGGACTTTAAAAAGTGATTTCGAAACGTTTTTTGTTTTTGGTGGTGTTTTGGTGGTGTTTGTGGTCTTCCTTTCGTTCTTTTTGGTTAGGTGGAGCAACGGGAACCACAGAAGACAGGAAGAAGGTCGTTATTATATTTCGAGCTCTGTCTCTTTCTTGCGCGCGCGAGAAAAAACGCCAACTCTATCGACGACGCGAGGATTAATTCACCTCGAAACGACAGTCACGTGTTGAAATATATATTCATTCGGACGAAAGCATGGAGGAAGAGAAGAACGTCAAGTCAGCGTGGACCATCGAGGTGCGTTTAAGAGCTCATTCTTTTTGTTGTTAGCTCTCTCTACAACCGTCGGTCTTTCTGTGTGTGGAAGGATTGGACGAATTTTTGCAACATCATTCGCGCGCTCGTTAGGCGTCGCGCGAAGTGAGTTTCGCCGAACGAGTTTCATTTTCGCGCGGATGAAAGATTCAGGCGGGATATTTTCGAGCGCGATGTAGATTTTGTCGCTCGCAAAAGACCTGTATCGCGCGCGTGAAATTCGCACGCGGGGGAGCGTAACTGTTTCAAAATTTTCCTTCTCTTCGGCCTTATCGTTTTTGTTATCTTCTCTCGAGTTTCTTTCTTCGAGAAAAAAGAGAGAAAAAAAATTATGACTAACACAAAAAATGAATTGTTTTACTATCCTCTTTATCAACAACACAGGAGGACACGTTACTGCGCGAACAAATCCAACGATTAGGAGGACCTGGAAACTGGACGGCAATTGCCGAACGATTACCAGGAAGAAGCTCGAAATCGTGTCGTTTGCGATGGTGTAACCAGTTGAATCCAACCGTGAAGCGAGGACCGTTCACTCCCGAGGAAGACGCGCAGATATTGGCAGCGCACGCCGTTCATGGAAATAAATGGGCGGTGATTTCGCGCTCGATGCCTGGAAGAACCGATAATCAAGTGAAAAATCGATTTAACTCAACGTTACGAAGAACCTTAGCTCAAAATGGGAAAGCGCCGCCGGCATCCTCACCACCAAAGAAAGCGTCGAGTCCAGTCGCCGCGGCGCAACACTTATCTTCGCCCATGGGATCGAGAAAGCAGTCGTCGAATCAGTTGGCAAAGCAAGCAAATTTGAAAAGGGTGGCGAGCCAGATTTTAGAAACTATGAGCTGCGACGAATCCATGGAGTCTTCGCAAGATAACAAGGACAAGAGAAATAATAATAATAACAACAACATGAATAACAACACCGGAAAAGAAACGACGAGCAAAAATGCGATGAAACGACCGAGAAAGTCTCCGACGAAAACGAAACTTGGCAAAAGCGTGCGCGGACCGAGTCGTGGACCAAGTCAAGATCGAGAAGATTCGGGAGGTTCCGAATCAGTTGGTTTGGAAACGCTCATTCAAGCGAGTTTAATGGAATTACAAAGAATCAAGAGCGGTAAGAGCGCGAGCGGTTTCGAGAAGGAATACTACACGATGAACAACGACCAAACGAGCGCGCATGGCGGATTCGGCACTAGCACTAACAACAACAACAACAATAACAACAATAATAATAATATCAATAATAATAATCCGACGCAGAACAACGCCACCATGAGCAACATGAGTGACCGCACTATGAACGACTCCAGAGGAATGGTGTCGTCCATGAGCATGGAAAATTTGAACAGAGCAGCGAGAGGTGGATTTTCCATGCCCGGGATCCCAAACGATTCTTACGATTGGCGTGCGAACTCTCCCGTAATTGGCCTTCCTGCGTTCCATAGTTTGAATAATCAACTCGTTCGTCGTCCGTCGATGCTGAATATTGCGAGCCAAAGCGTTATGGTGAACAACGCGAATCCTGGTGGAGGAGGAGAACAACAACAGAATGCAAACGAGATGAACGACCCCCGCGCGGGTACGAGCGCGCTCTCGACTCCAGTCACCATCACGCCGAACCTCGCTTCTTCCTGGTACGGGAGAATGCTTGAGAATTTGGGATGGCGAAACCACTTTCCGCTGGACGTTCTTCCCATGCAAGAGCAAGAAGACATACACCAAAAAGACGCCAAAGAAGCACACGAAAAATTTCAACCGATTGAAAACGGCGAAGACGAAGAATGCGCTCCGAAAGAAGCTGCCACCGCCGCCACCACGAAAACCACCGCTGCTACCGACGCCGCTTTGATTGTAAAAACAGAAGAAGACAATGTCAAAACGCAAGACGAATTGCCGTCGCCGCTTTCTGACAACACGATGAAGAACGATATGAACGGGACGACTGGTACCGCTGTCAACGAAGCGGTGGCGTGTTGATCTCTCTGTACATTAATATTAATCAATCAATACTATTATCGAATTGCAATTATTCTCGTTATACCAACGTTAGTTATACCCTTCTCTACTTCTCGTTGCATCATCATCGTATATATGATGATCTGTTCCTACTTCTCTTTCTTTATGTGGCAGTGTTAGATTTGTCTCATCAGCAAAATCGTCAGAAATGAAGGGAACAGACGACGCTCTCGACGACGACGACGACGACGAAAAGATTATGTCCTCTTCACGAGGAAGACGAAGACGACATACGCGAAAATGTCTCCAACTCCTTCTCGTCTGTGCGTTCGCTCTCGCATATTTGATGAAAACATCGTCGTCATCATCGAACAATCATTTTGATGACAGAGGAGAGAAGAGCGCTCCTTTGTTGGCGGCATCGGCGTCGTCGTCGTTTTCAACCGCATCAGCATCAGCATCAGCATCAGCATCAGCATCAGCATCATCTTCAAAAGACTACTCGAACCGAGTTTGGATATTCACCTCCGTGGCTGCCGATTACGACGGCGCCGTCTTGTTGAAACAATTCGTCCACCATTACACCGATTTAGGAATTAAACCGGAGAACTTCTTAGTCGTGATTAACTCTAAATCTGGATTTCGAACCGCAGAGTTTGACGAGTGCGCGAAGATTTTAGACAATCTGGGTATCCCATACCACGAGTGGTTGACGCAATACTCGAGCGAAGTGATGTATAAGCATCGGATGCAGTTGTTAGAAAAAGTCCCACCGACAGATTGGATTGTCCACGCGGATAACGACGAGTTTCACTCGTACGGCGGGAAATCAGTCATCGACTTCTTGAAAGAGATGGACAAGAAAGGGTACAACGAAGTGAGAGGGACGTACGTCGATCGAGTCTCCAAGAGCGGCGAGTTGAGCAAGTTGAAAGAAGAACCCGGAATGTTTCAGCAATTTCCTTTGCGGTGTTCGGTGATTAAAACTGTCGCTGGTGGTAGAGATTTTAAGACTATGGCGTATAAAGGGTACTGGAGAACGGACAGAGGGAACCATCAGGTGTTGCGCGCGGCGAGAGCGAAGGCGTATTTAAGCGGGCCGGGGAGAGGCGACGGCGATTTAGAAGACGTCTATCATTTGACGCCGTACGCAAAGTATCCGGGAAAATACAAGTACCAGTGCGCTGCGCACGATAACTTATCTTTTCTCCCAGCCGGGTCGCAGTGTTCCACACCGAACGATAGTCACGAAAGTACCACCAAGTTATGGTCTCAATCGCGCTTTAGCGATGCGAAGGTTGCCGTGCACCACTTCAAGTGGCACGCGGGCGTGATTAACAACATTAAAGACCGATTGGCGTTTTACAAGGGCGACGTTGGCGCGGATGGGAAACCCAGGTTTGCATGGTATACAGATAGCGAAAAATTGATGAACGGGATAGTCACGACTGGGAAAATAGACACGAAGAAGACCAAGTGTAAAGTAGCCTAAAATTGTTTAGTAGCGTGTTGTGTATGTAGTAGTACTCGTTTAGTATCTCTGAAAAAAAATCGTACGCGCATTTAAACTTTTGGGTATTGTGGTTGTGGTTGCTGCTGTTGCTGTGGTTGCTGAGGCGGCGCCGCACCATACATTCCCGGTTGTGTTTCGTATGCCGCCATTCGTTGGACTTGCGGAGCTTGGAACACTTGTTGCTGCGGCGTCATGCTCTCGTTCCTAAAGTCAATTTGCGCCTCTTGTTGCGTTTGCATGCACGCGCACACAGAGCAATACGTCATATCGGAGATGCAATCCAATATGTCCGCAGCTTGCTCGATGGAATCGTCGTTGGACACCATTGCTGCCACTCTGAAGATGCACGCGAGTTGGTTCATCAATAACATGAATCCGATGATGCCGTTATCGCACTGCGTGTTCATCACTCGCTGTTCGTCCTGGATTAAGAATCTGGTCGTCGCAACGCTACTCGGAAAACACCAGAACACTTCGCACGCTAAACACAACTCCGGATTGTTCTGCTCGCCACACCGACCGGAAATGCAGCTTCCTCCGTTACAGCACGTGTACCCTTGCAACGACCCGTACATCTGTTTCTTCCTCTGTTGCCAGGCAACGCACGGCGAACACAGCGAAGCGTAGAGACAAAATCCAGGTCTCGCACACGGTGCTTTCATCAACTCTACCGCCCAGGAATTCGCGTAGAGCTTGCGCATTTCCGCCTCGCGAATGCGCTTCTTGTCCTGAGGGTTTTGCCCGCCGCCTCCTCCATAGCCTTGATTCATTTTAAAAGCGTCGTGGTCTTTCTTTGTCGTTTTGAATTGGTTTTGTTGACTTTTTGCTTTTTGTTTTGATGTTTTGGTGTTCGTTTGTTTGCTCGAAAAGAAAACTCTCGCGATGAAGGAAGAAGCACTCAAGCACCACACTTCAACTCTCCTCAGAAAAAAAAATAGAAAAAGTAGTTCTCCAATACTCACACAATCATCATGTTAGGCTTAACCATGCGAACGGCATCCTTAGTTGGAACCTCGGTTTCTTCCACGTCTACGAACAACAGAGGTACTTAATATCGTCGCGTCGCGTTTTTATCATATTTGGCGGGGAGAGTGCGCGTGAATTTACGCGAATTTTTTTGGTCGTCGTCGTCTCCTCAAAAGAGGGAGGCAGAAAGAGATTTGCCTCTCTCGCGTTCACTGTGTGGAGCGGAGTGAGAGCAGGAAGCGGTTTTTGAGTGCAAGAGTCCTCAGAAATGGTATTTTCGCATCCGGGAATGACTGTATATCGACGATTCCGTGGTCGCGTGTGAGGTTGCACGCGCAAAACGTGGGAATTTGGGAGGCGTAAAAACCTCAACATTCTATCCTCGTCGTCGTCCTCCTCCTCCTCTCGTCCTTTTCGTTTCAAGATGAAAGAAGAGCAAAAGCTCTCTTTTTTAACCTTTCGGCGGAACGAGACACTCACCTCTCTTTCTCTCTCTCTCTCTAAACTTTACAGTTGCGCAACCGAAACAAAAATCGGCTCCAGGCGTTGCTTTTGCGTTCAAAGGCGCGTTCCAAACAGAAATCAACGTCGGCGAAGGTGAAAACGGAGAGGCTGCGTTGAGACGTTTTCGCAAACAAGTCATGAACTCTGGTCACATCAACGAGGTCAGAAGACGACGATACTTTGAGAACAAACAAGACATTTTGAAGCGAAAACAATCCACGCCGAGAAAGTTGAAAGGGCCAAAGCCGAGAACCGCGGCGCAGGCGATAGCGGATAAAGAGGCGGGGCGAGAGGAAGGACAAAGACCGCAGAGACGATTCAACCGCCCGGGCGACGATAAACAACAACAGTAAGTTTGAGTTTTATGCGTCGAGTACTCTGTTGATTTGAAGAGACAGTTTCGTCTTCTTCTTCTGAATCATTCATCTGTTTAAAATTGAGTTGTAATAAACATACCTTTTAGTTCTTATATATATTTTTACACACACGCGTTCACGCGAGACCTCCAACCTCCCCCAACAAGGAGCAATTTACACGCACTGCTTCTTCATTTTTTCAACTTTCATTATTATTATTGTTAGTATTATGAATACTATGCTCTCGTTCGTCCCAACAAGAGGAGAGAGTATCATGCGAACAGGTGAAGGTGGGGGTGGTCGTGGTAGTCGTCGTCGCCACTTTTGCTTCTCTTCCTCCTCCTCTTCTTCTTCGAGGAAGTCAACAACGAGAACATTATTTAAAATCAAAGAGAAAAGGACGACGACGACGACGGCTATGAAAGGAGGCGGCATATTTCTAGACGATAGTGGGAGAGGAAAATGCATCGCGAATAATAAAAGTGGTAATAGCAGCAACAGCAGCAGCAGAGACGCGCTTCTCGACGAGTTTGATGGAGGAGGAGGAAATGTTTTTGGTGGAAGCTCAGGCGGAAGCGGTTGGAACAACAACAACAACAACAACGAGAACGAGAACGAGAACGAAGACGAACGGCATAGCTCGTCGATGGCGACGCGGTTTCTGCTTTATGCGATGGCCACGTCTGCACTCACCGTCGTGCCTCTCGCGAACGCGAAGGGCTCGACGAACGCCGCCGCGAATAGAATGAAAGCACAAACTGAAAAGGCGTTTCAGTCGTTACCGTCGAAAGCGAAAGACTTCTTCGTGTCCATGTTGTACGGTTTCGTCATTTTCTTTGGCGTTAAAATGGCGTTAAAAAGTTTCTTCGCTCCAGTCGCGTTGTTTTCTTTCACCATGTTCGTTTTGCACAAGATGAAAGTCCTGTCGTTTGGACCGATGGACATGTATGAGAGTTGGGTGCGACCGTACTTACCGAGAGAGTTTCAAAAAGACAGTTTCGCTTTCCTCCGCGGCGCGGATACGATGTCCGAAAAATACACCAAGGCGTTCTGGTCTGCCGCGCACAGAATCTTGCCGGCGTGTAATTCTTCCCACGGCGAGAAGGCTTTGATTCTGGGCATGCTTGTGGCCGGTTTAGTTTAAGCAGTAGTAGATGTAGTAGTAAAAACAGGATTTCTTTCTTTCAACAAGTGTCTGTTGTTCACTTTTTACCTCAAATTTTTCTCCTCCATTCCTCAGTGTCAGTGCAGAGGCCTGCACACGCATCAACTAGATGTCAAAGAAGAAGTCAAAGAAGAATAAAAGTTCCCAAACACAACAACAAACAGATAACACAAACAACCAGCGACAAAATCAGCCTCTCTCAGCATCGTTATTGGGTAAACCTGCGAGTGGGAACGTGGAGAAGAACAAGAAGAATAAAGGGAAAATGAATTACAACAACAACAATAATAATTACTACGGAGGAGGTGGTGGCGGTGGTGGAAACTACGGAGGAGGATACGGAGGAGGATACGGAGGAGGATACGGAGGAGGATACGGAGGAGGATACGGAGGAGGATACGGGGGAGGATACGGAGGAGGATACGGAGGAAGAGGAGGATACGGGAGAGGTGGATATGGCGGCAGAGGATTTGGAGGTGGTGGCGGCCGTGGTGGAGGAGGTGGCTTTTTCGGCCAAAAGCAGAAAAAAGTAAAAGTGATACCGGAGAAGAAAATAGCGTACGGGAAGCAAATACGACGAGAGATGGACACGGGGCAGATCTCCCAAGCGTTCGTGTGGTTTGCAAAGTACACCACGGAGAAAATTAAACCGAAAATGGGGAACATTTTGCAAACCGCCAAATCTGGAACGGTGGACGAGGAGACGCACACAAAGTTGATTTTGAGATTGTTACAGGCGAATCACGCGAAACACGCGGCGTTTGTCGCCGAGAGCATGTCAAACGATAACTTCAAAATGTCGTTGAAGAAATTCTGCGAGATTTTAATGTCTGTGCCGTGTAGGTGCGATGTGGAAGACGCGAAGAAGCTCGTCAACGCCTTGTGTCCTTTGACGAAAGTCGTCGAGCACTCGGACGCCGCGACGGCGGGGTATTTCACGAAAAACGCGCGCTTGTTGTTGACAGAATTTTGTGAGGAGTCTACGCAAATTTTAGAGAGGATAGCGAAAAGGCCGCCGGCTGCGACTGATCTCGTCGCCACGGCGTCGACGTGGAAAGGTGGAAGGTTGTGTCTGTCGACGAAGCCGCAGGTTGGGCCGGACGGTGTCACGAAGATTCCAACGCCAATGTCGTGTTTACAAGGCCAAATAAATTTGGACGGGAAGCGCATTTTATCCGGCGGGGATTCCGTGCTGGTTCGCAAATACGTGTCACCGCCGAAAGCTATACCCCAAGTGCGGTCGTTCGAATCCTTGCCGGATTTATCCCCGGAAGCGGCGGATATGTATAAAGAGACGAAAACGATGGGTGATGGTATTACTTTAGCTGAGAAGCAGCCACCACCACCGCCGCCTGCGCCGGACTCGTCACTCAAAGCGTCTGCGACGGCGTTTGTTCCGAAGGCACCACCATTACCAGTCGCGCCGAGACCGCTCGATGCGCCTGAGGTTGAATTCGAAGAGTTTGAAGGCATCATTGAATTTGTAAATTACGAACAAACGGAAATTCACATCAACTTGGACCACGGCGAGGTGAAAGATATCATCGGTGAAGGATGGAGCGTCGACAAGTTAGCGAACAGAGTTTCGTTTTCAAGACAGGTTGGAGCGATGCGAGATTTGCTCGAAATCGTCGATCCGACGAAGAAAGCAAAGTGCACGACGAACCCGGCGTTTCGAAAAATTTTAACCGCTGGATTCCAATACTCTGAACACGCGGAACCGGACGAAATCGATGCAAACAAAGGAGGCGTGACGCATTTAAACGAAATGAAACGCAGTTCATCTTTTGCGGAAGGTTTAGAGTCCATCGAAGAAGAGGAAGTGGCAAACCTTTGCGCGGAGGTAAACGGCGGAAGATACGAACACGTCGTACGAAACGTCACCAGACAATTCAACTTGAACGAGTCGCAACAACGGGCGGTATCGGCGACTTTAGAGCGCCGATTAAGTTTAATACAAGGACCTCCGGGTACTGGGAAAACGCACACGTCTGTTGCCATCGTTCGCGGACTGATAGATATAGGCAGAGGACCAGTACTGTGTACTTCTGATAGTAACACCGCGGTGGACAACTTAGTGGAAGGCTTGGCGCGCGCGGGCGTACGCGTCGTTCGAATCGGTCGTACCGAAGCCGTTCGTCAAGATCTTGCGATGTATCAAATTGAGAATATGGTTCCACCTGGATGTACAAAGCACGAAGCGTACGAAGCACAAATCAGAGCCGTAAGATACGCGCAAGCCGTGTGTTGCACGTGCGCTGGTTCCGGTAGCGACTTCTTGGATCGGATTAGTTTCTCCGCGGTGATGTTAGACGAAGCCTCTCAAGTCACGGAGCCGATGAGTTTAGTGCCAATCTCGAGAGGATGTCAACAGCTTGTTTTAGTTGGAGACCATAAGCAGTTACCGCCGACTATTTTATCTCGAGAAGCCGAGCTTGGTGGATTAACGCTTTCCATGTTCGATCGACTCGTGTCCTTAGGGGTTGTGCCGTACATGCTCGACACGCAGTTTCGCATGCACCCGGCTTTGGGTAAATTTCCATCGGACGCGTTCTACGATAAACAATTGAAAAACGGAACGCCTCGAGCGATGCGACCAACACCAATTGGTTTCAATTGGCCACAGCCAAATGTTCCTATTTGTTACATCCCAACGCACCCGACAAACGCGATGGAAAACAACGACTCGAATTCGTATTCCAACAGAGCGGAAGCAGAGTTAGTATTGGCGTATTTGCGTGGTTTCTTATCCGCGCAAGAATTACGACCGAAAGATATTGGGATTGTTACCCCGTACGCTGCACAAGTTCGTTTGCTTCGGCAAATGATTCGCCGCGCCGGGATTCAAACCGGTGTCGATAGGAATACCGGCGAGTGCGGTATCGAAGTCTCCTCCGTCGATGGGTTTCAAGGACGCGAGAAAGAACTCATGATAGTTTCCACGGTTCGAGCAAATACGAACAGAAGTTTAGGTTTCGTTTCCGACCCGAGACGATGTAACGTGACGCTCACGCGAGCGAGAAGAGGGTTGGTTGTCATCGGGCATGAGAACACGTTGCGTTGCGACCGAAAGGTTTGGGGACCGTACGTCCAATGGATGATTGAAAGCGGTCTAGCTTTGGGCATACGAGGACGACAAGAAAAAATAGCGGAAGTGAACGCCATCGAATGTGATTTAGACGCCGTTTCGCGACCTTTCGCGTTGTGATATAGAATCCATTATTAATTACTATACGTTTGTGAAACAGAAACGTTTCTTCTTTTACTAATGTACACTTCTTTCTATCGTTGCATCTCTCTAATCTAAACACTGCTAAAGCTAAAAGTAAGCTCTCTTTTCACTATCTCGAGCATCTACTTCTGGTCGTCGTTTTGAGCTTCTTCTTCTTCTTCTTCTTCTTATTCGTCGTCGTCTCCTTCGTCTTCCTGTTGTGTTTGTTCTTTTTTCTTGGCTTTCTTTTGTTCCTCCCATTTCTTTCTCGCCCTTACCTCGTCTTCCTTCAACGCGGCGAACCAGTCGGCTTCGGCATCCCCGGACCAGTTATCGATCAAGTCGTTCTTATACTCTCTCTGCGTGTTCATGTGCGTCTTCAACTCTTGCAACAGTAACCCCTCGTAGAATTTCTTCCTCACGTCCACCGTGGTCTCCGTCGAAGGAAGATCCTTCGCCGGATTCATCTTCTTCAAAACTCTTCTTTTTTTTTGTTTGTTTGTGTGTTTGTCAGTTTGTGGGGAGAAACAAAACCACCAATTTGATAAAAACAAAAAACTTTTGCTGTGTATTCATCATATAGTCATCTAAATCTGTTCACGACATATACACAGTGAGTAAAAAGAAAGTGGTTTGCGAGATGATGACTGCTTTTGGGAGCATCGTCATCGCGACGACGACGACGACGACGACATCAAAACCATTTTACCCACTCCAACACCACGGGAGAAGAGGAGGAGGAGGAGGATCATCATCGACGAATTCATCAAGAAAATTTATCCACTTGGTGTCTGTTAGAAAAGAACAACAGCAACAACAACAACAACGACGACGACGACATCGAGAACGTGCGCTAGAAACGAGATCGTCATCAGACAACCAGAATACAGTCACAAATACGAAAGGGAAAATGTTGAAATGGTCGGACATAGACGAGAAAACGAAGGAGTTACCGGACGCGTCCGTGGCGAAGAAGATGCAAATAACTGGTGTGCACCACGTGGCGATTATCGTCAAAGATATGCAACGAACGATGGATTTCTACCAAGGCATATTAGGATTAGCGATTAATCCTGCGAGGCCGAAAGATAAGTTACCGTACGATGGGGCCTGGTTATGGATTGGAGACGAGATGATTCACATAATGGAACTACCAAACCCAGATCCGGACGACATCGAGTCTCGACCGACGCACGGCGGCAGAGATCGACACTTTTGCATCGGATGCATGGACATACAGCCGCTGATGGATGCTTTAGATGCGAATAAGATTGAATACACGAAAAGTAAATCGGGCAGACCGGCGATATTCTTCCGAGATCCCGATTCAAACACGTTAGAAGTTGTCGAGGGGTTGGAATGGCGCGTTTAATAAAATCAATCGCACGACGTACGCGCTTCACATCACGTGTTTCATTGTGCATTAATTCTGTGTCTACATTATCTACATTATCTATAGCTATTCTTATTGTTGTTGTTATTTTTCTTGTTGTTGTTGTTGTTGTTGTTGCTGTTGTTGTCCAGCGAGAGGAGCAGTAGCAACACTAGCAGCAGTAGCAGTAGCAGCAGCAGTAGCAGCAGCAGTAGCAGCTTCCTGTATCTTTGCCATTTGCGTTGTGATTTTAGTTTCCATTTCTGTGTACCGCTCAATCGTTTCTTTGTGCTTCGAAGCCGCGAGCGCAAAAATTTCAATTTCTGATTCGGCTTCTTTTCTCGCGTTACCCATCATGTCTTTTTCCCGATGAAACGCATCTTCGAGTAGTCGATACTGATGCATTTTAATGAGACATTTCTTGATTCTATTCTCAGCAATCGAAGAACTTAATCTCTCTATTTCAATCTCTTCGTTTATCGCTGCGTTTTTTATCGCAAGAATAGCCGCCGTGAACAAAGCGTTTGCAGATTCAACAAATTCCCGGTCATTGATTTCATCCTCTTCGTTCACTTTGTTTTCAAGCAGTTTCAGCATGGCTTCTCGAGCGGCAACGGCGGCAATTCTGGGTGAAAACATTGTACTTAAAAACGAAATTCGAGCCAGAACTGGATTACACAACTTCTCGTCGAAGCTTTCAGCGCAAAAATCGTATTGTTTTGCATCTCTGGCATGATCGACTGCAACGCCGCGCGGAATAATTGTTCGTTTTTGTAAATCATTCAAAACCTCATCTTGAATGGGTAAGGCCACAAAAGCTCGAATGCAATCTTCTGCCGTTCGAGATTGAACGAAATCAGCAACTTCTTTCCAATTTCCGATGCCGTAGTTTTCTAAAGCTTCCAATAAAGCGAGCAGCTCTGTTTCGTTCCAATCCTCGAAACCAATCTGAATTAGATTTTCATCGTCATCGGCATCGTTGTTGATGCTATCACCTTTCGATGAGACTCTATCACCCTGCTTTGATTCACCGGTAGCTTTATCGCTCACTGTGGATTTCACTTCGACGCGATCAAATTTATCCGCTTGCAAACCTTCCGGAAAACGCGCGCTCGAGAAGCAGCCTTCGCACAAATCGCAATCGAAACCGTCCAAGAGATGATAATAGTACTTCTTCTTCGCGTCTTCGCTGCTCCCAGAAATATCTTCGTTCAAAGAAACATCGCACGAGCTGCATTTCATCTCACTTATTATCTTCAATTTTAACATTTGCCTTTGCGAGCACGTGGATGAGTTGCGTTTCGCGTCTAAAGACTTAGAATCCACCAAAACAAACGGATCGTGCTCAAACGCGGGACGCGATTCTAGATGTTTGACCCTTTCAAGAAAGTCAGAAGAGACGAGAGCAACTGCAGTGGCGGGGAAGGAGTTCACGCGAGGAACGTTTCGTGTCGCTCCTTTCGACCAAGGCCAATTAATCACATTCCATCTCTCGAGAAATGAAAATACTCTTTGCACTTTCATTTCGTTCTTTTCTACGGCAGCGCACGTTTCCAACGCTTCTTGAAGCATAAGCGCAACGCCAGGTTTCAAAGCTTTATACGCGTTTATAATCGCATTGCGCAAAGTGATGTACTTCTGCTCGTTGCTATCATTGCTTTTCGCCCTCTTCTTCTTTTCATTGCTTTTGGTCGGGATGAACAATTCTGGAAGAGATCGCTTCTCCACTTCACTCGTTGAGGACCAATCAAACCAAATCGAGCTGTGTACAGGGATTCTGTATGCTCCCACATTCTCTTTAGTACTACTCATGACAAGTGCACTTGCAACGTTTTGCTCATCCGCACTGGCATTTGCTACGCTCGGAAAAGCAGCGCTCGGAAGCTGACCGTGCGTCAAGTTTTCCAAACATATTTTCTTCTTCAATTGGATCAAGCGCTTATTTGCCTCGATTTTAGAGTCGTCAGTCGGGTCAGCACCCGCCACACCGCTCGATTTATCCACATCGAAATCAGCAGATGCTATAACAAATGGATGCTGATCAACGACGTATTGACGAGTTACCCTAAAATCTAGACGTTCCGTCGCGCGAGAACTCAAGTTCTCCTTCCCGAGCGCGTCGTTCAATTCTCTTTCTTTTCTTTTTTTCTCTTCACTCGCACCAGCATTTTGTTGTTGTTCCTCTTCCTGTTGTTGTTGTTGCTGCTGCTGCTGATTACACGAGTCGTCCTCAACATTAGCGCGATAGTCTAGTTCATTCATCCATTCGTTGAAAGAAGCCGAGTCCAATAACCACAGCGGATTTACCACCCAAGCTTTCCCGTTTTTTGGCACGGCCTCTGACATGTCCATGTACCGTGGAGCTTGTCCACTCGAGTTTGGAACCCAACAATCGTACGAATCTGGGTGATACGAGTAATGTACGAGCGTCTCAGAACGATCAACGCGAACAGTGCGAGTGAATTCGCTTCCCCGCGTACTCAACGAAGAGAGCACGTCTTGTCCTCTCGGAATTTCTATACAGTGGGTGACACCCGGGTCTGTCGGCTTATCGGCTACGGCAATGCGCGTTGCCCTGACGGCATTTTTCAAGTACTTCCTCAGCGAAGGAGGTATGTACACTTTCTTGTGCTTCAAAAAGCCGTGCGTTTTCAGCTCTCGCTCGGCTCTTTTAAACACGTCCTCGATGAGTTCGTTTCTTCGTTGCTCGGATACCCAAGAAAAGTTCCTCCAGTTGTGTGACATTTTCGCTTCAAACGCGCACAACAAAATTCTGAATAAAGAGCCAGCCGGTTTTAAATCGCCGAACACGTGCGTTGGTAGTTTCATCAGCCGTCTGACCTTTGGATCCATCGGCGTTTTAAAACCAAGACACTCCTCGTTTCCTTGTAAAAGTTCGAGAATAGATTCGACGACTGCTTTTGCGTCCAATCTGTCCGCATGCGCCGTCGATGCGAAAGAATCTTCTACGTATATGCGAGCGAGAATACTCTCCAAACGCGCTAAACCCGCATAATTTTCAAAGTCTCTCGCTTGCACATACGGTTTCCGCTTCGTTTTTGGAGCGGTGTATGGATTTTTAAGCGTCGTTGTCTTCGCCTCCTCTTCCCCTCCTTCGGGAGAGGTTGGAAGAGGCTCATCCGTTGCCATCGTTCGTGTGCTTCGAATTTGTTATTTTTGTGGAGAATCCTCAAAGTCAAGTTTGATTTCAAATCGAGAAATCCATACTTTCTCTGACAACAACGCAACTCGAGGACAAAGCTCCAACTAACTCCTTTATCACGCGTTTAAGTAAATCTCATTCCACGGTCTTGCGCCGTTGCTGCGTTATTGTTTTCAATTTCTGATATGCTCTGAATGCTATGGACTTCTTAGAGCGCGCTGCTAAAACTTCAATTCAAAGGCTTGAACAGTTAGATAGAGAAATCAACGCTCAACAACAACAACAACAACAACAACAACAACAACAGCAACAACAAAGCAATCGCGATGCTCGTGAGTATTCTGCGAAAAGAGTGCTTCCAGATGAGCAGCTGTTTTTGAGAACAAATGAGTTATTAGAGATACGAGAGGATTTAGAACGCATACTGTCGAAAACATTATTAACAAACGATAGCGCAGTGCGACAAACCGAACGTATCGATCGATTAAATGTACAAATATCTCACGAACGTGCTCTGAGAGCATCTATAGAAGCGAGAACAGCAGGAAATTTTGATGATGATGAAACTAGCACATCCGGTGACATCAATGTGGTCCAAGCGCTCGTTCACGCTCAGAAAGAGCTCTCGATGGAAACGAGATTGAGAGATGAACGTTTAGAGTCCTTACTCGCTGTAGAGCTGCATCGAGATGACGCGAAACAGAAGTTAGAAAGGCTGCATGGACAGATAAGCAAGGAAATTGGGACGATTTCTGGTGCGAACAATCGTAATTACGAAGCAGCAATGCCGAATCCCACGCAAGAAGAATTAGAACACGTGCGAGAGAAAGTTCGAACACGAAGACAAACACTGAGTGAACAGACCCGCACGAATACAAACAGGGTTGGTTCTTCGATTCAAGAAGTAGAGTTGGAGGCTTCATTGAACGCAAAAGCAGATGAACTCATCCAAGCGCAGATTGCAATCGAACGCCACACTAGTGAAATAGCCACCTTAGCGATGCGACGCGACGCCGCCGCTTCGACTTATTCCAAAACATCGACGTACGACGCTTCGATCGATCCAGCTACGAGCGCTCGCAACTTGCTGCATTTCGATGAGCAAAGAAATGTGTTTGAACATTTTCGAATGCACATCGCTAAGTTCATTGGGCATCGAAGAGCAGGGAAAGTTGTTTTCCTTTTTACTGAGCTCGATCGCGCGACGTTATACTTTGCTCGCATGGCGAGTGGTAATGGCAAATGGCGCATGCTTGGATTTGTGTATATTATAATAGTACTTAGTTATGCGTTTTTACGCATGTTGTATTGATAAATAACAATTATCTCTGCTAGCATCCGCCGACATTCATTTGTCCTTCGAGATCCAGCGTAGGGTTCTTACACAACTCTCGCGCGTCCGACGACGACAACAAAGCGCCTTCGAAGTTTGCACCTTTCATATTCGCCCACTCTCCGTTGTACTTTCCAAACGACGCACCGGATAAGATGACGTTTTCAAAATTTGCATTTTCCATATTACTCCCATCGAAACGAGTTGAGTACGCGTTCGTATCTTTAAAATTTACGCCTTTAAAATTCGACCCGCGAGCATCTGTTCGCGACATTTCCGTGTGCGTCAGCTGTGAGTTCTCGAAATTAGCATTCCGAGCGATCAATCCAGACAGCACCTTCGCGTCCAAATCAATGTTTGAGTAGTCGCACTTATCTAAATCTAAAATGGCTTCGGGCAAAGCGCCGGTCGAAGCCTCCATGGAAAATTTTGCTCTGACATCTTTAAACAAATCTAACTTGTCTGGAGTACAACCTCCAAGCATATTCCTCACGAATTTCTTATCGTCGTCATCGCCAGCAATTGCACTACCCACAGGTGACATTGTCGATAAAACCACAGCCAGTGCGGTAGCAGCAAGCAAAGTCTTGGACGAGGACACTGTGGACGATGTGGATGTGGATGTGGATGTGGATGGCTCATTTTTTTCTTCTCGTTCATAGTGACGATGATGGTGAATCGCAGCTTGAGTTTTTGGGAACTTTGTTCTTATCCGCCGCGAGGCATCTCTGATAGTATAATGACGCGTAGCTTTGAGCATTTTAGTTGCCGGTGGTTTAGTTGGTGTTGTCGTCGTTGTCGTTGTCGTGGTTGTTGTGAACATGTTTTTTTACGGCAGAGGCAAAAATTGTAACGAACACACAATTCTTCTTATCATCACGAGCTCAATTTGAGGATTTTCTCAAAACTCAAACTCGTCAAAGAAAAGG
>Ga0181599_1000420_pt1 | contig 44354 bp, 30 predicted proteins | sample 041ome_3_FD_148658 | JGI IMG/M metagenome (GOLD analysis project Ga0181599, IMG submission 148658) | Coastal salt marsh microbial communities from the Groves Creek Marsh, Skidaway Island, Georgia - 041405US metaG (spades assembly) | ecosystem: Environmental > Aquatic > Marine > Intertidal zone >...
ACGATCCACAGACTGCGGGCGCGGCCGAAGCGTCCTCGTGGACGATGTCGTTTGCACGCACGTGGGCGCCGGAAACGCGCGCACGAGCGCCGCAAGCCTGCAGCAGCGCAACCGCGCAAAGAGAGGCACTAGCCGAATTAATATCTTGCATTGACTTACGACCCATTTCGCGCATGATGGGCATCAGTTCTGGAGCATGTAAACTGCCTACTTCACGCAAGTTTTGCATATTTGATATCAGCACTCTTTGTTGTCTCGCGTGGTACAACAATCTCGCGAGTTCCAAGCATGTGCGAGTGCGTAAGCCAGCTTTCATCCGTACGGTTGATACTTTACACAGTAAACGATGTATCCATGTCTGCGTTTTATTGTTACTCGAAGAGTTACTTGTGACAGAGTTATTACTTTCAGTCACATGCTGCGTCTTCTGCAACATGTCAACATGCGTCGATCTAACAAGTATTTTTCCTGTCTGATTAACAACTATGACGTCTTGAATTGTTGTTGGTAGCTTAAGTAACGATACGCAGTCCATGTAGGTTGTATCAGATGCGAAAGCTGACGTGTTCAAGACGTATGCAGAGCATTGTAGACTCGCATCCTGGATACACGGATTCACGACATTTTGTGAATCGAGAATTGGCGTCGTCCCTGCTATTGTTGCGGTCGCACCTTTGAAACGCCGAGAAACGAGTTTACTAGTCAGATAAAAAGTACGGTCCGTGCACCAGGCACGTCCTACTGGTATTTGAAGTCGTGCAGTACTACACCAGTAATTGGATATGCCAGAGCCACATCCAACGCGTAAGCGACCATGTGTGTTCATCTCTGTGATAAGTTGATTGCTTTCATCAAGCTTGAGAGGCAGCATAAATGCGATCTTTGTCAGAAGATATGGTTCATTCCTTACGAGAGCGCACTTCGTGAGCTCTCTTTCAAGTTCAAGATGGCCTGTGGCTGGCATAAGATGCATATCAGCTACACGATGATCCAAAAGTCGCTTCAATGTTTTGTCGTGAATCATTGAAGTTAGCTGTATCATTTTCCCATTGACGATGCTAAGGCAAGAAAATGTGTACGGGAGTCTTACAGGGGATTCAGTCTCCAACTTGACCAAAGATCTCAGACCTGACGTGTTGCGAATCACTCTAATACTGCATTTGTCGATATATGTCAGTGAAGCCATTGCGTTCGTCCCTTGGAACGCGAAGGAGCTTACTGTGGTGACACTCGCCATAGAAGTTAAGGGAAAACTGGAATGCAGTGAACGCTGAAAAATACTTTCATCAACCGATGTTAGTATATGATTGTTTAACTGCTGTAAATGTGGTTGACCATGTAGCTTGCACTGTGCACCTGATACGAAAGCAAGTATGGTGCTGCATAGACCTGAAGCAGGTTCTGTGTGCCCTCGCATCGACTTTTCTGACACATACAGCCTGCACAGTGACGAAAACGAGAGGGCAGAATTGATAGCAAACACCTCTATCGGATCCCCAAGAGGCGTACCTGTGCCGTGGGCATGTATTTTAGCACCAACGTGTTTTGAAGGGTTATAAACGTCCGATAGTAACTCATTCATCAGGTTCCGCTGAGCTGTTCCATTAGGTGCCGTAAGTCCAGTTGATGTTCCATCTTGATTGACGACGCATGACATATGAACGTCATGCCGCAGTACATTCCTATGAGTTTTTGTGAAGCCATTGAAGTGTAAGAGTACGATGTTGCATGCCTCACTCCGGACGTAGCCATCCGCGCGTGCATCAAATGTCATACATCGATGCTCTGAAGACATCATTCCAGCAAGCTGAAATCGATGTGTCATCGTGGTTGTCAAAATCAAGTTGATGCCACATACAAGTGCACTTGATTCACGGAGCGAGCCAGCTGCGTACATGGATTGATGCAACGCAACCAAAGATGATGAACAAGCCGTATCAATCGTCACAGCACACCCTTTGAAATCAAAATAATACGCAATTCTGCCCGATGCGACACTTATTGATGTTCCCGTCGAATCATAAGTGGAGAAAAAGTCTGCACTATACTTTCTGCGAATTTCCTCAAAGTCATTCCACGATACACCGACGTGCACGCAGAAGGAGTCGTCGTGTTGACAAACACGTGTGTTACTCAGGTATAAGTCTGCTGCTGCAAGAAGTAATAGTCGTTGTTGTGGGTCCATGCAGAGGGTTTCCGACTGAGAAATATGGAACAGACTTGAATCGAAACCATACACATCATTGAGTATACTAGCACTGAATTGTTTATTCACTGCGTTGTCTGGGATCTTAGCCGCGGAAAGAACGCGATCGTTCATAGTAATTTTGTCGTGCACGCATTTTGTGTCATCAGTACGACCATTGCAACTTCTTTCTGCCTGCGAAATATCCAAAATGTAACAAAGGTGACTATGCTTTTTATTCGGTTTAAAGCATGTTGCCATTCCGTGCGTACCATCCATGCAATTGTTGAAAGTAAATTCGACATGCTCAAACGAATTATTTTCTATGCTTCCTTTGATGTATTCCTGATAAGTTTGCCTCAACAGGTCCAGAATGAACCGAAAAGTGAGAACGTGTGTGGCAAAGTTATCTATGGAGTGATGTTGCCTAAGTCGTGTCAGGTCAACGCGATTTGCGAGCTCGATGACAGAACTAAGTACATGCGCGAACTCATCGTTATGCATATCATGCCGCTGTGTACACGTGATCGCCACTTCATACACGCAGGTGTAGTGAAGGGTCTGAATCTCTTCGAAATTAGGAACTGACACCGACGTATGTGGCGCGGAGAATTGACACCCCTCGAGCTCGTCCGTGCAGTCCCATCGCCCGACCTGAAAGTAAGGGTTCGACATAGCGCGTGTGTCTAGATTGCTCATTCGTGATTCATTTCGGGGCGTACCATTCTGAACGCTCTCCGGTTTGTGGCGCGTTAACATCGGACATCGGAAACGCTCGAGCGCCAAGCGTTTCAGACGTACGAGCTTCCATTTTGAGTTAGCTTTTATAGCACATGGATATGGGGTGGTCGGTCCTTGCGAAGTGGGGGTAAAACGTTGTAATACGATGTCATATGTCACTATATCACAAGAAATAAATATTTATTTCTGATGTCAAATATATTAAATTACTTAACGTCGAGCACTTCGACAAGACGGAAAAGACGACTAAGAAACTAAGCGAACCCGCGAAACCTCCCTTCCTCAACGTAAGATGCAAAAAACAGCTGAACAGTTGCTCGCTTTTCGATCCACGCGTGCACCCGGTCGCAGATGAATCGCAGCTTAGCACTAGTCGCTATTGTAAATGCGGCGACATCGAAAAAAGTACAGTTGAAAAACAAAAAGTTGTCCAGTGGTAGAAAACGTGTAACGTGCGGTTCCTCAAGACAAGAGTCATTTCAAACGACGCTGAAGAGGCCTTTGGGCTTAATTTTGCAGCCACAGAACGACGATAAGGGTGCTTATGTTGCCGACATCTCTCCAAGAAGTCACGCGGCTGATTGTGGTATTATTTCGGTGGGTGATATTATTGATGCGATTGAAATAAACAACGTCGCTTTGACGGGTTGTAGTGGTGTGTACTTCGACGACATCATCTCCTTCATATCTACTCAAAAAAGTGTGCAAGTCAAGCTCACGTTTTCACGACCTGAGACTTTTTCGATAGAATCTGAAGACATGGCCTCTTATTGGGAAAAGAAGCGAAATGAAAGGTTGAATAGTCCAGCTGTCTTGCGTCGAACGGTTGGCGTGCAGCCCGAGGATATACGAATATCAAAATCAGGACCACTTGGTGAAGGTAGTTTTGGCACTGTGTTCCGTGGTACGTGGAAGGAAAGAGATGTCGTGTTAAAATGTGCAAAAAGAAATGTGTATGGTGCGACTGAGCTCTTAGACGCAGAGCTTGAGCTGAACGAGGCAGTTCACAAGTTGGCGAAGGGATCGTGTGCTCGATTCTTCGGCTGTTGCGAAATAGATCAGCGTCAAGAAGGTCAGATCTACAACGGTACGCTACCAGCTGGCCTTTGGCTAATGTGGGAATACTGTGGCTCGGTTACTCTTGGGGAAGCATTGCGTAAACCTGAAACACTCGAAACAATTACTCGCAAAGCTTACAATCTTTCACAAAGTACAACTGAGTGTGAGATGATAAAACTCGTTCTGCGTTCGATTCTGAAGAATTTGGAGAGTTTACATTCGGTGGGCATTGTACATCGAGACATCAAGCCAGATAATATAGTTTTCTCAGAAGAAGGTGGAGTTGTGTTCATCGACCTGGGTGCCGCTGCTCAGTGCTTGGGAGTTCCTAAAAACTATGTTCCCGGTGAAGGACCAGCCGACCCTAGATACTGCTCTGCAGATGATATATATTTGCTTCCTTCGACTGCACCACAACCAACTGCAGACAATTTAAGTGAACTTTGGGAAATATATCAACCTGGAAAATTCGACATGTTCAGCGTGGGTATCGTCATGCTACAGCTATGTTTCCCGTATCTCCGTGATTCTGAACGCTTACTAACATTCAAGAACGAAGTTGCTCGCCATCGTTATGATCTGAGTGAGTGGCGAACACATGATCGTGTGGTCGTGAGCTCAAGCTGTAGGGGAGAGGCTTTACTTGACGCAGCACAAGGTGCGGGATGGGCGCTTGCGACAGCGCTACTCACACCCAAACGAGAAGATCGTATCAGTGCACTAGACGCAATCAGCCATAGCTTTTTTGATTAGCGATATTCGTTGATGGAACAGAAAACCGCGCTCAACTACAAAATATAATTACTCTTCGGCCTCCATACATTGCGAAGATGAACTCAGTAAGAACGAGTAAGAACGTGCGCGTCAGTCACATGGATGTATGAGAGTCCATACTTTTTTTCTGCAGTATGGGGGGGGACAACAGTACTTGTTCGGCGAGCTGTACACTTTGCGCATGCTGGGATGCCCGAGTGGTCTAAGGGGCCAGACTCAAGTGCGAATAAGCTTCACCGAAAAAACTGGTGAGATTTCTGGTAGTCATTGACTGCGTGGGTTCGAACCCCACTCTCAGTAACAACTACATCCTTATTTTTATAAAAGCAACTTTTGTCCATTACGACGAGAAACCATATATATTCAGCTATTATTAATTATAGGTTCCGGTGCCGATTCCGTACAAAAGGGACTTTTTTTACCTGAACACCGGGTCGTGCTGGGAACGAAACGAACCCCGCCGTTCAAAATCGCAGACGACTCACATCGCAACACGTTACACAAGCTCGATTCCTTAAGACATTTGCGGTCTTGCAGAGGACGCAATCTACGATCTGCGATCGCTCCTTCGTCGCTCCTTCGTCGCTCTGCGGTCCCTCTACCGTTCGCCAGTCGCAGTGAAAGTCGGCAAATTCAAAAAAACGGAGTCTCGTGGCGCGACATGGTTCCTGGTGTAGTGGACGAATCGGTACGGATGTTAAAACAACGCAAAACCGCATCTTCTCATGTTTTGCTCTCAATTAGGGACACCTGACAATACTACGCGATGTCACGAACTCGAGCACAAACCGCTTTCTTTTGAAAGAGAGCTCAAAATTAGCAGGTTCAGCACCATCAACTTCTGCGTCCGAAGACCAGGTTCACAAGAGCGCGAGCCAGGGATACGCCAAAGATGTATCCGCGGCATCTCTGACTGGGAATAACGTTAGAATGTCTAACAAGTTCTCAACTGTAGACGATATTTACATCAACCTTCTGAAGTCGCAGCGGGAACCTCCCAGCAAACTTGGGCTTTCTTCCCCAGATATCAGTATGAGTATGAGACGTATTTTAGTCGATTGGATGATAGAAGTTGCAGAAGAGTATAAGCTCGTACCCGAAACACTATTTTTAAGCGTGGCGTACACGGATATGTGTTTGCAACAGCTACCAATAAGTCGTTCAAAACTTCAGTTGTTGGGGATAACATGCGTATTCATAGCCGCAAAATATGAGGAAATCTATGCACCACAGATCGAAGAGTTGTGCTTTATAACAGATAACTCGTACGATCGATCTCAGATTATCGAGATGGAACGAATCATATTAAAATGTTTGGATTTCTCTGTCACGCTGACGACGACGAAAACATTTCTCACAATTTATCTATCGAAAATCAAAGCGGATCAGTTGTGCTCACATTTGGCATCATTTTTGTCTGAAGTAACGCTGATGCGAAGTGTTTTTCTGCAATTTCCTCCCGCGGTTATTGCCGCCGCAGCTACTGTCCTTGCAGAATTTTACTTGTGTAGAGAAAAGCCACAAATTATACCGTTCTTGGTAGATTTAGACACACCAAAATTGCGACAGTGCATCGACATCCTTCATGCCGATATGATGGCTTATGAGCCAGATCAGTTTCAAGCAATTCATGAAAAGTATTCTGAACATAAATATGCTCAGGTTACGTCGATTGTTCCTAGAGTTGATCCGTTGAATGTGCTGTTTGGCTAATATATTACGAGTATGCTGTGCGAAAACAGATGATTTTCTCGTTCAGCGAGAGTAGGCTTGACTGGTATTTAGATTCGTTGTCGTATTAAAACTAAATATGAGTGTAGAGCCGATACATGACTATGGAGCCAAAGCGACAAATGATTTTCCTTTGGTTGTTCATGATGAATTCGCGTGACTAACGTGCGTACTTGCCTGATGCTTGAGAACGCTGCCCATGATTCTTACCTACATCCTATTCGCCCCCCACTGTCCGCGTCAACGAACGCATTGTCACGAACTCTTCAGCACTAGAGGGATGGATACCAACAGTCTGATCGAAGTGCTGCTTGGTAGCTCCACATTTCAGAGCTGTTGCGAAACCTTGAAGTATTTCTGCCGCATCGGGGCCTACCATGTGCACACCTAATACCCTTTGACTGACTGAATCAACTACCAGTTTCATCAGAGCTTTCTCTTTACGCCCAGAGAGAGAATATTTCATCGGAGTGAAAGAAGACATGAAAACATCGCATCGAACCCCCCTCATAATCGCATCGTTTTCTGATAAACCGACGGTCGCAACGGGCGGTTGAGAGAATACTGCACATGGTATATTCTCATAATCCGGTTTGGTCGGATTACCCCTTACGACTGTGTCTACAAAGGCCATCCCTTCCATAAGCGCAACCGGTGTCAAATTGACTCTATCGGTAACATCACCAACAGCCCATATATTGCTCACCGTAGTTCTACTGTATTCATCCACTTTTATGGCACCCGTTGCAGAAAGTTCGACCCCCACACTTTCTAGCCCAAGTTTCGGTCTAGTTGTATTTGGTATCCTTCCTGTCGCAAAGATAACTACATCCGTTTCTAATTCTTCAGTCGACGTTCTTAACAACAACCGACCATCCGACTGTTTGTCCAAACTGACGAGTTGACAGCTAGAAATTTGATTAATTCCTCTCTCTTTCAAGTTAGAGTAGACTGTGCTGCGTATATCATCGTCAAAGCCTCTAAGAGGAAGGGTTTGACGATAAACCAAGTCGACTTCCACGCCAAGTCCAGCGAAAATACCAGCAAACTCGACTGCAATGTAACCACTACCCACTATCACCATTTTCTTCGGTAGCTCGGTCAAGTTTAGGGCTTCATCCGACGTTATGCCAAGCTCTGCACCAGGGATGTCGGGCACATAAGCTCTCCCCCCGGTGGCGATGAGGATATCTCTCGCAGTCACGCTTTCCTTTGAGCCCTATATTCATTTTCAACACGCACACGTTTAGAGAAAAAAACTTCTCGTACCTCTTGTCCAGTTATCTCGACTGTGTGATTGTCCAATAATTTCCCAGCGCCCACGTAGGATGTGACACCTGAACCATCAAGTAACCTTTCATAAATCCCATTTAAACGCTCTGTTTCCTTCAATTTTGCGTCGAGTAGCCTCTTCCAGTCTAGCTTGGGTTCACTCAACACCCATCCGAATCCACTTGCGTCTTCGAAATCGGCAGAAAATCCGCTTCCAAAGACGAATAGTTTCTTCGGAACGCAACCTCGAATTACACAAGTGCCGCCGAGCCCACCAGTCCTATCTGAACTTATTGGGTCGTAAGGCATTTCACAGAGTCCAACTTTTGCACCCGCGCTTGAAGCCATTCGCGACGCGCGAACTCCGCCAGATCCCCCACCTACCAATATTCATTCGATTTAGAAACGCGCGATGTGAAAGTATGACTTACCGATGACGAAAATATCGTAGTCGAAACCATGTTCTGAGGAAGCTCCCCTCACGGCCGCTGTACGCATCACGCGGGCACCCTCCGTATTTTTCGCAGAAGCGACGACCCGGAGCGCCGTCCGTTTTTGAAAACGAACGAGATTAAATCCTTGTGATGATAGTTTAGCGACTAACATTCGAATGCGTCAAGTTCGGCCGCGTGAAAGACAAAGAACATACCTGGTCGGCCACACCGCGCCGTCGAGGCTCCACAAAACATACACGTGGTACCACGATATGTATGATATGATATCATATCATCATATCATACATATAACAATATAATATAAAGCTATTTGAATCGTAACCTAGGCACTTTAGTGCCTAGGTTACGATCACTAAAGTGCCTAGTCCAATCAGATGACAAGGACAAAAAATACTTTTCCTAGTTCCGCCGCCGCGCACGTTCTCGTCTTTTGAGTGCAGGTTGTACTGGCGAGTCAATCTTCGACGACAAGCGAAGCTCGCTGGCCGATCGGTCGATACCGTCGAATATATATAAGCCTACCGCTGCGCGCGCTTCTCTCTCCTCTTTGGCGAAAGCCATGCAAAGTGACGAAGTAGTTTGGCAGGTGCGCCCGCACGATACTTTTGATCCTACTCTTCCCGTCATCCATACTATAACACAGATCATTAACCATGGACAATGTAGCTATAGGGCTACATCAGAGACGTCCAATTTTTGTCGGAATGAATTTAGCTTGACTGGAATGTGCAACCGAAGTTCTTGTCCACTTTCAAACAGTCAGTACGCGACGATTCGAGAAGAGTGTGGTGAGCTACTCTTAGCGAACTGTGAAGTTCTGAAATTCACTTACTCAACTAGGCATCCTCAACCTATACACAAAGACTGTAGAGCGTTCACATATGCCTTCAAAGTTGTGGGAGAAGACGGAACTCAGTCCCAAATATGCGGAAGCTCTGGAACAGATAAACTCTTCTCTGAGACATTGGTGAGTAAATTCCGAAACGTTTGAACAGGATCGTGATAAGCGGATTAGGCCAAAGTTTCTAGTTCACAAGAGCAAGCAACGTCTGACAAAGTTGACTCAGCTACTCATACGTTCAAGGAAATTAGAAAAAGTTGGGAGGTGAGTCAGGTGCAACTGGTTCGTGACGAGTTCATTTACTCTGACTTTAGGGAAAAAATCCAAACAATGCCAGCACGACATACACAGCGCGATGCGAGAGCGGAAAGTAAGGTAAAGTCTCTCGCGCACACAATTTGCATACGAATATTAACTTTCGTGAAAACAAGGCTCAAGTGGCGGCGCGTTTGGACTCGAGTATTGAAAATGAGTTGCTGGTATGCCTTACTCCAGGTTATGACGGCGCGAATTTGAGAAACGATATGTAGGAACGATTGAACGCTGGCGTCTACGAATCTAGCTACCAATTTTCTACGGCTAGATACTCACATGCTTTAGAGGTAGGCCAGACTCGCAAAAATATTGGATTGTATCTAACGCTTCTCTCTGCGACAGGGAACAAGGAAAATGGGAAGTCCAGAAACCAAAACTCCGCGGAAAATCCGCCAGCGCCGTCTACAACGGGAGATTGAATATGAACAGATCAGGTAAGTGATTACTGGTATTTTCCATGGAGATATATATTTTACTTTTGTCCAGAACCTCAGTAGAACAGTGAACATCTTTGGGTACATATAGAAACCATTTATAGTTATATGTAATTCAAAGCATATCTTGAAAACTCTGAGAGATAAAACTCGAGCTTCGAGCTCTCAAAGTGACATGGATCGAAGCATCACTCTGAGAGTTTCTCACACTCTCGCATCGGTTTCTCACACTCAACTTTGTGCAGCGCACTTGAGGAGCGCATACTTTTCAACTGGTAAGAGTGCTTGCAGGTCAAACGTATCTTCACTCTGTAGTTGTGATTTGTAGTGTTCGTCTACAGTATTTTCAGTCGTGTGGGCGGTAGCGCTCTCCCCTAGCGCTGCAACATCATGTATTCGTTCAAATCTTTTTTGCTCAAACATAGCCTCATTTTCCAAAGTCTCACCAGAGACAGCATGTTGTTGCGAATGTGCCTGCTGTGTACTGAATGACGTCGTATTGAAATTGCCCAATTGGATCGCCATGTTGTCTAATTCACGTTTCTGGACCGCTTTCTGAAGTATACTCTCTTCAATTGTCCCTTCGCTTATCAAACGGTAAATATGCACTTCCCGCGTCTGACCGATACGATGGCAGCGATCTTGAGCTTGCTGGTCCATCGCCGGATTCCAATCAGAATCATAAAAAATAACGGTGTCTGCTCCTGTTAAGTTGATACCAAATCCGCCGGAACGTGTTGACAAAATAAAGACAAAAAGTCTTTTATCGCTATTGAACCGTTGCATGAGTAACTGGCGCTGCTCAGCACCGGTGCTACCATCAAGGCGACAATATGTGTAGCCGTGCAAGTTCAGAAATGCTTCTAATACATCCAGCATTTTTGTCATTTGGGTGAATATCAATGCTTTGTGACCGTCCTGTTTCAGCTTTCGGAGTAGTGTTGCCAAAATCTGCAATTTACCGCAATCGAACTGTACTAAGCGTTTATCTGGAACGAACATACTTTGCCTGGCGACGAATTTCCTGATTGGGGCCATAAGACCGAGAGCGCATTCTTCAAATCGACCACCACTAGAGTGTGTTGATTCATTGAGAGACCATACGGATGGCGTTGTTGATCTCACATTTGGGATAATAAATGTGAAGCGAATCAAATTATCTATGACAGCTGAGTCTTCAAACCAAGCTAATTGGCCAATTCTACCGAACTGTGATAGATGTTTTGTTTTGGGGAATATAGTTGTTGCGTAACGTGTATGTGCCGTGATATTGGACAGTAGAGCTTGAGCGGCATAAAATGATAGACTTGTCGCTTGAAATGTTGTGCGTTCGGCTCGTACTTCTGATAATGGAAGCACGATATTTTCCATGAAAGAAGTGCCGACATTATGCTGTTCTTCAATTCGATCTCGCGATCTATAGCGGTTCAATTCTTTTCCATTGCCGGCCACATTTGGTCCACTGAGTCGAAGATTAATCCCGCATCTTGCCGATTTGAGGCGCGCACTCGTGAGCAACACGAAATATGATAGCCAACATACATGTTTCACATCAAATGGACTACATATCTGCCTTCCGGCGAACAAGTCTGGGTGATTGCAAACCTTTCTAAGCTGCATGAGACAGTTCATCACACCCATGACGTTCCCGCTTGCTAGTGTCCTGAGTGTGTTGTTAGAGGATATGTACTCCTCGTACAGGCGCCTTTGCCGGCGGGATAGGACGCATTTCACGATGTGTTCGTGTTTCTCTGGAAGCGTCTTTTCGACGTCCATTTTCAACCTACGCAAAATAAATGGTCGGAGGATAGAATGTAGACGGCTAACTATCAACTCATTTACCGACTGAGTGCCGTCCACCATAGCACTCATTGGATTCGCAAACCAGTCTTTGAATTCAGAGTGAGATCCAAATAAGTCTGGCATCAGAAAGTGCATCAGCGCCCACAGTTCCATCAATTCATTCTGCAGTGGAGTGCCAGTGATCAAGAGCCTACGCTTCGTACTAAAATTTAAGAGTACTTGCCAACGCTGTGATCGCCAATTCTTTATCATGTGGGCCTCATCCAGTATTAGATACTCCCAATTTTTACGTCGAAAGATACTCTGATCCTGAGTAACAATGCGATAAGAAGTTATGCAAACGTGGAAACTATTCGGCTTACTCCACCCATGCCGCTTCAAACGCCTCTCGCGAACAGAACCAAAATAGGTGAACACTTTCAAAGCTGGGCACCACTTCTTAAATTCAACCTCCCAGTTGAGCATAACAGATGTGGGTACAACAATCAAGTGTGGTCCCCAGTTTCCAAACTCGATCGCGAGCATAGAAAGAAGAGCGATAGTCTGAATAGTTTTACCCAAGCCCATTTCATCTGCCAATAGTACGTTCAAATTATTGATATAGCAATTTCTTAACCACCTGACACCCTCCAGCTGATAGTCACGTAAACTATGTTTGAGCAATGAAAAGTCTAGTATATCAGTAGAAGAACAGTTACTCCTAGTCTGAACAGAAAGGTTTGATCCACTGCCAATAGAAGGTTCAATGTTATGTTTTTGCTCTGTGCGTACGTTTCCACCGTAGCAAGGAAAAGGCTGATTTGTATTCAACTTTGCGGCGAGTCGCGCTGAGTAGGCTTCTGTGACCTTGACGAGCTCATCTACTGATATGTAAGGCGTGAAATTTCTGACAGGTGTAAGTTTTATACCTAACTGTGCGTCGAGCTTCATCTTCTGCGCTTGTGCGTCGGCTGCTTGGCGTTGCAACGACAATACCTAAACGCCATCTGAGTTGATAAAAAAGCGGCAAATTTCGAAGCATACCTTGTTAGCCTTGTTCCAAAATGTGAGAATAGACCCTGCGATTGCTTTTGCCGTCTTACGGGCTAGTACTAATTCTTCGTGTGCCTTTTTCATGTCGGTTTGAACTTCTCGTTTACGAATTTTTGAAAGTGTTGTTGCCACCTTCAAAGCCGAACGTTTCCTAGCGTCAATTATTTATTTAAAACGTGAGATTGTCGGGTTTTAGAATTCCTTACCTCCATTTTCGCTCTCGCGAAAAGTCGCCTGAAAGCCAAGACATTTCCTCCAACGTGTGAAGCCAGTGACTTTTCGTTTTCGTTGGCTCTGGAAAATGTGGGAGTGGTTTTGTCGATTCCGTCTTGTGCAACAACTTTTCGAAGCTACGTATTATGTTCTCTTCACTGGTGATTTCAGCTGCGATGGATACCGCTTCGTTGTACGCAACAGTATTGTCAGCTACTGCCTGGGGCTCCACTTTTAAGGAGCGCAAGGAAACTGTTGGTTGTCGAGCTGCCCCTGTTTCCCTCGACGCTTGCTTCGTGTTGCCCCCTTTATCAATCGCGTGCTGAATTCCGTATCGAAGAAGTAGCTGATCTAGTGGAAGTTCTCCCTCCGCTTTTAATTCCAATAGCTCTGCTTTCTGCTCATCTTGAGTCACCATTGCCGCCTGTTAGTGAACGACCGTCATTGCTGGAATTGTTTGATGTACAGCGAAAGCTCACCTCCTCGTCGAAAGTGACCAAGTCATCCTCGACTTCACCCAGCGGCACGAACTCCTCGTCGCCCGGCGACATCTCGCGCGTGTGTTTGCACGGCGATGCAGAACTACGAGCGAACCGTGCGTGGGTTCGCGACGCGTCTCTCTTCGTTTATTTATTTTTATTATTTGTGTAAACACTTCGATGAAACCCTAATCAGTTGTGAGGAGTTCACGTTTGAGTACAGAGTGTGGTGTAAAAAGAGTTGGCAACGCAGGTCGTGTATGTCCCTTCTCGGGAAGATCCGACACTTGCGCTCGCCGCACCCCGTGTTTGCTCAGGAACGCTCTACAGCTACGTAGACCGCTACGCCACGCGCGCGTACACATATATCGTCAAATATCCCGGGCTCGTGCGAACCCGAGAGCGAACATGAGCGAGGGTTTCAAACAAATGACGAAGCACCCCCTCGAACACACGTGGACTTTGTGGTTTGATAATCCAAACGGGTGAGTCACATTCCATCAAATTAGTTATTCCGAATTGATGATGAAGCACACAGTCGCCAGAAGCAGACCACATGGGGACAAACACTTCGGAGTGTATATACTTTCAACACTGTGGAAGACTTTTGGTGTCTGTACAACAACATCCTTACACCTTCCAAATTAATCATGGGTACGGATTTTCATTTGTTCAAGGAGGGCATCGAGCCAAAGTGGGAAGATGAGACATGCGCAAAAGGTGGCAAATGGACATATTATGTCCCAAAGCAGAAAGATGGGGAAGAGCTTGACGAAAGTTGGTTGAATCTTCTTTTGTGTATGATTGGCGAGCAATTCAGTGAAACCACCGAAGTTTGCGGAGCCGTCATCAGTGTGCGGCAGAAGCAGCATCGAATCGCCTTGTGGACAAAGACAGCGTCAAGCGAACCTGAACAGGTAGCTATTGGTCGACATTTGAAAGACATTTTGGACATCCCTGAAAGTGAGAAAATCGGGTACATGGTACATGATGATGCCATTCGACTGGAGCGTAGGGCAAAGGATCGGTACACCGTTTGATATCGTTCAATTTACTCGAAAACAGGCGATTCAAAATCCCAACGTAGAAAGGCAAAGTTTGACATATCTTGCCACATTATATGTATGGCAGGTGGATGTGCTCCTCTTTTTTACTAAAGCGGAGATAACATGATTTACCCGAAAAAGTGGAAATATACAATATATAGTACTAGAGATTGTTAATATATGTTCTCACGCCAGTAAGCACCGGCTCTCGAACGAGAGAGATAACCGCCGAGAGCGCGCACCAGAGCAAGCGAGGGAATTCAAAAAAACAGCTCTCGGGCAACGCCGTCACTGCTGAAAGGAAGCAGCGAAAAAGAGAAAAGAATGGAGTTAGATATGCGCGAGTAGAGTAGCACAGTCGGGATGGACTCGCACGCACAGATAGCAAGGCTTGTCCGTCAGTATTCCGCCGCGCACACTCAAGCAGAATACGGAAAAGCTTGTCTGAACTTTGAGGCTCTCACTACAGAAGCTTGCAACTTACTCATCAGAGTAGACCGATCGCAGTTGCAGACACTATCAGATCATCTTATGCAAGACATGTTTACTGCAGTACAAGACACGTTGAAGCTATTGGCTGGCACTTCGCTACAATCAAAGTCACAGCGTCAACGTTTTTTGGCAGCTGCTGAAAAACTGTGTGATGTGCTCTGGGTGTTGAGAAAACCTGGCGACGATGATAATATTTCTGGTCTGCGATATACTTTGATCCGAAGATTAGCCGCGTTACATGAAAATGACAAGACAATCCATAACTGCTGGGCGTTACTCAAAGATCTTTTTCAACAGTTGCGCACTGAGAACTTTGATCTATCTCAAGTAGAGAAAATTTGTGGCGAACGACGAGGAGATAAACTTTTTGTGACGATGGTTATTGGATTGGTTTTGAATTTGATCAGCGCGCTGATAGCAAGTCCAGATAGAAGGGAAATTCTGGTGGACGGTTATCTACAGGTATCAAACATCATGCAGCCTGTCCTCAAACTTGTTCTTGCTCAGTCTGGGGATTTCGCCGATAAATATGTTCGCAGTTTTACAAACAGTGCCTTGAAAGCTTTCATCGCGATATCAGGCTTGACTAATTCTTCTGAGGCCATGTATACGCGGCAGAAATTTGTTCAAGTCATACTCTTTTGTCTGGAAAACTCTACCTTTAACAAAGAATATTTGCTCCAAGTTTCGACGAAACTTGTATGCTATAGTAGCGCCAAGGATATCTCAAGAGAAACTTTGACGCGTATGCAAGCGCTTATGACGCAAGACATGCTCTTTTCAATTTATAAGCAGCTTATGCAGCAAGCGGTTAAAACAGATACTCAAGCTGAGGCCCTCCGACTTCTTGATACGATGTTGCCAAGTGCTGTTGAACCTTGGCTTCTTGTGACCCTAAAAACTGCACTTCATTTTACTCTGCGGTCCAATCAGAATGTTTTGTCGCGCGAACTGGCGTGCGCAAATGTTGAGCTTTCACGAGCATTAGAATTGGACCACCCTCAGTATTTGTTTCACACATTTTGTTTACTTGCACGAGAAGTCCAACGCTTTGCATATGATGCAGGTGCTGCAGACTTGAATTGCACCGCAGACTTCTTATGCCAAATACGACAGTTCGCTATAATCGGAGCGCAGCTTGCAGAGTATAGCCTGAAAATTGATACAACACCCCATGCTTTCTGTGCTGCATTGCCAAGTCTATGCTTATCAAACGCTCTGCTTGCCATTCAGCTCGAGACGAATAACTTGGAACACAAGTTCACACACGATTCGATTGCGATGCACACCTTGAGTCAACTCGTGCTTTTGAATGGCTTCAATACTTTAGCCACACGTAGATCTATCCACACGCTTGCACAGAAGTGCGCCGAGACAGGACACCAAGAAGCCGCAGAGGCACTTTACAGGACAACTTTGCGGTGTTGCGATCATTTGGGTGGTTTCGAAGCAAATGAAGTCAACACAAGCGGCGAAAGACATGGTCGAATCAAAACTCTATTCCACCACTTGCACAAAACGTCAAAAGAAAATGCTGTCAAACTCTTGTTAAGTGAATCGCATCACTACGGAACGTCTGAAATGCCTTTCAAAGCAATATTGGTACTTTATGCCGAAATCTCAACCAGCTTTGCAGGAAACAAGGAAACATTCAAACCTTTCATTCCCCAATTAGTAGAGCGTGAGAAAACTGTCGAGATATTGATCAGAATTATTGAGGAATGTCTATTTTGGGACAGTTCAAATATTTCCATGTGTTTGAGGCATCAGTTGAAAAGCGCATTGTTCACATTCGCAATCGAAGTGCTCAGTGATTGGCAAAAGTTGCGAATTAATTATAGCTCAGCGCATATCGCAGCTGTTTCTGATCTTCTCCAAGTTATGTTCCCTCCTGTGTCGCATGGATCTGGACAGTGTCGTACCCGCGCATGTGCGGTGTGTGGACAGTCGGGAATAATACAAGTGTATCATGATGTCTTACTGAAAGTTGCGCGCGCAATTGATGCTGAATACTTGCGCCTAGCGGTTTCAATTGAGTTCGCATGTCGTACTGCGTTAGCTTTGATCAGCATCAACGAAAGCGGAGCTTTTAAACATGCACAAATGTTTATCCAGGAAGAAATCAGTTTGCACGAGTTGGAAAAATTTTGTCGCGTGTTTGAAGAGCACTTGAATGCAAAAAGTTCAGACGGTGTTCGACGCATGTTCGAAGCTATACAAGACATTTGCGAGAAGTTGAATACCTTAGGTTCTACTCATTTATCAAACAGGCTAAGACATTTCATTTGTCCGGAGACAACAAGCCATGTTGCTGCTATTCTTCTGGCACCAATTCCGGCGCCATGTCTACTACTATCGCTTCATAGACATCGTCCGTGGCAGAGACGCATATCCAAAACGTGTAGCGCTCATCAGGGGAGATCCAAACTTCTTCTAGCAGGTGTTGCTGCAGAAAGAGGACATATTAGCGAGGCATTCTCTTATGTGGAAATTGCTCTTTCTTCCCTGCGAAATTGCCTCAGCTCCTACCATGACTCGGTGAAAGAGGTAACTGGAGAAGCAAGTATATGTGATCCAAAAGTTTCCTACTTTTTTGTGGTCGGGACTTACATATCAGCGCTCTGCACGAAAGCAACTATCTGCGCTGAGATAGGCATGGTGTCTTCCAGCCTGCACGCATTTGATGAAGCTTTGAAATTATCTCGCCGAGTATGCTCGCATGCGTTGCAAGGAGCTGTACACTTACGCAAGGCGGGTACTTATCAACGACTTGGAAGGTTGACAGAAGCTAGAGATGAGCTTTTGACTTATCATGAGGTTATCGATGGAGCCCTTTTCCGAAGAACGCAAGAAAGTATCTTCGATACCAGGATGGACGTGTATGCGAAGGTTTTATCTTCAATCATAGAGTGCTCGTGTTGTGAAAACGAGCATAAGTCGGAGTTTCGTGGTACGAACATAGCACGAGTTAGAGAAACCATAGCCGAAATATCTGCCGTTGTGCATAGAAGGGCAGAGTCACGTGGGTGTCAGGTGAATGCGCATGTTGACCATTTACAACACTCACTTTGTGCCTCGTTGTTGGGTCCTTTTCGCTCAATTTATGCGAGGCTATTATATCTTGGAGTTCTAACACCTTCGGACGATCCAGATACAGATACATCATTTTCACTCCTGGGGGCTCTGTTGAAAGATTGTCGGAATTATGAGCCAATTTTGGTTGCTCTCTCACTTTCATGTGAACTGAAGCTTGACTTTTCAATAGTCCTTCCACTTGATATGCCTCGCCCGGGCTTGGATTCACGCTCTCCCGCAGTGTGCATGTCCATAGAAATGAGAAACAAAGTAATGGAGCTGTTATGGCGATGTCGTGACACTCCTATCATCCTTTGGGAACTACAGTCGAGACTTCTGTCGTTGATGATTTCTGATCACACACAAAGTCCCTGTAAAGTAGCAAGCGGATTACAAACTTGCTACGGAGCAGTCACAAGGAGTCAGTATCTAGCTTTACTGACGCTCAAAACCGTCAAGCGGCTACAGTGCGACGAGGCTTTCGTTCGGAAGATGAGAAAGATGAAATGCGATCAATTTCCTCAGTTTGCGTCTGCAGTCCAGTGTCTTCAAGTATCTCGTGAAGAAATCGCTGAACTTGCTGGTGTAGACAATGCCTTGGGAGAAAAATGTCGACAGACAGCGATCACGGGTTCACCGGTGCTGACAATAGGGATAGTGAAGTGCACTCACACCGACAACGATAATCGCCGCGACAAACTGATCATCTCCAGAGTAAGTGGCGTCGACGGATCTGCGCTTTGTGTTCAAATCGCCAACCCATTTCTTAGCGAAATATTTCATAACTTTTCACGGATCATCAAAGAACAGAAAAATCTACCTACTTCGGTGGACAGCAGAAGTTCAAAAATTGTCTGGTGGGAAAAGCGACTTCAACTTGATGCTAGCCTCCGCAAGATACTTTCTCAACTTGACATAGACGTACTTGGTGCGTGGAGGGTTCTATTACTTGGTGATTTAGTGCTGCAGCAACAACAACAACTTCGAGATTTATACGATGAACTCATGTCTAGACTTCGGATTCTTGCATCAAAGCTAGATTTACAGCTTGTTGCATCAGCTTCGCAGCTGCTCCGGCTACTTATCCATGGCTTAGATTGCATGACAGACGACGAGTTCAGGCTCGCACTTTCGTCTCTTCTGTTGAATCCATGCGAACATAAATCAGCTCCAGTGTGCCTAGTTTTATCTTCTGATAAACAAAGCGTGTTACAGAAAATATCCACGTGCGAACATGTTGCTGACATGGTCACTTTTGCGCGGAAATATCTGGCTGAACTGAAGAGAACTACTTCTCTGACAAATGCTGGTTGCTTTTTGCAGCGGAGTGCTGTCATTGTTTCACTTGACGATGTCACGCGACATTTCACCTGGGAATCTCTTGATTCTTTAAATAATCAGCGCATATATAGAACGCCCTCAGTTGCTATCGCTCAAAGTATCGCTGATTTCCAGAGCAACACAAGACATGCAAAGAATATTAGTAGTACTTTTTTTGTTTTGAATCCGACTGGCGATCTACTCGGCACACAGCAACAGCTTGAACCTTTGCTGACAAAAGCAGGGTGGGATGGTGTCAGCGGAACGTCGCCTACCGCAAGTGAATTGATCCAATCACTCCAGAGCTTTGATTTCTACCTTTATTTCGGTCATGGTGGAGGACAAGATATTTTGAAGACGGGCTCCTTCCAGGATGCTTCAATTTGTACTGCAACGGTATTAATGGGCTGTTCGAGTGGTGTATATGATATTATGGAGTGTTCATCACTATCTAGTATCTCTATGCTATATCTACTTGCTGGCGCTCCCATCGTGATAGCTAATATGTGGGACGTCACTGATCGCGACATTGATAGATTCTCTTCGCGATTGCTAGAGCAGTGGTTATCGTACTCTACGAACGAATCTCCGGAGTTCCAATGTGCGAGTGATGCTGTACGAGTTGCACGATACGCGTGTCAGCTAAAGTACCTTGTTGGAGCGGCACCCATAATTTACGGAGTACCCACATCGATATGTCGAACACAGGAACTGAAGTACCGATGTTGAACTGGAAACACGTGACTGCACGACTCTTATTTTCCAACTTCTGCAATGTGATTCTGTTTCAGATGGTAGGTATAAGCGGTGGTTATTTATGAGTCAATACATTCGGGCACTGAAAAAGTGCCCTTTTTGTAGAAATTCGTGTTCTTCAAAGTTGAAACATGTTATCATTGCGTGTGCGCCCTGCCTCTTTGAAAATCTTGTGTCCACACCAAGCGAATGCAGTACGAGCGCCTTGTTCAACATTTGCAAGGCTTTTTCTTCCACCGAATAATGGACACGTTTTAATAGGAAAGATAATTTACTCGAGGTACTGGTGCTGAGTTCAGATTCTTCCAGGGTCCGCCGGAGGGCATGAAGTTGGTTCACCATGTGCGCTGATACGTCGCGCGTACTAAGCAACTTATGCAAGCTGCGATAAGTAGCACGAGTTCGTTTCTTATGAAGAATAAAATTTGCTACCGTAGCTGTCTCTTGCTCGTATGCTATGCGTGATGCGAGCATGCGCTCGATTAGTGTACTAGCGTGATGTAGGCCCATGGCAGCACAGAGCATCCTCAGGCACAAGTTTGAATCTCGTTCTTGTTGAGACGCGCCCTTGTGAAAGACCAGAAATGCAATCGCGCCATCTTCAACCTTCAGTTGGATCCCACCCTTGCTACTCTCAGTCGCTTCGGTCAAACTTTGGGATAGTAGCGCCGCTTTCCGAGACTTGATGACGTTCGCATACATAATTTCCATCTTGAAGTAAGCTAACCAGATGTCGCCTTTTTCGGCGCAGTTTCGCAGCGCACGTTGCAAGATAGCTCGAGCAGCATTCACATTGAGGTTTTTCTGAAACTCGAAGGTTGCGGCATACAACCAAAGTCCAACGCTGTCGGTGTGATATCTCAGCGCTTTCGCAAGCACACGAGATAATAATTTGTTGCTACCATGCTTCTCGCAGTACTGTACAAATACGTACCAGAGATGAAGGCTCGAAGTATTTTGACGAACAGCGCGACCCAGGACTCGGCGTACGTGCTGTTGGACTGTCGATGCGAGAGCGTGATGTCGGCTCTTTCTCATTCGTAGCCGCAGCGTAGTCTCAAGAGCGAGCTCATACGAACTGTATGCAAGAAAAGCGCGTTCACTGGAACCACGCTGCCGTGCCAGCGAATTCTCATGTTTGGAGCGCGTTGAAAATATATGCTTACGTTCCTGCGGTGTGATGATACCAGCGAGTTCTAGTTTCATCAAATCTTGCGATGCGCGCTCCAGCACTATGCTCGTATCGCCCATAGCTCGTCGTCCCTCGCTGACGACAGGTGTGGCGGCGGGCGCGCGCGTGTTACAGGCACAGAACAGGTAGATCTGTACTAGTTACTATAGTTAGTTCGCGGTGTGTGGGTGAAGAAGATGGATTTTCTGTGTAAGTACGAAGGATGTTGTTTTTTCATGATGGCGTTTTCAGGCTATACCATGTAGATTTGTGGCTACAAGTCGAAAAATACGAACAGTAATAAATACCTCGGAAGGGCCAAAACCTCAACGCGGTGTACACAAAGCCCTCCTCACGAAGCGGCACGGCTTCAAGACGACGAAAACTTCGACAGCAGCTTTCAAAGGAGCTTTCTGCGTCATCGCCCAGAATGACGTTATATGAGGTCGTCGAAGGGCAGCAATACTCTTTTCCCGACGAAGTGCGAGACCCAACGAAACGCTGTAAACTGCGCCAAATTCACGCACTCGACGTAGGAGCTACGCATCTTGAAACTATGGGACGACATTGATGCGTTTGGCGAACAGCTACGCCGCACTGAGGGCAAACCCGAGTAAGTCTCGTTCTCCTCTCAAACTTCAACTGCTTGACTGATTTCTACAGGTTTGTCTTCTACGATGGTCCTCCGTTTGCGACTGGTCTTCCTCACTATGGCCACCTTTTGGCGGGTACCATCAAGGTTTGTGTTGCCTGGGACGTGTTCGACAGCAGTTTCATCCGATTATAGGATATCGTGACCCGATTTGCATCTACAACTGGGAAGCACGTCGTGAGACGCTTCGGCTGGGACTGCCACGGCCTACCGGTGGAGCATGAGATAGACAAAAAATTAAGTGCGTTTGTTTCTGAAAATACGAACATCGTATTCACACTGTCAAATTTCAGAAATTGGTGGGAGAGAAGACGTTCTTAAAATGGGTATCGGAAACTACAACGAAGAGTGTAGAAGTATTGTCCTTCGGTATTCTGCAGAGTGGGAGAAAACAGTTAAAAGAATAGGCCGATGGATCGACTTCGAAAATGATTACAAAACGATGGATCCAAACTTCATGGTACGTCTTCTGGTAGTACAAGTAGCATGTTCTTATTGCGTTGCGCAGGAAAGCATATGGTGGGTTTTCAAGTCATTGGACGATAAAAAACTGGTATTAACTTCCTTCACGTGATGATGTAGCCCATTTTTAAAACGCTTCGGTAGATTTACAAGGGATTTAAAGTTATGCCATATTCTACTGCCTGTAACACCCCCCTATCAAACTTTGAGGCTGGCCTGGACTACAGAGATGTGTCTGACCCAGCGGTTATGGTAAGCTCGTCTATTTCAGCTTGGTATTGTGAAATCATATTCTGCGCAGATTGCGTTTCCAGTCGTTGGCTGTGAACTTGGAGCGTCGCTTGTAGCGTGGACAACAACTCCATGGACGCTTCCGTCAAACACAGCGCTATGTGTCAATCCAGAATTACAATACGTTTACCTTAAGGACCCAGAAGGCAATGTTTATATCGTGGCCGAGGCTCGCATGGAAAGCTTACCTCATGCAACAAAAAAAAGCAAGGGAATTACTAAGGTTCTAAACGATGAGTGGTGCATTTTAAAATCAGTCAGTGGTCGTTCACTTTCAGGTTTGAAGTATAAACCGATATTTGACTGGTTTGAGGGTTCTTTGGGACCAAAAGCGTTCACTGTGTGTTGTGATTCTTATGTGACAGATGACTCAGGGACGGGTGTTGTGCATCAAGCTCCCGCGTATGGTGAAGATGATTATCGTGTGTGCATTGAAAATAATGTTCTCCAAAAAGATGACGCGCTTCCTGACCCGGTGGATGCGAATGGGTGTTTTATGGAACCAGCGGCCCAACCGTACATAGGCATGTACATCAAAGATGCTGATAAACTACTAATTCAGCAGGCGAAAGAATGTGGTCGTCTGATTGATAATGCGAGAATCGTGCACTCTTACCCTTTCTGCTGGCGTTCAAGAACGCCTCTCATCTACAGGGCAGTGGCCTCGTTTTTTGTGAAAGTAGAGGAGATCAAAGAGCGACTTGTCGCAAACAATTTGCAAACTGAGTGGGTGCCGACATACGTGAAAGAAAAACGTTTCCACAACTGGCTTGAAAGTGCACATGATTGGTCAATATCTAGAAATCGATATTGGGGGACACCCATACCTGTGTGGTCCTCTCCATCTGGTGATGAGACTATTGTGGTGGGTTCAATTGCAGAGCTTGAGAAACTAACTGGGAAAGTTGTGACCGACTTACATCGTCATTTCATTGACCATCTTGAAATACCATCGAGTCGCGGTCCAGAGTTCCCACCACTTCGTCGCGTCGAAGATGTTTTTGATTGTTGGTTCGAAAGTGGAAGTATGCCATATGCCCAACAACACTATCCGTTTGAGAATAAAGAAAGGTTTGAAAGCGCTTTTCCAGCAGACTTTGTAGCAGAGGGTCTAGATCAGACCCGAGGTTGGTTCTATACTCTGATGGTGCTTTCAACTGCTTTGTTCGACAAACCTGCGTTTAAAAATTTGATTTGCAATGGTCTGGTACTGGCTTCAGACGGGAAGAAGATGTCCAAGTCACTGAAGAATTATCCTGATCCGAACACCATCTTAGACAAGTACGGAGCAGATGCTCTTCGCTTATATCTGATTGATAGTCCTGTTGTGCGAGCTGAACCTCTCAGGTTCAAAGAGGAGGGTGTTTTTGGAGTCTTGAAGGATGTCTTCTTACCTTGGTACAATGCGTATCGCTTTCTCGTGCAAAACGTTCGTCTTCTTGAGGAAACCGCATCGATCCCTTTTACACCGAGTGAAGGAGAGCCGACGTCAAAAAACGTGCTCGATATATGGATACTGTCTTCAACCAACTCGCTCGTACAATTTGTCACCGAAGAGATGCATAGCTACAGGTTGTACACCGTTGTGCCAAGGCTGATTTCTTTTATAAGTCAGTTGACTAATGTATACGTTCGTTACAACCGGGGTAGGTTGAAAGGAAAAGACGGCGGGGACGAGTCAAGATGTGCCCTGGACGTGTTGTTCAACGTCCTTCTCACTATATGCAAGACAATGGCTCCGTTCACACCTTTCTTTGTGGAAAATATGTACCAGAACTTACGCCGTTGTCTGCCAGAATCAGAGGAAAGTATTCACCTCTGTGAATTCCCTCGGTTCAATCAAAGCTCCTCCCCTCGCATCGAGAGCTCCGTCTCAAAGATGCAGGCTGTGATAGAGACCGTTCGAGCTGTACGCGAACGTACCGGAAAGCCACTGAAAATGCCTTTATCAGCAATAACGATTGTCGACTCTGACACTGAGTTTCTTGAGGACTCGCAGAACGCACTTCTATCATACTTGAGAGATGAGCTGAATGTGAGACGTGTGGAGGTGAGCTCCGACCCGGCAAAGTTTGCGACGCTAAAAGCCGAACCTAATTTTGCCGCGTTGGGTAAACGAGTAGGCAAGTCCATGAAAGAAATTTCACAAGAAATCAAATCATGGGATCCGTTCAAAATTGCGACTTTTCAGAGTGGCAAGTCAACCGTAATTGCAGGTCATGAACTTACTTCTTCGGATATCATCGTTAAGTATCATTTCAATCATCAAGAGGATGCTAACGTAGCTTATGCTACAGTGGACGATGGAGGTATGGTCATACTGGATCTAAGCGTCGACAGTTCTATTTTGTTCTCAGCATCTGCTCGCCTGCTTGTGAACCGTGTCCAAAAGCTACGTAAAAGTGCTGGACTTCGTACAAACGATCAAGTTCAAGTGCTTTACACTATTACGGGAGACGGCGACGAAGAATTCATCCACCAAATGCTGGACTCTCAAGGTGACTATATTTCTAAGTCTCTAGGTTGCATACCAACCATAGAGAAAGATGACGGACACGTTGTGTTTGGCCGGGACAATTTTGAGATATCATCGGCACTTTGTATGAATATAAGCGTTGTTCGACCAAAGATCAAAATGGATAGTGTCAGTGTGCAAGGTTCTTCGAAAGTGGACGAGATAGAGGCTATTTTAAGTGCACGTGAATACTGCACTGTCGCTGGCGAATTATTTCGCGGTGAAATGAAAGACATTTCCCTCAATGGAGCAACGGTTTGTCTCTCTTGGAGCGATCGCCAGTGTTAAATAATATGCAAATCCTCTCAACTTTCCTCAAATATATCGTTTCGTATGCGTTCATGCAGACGATCGAATAACTCACCCTTCACTTTTGTAAATGCAAGCTCAAGTCGAGAAAGCTCAGCAGTTGCATTTTTGTTATACATGAATAACCCATAATAGAGTTCAAACGAATCGTTGTAGGTATTGTCGACAAGTGATAGGAGTGATTCAAAACCCTTCGTGCTAATCGTTGTTTCTGTAAGCTCCATCGTACCGAGCATTCGGCCCACTGTATGGGTTATGAACTGAGAAGAGGCCGCTTGGCGATCATGTTCTTCACACGACATCTCCACCATTCGACAGCCAGCAGCCTCAAAAATTCCAAGGAGTCTCGCGCAGCGTTCTTCTCTGCAAGGTTCGGTCCCAATTCGAACCTTATCGAAAACGAGAGGCAAGTCTCTCCAACCGTGCTTGCCGCTATCCGGACCAAACATCGGGTGCAAGCACAATATATCAAAATCAGGTGGTAAGAGTTGCTGGAAAAGTTGCTTTGGAAACTGTTTCACTGATAGCACATCACAAAAAAGAGTACTTCTTTTGAGTCTCTGTAGAGGGAAGTTCCTCAGAGTCGCGTCAGTAGACAGTATACTCGTGCAGACAACCACAACGTCTGGATGCTCCTCACAAAAGTCATCGGCATCTCGGTAGAATCTAACTCGCAGATCTTTGGCTATGTCTGAATAGTTGCCTCGCGATGTAGCTATCACTGTATGTCCTTGATCGACGAAGTGCTTCGAAAGAAATTGCCCGAAGTTGCCGAAGCCTATAATGCCAATTTTCAACTTTATTTTATGTTCCCTCATCCGTTGCTTGTTCTCGCCGTCAAAAGGCTGCGCCGCGTCTAAGGCTCTTACTCCCTTCAAAGCCGTCCTCGTTCGAGCCGTACGAATACGTCCAAGTCGTGAGAATACACGTGACGCTGGCGGACCGTGGCAGCGTACGATCATGTGTAAAAGAATTACCTATGTTTCACACAAGGCGTGGGTGTGAAGGCCGCCGATGTATATCATGATCTAAATGTACCAAGGTTTTCTTGCGAAAGGAAAGGGTGCGATCATGGTTCACGTAGATATAGATTTTCATATATTACGCGGAATTATGCTAGTATAATGTTAATGGCTCACTTGTCTCTATATTTTTCTCTGTGGAAAATCTACTTTCGTCTCCGAGTCGAAAATTTCGACGATCGCTTGTGTCGTTCAGGTTTCCGCGGAATAATTGCACGCTCGAGCGCTGCGCACAGTCGTGCTTGCAGCATGCAATGTTGGCGTTTGTGTTTCATCGTCGTACTAGTGCTTCCGGCGTGCGCACACGGACGTGGTACGTTTGCCCGTCAGTTGCTGGACAGTGAACTCGCTGCCGCGGATACCGACAAGGAGCGAGTCTTCAACAAGACTATCGCGGCCCAATTCAACACACTTTTACAAAAAGAGTTCGAAGACGAGGAGACGGCGGTACATGGAACAGCAACTGGTGCAGGGAGAAGTTTCAGTAATACCGTTCGAAGTGAAGGCGGAACACTGGAGACTGTCATTAGACTTCACAGGCCACGCGGAGGAGAAGTAGCTACGGAACCTTCTGACGATGCCACCAGAGACCTGAAGGACGACGCATCTCATAAAGTTGTGGAGAGCGTATCAACACAACGAAATGAAGCAACAGTTGGAGAAACAAAGACACATATCCAGGCAGAAAAAGCTCTGGAACAGTTGAGTATGGAGGGGGCAGAAGATAGTCAACAGGCAAACAGAAGAGAAACCACGTTGCTGACGCAGCTCGTCGGTGTTAAACGCGATATAGATCGTGCGTTTGGAGCGAACAAGGAAAACTCCGAAGACGTTGACCGCTTAGTCGATGCCGCCGACAACGAGTTCGTGATATCCAATCCAAAGCGGGGAACGATGGAACTACAACAAGATTTAAGACTTATAAATGACCTTGTCATTATGCTCTGCTCAGCTGCTGCTGGTGGTTCTTTGTTTGCCCTTTTACAACAGCCGCTAATCACCGGTTATCTTGTTGCGGGTTCACTAGTTGGTCCTGGTGGGTTTGGCATGATAGTAGAACTAGTTCAAGTTGAGACCTTTGCCCAATTTGGTATAATTTTTCTTCTGTTTGGCCTTGGTCTAGAGTTTGACATCACGAAACTTCGACAAGTGCAAAGTGTGGCCGTATATGGTGGGTTTCTTCAAATGCTTCTTTCGATGCTCGTTTGCGGTGTAGTGAGTGACTTTGCCGGTGCATCTGCCAAAGAAGGAATATTTGTCGGTGCCTTTCTCTCCGTGAGTTCGACAGCTGTCGTCGGTAAGTGTTTGATAGAAAGAGACAATCTCCGAACGCTCTGTGGACAAATCACAATGGGGACATTGATTTTGCAGGACTGCACTATAGGCTTGTTGTTCGCACTTATACCAGTTCTTGCTAGTAGCCAGGGCTCCACACTTTGGAGCTTTGCGGGCGTTGTTGTGAAGATGATAATATTTGTGCTAGTATTTACACTCCTTTCTGGAATTATCACTAAACGAATATTCAGATTCGTAGCAGCTCACAGTGACGAGAGTTATCAATTAACGGGTGTTGCGTTTTGCTTGATCGTAGCCTGTGCCTCGGAGCGTCTAGGACTTTCCATGGAACTGGGTGCTTTCGTCGCTGGCGTCGCGGTGTCGGCGACGCCTTACGCCGATCAGACGCTCCATAGTCTCGAACCCTTTCGTAACATCTTTACGGCGCTTTTTCTAACATCGATTGGACTTATCATGAACCCATATTTCCTATGGTTACACTTGGACGTGCTGGTCATGTCAGTTTTCGCCGTAATTATATTTAAGACAACTTTGATCGCAGTAGTAGTGCGGGCGTTCGGGTATAACTTGTACACTAGTTTTACAGTTGGGGTATCTCTCGCACAAGTGGGTGAATTGTCTTTCGTTTTGCTTTCAAGAGCCTCTGGTGCAAACCTTGTTGAGAGAAAGCTCTATCTTCTACTCCTCGGAACTACAGCCCTAAGTCTGATTTTTACACCTACACTTTTTCGGGCAACGCCAAGCTTGTTAAGATTTGCAGCCGTGGCACGTTTTATAAGTAAAGATGAGTTGAGTGAAGAGCTTTCGTCTAGTAGCAAATAGACGTGCCGTCAAGTATGCAGAATCTAAGCATGCAAGATCAGGAGACGACTAGTCTGCAGTGATTTAGTTGAAAGCGTTTCCTCGCACTTCCGTATAATGCCGCGCTGCTGCATTTCATTTTGCTAGCTAGTTTGCACAAGAATCATACCAGAAATCAGTCCATACAGTGCAAGAGCTTCGGAGAAAATGAGAATCAAAATGGCGGGTGCAAACAGCCTTGGTCTTGTGACAATAGCTTGCGTTGAGCTCTCACCGATTACTCCAACTGTAATTCCGCTCGCGAACTGCGCCATACCACAACAAACGCCTGCACATAGATGCAGTAGACCACTGAATTCAGAGTAGCTTTCCCCAGCACTTGTAGCACTTGCTAAGATGATTATGCTCAGAACTAGTCCATAAATCCCTCGAACACCAGCCATGGCAACTGGTATTATCGCTTTTATAGTGACGGACGGACGTTTTGCGGATCCTCTGCACAGCCCGATCCCAGCTTGCGACGTACCATACGCAGCACCCAAACCTAGGCGTCAGACGTATTAGTAAGTTTCGTTATCAAATCAAAGCACGATTGTAGACGTACATGATAGTACTAGACAAAATGTCGCACCCGCAAACCCGAAAAATGCACCCCGCGCGATCAACATTGGCCCATACGAGGACAAATGTGCGTACTCGACGTATGAAGCGCGACGTGCTCGACCTGGCAACTGTAGACACCAACTGGAGCTGAATTTGTCAGCGGCCTCTAAAGATACAATATATAGATTATTTGAAAGCTATGTTTCGCGCTTCGCGCAAGTCAAACTGGAAAAGGTTCTCGCCCGAAGAACTGCGAAACGCAGCCGCGCGACTACTGGACGCAACCTGGAGAGCGAACGCACACGCAACGCCATATCGTAGGGATCATTCTGGGACAGCGATGAAGAAGAAAATTGCATACTTTTATGACCAAGAAGTGGGAAACTTCTACTACGGACAGGTGAGAAACGAAGAGGGATCACGCAACAGCTTCTGATTGTTACGTTCGTAGGGACATCCAATGAAACCGCACCGTATGAGAATGACACATAATCTGCTCTTACACTACGATTTGTACAAAGACATGGAGGTACGTTGTTGCGATGATAGCGGTGGACTAGCCGTTGAAAATCACGTGTTCCATGATCTTGACTCTCCACGTGTAGGTGTTTCAACCCACGCCCGCGCAAGCCGATGACATGACGCAATTTCATAGCGACGAATACATTGAATTTCTACGCCTTGTCACCCCTGATAATCAGCATGAACACATGCGCCAGTTGAAGAGGTTCAATGTTGCTGAGGACTGCCCGGTATTTGACGGACTGTTCCGCTTCTGCCAACTGTACACAGGCGGCTCTGTTGGAGGGGCTGTCCGCTTGAATCATGGACTATCAGAAACTGTCATAAATTGGTCTGGCGGGCTTCATCACGCAAAAAAGAGTGAAGCAAGTGGGTTTTGCTATGTTAACGATATTGTACTTGCGATATTGGAGTTACTCAAGCAACATCAGCGGGTTTTGTACATTGATATAGATATTCATCACGGTGACGGGGTTGAAGAAGCGTTTTACACGACAGACAGAGTAATGACGGTTTCGTTTCACAAATTCGGCGAATATTTCCCAGGGACTGGGCACTTGCAGGACATCGGCCAACATGCTGGCAAGTACTATAGTGTCAACGTACCCCTAAAGGATGGAATAGATGATGAAAGCTACGAGCTTCTCTACAAGCCGTTGATGTCAAAAGTCATGGAGATCTATCAGCCCGATGCAGTTGTATTTCAATCTGGGGCAGACTCTCTTTCTGGAGACCGTTTGGGTTGTTTCAATCTGTCCATCAAAGGTCACGCAGAGTGCCTCAAATACATGACTACGTTCAACGTACCTTTACTTGTACTTGGGGGCGGTGGTTACACGATACGGAACGTAGCCAGATGCTGGGCATACGAAACGGGTTGCTTACTTGATCGAGAACTGGTAGATGCTATGCCACAAAACGACTACTCAGAATATTTTGGCCCAACTCACACACTGCATATCCAACCGAGCAACATGGAGAATCAAAATACTCGCGAATATCTTGAAGGGGTTCGAGCACATCTTTTGGAAAACCTGTCGAAGATGACCTGCAAACCCAGTGTGCCTTTCCACGAAGTACCACGTGATTCGACTAATACTCGTAATGTCAGTGTTGACGTCGAGCATATTAGCGAAAAGAGCGAAAAGGGCTTCTCAGCCAGCCTTGATAAATCTCAATACGAGAATGAGCGTCACGTCGCGGCTCTGCGTCGTCAACAAAGTATGGTTGTACGAGATGATATCCCGAGCTCGACGATCTCTATTATGGAGAACACACCGAGCTCTGAGAAGAGTCATGATTTACCGATATCGGCCACAGGTCTGCCGCAAACACATACTCCACGGAGCGACGAAGCAACGGCGATGACGATGTTCCCAAGCGTTTCGAATAAAAAAGAAGGAATTTAGCCACATCAGACTGGCGACGAGCTTCGTTCCGTCGCACGAATGTAATGTTTTGTTGTCTCCGCTTTTGTAATACTGTGGAAAAGTGATGCCTATCTGTTTTTCTAAAACGTTCTTTCTGCCCACTCCCTGCCGTATTCCAGCCACACACACACGCGCGAACGCGGGTGCTGGATAGCCACGTTGCTTGTTCCGGCGACTAGGGGTGTCTATGTCCATGTTGACGACACGTGTGAGCACGAACCAAACCACAGCCACTCCGAACACGAATTTCGCTCGCTTTAGGTGTCGACATACGGCACACGCACGTTTACGCACATACTTGACGAGAGTTAAGGCAATAGACCGCGAAAGTATGCCGGAGAGCCTATCAGCGCTGGTTCAGTCATTTCAAGCGGTATGGGCACGTTACTTTCGACGTTATCACAGGTTCACTTTCCAGGCTCGTCTAGGTTCCTGACCCCATGCAAAGATACCGGCAACTTTTGTTCATGGCAAAGGCCCTGAAGCCATTATCCACCGTGAGTTCGTTTTCGATATTCTCGATCGGAATTATATTCGTATCAACAGGAAGCTCTAGATGATCGTTACAAGGTATGTACTGCATACAACTGAATGGCCAACTCTGATACTTTTGCAGGTTCCGGGGTGTGTGTCGCAGGTACGCGTTAAACGCACTTTTTCATGACTATTTTTAAGCGTATGAAGGTTTGGATAGTGCCTTCTTTCAGAGGAGGTTTGGTCTATTACGAAGCGGAGTCAGATTCTCAGCTCACGAAAGGTTTAGCGGCACTGCTTATTAAAGGCTTGAGTGGAAATTCACCACAAGACATAGCAGAAGTGAAACCGGAATTCCTTGGGGAACTAGGTTTAAAAACGGCTCTGACGCCGTCTCGGACTAATGGACTCCTTAATATGCTCAATCTTATGCAAATGCAAGCGCGTAGCTTCATTTGATGCGTACTGAGTTCTACAAGTCCGTGTGTGTATGTGCGTGTGTGCGTGTGTGTGTCCTCGTGCAGTTCTCCAAGACTTGCTATCGAAATGTGACGCATACGAGTGCTGATGATGTAGAATACAAGTGTGATTCAAAATCGGCAAGATCCAAATCATCGAATGGACGTAGAACTATGCAAACTAAGGGCATAACAACCAGGAACACAGGTATCTGTTGCGTGATCAGCCAGGAGAGTCTCAACATTCAGCACAAGTACCTAGTCTTAGCCATTTGCCGACCCAGGACGCGCGTCCATCTAATAGTGACACCATCCTGAGGAATATTCAATGTGTAGAATGGAGAAGCGACTGATCATCGTACCCAGAATAATTTGACGTTGTTAGTTCAGATACACGATCCTTGTCCCCCTTCATGTTCAAAGTAACACAGTTTCCGCACCCGTTGTCGATGAACTTAAATTGTCCAGTTACTCAGTAGACAACGAATGTATGTGAGCAACTTACCTGCTCGTACGTCTGAACTAGCTTGCAATAAAGACAAGCGCGGGAGCCCTTGCCAAAGTTTAACGGAGCTTCAGCCAACTTTCGGACCTCAGATGCAGAACGGTTGGCGCCCATGTCGAGAACGGCGCGCGATGGCTTTCAGGTCTCTCCACAAACTGCGCGTCTGATTGCTTCGTGCAATGATACAGCTTCCTGAACGAAGGCGTACTATCTCTAGCCTCTAGCGACTACCTCTATCGCTCGGGGGTGGGAGAAGGAGGGTTTAGCTTTCCTACGACTACTCTATGGGTCTATATCATATGTAGCTGTAGACATAAGCATACTTTTGCAGTCGCCTCTGAAACTGAGAAACAGTAACTGTGTAACTGGAAGGCGCCGGCCCGCTACAACTACGATGATAGTTTTAGTAGTTCGCGCAAGTGTTCTGCATCGTAAGCCACCTAGTTTTCCTTCGTCCTGTTCATGCCATCTAATGTTACGTCACAGTCAACGTGTGCGGGTACTTTTTTCAAACTTTGTTTCCGCTCCTTGAACGTGGAGTCAGTCCAATATTGTTGGTTTGTGGACTCCTGATCTATATTCTCGCTACGGGCGTGTGCAAGATCCTCGACGGATTACTTAGAACTCAAAGACAAGATGTGGAGAAGCTCTTTCGATTGGCGCGAAGTCTACCGGGTGTGCGGAATCTCGTGGCGCGTTCTAAAGAGAAAATACTATCAGAAGTTGAAAGTGGTTTGAAGTCAGGAGTTTTGCCGGTACACAGGACTCAAGACTTGCCATGCGAGGGTCAATCTATTCATGAGATTCTAAAACAAGCAGATAAACTCAAAGGACACGACTGTAAGCACTTGTTTCACACCTCAAAAATGACCGGCACAGTATACGCAACGGAGCTCACCCATCGCGAGCTCTGCAATTCGATGTACTGTAATTTCGCCCATACGAATCCACTTCATGGTGATGCGTTCCCTAGCGTCGCACGAATGGAGTCTGAAGTTGTCAGTATGACCAGCATGTTGGTGTCGAATGATAGCAATTCAGAAATTTGTGGTGCTGTGACATCAGGTGGCACAGAAAGCATTCTTACGGCAATCAGGGCTTCTCGTGATTTTATGTGCTACAGCAAGCATATCTCTCGACCAGAAATGTACGTTTGAGTTATAAAATAAATAGTGCTGATCATGACAAACAGTTTTTATAGGATCGTGTCAGTTTCTGCGCACGCTGCAGTGTACAAGGCAGCTGAATATTTCAAAATAAACATCGTGCGCGTTCCCACAGATGAACATGGTCAAATGAACGTGGCTGCTGTAAAACGTGCACTCAGTCGTCGGACAATTTTGATATACGCATCAGCCCCAACTTACCCTCATGGGGTGATAGATCCGATCGAGGAGCTCTCTGATATAGCACTAGGTCAAAGGTGTTGCTTACACGTTGATGCTTGTTTGGGGGGCTTTATCCTACCGTTCTTGAGTGGGCGCGAGATTGAGAGTCACGTCCCAAAATTTGATTTTTCACTTGCAGGTGTTACATCTATGAGTTTAGACACGCATAAGTACGGCTACGCACAAAAAGGTTCATCGGTGGTGCTGTATTCAACATCTGTATTGCGTCAGTTTCAGTATACTTCAGTTGCTGACTGGACAGGAGGTCTCTACATTTCTCCAACCCCTGCTGGTTCACGGTCTGGAGGTTTAATTGCACAGACGTGGGCTGCCATGTTACATATGGGGCGCGAAGGATATTCAAGAGTAGCACACGAAATAATTGAGAGTGCGATTAAGCTCCGTAAAGCGGTGGCAGATACGGACGGTTTGGAGCTGATTGGGCGACACGCAACCATGGTAGTTGCGTGGCGTACAACTGATCGAACGAACAACGTTTATGTGCTCAATGATATATTATCTTCAAAAGGTTGGAGACTTGCTGTTTTACAGAATCCAAGCGCACTTCACTTTTGTATAACTCCAGCGAATATTTCGTCTGTTGATGCTTTGATTGATGATCTGAAACAAGCTGTTCAAACATCACGGACCCTTGATAAGATTCCCGGAGGCAAGGCGCCTATATATGGACTTGCTCACGGCTTGCCGGATAGAGGAGTAGTGAAAGAGCTCCTTCGAGATATACAAGATTTAATGCTACAAAATGTATGACAGCAGCACACCACGAGCACAGTTATTTTGGCGCATAGACTTTTTAGATGAAATTTCCATGCGCTGCTGCTTGAAGTTGGCTGGTATACAATTTTTCACGATCTGTGATTACAAAAAAAGTATATGGTAATCCAGGAGTAGTTATTTCATCTCAGGATCTTTAGACCAGTGCTTACTGAGAGCTAAGCTGCGAACGCATGTGCATATTTCGGAAGAATGACTCGATCTGAAAATGTGAGAGAAGGCTTATCGTCTATTGCCCAAACAGTCCTACCTTTTGTGAATCGGGCGCGTTCAGTTCTCTAGCGAGTGCGCATAGTTCGTTTTGTACTGGATATGGATTCTTCTCGTATGCATCCATCAGTCGCTCCAACACCTGACTTATTGTCTAACGAAAGGTTTTTTGCTTGTTCGTTGGAACGAGTTACCTCTGAGCCTTGGTTGGTGAACCAAAGGCCTGGGATCGGAGAAAACAGCTTATCTGGCACTAGACTACCGATGTAACTTGTTCGGCCTTTGCCATCTTTGTCGAAGAACGTAATCGCAGGGGAAAGCGGATCCATGAAGCGCTTCGAAGTGATGCTCGTCTTTGGCGCCTCGCACGTTTTTTAGCGTTACTGGACATAATCGAGGCCGATCGTTATAAATCAAAGATACTCTACAAAATAGTTTGATTACGAGCATCAGCTGTAAATTTGAACCAAAAACGCAAAAGAATATATCGAAGAAAACAAGGAGGATAGCCCTGGCGTCAACCCCGCGCCGTGGCCGAAACACCGGGTTGTCGTCTGCGATGGTTTACGCAGCCCGCTTGCTACGAAATGTAGCGTTTCAATCGAATTATATGAGAATTCACGTTGAATCCGGAAGGCAGACTGCTGTGCGCCGAAGAACTGGCGGCGTGCGTCGAAGACCAGGCGCCGTGCGGCGACAGTGTTCAGCAGAAGCTAGTGTGACGGAACATACTATCCTCGGCACGCTTAGAGGGATGGTTGAGTCGTCCGTGCGTGAGCGGTTTCCTGACTACGACAAACCGATAGATGTTGCGGAATGCGCTAATACTTCGCTGGGCGACTTCCAGAGTAGTAGTGCTATGCAAATTTTTTCTGCACTTGCAAAAGCTGGGGAAACTAGCTTTCGCAGTCCGCGTGACGTCGCTGATGAAATCGTAGCCGGAATATCTGAAAGGGAAATGTTTGATTCCATCACCATTGCCGGACCTGGGTTCATAAACTTTCGCCTGTCCGATAACTACATACGTTCGGAACTTTTTAGAGAAACCAAAAGTGCAGAGTTGGGTCCTACTATCAAAAGGCACGTTTTGGTAGACTTTTCTTCCCCAAACATTGCAAAGGAAATGCATGTCGGTCATCTTCGTAGCACTATAATTGGTGATACTCTCTGCAATGTTTTCGAATTCTGTGGTTATACCACCACTCGCGTGAACCATGTTGGTGATTGGGGCACTCAGTTTGGAATGTTGATTCAGTTCATGAAGGAAAATGGCATATCACCGGACTCGAGTGTAAGTGATCTGCAAGCTTGCTACAAGCAAGCTAAGCAGAAATTCGATGTTGACGATGATTTCAAGGCAAAATCAAAAGATATGGTCGTCAAGCTTCAGTCGTATGATCCAGAAACAGCACATATGTGGCGGCAAATCTGCAGTGCAAGCCGAGCTGAGTTTCAGACGATCTACGACCGATTAAAAATCCGAATAGTCGAGAAGGGAGAAAGTTTCTACAACGATATGATCCCATCGGTACTTGATGAGCTTCAATCTAAAAGGTTAATCGTGGAAGATGCTGGTGCGCTTTGCATTTTCACTGAGTCTGATGATACCCCAGTAATTTGTCGCAAAAGTGATGGGGGTTTCAACTATGCATCGACAGATTTGGCGGCAGTACGTCACAGAATCATGAGCGAAAAGGCGGATAAAATCATTTACGTAACAGATCAAGGGCAGCACAAACATTTCAAAGCAATTTTTAAAACTGCGAACGAAGCAGGGTGGGGGGACGCACAAGTGGCATTAGAGCACGTTGGTTTTGGTGTTGTTTTAGGTGAAGATGGAAAACGTCTACGTACGAGATCTGGTGAAACAGTCAAATTGAAGTCTTTACTAGATGAGGCCGAAGAACGATGTTTTAAGTTCTTAGAAGAAAAGGGTACAAATCTCACTACTGACGAAATAAAGCACGCATCCAAAGTGCTAGGTGTGAGTTCAGTGAAATATGCTGACCTTCAGAACAATCGGCTGACGAACTACACATTTTCGTTTGATAGAATGCTAGACCTAAAGGGAAACACGGCTATGTATCTGCAGTACTCGCACGCGCGGGTTGCGACAATATTACAAAAATCTTCCTTTGCAGGACGACCTGATCAATTCAGTATCAGTCACGAGGAAGAGCGACTCTTAGCTATTCAGATTATCAAGTTTCAAGATGCTCTACTGACAACGCTACAAGACTTAGCACCTTCAAAGCTCTGCGAGTACCTTTACACGCTTTGTAGTACCTTCAACAACTTCTATGCGGAATGCAAAGTAATAGGTGGAGACAATGAAGAAAGTAGAATTTATCTGTGTGAGCGGACACTATATACAATGAAATTGACTTTCTCATTGTTAGGGATTGAACCACTGGAGAGGCTCTGAACATGAAAGCTTCAAACTCTAAAATGATCAACTCATTTTTTCATTCGCTTGTGACTTAACTGTAGTTTGATGTCAAATAAAAGGTTGTAGTGTTCGCATGCCACTCACCTTTTCCTCTAGACCTTCGCTCTCTACATTTTGATCACGAAGGGCCTGAGCCGCTACTTGCCGAATAGTTTGTTCCCTCGAAATCTGTTCCTGCAGTGCCACTTGTTTTTGCACATTTGCACGTGTCTCAACTGAAACGCGTGCAGATTGTTCGGCAACATATAGTGCCTATGAATCAATTCAAACACGTCCGAAGTGACGATGCAATAGTAAAGATACCTCAGAAAATTTTGCAAAGTTATCATTAATTTTCACATCGACTAACCCTCGGCCATCTGCTGCAAGGCGCTTATCTAAGGGTATAGTGTAGCCCTTCGAATTCTAAGTAGAATATTGAGAAGGTATAAACTTCACACAAAGTTCGACGTACTTTCCAATTCGATATTGACGGAGGAATCCGCCATGCCTCTTTATCTTCTTCGGTTACTTTGCGTGGAGGACTCTGAACGACTGCGACTGCAGTGGGCTTTGCTTCACTAGGAGCCTATCGAAAATCTCAGATGTGAAACAGAAACACTCCACAAGCTTCAAACCTTTTTTAGGCGGAATGCTGGTGGACTCAAGGGGTCTTGTTGTAGCTGCTGCACTTTAATTACTCGCTCTCGAGCACCCACCGGCGCATATTTGATGTATTGGGCGTGGGTGTTCCCTCCCTTCAGATCAGTAAGATGTTTCTGAGGGTATAGCTTGCCGTCGATCGCATCTTGGAGCTGTTTTTGTTGTTTTGCCCTGGTCTCTGGTGTGATTATCTAGATAGAGACGAGACTCAGTCGAAGACACAAGCTCACAGCAACAAAAAACTTACCTGAGACCGAGCGAGCCGCAAATCACTTTGAACGACGGATATTTCCTTTGTATCTATGATCGATGTCGACACGGCACCATGCGGGCTTATACGTGTCGAATCTTGAGCCAACGACGCTGGGGAGCCCCCGGTTTCGATATGCCGTCGTTCAGGAAAAGCGCCACCGTCGCCGCCGACGTCGTCAACACGCGAGGCTCGCTCGTCGCCGTATTGCAACATTCGAACCGCCATCTGTCTTCAATGGATAGGCGCTAAAGTGTTTTCTTAACGTGTTTTCTCAACTAATGAAGCTGCGGTGTAGCGGCACGTAATGACGTCTTCAAGACGTTGTCGAGGTGAGTTTGATATTTTGAGGGGTCCAGTCCGGAAATTCCGGTCAGTCGCTACTACACAGCACGTAGTGCGAAAGTGGCGAGGGCGTTTGCTCATTGAACTATGGTTTCATGAAACGCTAAAATGAGCGCCAAATCGTTATCAAACCAACTGAAGTCGAAAGGCCTTCAACGCCTCCGTTGGTATTGTCAACTGTGTGAGAAACAGTGCCGAGACGAGAACGGTTTTAAGTGCCACTGCTCTTCACCAGCGCACGTTCGCCAGCTCGCCGTTTTTGCTCAGAATCAAAAAAAGGTTGTCGATGGCTTTTCTTCGCGCTTCAAGACAGCGTTCATCTCAGAGCTCTCATTAAAGTAAGACAATCGTTCCAAAGCTTTTTTCACTGCTGACTTCATTTAAGCCACCGCAACTCACGCGTGGCAGCTAACAAGGTTTACAACGAGTTGATAGCGAACAAGACGCACGTGCATATGAATGGTGACTTCTTTGAAGATCATATCTACACAGTCTAACATGCTCATGGTCAGCGACACGTTGGACGAGCCTTACTGAATTTGTCCATCACCTTGTCGCAGAAGGTGTTTGTGAGATAGACGAGACCGATAAGGGGATTTTCATAACATATTTGCATGCTGAGAGCAAGATTTTTCAAGGAGCTGTGGCGCGAAAGCGAACACATGAGGATGACGGATCGGCGCGAAAGCAAGAAAAGGTAAATCAAATTGAAGATTCATTTTATCTTTCGTTCCAACACACAAACAAACACAGCTTATTGAGAGGCAGGTGAAACGAGGAGCAGTACCGGCAAAACCTGAGCAGCATGAGCCTACGGGCTTAAAACTTCAGCAGACTGGCTTTAACATGGATTTAACTCGCAAAGAGGTGACTTTCAACGTGATTGTGTGAAATGCACTCCCCTTACCTTTCTTTCTAGAAACTTTCGCAGATGGAGCAGGTGAGACTAAGTGAGTTTAAAAGGTGGCATGTGTCTAACAACTCGCCAAGAGTCACTTAGTTGGAACTATCATGCGTATTTATTGCGCGCCGGGAGAGCAATCAAAACAGAAGTACATTGTCACAAACGTTTACAAAGGGATGGCGACGCTAGAGGGAATCGGTCCTTTCAATTCAGCCAAAGTATCGACTGATCATCTACGCACAGTAATTCCTGTAAGAGGTCCTCACTGCCTTCTATCTTGTCTGACGCGTAAGCTAGGCCATTGGTGCTTCTATAAAAGTTATACGAGGAGAGAATGCCGGTTGTATCGGTTCGGTAATAAGCGTGGATGCGTCAGGAGGCTCACTCAGAGTACTCTTAGAAGGCAGCGGCGATGAAATGAACACCTTTTCATTCGAGGACGTAAGCAAATTAGATAAAAAATACAGCTTTAATCGTGATAAGATGTGAAATTATGTTGCCACATATATGTTTCCATGACTTTGAAAACACCACTGCGCACCTCACTATTGAGTCGTCAAGCCCTCAAATTTTTTTGTGGGAAGGCGACGGTAACAACGAAGTGTTGTAAACGATATCACATTATTTTTTTTTGCGAACGGTCAAATCAGTACTGTAGATGGTGCGATTCAATCCTGTACTGCGCTTCAGAGAGATGTCTAGTACCCACGTCGAGGTGCGGCGCTATTGTTTGTGGGCATGTACGTTTTACATTTATTTGTCAACCTAAATATTGCGTATACTTGCCTTACTGCTATAGAATCTTGGCAATCGCAGTGAGCGAAATGTCGAAATGTAGCAATATAGTCCCGCTAAATGAGAGTTGTTACTATGTGAGTCTACGTGTAGATAGATACATGTGAACAAAGTACGAACTTAGCTTACTCGTACACTGTGCAGCAGCAACTTTCATCCTTCAGCAGGCCCAATTTCGTAAACTGAAAACTTGCCTGAAATAGTGTTTTGTGCTAGAAGAGATTCTCTGGAAGAGGACGCATGGAAACCGGACTTTGTGTTCACAGAAGGTTCGCAAAATTCGCCTGAAAGACTGATAAGCCACGATGGTGAACTAGTGATAATTTGCAAAGGGGTACCGGTGGTCATGTGGTACTGGGAGCCATGTCGAGCGTTAAAGTGCTACATTTTGTCAGGAAAATGTCGATTCACACAGTTGAACATTGCAACTTACTGTGATACTGCTCATATTTTTCGTGACATGATTCCTGAAGAGTCTGTCACTAGGTATTGTACTAGTTTCTTGAGTTCCGATTTCAAGTTTTGTCGGCGTAGCATCAAGTTTCTACAAGTTGTAAGTGCGGAAGTTTTGATGATAAACAAGACTCACCAAAGTATGACATGAGTTTGGGACTGTTCGTTTTGGCTCCATCCAATGCTTGCTGAGCTAAGTTACCGACGTTAATTCAGTGCTTTCTTGCTTGATTGACTTACGCACTGCACTCTTCCCAGGTAGCGCCTGTAAATGAGAAGGCACATAAGCGGGTGCAGTACTTCTGACTGTTGAGATCTTTCCCAAGAGCTGCGAGCTGGTTAGACGATCACGTTTAGAATCTCAGACAAAATAAACAATACTTTTGGTTTGCGCTTCAAACTAAACTGACCGGGAAGGCGTATCAAATTCAACGCATCATTCCTATCAACTACTGTGTGTCCGTGCAAGAAAAGACTGTCGAGAATGCTTCCATCTTGGGCAAGAATCTCTAGTACATCTAAAGTGTTCACGAGCGTTCGTCCCTGTACATATGTGTCAAAAAGTTCGTGAGAACAAAAACAACCTGTGACGCACCGAAGCGTTGGCTTTTTCGCAAGCGGTTGCACTTATATCTCGCAAGTATCTTTTCGAAGTTTATCGTCATCATACGAATTCGTTAATGAAGCAGATTTACCGGCATAATAGCTCGCGAATCGCCTCCAAAGCTGGCGCTTTCACTGCACTGAACTGTGCGCAGTACTAAAAAGCCATTAGCCACAAACAGAAATTTCAACAAGTAGACTTGCCTGGGCGACAACTGCGTCTGTCACTTGATCAACGAGACGACTGTGCGACATCACGCGTTGATGAACACCGGAAGTTACGCGACGGATGTTTGACGCGGCCGCTAGTGACCGGGGTATGATAGCACTCGTCTTTTCACGCGCATAATAGCTAATTGTATCATATTTAATGTCCATGAGAAAGTATGATCATCGGTCTCGTTTTTCGGGGACGCGGGCGCTGTCGCTGTCGCTTGTCTGCTGTTGCGGACATCGACAGCAAAGAGGCCAGAGAGCGCCGGTAAAGCTGGAGTGGTGTGAAAAAGGCGTGCATGGATAGAGCAGTGCGCCCGATTGTTACAAACCACCTTTCCGACAGATTCAGAAACGGTCGACTTGTACCAAAGACGTCTGTATCGGCTTTTAAACGCAGAACAGCTACTTGTCTATTCGTCTCTGACTCAAAATACTCGGCTCGGATTACTTTTGCTGCTAAGCCGAAAGAATTGCGTACGCGTCAAACGAAGAAGCTTGCGAGGGTAATGCAGTTCCGAGCGCGCGTGTCTGACGCTATTTCGGTACGCCTTTTGTTGGAGTTCATTTTCAAACTAAACACCACTTCTTTCTTTAGCAAGCCAATTCGATTATAGAGCAGGCGAGTCTACCTATGCGCACTGATTACAGTCCAGTAGTTTTATTGTTCTGTTTGAACGCACTTTTCATATGTACGTAGTGTTTTACCCAGGCAGAAACAGTTTTGACTTCTTTTACTTTTCGCAGCGCTAGTCATAAACATCTTGGCAAAGCGCCCTCGATAGGGTACTTTGTTCAACTGAGCGTCCTGCAGGTGTCAGTATTGCGGTTTTGTTCTTGCTCCGGATTAGTTGCATGTATAAACATGAAATCTCGTAGTATTGTCGATGTGTGCACGACTCCAAACTCCCAGCGGCGCTCGCAGCGTTCTTTCTAGACGTGCATAGTTTCCTCGCTTATATTTCACTATCGAAACGCATCGAACGAATCGTCATCAGTTATTAGGTCGTTCGACCCGTTGCCTGAAGGTGAAATCAGCGAAGCTATAAGGTCCGCTGCCAGAGTTCAGAGGTTGAACGAACATCTTCTCAGAAGCTTCACTATAGAGCAGGTCGTTCACGTATTCAAAAGAGCTAAATATGACCGAACGGCGTCCTATCGAGTGCGTGTGCGTGTATTGTGGATCGTCGGTGGGTTCGAACTCGTCGTATTCGGTCGCTGCGCGGCTTTTAGGAGGGGAGCTAGTCAAGAGGGGCATCTCCCTCGTGTATGGCGGAGGTTCTGTCGGTCTCATGGGTAGTCTCGCAGAAGCTGTTAATTCTGATGGAGGCTCGGTGCTAGGGATAATTCCTTATTCACTCGAACCAGAAGAAATAAGCGGTAAGACCCCAGGTCAAGTTGTGGTGACATCAGGCATGCACGAACGAAAAACACAAATGGCTGCGCGAGCTGACGCATTCATCGCTCTCCCTGGTGGCCTAGGCACTCTCGAGGAATTATTCGAAATAGCAACCTGGCGTCAGTTAGGACATCATGAAAAACCGATTGGAATACTCAATGTGAACGGTTTCTTCAATCCACTCTTGAAGTTCTTGGACAACACTGTGGCTGAGGGTTTTGTCTCAGCAAAAACCAGGGCAAACTTCATCGTTGATGATGATGCTTCAGAGTTGATCGAGAAGCTTTGTGTTGCTTATTTAAACATGCAACCGAATGAACTTTAAGGAATCGAAAGTGCGTAAAATGTGTTGTGAATATTATGTACAAGAATTTCGAGTTTCGGCTTTCAGGCATACCCAGCGCTGGGGTCGTCGAGAAGGCTCACGCACTCACGAATGCGTAAACGACCGTAGTACTGTCCCGAATCCATAGGAGTATTTGCCAGATCTCGGAGCGTTTCCTTACTTATCTTTGTAGTTGTGAAGGTTGAACCGTGAAGTTCAGACACATTGTTTCTTCTGCTATCTCGAATATAATACCTCGTCGCATAAACTTTCGAGGTAGTTGTCTGTGGAACCACGACTTGCGAAGAGGACGCTGGAGATTGTGATCGGTATTCATCCGCTCGTACGGGTACATCTCTCCACTCAACATCGGAGACTGGACCTGTGAAACCCCAAGGAGCCAGTACCCGCAAGCGTTGGGAGTTGCTGAAATTTTGGGCAACGCCTACCCCCAACTTGCGTGTGGTCATGTAGTCAGTACAGAATTGTGCTTTCTTGCGTTTCAAGAGTGTTCCTCCGTGTGCACACGCGATGGGCGAAGTAGGTGGTCCGACTGCGTCCGTAGCAGTCCCGCTGGGAACGGCCCTCTCTCGATCGGTTTGTCGTCCTCCGGTGGTACAGATCTGTAAAAACTTTTTTACCTCTGATAAAGGTTAAAATCACTTAAACGCCCATATTTAATGCTCTATGGTTCCATTTTGTCTCTATCAATATGGTCAAATGAATTTTCTCCCGAGCCTGGATTCTGGACTCGATTGGAACCAATCGCGTCTTCTTTCGAGGTTCACGAACCGTGAATTCGTTCCGCAAGGAATATTCTCGGAATCTTGCCTTTTCAAATTCCCGCGTGGGAATATGCGCAGTCGCCGCCAGAACACGTCGCGCGCCGTCTCGTCACGCACAACGATGAGCTCTTCGGATACGCTCGCTCAAGCGTCCCGCCACCTTTTGGCCGGCGCTACTGAAACCAAGAGATTCGAATGGATCGTCGTTTGCGGCGGTTTCCTCGCCTTCTTCGCCGCCTTTGGCATCGGTACGCACACGATGCG
>Ga0181599_1000428_pt1 | contig 44040 bp, 29 predicted proteins | sample 041ome_3_FD_148658 | JGI IMG/M metagenome (GOLD analysis project Ga0181599, IMG submission 148658) | Coastal salt marsh microbial communities from the Groves Creek Marsh, Skidaway Island, Georgia - 041405US metaG (spades assembly) | ecosystem: Environmental > Aquatic > Marine > Intertidal zone >...
AAGACCTTGTAGATGTAGATCTTGTAGGTTTCGACCTTCTTCTTGGAGGACTTCTTGGCGCCGCCCTTGACGGTCTTTTTCGCTGGTTTCTTTCCGGCCATTGTGATATGTGAGTTGTTTGAGTGTTAAGTAATGACGAACTTGTCGAGTGTGTTTCCAACTTCAGAAAGGAAAAAAAATTGAAATTTCGTCGTAATTTTTTGTGATTTTCCTAGTATTACTTTTTTCGGTGAAAAAAAGCAGAAAGTAAACGCGCACATCTCTTCAACAAATAAGTTACCAGTCGCAAAATTCATGCCACGAGTCATTGGTAGACGAAAGAGTTGTATGATGTGTTTGTGAATCGTTAAATGTACTTTTAAGCGCGGTGTGATCGGAAACGTAAGATTCGTGCCAAAAGGGGTAGGGTAAGTAGAACCTTTTTATAATTACACCCTAAATAGTACAACTTTTTTGAAAACGGTGTGCTCCATCAACCAAAATTCGTCATTATTCAAACAAATTAACAAACAAAAATGTCTGGACGTGGTAAAGGAAAATCCTCCAAGAAAGCCGTCTCGCGATCCGCGAAGGCTGGCCTCCAATTCCCGGTTGGCCGTATCGCTAGGTACGTTCTTTTATACATGTATCGTTATGTTTTATGATTTCCGCGCGCGTTCATGAGGATGCGAAGGTGGAGAAAAAATTAGTCCGTTCCTCTAAATAATACGACAATAAGATTTTTGAAATTGTTTGCTGACCTCTTCTTACTTTTCTCTCGCAACAGATACCTCAAGGCTGGCAAATTCGCCACCCGTGTTGGTGCCGGCGCCCCGGTCTACTTGGCCGCGGTTTTGGAATACTTAGCGGCTGAAGTTCTCGAACTCGCCGGTAACGCCTCCAGAGACAACAAGAAGTCCAGAATCGTACCGAGACACATCCAATTGGCCATCAGAAACGATGAAGAATTGTCCAAGTTGTTGGGTACGGTCACGATCGCGTCTGGCGGTGTCTTGCCGAACATCCACTCGGTCTTGTTGCCGAAGAAGTCCAAGAAGTAAATTGCTTAACCGCGCTTTACTTTGTTAAACTTCTTTTCAAAATAACAAACACACAAAAAAACATTGAGATTCTTATCTCAACCAACAGAAAACAAGTATATATAAGATATGAGAGACTTTCTCTGTTCCATCGTATTCATTCACACACACACACACTTACTGCGCACGTACATCTACGCATTACATCATCGATGCTAAAATACTACTAATTAATCTCCGCTAACGGTGTTTGTTGGAAGTCTTTTTTATTAGATTTCTTCTTGCACAACAAGTCGTTTTCCACCTCTTTCTCGCACGCCTCTCGTGCCTTTTCAAACGCCTCCTCGTTTCCAGAGTACTTGGTCGATTTCAAGCGCCCATAAACCGTTTGCATTTTGTCCATCTGCTTGGTCAATTTCACAACCTCATATTTCAAACCTTCTCTTTTTTTCTTTTCGTTTGAGATTTCCTTCGTCAGCGCTTTTATGCGAACCAAGTCTTCCTTCATGCGCTCCTTTGCCTTGCCGTACTTGATTTCGTAAATAGTGCACAGCTTTTTAATCTCCTCGAATTTCTTCTTCTGCTCTTCGCTTTCTTCTTTCTTGGATGCAGCCTCAGAAGATGAAGGTTCCGCAGAAACTATTCTCATCGTTTTATTCTCAATCTCCTCCAACGTCTTCTCCAGAGCCTCTCGCAAACGCGCTTGCTCTTCAACCGCCACGACAGCCTCCTCGAGCATTTGCTGCATGTCTACGCGCTCGGCGTTCGCTCTGATCGCCTCCGCGTTTGCTTTCTCAACTTCTACGTTCATTTTCTCAATCTGGACGTTCGCTTCTTCCAACGCAAATCGTAAATCATTCTTCAAGAGTTCTTCCTCTTCCTTCCTGAGTATCGTCGTTGTGTTCTCGCTCGGCGACGCCATCAAACGTTTCTGCAAATCGGCGTTTTCCTCTTCCAATTCCGTAATCCGTGCCTGCATGATTTCTCCGTTCATGAAGACTTCCTCGGTGGTGTTTTTATCGCTCTTCTTCTTGATATCAGGAATGCTAGTCGTGGTGTTGTTCGTCTTCTCGTCTAAACGACACTCGTAATCGATGAGCTTGGAAACGTTTTGCGCAAGCTCCATTTTCAATTTCGCGATTTCGTTCATCTTTACCACGTTCTCTTTCTCAAACGCTTTGATCTTCTCGACCATTTCTTTCATGATCTTTCCGTCGCCTTCGGTGTTGTACTTTTCCAGAGACTCTTTGACTTGTTTCTCCGCCAACTCCACTCTCAATACTAACTTTTTCTTCTCCTCCGCAAACTTCTTCTCCTTCTTTTGCAGCGTCAGCTCCAACTCTTCCTTCTCGTCGGTAATATTTTCTAACTTTCTGTTCAGCTCAAAGTTATCGTCGTCTTCCGAACGCGCTTTCATTTTCAGCTTTCGATTGAATTCCTCGAGTTTCTTCTCGGCGAGAGTTGCGCGTTCCACCGCGGAAGCCAACTCCAAGTTCCTGGAGACCAACGCCGCTTCGATGGCTTCTTTCGCGCTCAAGACGTCCGAGTTTTGCGCATCGTTCTCTAACTTTAGCTTTTTCACGGTCGTTTTCAACTTCTCCACTTCTTTTTCCGCTTGCTCTGCTCTTTTAAACATTTTCTTCGTCTCTGATTTGTACTCGGTTTTCATCGTCTTCATCTTTTCTCCCACTAAATCTTTCTCTTTTTGAATCTCTTTCAATTTTGCCTCTAAAGCTAACATGGCTTCTGTCGTGTGCGGCGTCATTTCTTGTCGTTGTTTCTTACTTCCCTCCTCGGTGTTATCATTATGCGCTGTCACCGTTCTGCAATCCGAGGCGGATTGATTCTCGTCGACAACTTCGTCTGCCATCGTTGGAAAAGAACAAGAAAGCTTCGCTTCCAACTCTTGTATTTTCAAATCCTTGACAGAAAGCGCTTGCTTGAGCGCTTCGACCTCGTCTTCTAATCTTTTTGTCGCGCTCGTCTTCAAAGATGTGGACGATAACAATTTCTTCTCCAGCCGTGCGATTTCTGCGGCTTGCTTCTTTATCAACGCAGCCGTCGCCGTCGCTACCTCATTCCGTTTCGCTTGATTGGTGACATTTTTCGCCCTGGTTGCAAAACGCAAAGTCGAACTCGTCTCCTCGACGTGACTCACACACGGCGTCATCGCACAGACGATGGCTGTTTTCGAGTTACCACCTAAAGCGGGTTGTAAAATGCGCGTCAATTTGGAGTCTCGATACGGCACGTGGCCGCCACCCATCCCGCCGTTTTTATTCCCGTCCTCTGCGAGTTTATTGATGACGACGCCTAACGTCAACAAAGACTTGTTAATCGAAGCACCTTCTTTTGCGCGTTGACCTTCTGCACCTGTTTTCGCCACGCGCTCGGAACCGGCTAAGTCGACGAGGTTCAAAACAGAAACGAGCACGTTTTCGTTTGCCACGTCTTCTTCTCCCGCTCCTCCTTTCTTACTACCACTCTTCGTCCCAGCTACCCCCATGCCATCTATTTTCTTGGCATTACCTGACTTATCACTACTATCTAACTCTGAGTCTTTCCTTAACTTTGATTCGATGCACAGCCGGAAAATCACGTGCGACCGGGAACTTCTTGCGTTCATATTTGTCGCGCCCACGTGTCGGTTATTCTGACCAATCTCCAACACTTTTTGCACCTGCGCTACATTCTGCACGCGTTCTTCTTTCAACCCGTTGACGACAATCCCTCTCTCTGGATCCTCCTGTATTCTCAAAGTCTTGCTCCCTTGGCTATCGTCGTCCATTTCCGAGGGCGAACACGCTAATAAATCCAGCAAGTTTTCGTTATAAATTTCCAAGTAACTCACGCGCACGCGAAACTCTCTCTCCGGACATTTCTCAATCGAATCAAACACGTCTCGTACAGCCAACGGGACAATCCCAGGTTCTGTATCCATGTCTCCGTGCATGGTGTGCGTTTTTCCGGACGACGTTTGCCCGTACGCGAATACCGTACCATTGAAGCCGTCCAAAACCGATTTGACTATTTTCGAAGTCGTCTTGTTGTAGACGTCCAAATTGGAGCAGGATTCGTCGAAGACGTTATCGACGCGGTACACGGATGATTCTTTGTTAGAAGTTGAGGTTTCCTGTGGATAAAAACAACGAGATTAAAGAGAGTCAGAGATAACTTTAGAGATGGGACGATTATTTAAGAAACAGAGAGAGAGAGTGCCAACAAACTCTGCATATCTCACATTCGAGAGAGAGAGAGAGGGGGAATATGAAAACGCACACTTGTCGCATCCAAAACGATGGCGTCGTCCACGTGCCTCCACGCGCATCCCAAGTCTTTTTCCGCGTCGTTTAACGGTCTCACGCGGACAGAGACGGATATTTTCTCCTCGCTAGTGCTAGTGGTGCCCATCGTTGCTTTTATTTTGTGTCGTGTGATATTATATATATAAGAGCGCGCGCGCGTTGTAAAAGTTTTCTACGTAAAAAATTTGTAAAGAAATTTCGTCTCGCGACCAAAACTACTTTTTCAAAAAGTAAAACTATTAAAGTCGTCTCTCGATATCCAACGCGAGACGACGAGCGTCGCCGCTATCGCTAGTAAGACTAAAAGCACTCCTCGGGATCAACACGTAACCGTCATCTTCGTCGTCGTCATCGTCTGCTTTGTTGCTAACTATTTTACATCGAACTGGCACGCGCTCGGCGTGGTCATCGTTGTTCTCGGAAGAAGAAGAAAGAGAAGAGATGACGAGAACGCCTTCGTAGTCGCCAGCTTTCGGCGTTATGTTTTCGCTCTTGTAGGCGAAGAAATTTTCGTCGCACTCGTTCAAACTCGTTTCTCGCTCCCGTTCGTCTTTTGCTATTTTCTCTAGACATAATCGATGCTTCCTACCTAGTAATTTCGTCACCGCGTCTACGTCCCCAAATTTTAAGCACGCTCTCACTCTCGACGAGGACACTTGCTCACCTTCGCAACCGTCGTCGTCGCACGCCTCCGCGCCGAGTTTATCCGCGTCTAAAAGCGATACTATTTTCACTCGTAACCCGTACTTTTCCCCGAACGAGACTAAATCTGCCGCACTACCACTCGCGCGGTAGCCGAATCGGTAGTTTTCTCCCGCGACTACTCCGGTGACGCCGAGTCGATCTTTCAAAGTCTTCACGAAGCGTTCCGGAGACATCTCTCGAATAGACGCAAACGGCACGCCGTGCTCGCGAATAGCGTAACAGTCTACTAAATCCTCCTTCTTTGCCGCACTACCTAAAGCTATCAACTCCTCGCTCCACTCTCTCAACACTCTCTCCCGGTCGCGTTTCGCCGTGACTGGTTTCCTTGGCTTCCATCCCAACACCTCCGCCATGTTCTCGAACGACAACAGCACCGCTTGCTGCTTCATCTGCGACGGGCTGTTATCATCATCATCGACATCTTTTTCACGCAACGTCGCCGCGGCTACGGCTAAAGCCTTGTGCCCTCTGTGCATGGCATCAAACTTCCCCAACGCGACGATAATCTCCGCGCTTTCTCTCACGTTTCGTATCCTCTCGATGCCATCCGAATCATCATCATCATCATCATCATCATCGCGCGACAAAGCCGACGACGATGCCGAAGAAGAAGAAGTCGACTTTCCCGAAAACGCTCTCGACGGCGCTCCTTTACGACCACCACCACCACTCCCACCACCACCACCGCAGCGGTAGTAGTGACAACACCGGTTTAAAAAGTGCCCTCGGGCGAGAAGCAGACCGTGGCTACCACCACCGCTCGCCATGTAAAACCCCCTCTCCCGCGGCGAGAAAGCAAGAAGAAGAAGAAGAAGAAGAAGAAGAAAGGCCTGTTTGAGTGAAGTTTCTTTGTTTTGTTGTGTGGTCTTTTTCCTCTCTGAGAGAGAAGTGAAAAAAGCGTCGTCTTCTTCTCTGTGATGAAGAGCGTCCCCCTCGCTCACGTTTTTTGAGCCGGTCGCTTTCTCCAAAAAAAAAAAAACGAGCGAGAGAGAGAACGACGGCGTGTGCGTCGTGTTCTTTGCCAGTCCAAGCGCCAGAGAGGATAGATTTTATTTACGAGCGAAAAAAAAAACGAGGGAGTCGTCACAACAAATATCCCAGAAAACCTGCGACAATGTTAGGCTTAACCATGAGAACTGCGTCTTTGGTTGGAACCTCGGTTTCTTCCACGTCCGCGAACAGCAGAGGTACGCGCGATTCATCGTTCGCGTTTCGTCGTTCAGAGCGCGTTTCCGCGTTTAGCATTTTTTTTTTTGTTTGGTTTTAGGAAATGTAGAGCGCTCTTTGTGACTGCGCCCTGTAAAAGTGGAAAGGAGGGGAGCGTCATCCAGAGAGAGCGCGAAAATCGACCCGTCCGCCGTCGCGCGTGGGGTCGCGCGAACGTCTTCGGTTCTGTTTGATGGAATAAACGTAAACGACGAGATGTGAATCGCTCGAATTTCCGTTTATTTTGTGAACAACGGATCTGGAATGCGCGCGACTCGCGCGCACCCCGGCGGGCTGATTTTTTCTTTTCCTCTCCTCTCTCTCCCTCAAAAAGGACAGAAAACCTATAAACCTGCTTTATCCATTTCTCTTTTCGATTGCATTTGCGTTTCTTTATGTGCTCACCTTCTCTTCTCTTTCTTTCTTTTCACACTCTGCACTGAATGAACAACGAAATCAACAGTTCAACGACAATCTCCGATGAGACAAACGATGAGAGTGAACGCGGCTTTGGACTTTGCGGAGCTCGAAGAAGAAGTTGCGGCTCCCAAAGCGCGAGCTGTTCGTAAAGATGGCTTGTCTTCGAAGGAAGCGAGACAGTCTCGAAGATTTAGAGCGGCTCAAAAAGCCGTCCCGGGCAGAATGCAACCGCAAGCGCCGGAACAAGCGATTGCGTTGATGAAGGCGAACTCAAACACTAAGTTTGTGGAGACTGCTGAAGTGCACGCGAGATTAAACATTGACCCGAAATACAACGACCAGCAATTGAGAGCGACGGTTGCGTTGCCGAAAGGGACGGGGAAGACGGTTCGAATTGCCGTCTTGTGCTCTGGGGATAACATTGCTGCTGCGAAGGGTGCTGGTGCGGACTTTGCCGGCGACGATGATTTGGTCGCGGATATCTCGGGTGGTATGTTGGATTTTGACCTCTTGGTGGCGACTCCGGATATGATGCCGAAGGTTGCGAAGTTGGGGAGACAACTCGGTCCGAAGGGTTTGATGCCGAACCCGAAAGCCGGTACGGTGACGACGGATGTCGCCACTACGGTTGGTGAGTTTAAGGGCGGTAAGGTTGAATTTCGTGCGGACAAGCAAGGTATTGTGCACGTTCCGTTTGGTAAGTTGAGCTTTGCCGAGGGTGATTTGTTGACAAACTTGCAGTCGGTTGTGAACGCTATCGACGCGAACAAGCCGACTGGGGCGAAAGGAAACTACTGGAAATCTTTGTACATCGCTTCCTCTATGGGACCGTCGGTTCAAGTTGAAATTTCCGCGATTAGACAGCAAGACTAAAGCTCAAATGGCAAGAAAGAGAGAAGAAAGAATTTGTAACGTAAACCTTAGCTTAAACTAGAAGAGAGAGAGAGAGAGAGAGAGAGACTTGACTATTAATTGAAATATATAATGTGTGATATTGACTGATATATTATTATATTAAAACTGAATAATCGCTCTCTTCGTTATATGTAGAACTATATTTGATCACTATCTAGTCTACGTATATCATGTACATAAACGTGCGTCTTCATCAGCGCAACTTTAAAAATCTCTAAAAGAATATAGAAAACAAGGTGGTTCCGCTTTCACATTCTATATGCTGTGCTCTCTCAGTGAATGCGGCAATAAATGAATATAAATACAGCAAAAAAAATCGTCATGAAATTATTGGTAGTTTTCCAAAGTCGTCTTCGGCTCGTCGAGAATATCCAACGGAAGATCTATGGTATCGAGGCGGGAGTTCGCGCTGAAATTTGAGTTTTCAGTGAGTGCGGATGAGACCCTCACGAAACCATCCTGTTTTGTCCGAGGAACGTTATTCACCGCCTGGTTACCGCTATAGACTATGCCGCTGTTGCTACTGAATGCTTGCGAATGAAAACCACCGGTTAAGCCTACTGCCGTAGACCCTATACCATTATTATTAGCACTAAAGTCTTGCTGCTGCTGCTGCTGCTGCTGCTGCTGCTGCTGCAACGCAAACGCCTTTGCGGCGCTTTCGGCAGCCGCACTCGCGTTTGCATATAATTGCTCCGCGCCTATCATTCCCGCAATGGAATTATTCGTATTGTACATGCGAGCATCGTTACTATTATTATAACCCATCGCCGAAGAAGTCGATTGATCGATAAACGCCTGGTCGATTGAATATCGCTGATTCTGCGCTTGCCCGTAATACGCGCTCGCTTGAACGAAATCCTGCGGCTGCCCGTTGGCCTGACTCGACAAGTACGACGCCTGTTCCGGTGCAGAATTCGTAGCACCAAAGTGCAATTGCTGCTGATGCCCACCTCCACCAATCGTCTGCGCGTAGCGATTGTAATTACCACCGTTCACAAGATTCGCTTCCTGTCCAGCCGCGCCGGCGTATTGATAGTGATGATGATGTTGCGGCAGGCCCGGTATCGATTGGCCGCCTCCTCCCGGCGGTTGTTGCCCGCCTCCTCCCGGCGGTTGCTGCTGTTGCCCGTAGTACGCCGACGCGCCGTTCTGTAACTGTCCAGGCATTCCATTACCGACCATTGTCGGTAACGCACCGTGGAAAAATCGGCAACTGTTTTAAAAAGTAAAGTATGATATAATATATAAAAAAGAGAGCGTGCGTGTTGTTGTGAGCGTCGCGGTTGAATACAATACAAAAAAGACGGCGCGCTCGCGCGGCTGCCCAAAAAAGAACCGAGAAAAAAATCGTCCCAATTGGTGTCGAAGGGATTTTTTTTGGCCTTCTTCCCTCTCTCTCGATGTTCGATGTAAAAACGCTTTGCGGCGTACCTGGATCTGAAACACCTCCCGTTTTGGAAGTCTCTGCATATGGGCTGCGATGTCTGTCGAGGAGAGAGAGAGAGAGAGAGTGGACGAGTCAGTTTTGATGAGAAAGAGTATCTAAAGACACACGGAGAGAGAGAGAGAGAGAGAGAAGCGAGTCGTCGTCGGTTCAAAAATTAGGTTCGTTGTTGCTTTTGCTGACGCAAAAAACAGAAAAATTCATACGAAACACACACCTGCGGCAGCTGCGCGCCTAAACCCTCCGCGTGCGCGTGCGAATACTTGCAGTTCTCTCTGAAACACGCTCCCTGAGAAAGAGAGAACACATTCGGTCAGTTTCTTTCTCGCCGGTAAAACAAAAAGAGCAAACCTTTAAAAAGTCTCGGCATATTTCTTCCCCGCCTCCACCGGCGCCGGTTGAAGGCGAAACAAGCGGATTCGACAAACTGTTGTTGAATTGCATCCTAAAAAACTCTTCTCTCTCTTCCCCAATTTTTTTTTTATGTGCGTTGTTGCAGCCGCGTGATGTATGTGCAACGTGTTTACGTGTGTGCGCGCGCGTTTATAAACGGGCGGGTATAGAGAATAACGACCGCGTTTTGCGCTCTCTGGAGTTTTGTGCTTGCGGGTTTGCGTGTGGCGTGTTTGCGTTGCGCTTTGTTTTTTCTGGCGTTTAATTTTCTGTCTGTGAATCCCTCTCGTTTTGAACGGCTTGTCCCTTGATAATTTTGGGCGCTTTTTCGTTGATTTTTTTTCTTCTCTCTCGCTTTTAAAAATACAACAACAACAAAAAACCCACACGCACGCGCACGCGCGAGTGATGCACAGAAAAGACTACCGACACACACAGAGAGAGAGAGAGAGAGAGAAAAGAGAAAGATGACGACGACGACGATTCGTTCGGTGGCGGAGTGCCTGGAACGGTTAGTTTTGAACGGCATCGAAGCGGACGCGAGAGAAGTCTCGTGCGAACTCTCGCTCTCTTCTTCTTTCCAGGAGCAGCGGCCTTCTTGGATACGAGTCCGAGACGACGGCGAAGGGATGACGGAGAAGGATTTACATTTGGTCGGAGAATACGGGTGCACGTCGAAGCGAGGGAAGCGCGGGGCGTCGTTAGCGTCGATCGTGGAGAGAGCGTCGCGCGTGCAGATCGTGACGAGGAAGAGGATGGGCGGTGGTATGACTTCTGAAGCCTCTCCTTCCACGAGAACGTTCTCGGCGACGCTTTCTTCTTCCGGCAGCCGGAGTACGAGAAAAGTGAAAGGTATGCAGCCGAGCGCGTACCGAACTTCTGGAACTATAGTTACGGTGCACGATCTCTTTTCGCAAAGGTCGACGTTGATTCAGAAGAAGATGAAAGCGGATGGGTTTGAGAAGTATTCGAAGGCGTGCGAGAAGGAGGCACTCGAAAGCGTGTTCGCTCTCTCGCTCATAAATCCGAGAGTTACTCTCGTTTTGACCATGAACGAAAAAGAACTCTTCCGTAGTTCTGGGAACTGTCTGGCGAACTTAGCAGCTTTTTACGGAGAAGAAGATGTCACCGTGCGCGCGTTGCGTCCGGTGTGTCACGAGAACTACGGCAGTATTCCGATGCGCACTTCTGGATATATTACTTGGGCCGAAAACTACATTCACAGAAGAAAAATTCAGTACCTATACATTAATAGGGTCCATATGAAGGAGCGAACAAACTATCACGCGCTCATAGAGAAAACGTTCGAGGAGATTCACAAAAAAAAGTCTTCCTCCGTCGCGTACGTATTGAATATCTCGATAAGAACGGTAGACGAAACAAACGAAGAGTTGATCTCAACTTTCTTACGCGAAGCTTTGCGAAAGATATCGTCCGAAAACATCAACGAGAAAGAAGACGTGGCGGAGTCTCCGCGCGTGCCATCGAGTTCGTCTCAGAAGAAAAGCTCGTCGAAGAAAAAAAGACACCTCGACAACGACAACGACGACGAAGAAGAGGAAGTGAAGAAACATAAGCAGCAATGCAAGTGCTGCACGATTCAAAAGCCGCCATTTCAGCTGAACAATGCCATTCTATCTCCAAAGAAGATGCATTCATCACCCAAAAAAAACTGGATAAATCCGGCGTTTACTCTCGTTAATAACCGCGAAGTGTTAAAGCTTCCACCTTCGTCCAAAACGATTACCTCCGATGAGCTCCGAGAGTCCATCGTGGTTGGACAGTTTGCGAAAAAGTTTATCGTTTTGATAACCAGAGACACCAAAGAGATAATATTAATCGATCAACACGCCGCTGACGAACGAATTATTTTAGAAGACCTCGAAAAGAGCTACCTCGAAAAGCCGTCAACGGGGCGAAAAGCGGTCAATCTCGAGATGAAACTCGATCGAGACGAATACATCACTTTGTGCGACTTTCGAGACATCATCGTCCGTTCCGGATTTGAATGGGAAGAAATTGGACTGTTACACATCAAATTAACGCGCGTGCCAGATTCTCTGACCAACGACGTGCTCAAGGAGTTTAAATCTTTCCTACACGAGCTCGCCGAAAACGGCGGCGGCCCTCCTGTGGCTCTCCCGCCTTCGCTTCGTCGCGCGTTCGCCAAAAAAAGTTGTCGCTCGGCGATTATGTTTGGCGATCGACTCACCCTGAAAGAGTGCACAATCATCGTTAAATCTCTGAGCGAATGCAAATTGCCCTTCTTTTGCGCGCACGGAAGACCAACATGTGTACCGCTGGGTGCCATCAACGAGAATTGACTTTACGCAGATAGATAGAAAGAGAGAGACTTCCCTTTTGTACACCTTTAAATTTGAAAACGCACACGAGTATTTTTTGCTTTCAAAAAAGCCACAGAATTCTGCTGCGCTTTGCAGACGCATCCACACGTACACACAAACAGGTTACGGACTGATAATTCGCTCGGTTCGTTCGCGGATACGATACGAAAATCCACCGCCATGGTCGCCTCCTCCTCCTCCTCTTTGAAGCCGCAAGACCTGCAGAAACTGACCGTGGTAAAACTCCGCGGCGAACTCGAAAAGAGAAAATTAGATTCCTCGGGAACGAAGCCGATTTTAATCGCGCGACTGAAAGAGTTTTTGGAAGAGAACGAAAACGGCGGAGATGGCGGCAAAAACGCCGAAGACGAAAAAAAGGAGGAGCGTAAGAAAAGTGCAGAGGCTGAGGAGACGCCCGCGACAGAAGGAGAAGGAGACGCGAAAGGAAACGAATTGGAGACCACGACGATTGAAAACGAACAAGAAGAAACTCGTGATACTAACAACAACAACAACAACAACAACGATGACGAAGAAAGAGTAGACCCAGCTCCTTCTTCTGTAGAAACGGACGAGGAAGCCGATGCAGCGTTTGACGCGCATGACGACGGCACGAATCCAATCGTCAAATCAAACAGATTGACGAACGCTCGAAAAATTCTTCGGAGGAACCCATACGACGCGTCCGCGTGGGACGTGTTCTTCGTCGAGGCGAGAGGAAGGCCGTCCGTGGCAAAGGATGTGTACGAGGAGATTTTACGGTATCATCCGAGATGCGTGAACGCGTGGATCGCGTATGCGCAAAATGCTATGGAGAAGAAAGACGACGAGGCTGTTTCGGAGATTTTTTCGAGGTGTTTGAGGGACGTTTTGGCGCCAGAGTTGTGGTTGGCGTACGTGAACTACGCAAAGGCAACGAATGAGAACGGGACGACAGAGGAAGGGGCGAGAGCGATCAAAGCGGCGTTTGAATATTGCGTTGATCACGTGGGAGAAGACGTAGAGAGTGGAAAAATTTGGCAGGAGTACGTCGAGTTCATAAAAGAAGTGAGCCCGGGGTTTATAGCGGTACGTTCACATTCAATTTTGTTTTTTATATTTCGTTCTGTTTGCGCGACAAAAAAAAAGAGACCAAAGTTCGTGGCGCGTGACGAGTTACAAGTATCATGGGTAATTTGCGACTGAAACGGGTTCGCCCCCGATAAATGGTGTTGACAACGATGCCTCTGATGCCACGAACACTTGATGGATATTTTGTCTTTTCTTTCTCTCTCCCTTCGAGATGGTTGATTTATAATTTGCAGCGTTTCTTTATTTTGATATTGACTTCCAAGTGCTCTTTTCTTCTTTTATGCAATTCTTCTCACAGCCGGAAGGTGCGCAACCCGAGCAGTACGAAACCGCACGCATAATGGAGCTCCGTCGCGTGTACCAGCGTGCAATTTCCGTTCCCACGCAATCTCTGGAATCCTTAGTGAATGACTACGAGGCTTTCGAAAATTCGTACGATAAAAAGTTTGCGAGAACGTTGCTCGCAGAAAACGCTCCCAAGATATTCGCTTGTAAAACCGCATACAAAGAGCGCGAAGCTCTGAATAAGGCTCTTTTTGAAGGTTTAGGTTACGATTTGCGCGTGCATAAGAACGGCATCGCCGTGGGCGATCCCGTGCACACGACGAAAGCCGCAGATTGTCATGTAGACGCGTTTAGACGATTCATCGCGTGGGAGAAAACGAACCCGCAGAAATTGGAAGCGGTAGGCATTGTTAGCAGCGCTGCGGCAAAGAAAGCGGCAGCAGATAAAGCAGAAGAAGAACCACCTCGCGTTAGGGAACGCATCGCACTAGCGTACGAAAAATGTCTGTTAACGTGCGAGAATTATCCCGAAGTTTGGTTAGAATACTCTCACTGGCACGAAAGCGCGGGCCGGGTGGGAGATGCTGCTGAAATATTGTCCCGAGCGCGTACGGTGCTTCCGGGGTCAATCATGCTCTTGCTCGCCGCAGCAGATTTAGAAGAGTCGCAACAAAACTTTGAAGGAATGAAAGCTGTGTACGAATCGTACATGGCGTCGTACGAAGAGAAGCGCGAAGCTGAAAAGGCAGCGATGGGAGAAGTCGCAACCGTCAAAATGATGGACGATGACACTTCGGTCGTGTACGCCGAATATATTCGCGCGTGTCGACGCTCAGATTCCCAAGCCTCCTCTCGAAAAGCTTTCTTGCGCGCACGTAAAGCTCCTGGATGCAGCTGGCTCGTATATGCCGCCGCCGCTTTGGTGGAATGGCGCTACGACGAAGCCGACAAACCGTGCCGAAACGTATTTGAACTCGGTCTCAAGACGTACATGGACGTACCCGCGTACGTTTTGACGTACACAAATCACTTAATATCGCTCGGTGATGTTGGTAATACGAGAGTAGTGTTTGAACGCGCATTGAGCGTAGGAAAACCAGACGTTTCCATCTTTGACGCTTTTGTGAAATTTGAACACGAGTATGGCTCCTACGAGTCCTTTCGCGCCGCTGAAATTCGAAGAAGCGAGTTTTTAGAGCCTAGCGCTGCGTCCATGGATCCAGGACTTTCCTCGAGGCTGACGGCGGCAAAATTAGTCGCGAACGTGTTTGAACGACACAACTTCATTCCAGACGTTGCGCCTTTGAGAAGTGAAAGTTTATCTCACTACGCGAATCTCGGCGTGTCTTCTATTAAGAAGCACATCGCCATGTCTGTAGCGTCGGGTAAAAAAGAAATTTCTCGACCTAAACCACCTCCACCGCCGAAAGCGCCTACAGGTGCGCCACCTCCTCCTTCGAAAGCTGTTTCCACCAAGGCACCTTCAGCTTCAGCTCCGAGTGAGGCGACGACAACTACTGCTCCGCGTGCCGTGCCGCCGTCCATCGGTCTCTCTGCTTTACCCGTCGTAGTAGCACCGCATCTCCCGGAAACCTTGCGCGAGTTATTTAATAAACTCCCCGGTCCGGTAGCGTTCGCGAAAATGCCAGCGCCGAGAGTCGACGCCGTCTTGGACGCTTTGAAAAACGCAGATCTGACCATCGAAGGTAAAGCTGAGTTGTTGGCGCAGATGCAAGGTAAAGATACTCGACCACAAAGCATGGGTTCAAAAAGAACAGCAACGCAAATGATGACACCTGATATGATGGCAGGAGGCGAACCGTCGTCGTTCAGAATGCCAACAAAGGATGTCTTTCGCGAGCGACAATCGAAGATGCAAAAGGCATCGGCAGAGTACCAATAGAATTTATTAGCGTGCGTGTAAAAAGAAACGTAGTAGTATTCGCCGATGATGTTTTATTTTATCGATCTACTAAAAATTGCGTATTACATGTGAAATTTGCGAGTGTGTTTTTCTCTCTCTCTCTCTCTCTCTCTCTCTTTCTCATTCTCACTTCGCGCCCTTCCAGGCGCCACTACCTATATAAACGTTGTGGTTAACGTGCGTGTATATCATTACTGTTTCCGAATGCGTCGCGCTCGTCTTACTTTCCTCCCACTTGTTCCATCATCACGTCCAAAGAATCGCCGTCCTCCATGTCCAACTCTTGCGGCGTCTGGTCCTCTCTCACTCTTTCCCCGTCGAACAAGAATCGAACCGAGCCCGGTTGGAGAGATTTGCGCTGCAAGAACGCGTCGAAGATCTGCACACGAGAAAGAAAGCAAGCGCGTTAGTTAAATATATTACGTTTTTTGGCTATAAAATAATTTTGGGTGCCAAGATTTCAAAGGCAACCTGTCTTTTCTTTTTTTTTTGTCCCCGACGAGAAAAAGAGAGAGAGAAAAACGAAGAAACACAACGCGAAGAGAAGAGAGTTACTCTCTTTTAAAAAAAGGAACCCCCCGAACGCTCCCAAAAATTGCGCGTTACCTTCTTGAACTTGGTGCCCATCTTCACCTTGAAGTGCACCTCGGCGTTGTCCTGTTGTTTTTCGCGAGAGCGGGGAGAGGAAGAGAGAGAATCGCGTCAGAGAGAAGGAGAGAGAAGAGATGTACGCGCGAGAAAGAAGAAGATCGCCCCTCGAGTTTTGAAAAAAAAGAACAGAATTTTCTCTCTCTCTCTTTCGAAAGAGCGCGCGCGCAACACGAAGCGCGGAAAACAGAGAAGAAGAGGGAGAAGAAAAGGAGGAGGAGAGAAAAAGCAGCCAGCGGCGGCGCGCACCTGGTCCTTCACTTTCAAGTTGATGTGTTCGCCTTTGTCTTCTTTCTTTTCTTCTTCGTTGTCCATCGTGTTTTTTTGTTTTTACTTTTTCTTGTGCCGCTTTTCGAGAAAAAATTTTCCCCAAAACGCCGAGCGCGCAGTGCGAAGAAGAAGAAGACGAAAAGAGAGAAGCGCGTCATCGAAAAATCAACACTGTTGAGATGGCGTCGTCGTCTACCACCGCCACATCATCCGCGAGAAAGATAGCCCTCGCCGCGGCGCGAATATTCCAAACCGCCTTGAACGACACGAACGCGCCAACCGGACGAAAACTCTTGAAAAAAAGCTTGGTCGGACCGACGCTGACGAGTTGGTACCCGGAGAAGATTCAGAGGTTGGATCTGTTGTTTGAAGATCCGGAGGATAAGCGGAGGAAGGTGAAATTAGAGAGGATGAAGAGAAGAGGGAAAGGACCTCCGAAGAAAGGGGAAGGGAAGCGGTCGAAGAAGAAATAGAGGGTAGCGTTCGAGAGAGAGAGAGGGAACCTAGAGTGTAATTTTAGAGTCACACACACGACAACAACGATAGTAATAATAATAATAATAATAATAATAGTAATACATTTCTGTCCTAAATCATCTGCTGTTAGCGATACACGCGACGGAGACTAATCGCATCGCCCCGGAGGAAAGTAACAACCGAACGTTCTTTTCGCCTCGCATTTCGTGGAAATAAAAGTAGCCAATCGCCGCGGCGACCACCGAAGGGAGCGTGCTAATAATCGGAAACGAAATCGACATCGAGAGCGCTTTGTTGGCGACGAACCAAGAGGTTTGAGCGATTCCCCACATGACACCAGAAATGAACGCCGGAACTACGGTTTCTTGACGAATGTCGGGATATCTGTCCGTGGATTTTCGGACGACGTGCGCGTAGTGGAGCGCAAACGCGACGAGCGTCGTGAGTAAAATCCCGCAGAAGTGAGAAAACACGTAATCGAGCGCGTCGTCGCTGTGCGCACCGCTCCGATCAGCTCTCAAATTCTCCACAGGATTAAAGGTCACGCCGTAAAGAAAACCCGAAAGAAGAGATAACGCAATCCCGTAATGTTTCTTGTGGTGTGTCGCGGAACTCTCCACGCTACCGTTACGCAACGCGGCTTCGTCGTCGTCGTTGTCGTTGTTTAAGAACGCGTTCTCTTCTCCTTCTTCGTTTCTCCTCTCAATGCTACCACCACCACTACTACTACTACTACTACTACTTCCTAACCTACCAGTTGTCGTCGCGACCGTCCCATCGATCTTCGACGCGACGTACAGCGCCGCGCACGCCAACGCCACCCCGAACGCGTTCAACGCCGGTCTCGACACCTCTTGCTTCTCCACCCCCAAGATGCCAAATCTCGCGCTCATCCACCCAGAAAGCATACACGTGGACGACCAGAGGAGCATCCCGACCGCCAAACCGACGCTTTTCACGATCGGCACGACGCATAAATTCCCAAGCGCCCAAAGGCACCCACCGTACGTCGCTCGGTGTTCAAACCGCGGAAATCCTTGAAACGATTGCACTAAAACGCCAACGAAAAAAACGCCACTCGTCATGCAAACCGCGAAAAACACTCCGTCGCCGACGTTGAGCTTTTTCACGGGCGCGTAGTTGGAGCCGAAGAACACCGCGGCGACGAGGCAGCAGAGATATCCCACGAATATTTCGTCGTCCATATTCCGTCAGAAGATATATTCTTTTTTTCTGTTTTGGAGCATTTTCTCCATTTTTAGGCATCTTCTCTTCTTGCAAAAAGAAAGCAAAGTTTATTTATACACACGTCATCATCATGGGCGGCAAGTCGCGCCCGAGCAAATTTACCGAAGCCGTGCGTCTCTCTTCGCGCGCGCGGAGCATTATTCTTTTCTCTTTTTAAAAATCGTTATTAATCAACGCGCGTCGCGGGTCTCGCGAGTCTTTTATTTGCACGCGCAACGACCACTCTCTCCCCTGGCGGCTCACACACTTTTCCATTTCTCTCTCTCTCTCTCTCGAAACGCAGGACAAAGAAATGCTCGTGCGCATCGTCAAAGACGCGCAGCGGACGAAAATATCCGGCCTGGACGGGACGTTCAACGAATTCGTGGAGAAACACGGGAAAACGGCCAAGTTGAAGCAAACGCACGATCCGAACAGGCACGATTGGGAGGTGTTGGTGAAATTCGTGGAGAGCGTGTTGGGAAAAGAGCGAGAGGAGACGGATGTCGCGGTCGCCGCGGGAAACGACAAAGAAGAGGACGGAGAGACGATTAAAGGCGGCGTGAAAACTGATGGAACAAAGGCAAAGAATGGTAGTAGCGGTAGCAGTAGTAAATCGTTCGAAGAGACGATATCGAGACACGTGAGTTGGCAGAAGAAGAACAAGAAGCGAAAGGAATGGAAAGAGTGGCACGAGAGCTGCGAAGACGAGAAGGAAAAGTACGGCGAGGAAGGTTCGAGGGCGAATGCGCTGTGGAAATTAGTTAACATGTGCGAAGAGAGCGCGCAATTCGACGAGAACTACAATCGGTTTCCTTCGCACATGGACAGTTGGTTGAGGACGAGTTATCGACCGGGGAGGTGGTGCGTGGAGAAGAACGTGAAGCCGAGGATGGTGGCAATTGATTGCGAGATGTGCGAGACCACGACGGACAATAAGGCGTTGTGCGCGATATCTGCGGTGGATGAAGATGGAAATAGATTGTTCGACGCGTTAGTGAAACCACCAGATGCGATTATAGATTATAGGCACGAAATTACCGGATACACGGAGGCAGATTTCAAGGACGTGACGTTGACGTTGGACGAGGCGAGAGCGCAACTCGTGCAATTGTTGGAAGGACGACGTTTAGATAGCGACGGTAAGGAGAAAGAAGAAAAAGATAAAGGTGTGCACGGGTGTATTCTCGTCGGCCACTCGTTATCGCACGATTTGAGAGCTTTGCGATTGGACCACAGGCCAGTCATCGATACGTCTTTGCTGTTTTCGTTCAAGGAACTGCCGAGAGCGACGCCGGCGTTGGCGGATTTATGTCAGATGGTTTTGGGATACGAGATGCGAGAGAAAGGATCAGCGCACGAAGCCTTTGCGGACGCACTGACCGCTATGAAAGTAGTGGGAAAGATCGTGGAAACGAGCATAGCGAAAACTGAGTTCGTTTTGCCGGCGCCGGAACGTTTGCTAGTATTATTCGAGGCGAGAAGACAGGCGGCGAAGGAGAATAGGAAAAACGGAACGCCAAACAAGAAACGAAAAGGTACCGTGGATGAAGGCAATGGGAAGACGACCAATCGCGTTGCCGGACGAACCCTCTTCATTCATCGTCTCCCGCGAGGCGTTAAAAAGGAAGCCATAGAATCAATCTTTGAAAACGTCATCAAGACGACCACGAAATCAGAAAAAGAAGACGAAGGCAGTCAAGAAGTCATCAAAATCGAGACGATTAAAGGAAAGTTTGAAGTGGAAACCGGCGATATCGCACCAGAAACTGAAACGGTATCCATGTTTGCATCTTCCGAAAGAGTTGTCGTCCCAGCTTCGAAGCACGCTCCGACAACTTCAGCGTACGTGGCTTTCGATTCGGTAAAATCCGCCCGCCTGGCTTTCGAACGCCTCAACGGCGCCTTGAGCATCGACGCGCTCGGTCGGCCACAAAAGAAAGCCAAAATCTCTAAACGCTTCGGTTTCGAAAAGTTAATATGCGTTCGCAACGACACGATCACCGAGAAAGAGGAGGAGCAAGTCGCGGAAGAAAAAGAGAAAGCGCCCCCGCCTCTCGCGTTTCCTCCGAGCTCGGCGCAAAAGAAGAAGAAGCCGAGACAGCGCAAACCGAAGACGATTGCGCTCCCTGGCGATAAGTAGGAAGTTAGAATGGCAGTCAATGAGCGGAAGAGAAGCAGAGAAAATGTGCGAGTCTGTGCGATTTTGAAGACGTTGATGATTTTGATGTGTGTATTTAGCATAGCTTTTTTAGGGATCCAAGCACTCGATTTAGAAAAATATCAGCGTATCTTTTCATCCCGGGAACACGCCATCACAAAAAAGACTCCCCTCCTTGCATACATATAATACCATCATGCGCGCAGCAATCACGGTGAAGGAAGCGTGCGTACCGTCGACGTCGTATTCTTCTTCTTCTTTTAGAAGAGGAAGAAGGACGAGTTTGAAGAGCGGAAGAGCGACGATGTTGAAAACGAACGCGTCCGCGAACGATGAAAATGCTAATCCGTTGTCGCAATCGAGCGTCGGGCAAGTCTCCTCGAACGACGAGAGTTTTACGCTGGCAGCTGCCGTCGGCGAGGATTCCACGCTGGCAGAGAAAAGAAACGAGTTCCAAGAGGCGATCGCGAAAGCGCAGAGCGAGCAACAAGATAAGAAGATGTTCGACGAGAAGAGCGAGAGTTCGACTTGGGAGGTGAAAGAAACGACTACTGACGCTTTGAATATATCGGCGAAGCCTTTGACGGATCCGAGTCCAATTAACGTAGACGCGACGGCGATAGAAAAACAAACGAAGAAAAAGGACGGCGAAGATGATGATGACGAACCGCTGCGTATGATTGGTAGCGCGCCGGTAAAGTCAGCCTCGGAAGAACCGGCGTTTTCCAAGCAGCTTTCGAAGACGGTGAAGGCGTTGGTTCCCGAAGGCGCATCCGCGGCGACGGTGTTGAGAACGACGAAACGGTTCATGGAGGCGTACGAGGCTGGATTAACGCCCGAGGAACAAATTGGATACGCGCTCGGGGTACCGGCGGATAAGTTGAACGAGACGCAGAAAAAGTACGCGCCATTGGTAGCAGAGAAGTTGAAGGAAAACGCCATGCAGTTGAAGGGCGAGTTGTTAGCGGCGACGACTTTGTACGAGGCTGGAATTCAGGCGTATAGCGTAGGTCAGTATCCGAAAGCGTTAAAATTGTTCGGAGAGGCTTTGGAGGAAACGAGTGATACCAGTTTATTGGGTGGGAAAATCCAAATCTACAAAGCGTTGACCTTGTATGCGTTGCGTCGACTGGAGGAGTGCATCGATTTGTATACGTTTTTGGAAGGAACGCATCCGATTGGAAGCATTCGTAGACAGGCTGGTGAGTTGAAGTATATCGCCGAAGCGCCGAGGTTGGAATTACAAGAGGATGAGTACGTCGACGTCCCGGCAGGAGTGAAAGATGCCAATAGCTATCGCGGGTACGGGAAAGCGGTTGGGAAATCTGGAAAACCAAAGGTGCCCAAAACCTATACCGAAGAAGCGTTGGAGAGAGTGAACTACGCCAAGTACACGCCGAATCGGTTACAACTGATTGGGTGGACTGCTGTAGCCTTAGGACTAGCTTTGTACGGCGCGTACGTAACGAAGTGACTTGCAACAATTGTTATGATTATTCTTAATTCGTGAAACACTTTTCAGATTACAATTAATGTGGAAACGCTCTCTCTCTTTTTGAAAAAATTCGCAAATTCTCTCGGCATCTTTTCTTTCTTCGCGCGTCCGTCTCGTTCTCGACATACTCGCCCACCGCCTACAACTCTTTCTAGTTCACACTTCCACTCTCGCTTTTCAAATACATTTTTGTTGTTATTGTTATTGATGTTCTTTTTAATCGATCTCTGGATCGACAATACCTCCGTCGCTGATGGAATACTGCGCTTCGTTTTCCGGCAAAGTCGGCGAGCACGCGACTTTGGCTATTCTGTTCCCCCCTCTTCCTTTCCTCAGCGCCAATCTCGTCGTACTTGCGTGTGCCATGATGTTCCCACCAATTGGTTTTTGTGCGTTTGCCCCGGCAAACATTCCCCCTTCTGGATTCGCGACGACTTGGTTGGAAACGATCACCCCGCAGCCGAACTCGCTGGCCAACTTCGCCAAGTGTCTCAAAAACTTACCCAATGCCATTTGCCTGGCAGATAACTCCCCTCTTCCCTCAAATTCCGTTCGGAACAAGTTCGTGGCAGAGTCGACGATGATGAGCGAAAAGTGCTCCTCCGCGAGCAACGCACCCGCCGCTACCAACAACTCTTGCTGATGCTCCGTGTTGTTCGCTTTCGCGTAGGCGATGTTTTCCAAAGCTGCCTGTGGATCAACTCTAAATCTTTCCGCGATTTGCATGATACGCTCCGGTCTGAACGTCCCTTCAGTGTCGATGTACATCACCTTACCACCACCTCCTCCCATCTCCACTGGAAGCTGCCCAGTCACCGCCAAAGTGTGCATCAACTGCGTCTTCCCCGTTCTAAACTCTCCGTAAAGCTCCGTCATCGATCCAGATTCGATCCCCCCTTGCAACATATCGTCCAACGGTTTCGACCCAGTGCTAATCTTCACCAAACTCATTCTCAAGTGTGCAATCGTCGTCGCAGACTGAAACGTATCGTTGACCTGCTTCGTGGAAATCGCTTTAAGCTTTTCCACTTTCTGTTCGGACAAACCTTTGATTTGCGTCAACGCCTTCCTCGACGCAATCGACAGCCCCTCCATCGTACACAAACCTGCGTTTCTGAGCTTCTCGATGTCGTTCGCGTTGATCCCATGATTCTATTAATAAAGAGAGAGAGAAAGAAAGAGAGAGAGAGAGAATGAATGAAAATCAGAGCGTTAGCGTTGTTCAGAGGAAAAGATGTAAACACGAGAAGAAGAAGAAAAGAAGAAATAATATATTTCTTTCGCGCGGCGCAAAAATGTGTGCACCCTCTGGAGCTTCTCCCCCCCTTCCAATCGTTTCAAAAAATTCCCCCCCCCCCTTGGTGACGACGAATCCAAATCTGATAAACACAAAAGAGAGAAAGAGAGATCTAAACCTATCGCATCATCTCACCAGTAACTCCTCAATTTTCGTGCAGTGAGGCATTATCTTATCTTTCGTGAACACGTCCTGAACCGTTTGTTGCTGGTTCTGTTGCACGTTTTGGTTTCGTTCCATCATGGCGCTCATGGTGCGAGTCTTTTTTTTTTTTTTACTTCTCGCACAGGAAAGGAAAAATTATCTGTCACGCGATAAATTTTAATCCGCGCGACGAGAGAGTGGCCAAAAACAACAACGACCCCTTCTTCTTCTTCTTCTTCTTCTTCGCTCGAGACGCTCTCTTGCCGTGTGCGCTCTCTTGCGTGTGCGAGAGTGCGCGTTTTTTTTTTATTGTGAAGAAGAGTTTTGCAAAAATGTCTCTTTTCTCTCTCTCTTTGAAAAAAGTTCGAGAGAGCGAAGAAAATTTTTTGAATTTTTTTGCTTTCTTCACTTTTTGCTCTCGTTCACTCTTTTCTTTTTCCCGAAAATGCGCTTCGCGCTGTGGGCAACAGCAGCGAAAATCACCGCGACGAGAACAACGACGACGACGACGACGACGGTTCGTCTGACCAAAAGAGCCGTCGCCTCTTCTTCTTCCTCTTCTTCCGTTTTCTTCTTCGCGAATAGATGTCGTCCTCGTCCTCGTCGTCGCGATGGTATTCTTCTTCGCTGCCGAGCGTTGGCGACTCGAGACGACGACGGCGCCGACTTCCCCGCGTACGCCCCGAAACCTTTCTTCGCGTTCGAAGTCCTGCACCAATCGAAACGCTCTCTGGCGAGAGTGTGCCAAATAACGACGCCTCACGGGACGATAAAAACCCCGGCCTTTGTCGCGGTCGGCACGCAAGGCGCGTTGAAAGCGGTGCCGCACTCGGTTTTGGACGACGCCAATTTGGACTTGATGTTTGCGAATACCTACCACTTACTGTTGCAACCCGGACACGAACATTTGCGCAAAGCTGGCGGGATACACGAGTTTATAGGGAGAAACCGGCCAACAATTAGTGACAGCGGCGGGTTTCAGGTGTTTTCGTTGGGTTTAGATGCGGACGAGCTGGAAAACAAATCCCCTAATGGTAAGAAGAGCAACGACGACAAGGGTGAACGCAACCACGGCGGCACAGGTACGAAGGAGCTGAAGAGTCGTGGTGTGACTAAACACAAGCAACAGAATTTGTTAGAAAAAGTTGAGGAGGACGGCGTGACGTTTCGTTCGTACCGCGACGGCACGACGTTAAAGTTAACGCCAGAATCGAGCGTTCAAGCGCAAAAGAACATCGGATGCGACATTATACTTCCGTTGGACGAGCTTACGAAGTATGATATCAGTTTGCAAGAACTATCGGAGTCGGTCGACAGGTCGCACAGATGGGAGACGCGAAGTTTACGCGAGCACTTGAAGAACGTGAAAGAACAAGCGATGTATGCTATAATTCACGGTGGTGTAGATGAGAGATTAAGAAAAAAAAGCGTCGAATATTTGACGAGCTTGCCGTTTGACGGATACGCTATTGGTGGGTCCTTAGGGAAGAACAGGGAAGAGCTGAAACAACTTTTGGAATTTTTGATGCCAATACTTCCGAGGGATAAACCGAATCATTTACTTGGCATTGGAGATTTACCGTCTATTGCGCACGGAGTGCGCATGGGCATCGATTCGTTCGATAGCGCGTATCCGACTCAAATCGCTCGACACGGAACGCTTTTATCCGAAAATGGGCCAATAAATTATAGAAAATCAGAATTTAGAGAGCATTTTGGCAAACCAGCTGAAATATTAGGAAGTAGTAATGGCGACGACGAGTGTCAGTGTTTGCTGTGCAGGAAACACTCGCTCTCGTATTTGGCGCATCTGGACAGAGCAAACGAACCAATGGCGTGGAGTCTCGCAACGGAGCACAATTTGCATTTCATGGGACGCACGATGGAGAAACACAGACAGGCGATATTGAACGACGAGATATGATTATTTTTAATAGCATTTTGTATTGTTAGTTACGCGCAAAAATTAATTCTCTCGCAGCGAAGAGGTCAACGCACATCAAAGTCAACACGCTCCAAAATTTCGGCTCTTTTGAAAAAAAGTAAATGACTCGCGCAGAAGTCGAAAGACACTGCGTGATGCCGGAGATACATAACACCGTAGAACCGAGCGCGTTGACGTCAAGGTTAGCGCGACGCCACACGCACACGCACACCAATTCGAACACGAAACATGCCACCACGTGAGTCTACTTTTACGCGAGAACCTTACTCAAAAATACTGACTTTATACAAAGCAACTGACAACTTTCTTTCTCTCTCCTTTTTTTCCTAAATATTGAACATAATACAGATTGACTATTTGCGAAACAACGGTAGCGGATAACGAAATGCTCTATGACATCAACCACGTCGGTATCGCCTCCGAAATCGACGCGCAGCTTTCCTCGGTCGACCAGACTCTCGAAGCGCTTCGCGATAAATCTCGCTACGTCGGCGAAGAGAACGAACACGACTTTTACCAAAACCGAAAAAGAGCCCGCGGCAACGAAACCATCAAACTGCGCAATAAAATCAACGAATCTTTGGCGCATCAGATGGCTTTTTTCACGGAATCAACGACGACATTTCCGTGCCTGAACGGATGGTCGAATAGCAGCAGTCAACACTTGCCGCCGGAGCACATCTTCTCGCCGACGAGGCCGAAAGGCACTTGACGCGATAGTATTTTAGATCTTCAGTAAGAGCATCATTCGCCGCGCCGAATTGGCTATGTTTTGATTCGCATCGTCAACGACAGACCTCGTCCAGTTCATATACAAGAACAAATCGCTCAGTTTATTCACCATCACGTAAAAATACACGCCAAACACGAAAGCAAACATGCCGCAGATCAGGAGTTTTCTTTCTCTTCTTTTCGTATTTTTTATTCTCGATGTTGGAAAGAAAAGAGGAGGAGGAAGGTGGTCTCCGCGCTCTCGCTGACGCCGCATCCACTGGTTTCGTTCTTCGTTCGAAGGAGAGGGAAGATGCGGTCGTGGCGAGTGTGGTGGTCCGTGTTGACGTGGTGGCGTGGTGAGCGCGGCGTCTTCTGCGCGCATGTTTTGTTTGTGTGCTTTCTTTTTGTTTTCTCCGAAGAAACGTCTTTTTTTTTGTGTGTGTCTGTGCTCTCTTCTTTGGTGATGTGACATCTCTTAATACGTTCAATCTTTTCGTGATGATGATTCTTTAATACAAATATATAGTGCTACTGTGATTTAACTCTTTTGCTCTCTGAGCAACGCTAACTGTGCTTTCAATTCCTCCGTGGTCAATTTGGAGATGTCCTTTTTGACCAACTCCGCCGACGGCCTGGAAGGCCTCTCTCTGACCGGCAACAAGTTCGACTTATCCGGAATCTTCGGGACGATTTGTCGCAAATCGATCACGTCCCTCATGTAAATATCACTCTCGACCCAATTTTTAAAGGAAACTAAAGCCCCAATCGCCGTGGCGACTTCTAACGCCAACACGATCATGGATCGGTACCCTTCCATCTTCCTCATGTTCGCAGCGTCTTTGATGATTTCTTTGCGCATGACAAACTGTTTCTTCGCCGCCCGTTCCCATCCGTCTTCGTCCATGGATAGCTCTTTCACCACATTTTTGAAAAATTTGTTGTGATGTTCTCCTAACCATTGTTCCGCGGCGTCCATTTGTATTTCCTCTTTCGTCCCAGACGTTGACGTCGTCTCGCTATCGACGCCTTCGTCGCCGTCGTAATCGTCGTACGAGTAGTCGTCGCCAAAGTCATCGCCTTGGTATCGAGACACCGGTCTAAAATCCCTGTAATCGTCCTCAAAATCACCACCGTCATCGTTCGCGCCACCTTCGTTTCCATCTCCAAAACTACTCTCCCCTCCATCGCTCTCTTCGCCGCTAAAAGACGTCCTCGTCGGTTCCAACTCGTCCACCGCTCCCGCTGCGTCGCCAAACCCATCACCACCTTCTCGCTGCATCATCATCTGCGCCTGCGCCGCTGGACTCGGCATCGATTGCGGTAACTTCATCAACAAAAACCACGCGGCTAACCCAGCGCAAGCGATCAGCGCCAACAATCCAACGTTGCTGCTGCCACCGCTACCGATCGCAGAAGAGGAAGAAGATCCATCCCCGTCGTCCTTCTTCTTTTGCAAAATCACGTTCAAATCCGTCTCCATCTCCATCAGCTTTTCCTCCCTCTCTTTCGCTTTTTCAGCGGCGGTGGCCGCGCGAGAAGAAGAACCAAACATCACGCCGCTCGCTTTTCCGAGACCGCTCAGAAGATCATCCATGTCGTCGTTTTTTTTTATACGTTTGTGTGTAAGTGTGTATCCGCTCGCGTGGGCCTCTCTCTCTCTCTCTCTCTGTCCGGATTTTTCTTTCAAGTTGGATTACGTACAAATTTTCAAAACCCTAAACAATTTCTTTCAACAAATGAAAAGAACCACCACGCAGACGTTACATACCGCACACCAAACACGCCGACGGGCGACGAGCGACGACGAGCGACGACGAAAAAAGAAAACGGCGGAAGAGAGAGAAAAACTTCGTTTTCGTCGTTCTTCTTCCTCTCTCGCTCTCTCTGTTTGTAAAAGCAACGCCACCCCAGCCAAGAGAGCAGCAGAGAAACAGACACGGAGAGATATTTACACGCGTAACGCATTTAATAAAGTAGTTGTAAAATAAAAAAACAACATTCATGAACGGAGAAAACGGAGCGCCGCTGACGCGCGCGCAGCCGAGAGACGAGCGAAAGCGCGCGACGACGACGTCTGCTTCACCGCACCGGTGCACGTTCCGATGGGTCGTGGACATCGAACAGTGGCACCCGATCGAAGAACACGAAGGGAGAGAGTTTCAATTTTTATTGAACTTGATTCAGCAGGAGGACGAACGCGAGCAAGTGTTGAAGTATTACCATTTCGCGGATAAGAAGAGAGCGCTGGTGTCGAGGTTGATGACGAGAGCGGCGTGCGCGAAAGCGAGCGAGTGCAAGTTTGAGGAGGTTATCATCGGGAGGACGAAAGGGAGGAAACCGTTTTTTAAGAACGTGCACGAAGTGGCGAGAGCGAACGGAGACGCGAGCGGCGGAGGCGGCGGTCTCAAAAATGGTAGTAGGAGTTATAGTAGTAGTAGCAATAACGGTAGTAACGGTCACGCAATAACGAAAGACGGCGGGAGAATAGGCATCGCGAACGCGCCAAACTTTAACTTTAACGTCAGTCACGAAGGGAAATACGTCGCGTTGGTTTCGGAACCGTACGCGATTTGCGGCGTCGACGTCGCCGCGCCGGACCAACTTCGTCTAGGGGATAGGTCGGTTTCCGCCATCGAGGAAATTTTCGAGACGTTCGACACGACGTTACACCCGAGCGAGAAAACGCAAATTTTGAAACAAAACGGATTATCTAGTCAACTGTCGAGGTTTAGACAGATTTGGTCGTTAAAAGAGGCGTGGTCAAAGTGCATGGGGACCGGGTTAGGAGCGCAGTTTGCCTCCGCCGCGTTTACGATTTCGCAAGAGGTGAACGCGGTGGCGCACGCCGACACCGATGACGACAACGATGACAAGGATAAAGTAAATAATACGGAACAAACCATCAATAACGACAATGAAAAAGTCTTTAGCGGCGGCGCTTGGACCGCCACAATCTCCGTCGACGGCGTAAACGAAAACGGCCAACGCGACGAAAATTGGAGCTTCTACTTGCACCCGTTTCCTCCTCTCAAAGACGTCTACGACGTCCCCGACGACGAAACGCACTGGATAACCGTAGCCAGAGGTCCAACCAGCTGCGTCGTCGACGCGCACGGCGAATTCTGGAAAACTTTAAAAGCCAAAAACATCGAATCGAACGAAAAGAAAGACACCTGGGCGAGAGATATTTGGCGAAGAGCGCCTTCGTTTGAGATGTTGCGCGTGGCGGATTTAGTGCCGGAGGAGTCGCGGTATCGGTTTCAGTGTTTAGTGGACGAGGAGGAGAATTGCGAGAAAGTGCTGGGGAGCATCGCGACGGCGTCGGTCAGATGAGAGAATACTTCTCGCGCGTGTATGTGTAAAAGTAGCTCATAATGATGTAATATGTAAAAAACGAGCGCAGTGTGGACACACTTAATAATAAGCGGTTCGCGTCATTTCTTTAATCCGCTTTTTTGTGTATTTAATAAAGCGACTCTCGATGTCGCACAACCGAGGTGCTCAAAAGCACCTCCACTACGACGGCTCGTGCGGTCCAATATCGCCGTCCGGTTCCATCCCGTCGCCTCGTCAGTGGACGGAACCTCCTTCCTCGCCGTCTTCCTCGTCGCCTCGGGAGCGATTGGAAACGTTGAAGAGACGAACTATGAAGAAGACAATGCGCGGACAATCGAGGTTCCCTCGGATGGAACGAATCACCTTGATTATCCTAGTCGTCATCTTCTGGACGCAACAGATGTACTCGAATTTTACTATGACGCCAGAGAAAGGGAGTTTAGAGAAGGAACATCATCACTTGGGAGGAGGAAGAGGAAGAGGAGAAGGCGGAGGGGTGTTGACTTCTTCGAATCGCAAGAGCGGCGGGAAGAAATCGAGCAGCAACGTGGTGAGATTCACGACGAGCGATTTGAATTCCGGGATTCACACGGAAACGAGGAGAGTGAGGAGAGAAGGCTCGGCGGCGAGCAGCAGTAGTACCAGTCGGAAGGAGAATTCAGGGTCTTCGAGTTCTTCTTCATCTTCGAAGGAGAAGGACATGTCGGCGTCGCCGGCGGTGCCGAGATGGTTCACGAAACAAGCGAGAGAGTTTTGGAAGATATACGAGGACGACATCGCGATGAATTGTCCAGAAGGAACGGAGGAAGAGGAAGGCTGCGCGTTGCCGCACGAAACGTACGTGAACTTTGCAAAGTTGTCGATCAACGACCAGACGGCGACGTTGAAACATTTGGGTTTGCCGGCGATTCGAGCGAGAGATTTGTTATTAAACGGCGTGTCGGATGCAGATAGGCAGAGTTTGTTGTTGTTAAACGTAGATGCGACGAGGGCGAAGGAAATCATAGAACACACGGCGACTCTACCGGCGTTAAAATTGATCAAGCGTGGTATTTTGAGGTCGCCAAAAAAAGTGTTGGCGGTGCTGGCGGCGTTGAACGATAAGACGGAAGCGTTGAATCGCATTGTACCGCACGTGACGACGACGACACACGGTGGGAGTGGTGATGGTAGCAGTAGCACTAGCGAGAAAGAGGAGCAGCACCATTCTCATCATCCGCACAAGCAACCGTTCCGACCGTTTCTCTCGTGGTTCCCGGATGCGGACATCGCGGAGCTTCTCTCCGCGTCTTCGGCTTTGCAAGCTTCCATCGCGGTGGAATCGTTATCGCTCAAGAAGCTCGCCGGAGTGTTTACGAAGATGCTCGAGCCTCCATCGAAACAAACGAATGGAGGTAGTAGTAGTAGTAGTAGTAGCAATGGTGGTTCTCGAGCCAAACACCATTCCTCTAGATCGGCGTCATCATCGTCCGCGGCGGCGAAAACCATCGCCATGATTCTCGAAGCCTCGCGCCGGAGCCAAGCGGCGAAAATCCTCGCTCGACTCAACCTCGACTCGCAAAATTTACTCTTCTCCAAAATGGACGAAACCACCGCAGAGGCGTTAAAATCTCGAGTCTCCCAAATCTCCCCGGAATCCATCGAAGAAGAGGACGAAGCTATCTCCGCCGCGGGAGGAGGAGGAGGAGGAGCGGGAGCAGGCGAAGATCCCGCGTTTGTCGATTTCGCGCAAATAAACGAGGCCATCCAATCCGTGGATAACGACATCAAAAAGCACGAAGAGAGCGCCAAGAGCGAGAGAGATAAGTTAGAAAAAGCCGGTTTGTCGTGGAGAGGCGTCGGTTGGTAGCGCGAAGAGCAGAGAGCTTTCGCTTTGTAATACTATAGTGAATAGAGAATTTAATTGAACTCTTCTGCGAAAAAAAAACTCCCGCGGGGTGCGACGAGCCAAGAGACACACGCGCGCGTCATAAAATTAGTCGCGGGAGTCGTCGTTCGAGAGAAAAGAGCCATCTCTCGCGGAGACAAAGACGAAAAAACGCGGAACGCGGTCGTCTTAAAAAGAAACCTTCTCGCGCATTCTCGAGAAGCGCCACTCGAAACGACGCTTTTTCGCGCGACGAGCGATAGAACATCCGTCTCGGAGACTTGTTTTTCTCGCGACACGCACAATGACCATCGAAACCCAGCAGGCGCCGATGATGAATTTTCTCGCGACGCTGAAGAATAATAGCAACAACAACAACAACAACAACGCGCACGGGGGAACCGCGGCGCAGACGACGGGCGGGGCAGAGCGTCACGCGCACGGTGGTACGTCTTTTTTGTTTTCTCTGTGTTTCTCCGTTCGGGAAGAAACTCGTCGCGGGTTTCACTCTCCGATTTCCGCGTCTCCATTCTCTCTCTCGGGAAACGTCGAAAATGTCGAAAGGCACGCGTCCGATTCTTTTCGATAAACTCTTTTTGTTCTTCTTCTTCTTCTTCTCGCGCGCTGAACGTAATCTCTCTCTCTCTCTCTCTCTCTCTGTTTTACAAACATCAACAGGCGCGCAGCAAACCGTGCGAGCGAACACGGCGACGACACCGCCTGGGTTTAAATCCGGACGGAAGAGCTTTCGAGATGCGCCCCTGCAGCACGAGCAGCAAGGGCGCAAATCGCTCGACGGGAAAAGCGCGCCGGCGACGCCGGCGAGGAAGAAGAGCAACGCGACGACTCAAGAACGAGAGGAGGAACAGTTCGACCCGAGCTTAGTCTCTCCGCAACTCGCGATGATTAAGAAGCTCAGCGTGAAACCGAAGAGCGCTCTTCTCGCGGAGGAAGAGGAGAAAATGGACCCGACGAGCCCTTTGGCGTTGTGCAACGACGGGCAAATGAGCGAGTCGCAAAGTTCCGGCTCGGCCGATCAAGATTCGCTCAGTTTTCAAGAGAAAAACGTCTCGGTGGACGCGAACGAAGGTGACGCGTCTTCAGCGGCGGCGACGGGTACGAAGAACGCCAAGGGAGAGAAGAAAAAAGAGGAGAGTTATGTGAAGCCGCGACCGATTTGGGTGGCGAGATTGCCGAGACCAGCCTCGGAGAAGTACGATGACTCAAAAGCGCAAAAAGAGAGAGATCAAGTGTTGGACAAAAAGATCAAAGGCTTGACATCGGAGATCGACGCGAAGATAAAAGAGTCGCAAGAGTTGAAAGTTGAATTGGACGCCAAGAGAGTCGAGTTGAAGAAATCGAGAGAAGAAGTCAAGATGGCAAACGACTTGGTGAAACCGATTCGCGATCGATGGAACGGTCTGCGCGACGCCGAGAGGAGCTTGAAAGAACAATCCCAAACGATGAAAGGATTGGACAGCGTGGCAAAACTCGAGGCCAAGTTGGATGATTTGGAGAAGAAGATGGAAGACGAAAGCTTGTCGGTTTTGGAGCAGAACAAGATTTTGCGAGAGCAGAAAAAGTTGCGAAAAATGCAAACCGAAATCGAGTCTCTCGAAGAGAAGAAGCGTCAAACGACCGGTCCGAATCTCGTTGGTGAAAGTCGCGACGAGTTGAAAGCACGAATGAATGCGTGCTCGGAAGCGATTGATGTTTTGAAGTCAAGATTAAAGACGGTTTCGGATTCTCACGACGAGACGTTTGAGCAAATTAAGGTCGTTTCGGAAACGATCACGTCTTTGAGAGATAAGCGTTCAAAGTTTATGGAGGAAAGAAGCGCGAAATACAACGAATTGGCTGGTGTCAGAAAGGAAATCCAAGACTTTACTAAGTTCAGATCGCTCGCCAGAGACGCGCAAGCTTCAATGAACTCGAAAGACGTCGATGTTGTTTCGGAAGCGAGAATGAAGTGCGAAGACCACAACGACAAATTGATTGCACGAATGATTGAAAGCGAAATGTACCGCGAATGGTACATGGTGGAAACGAGACGCGAGCAGTCGGCGGCGAGAGAGCGCAAGATGGAGGCGCAAGCCGTGAAGGATGCCGAGAAATTGGCAAAGATTGAAGCAAAACTCAAGAGAGAGGAGGAAGAGAAGAAGAAGGAGAAGAAGAAGAAGAAAGAAGAAGAAATGGAAAAGGAAGCGGAGGAAGTTGTTCCTGCCGCGATTCCAAACCCAGAAAAGCCGGCATCTTCATCGTCCACAGCCTCTTCCGAGAATGTCGTCGAGAAAAAGCTCAACAAGAAAGAGAGCCAAAAAGGTGCGAAAAAATCAAATTTGACCGTCGACGCTGCGAGCAAGAACGAAGTCAAGGAAGAAGTGCCGAAAATCGCGGAAGTTCCTGAACACATTCTCGAGATTTTGAGCACAAAAAATAACAGCGATGGAGAAGCAAGCGATCCTCAGTTATCTCCGCGCTCTCAAGCGCGCGAAAAATCGCTCGAAGGTGCACAACTGAAGGCTCGTAAGCAACAGTTAAAACAGGAACGATTGAAGGCAAACGCACAGAAAGCTGAGAAGAATTCTGCATCGTTGAAAAGTAAAAACGAAGAATCGGCCGCTGCGAGTGCTGCGTTGCAAGCAGCAAGAGCGCAAATGGAGTTGGAGTTGAAACGCAAACAGCGCGAAGAGCAGGAACGATTATCGCTTGCTTCCAAGGATATTCAAGTTGACAAAGAAGTCGTGAAAGTCGCCGCGAAGGCTGCGAAACGCGCGGCGTTGATGAAGGAAATGAAGAAAGAGCGACGCGATAAGATGAAGAAGATACTTCTTGCCATCTTCGTGTGTATCGTTGTATCTTTGCTCACGTATTCGCATTTAACGACGAAGCCAGAACCGAAAGTGATCAACGTCAACACAAACTCTTGGAGTGAGGAGCAAAATAAGGCGCAGCAGCCATATCACTTCGAGGAGGATGGAGAAGCAGAAGAAGAGGAATTGCTGCTCAATTCCGAATTATAATACATGTGAACTAAAATGGTCGATAGTACGAAGATCGAAAGTTACGAGTAAAAAATTGAGAGGAATCACTACTGTACCTTAATACCGGTAGTTTTGTTCAATAATAATGAGGTGTATCATACGGTGCCAAAAATCAAAATGATGTATGTCTTGTGCGTATCTTCAACTAATGTTCTTACAACGTCTTGCGCTCGCATGGCGTGTGTTTCTATCTTTTCTTTAACAAAGCTTCTCGAGCAAAAGATTCTGCGTCCTCGTGATTTGGTCGCTCCATCTGTTTAGCGCATCGTATTCGCTCTCCGCGACTTTCTTTTGAAGCTCTTTGTCTCCTTGCTTCTGTCTACCGACCGATTCCTCTTGTTGTTCCTTTTCTAGTTCGCTGGCGTCCGTTATGTTCTCTCGGTTAATCTCCAACATTCCGGTCACTTGATTTATCTTTGCATCTAAAACGTCGTCTAATACTAAATTCACGAGCAGCGACTCCAACTCCTTCACGGGAATATTCAATTCTTCGCTTAAATGCGGCAACTTTACCTTCGAGTACGGCCTGACTGTTTTCAACAAAACTTGTGTTCGAACGTTGTCCAACAACGCTTGAATGTGCTCAGCGACGAATGCATCGTCGCTAATGCTTTTCTTGTGCTTCTCTAAAAGCGTTTCAAACGATGCGATATCATTTGCTTGGTACGCCTGAACTAGATCAGTCATCGCCTTTACCTCCTCGTTCGATTGAAACGGTTTCGCTTCTTGCGATCCGAACGGATCCACGTCCGATTGCATCAACATGTTTGCCAACACGAGGTATTTCAAACACACCACCCGTCTCGGTAACCCGGCTTCGTCGTAACTCTTAAACGCCTCGAAAAAGTCCGTCGCTGCGTCTCCAAAGTTTCTCTCCGCGATGTGCATTTTCCCACCGCACTCGCGAATGATGCCTAAAATTCTTGGGTGCGGAATTGCGCTCTTAATCGCTAAACTCTCTCGGTACAACTCTTTCAACTTTTTCGTGTTCTTTTGTTCGGTGTACATTTGAATCTCCATCGCGTACACTTCCAACAATTGCGTCCCTTTACTCGCCGCGTAATTCCCATTCTCGTCTTCGCACGATTTCCTCAACTGTTTCAACGTCTTCCCCATCGCCGCAAAGTTCTGCCACTTCAACCACAACTTACACAACTTAAGTTGAATCTTAAACCACAACCGTTCGTTTGCCTCTCTCGTCATCGTTTTCAGCGTCTTCTCGTAAAACTGTTCCAGCAACTCCCGATCTTCGACTTGATTCATCGTTTCCAACAAAGAGTTCAACACCTTTTCCGATTTATTCTTCGTCACCGCTTTCGAATCGACGTACGATAACAGCTTCGCTAAACTCTCAATCGCGAGCGAAATAAGCTCAGGAGGAGAAGAAGAGGAGGAGGAAGAATTCGACGACGAATCCGCGCAACGTTTCAATCGTAACTTCACCACTTGTTTCATGGCTTTAAAGCCCCACTCGCCGGGTTGCCCGCTCTCGTCTTCCATGCTCACCACCGTCGTGAACGCCTCGATCGCGTTCTCAAAGTCCTCCGGGTTCTCCAGCAGTCCTTAAAAACGAGAAAGAGAAGAATTTTCGTCCCGGGAAAGAGAGGAAGAGTTCGTTAGATCTCGATTGAAGAGAGAAGAAGAAGAAGAGAGAACGACGACAATAGAAAAAAAAAGAACAGAAAAGAAAAGAGAGCGAGAGACAAACCTTTCGCGTTGTAATACTGGTTCTCCACGTCCACTTGCTCCTCGTCTTGCTCCTCGTCCGAGTATTCGAACCCGTAGTCTTCGTCCATGTCGCTCATGATGATGATTGAGAAGAGAGATTTTTTTATGGGGAAAATTTTTGTGCGGTTTCACTCCACAGTTTTAATGCGCTAAAAGCTAGTAAGAGCTACCAATCATCATAAAAATACACTCGCACGCGGTTTGTCTCGCTCTCTATTTCACATCAACCGACTGATATCGCGTCCGAATATTCGCGTTCTCAACATGTCAAACCCAACTTTGAAACTGTTCCCCACGCTCACTTGACTGACCGTTTCGAAACTCTTCCAAAACAAACCAGCCATGATACCTTTCAAAATAGTCACGCCCGGAATATCCGCCACAGCGGCATCTTTTCCAATGTACGCCAGCGAACCTCGGTGTTTGTACACAAACTCCGTGTTCGGATCGTCCAAGACCTCGTAATTTCTAGTTTCCGCCGCTTTATTGAACCGTTCCGCTAAATAATACCCTTCCTGTTTTGCAACCTGCGCCGTCGCCGGATACGCTTTCGGTTCCAGCGTCACGCAATCCCCAATCCCGTATATCGATCCGTTTGATCCTTTGACGCGCATGGCTTTATCCGCTAATAGCGCCCTTTTGCTCGGCTGCGACCCTTCCGGTAGCGACTCCATCACTTTCTCGCACACCGGGTTCATCTTAATCCCGGAACACCACACCGCCATCCCAAATGGTAGTTCTTTCTCCTCGCCCGTGTTCTTATCTGCCACCGTCAAGACGCATTGCTTGACCTCTTTTACTTGCGTATTTAAAATACAATTAATATTCGCCTTTTGAAAGAAATCCGTGGCGTAGTTTTGAATATCCCTGTCGTACGTCGATAACAATCGGTCTTGTAAATCGATAATGTTGATCGACACGTGTTTCAAAAGTCTCTTCGGAAACGTCTTGGCGACGTCGTTATACACCAAATCGTACAACTCCGCGGCTAACTCTACCCCGGTCGGCCCAGCACCAATAACCACAAACCTCAGCAAATCCTCAATCTGTGCGACCGACATCGACGGCAACGCCGCTCTCTCGAATCTCGCGTTCACTTGACTCCGAAACTGCGCCGCGTGCGCCACCTCTTTGAAAAACAAACAGTGCTGCTCTACCCCGGGCACGCCGAACGTGTTCGGAATCGCCCCAACGGCGACGACTAAATAATCGTAATTGATCTCAAAATGTTGCGACTTATGCTTCCCACGTTCCCCGTCGCCACCACCGACGTTCGGCAACCACTTCGTCGCCGTCGCGCTCGTCAAATATCTATTCGTAAACGAAACCGTCTTCTTCTGCGCGTCCACGCCAGTCGCGGCGGCTTCGTAATATTTGAACCCTTTCTCCGCGATCGGTCTCCGAATGCTCTCCACGATCGACCTCGACTCGATCGCTCCGGTGGCAACCCCGGGAAGTAACGGCGTGTACAAAAAATAATTCCTCGGCGACACCACCACCACGTTGAACATATCTTCAGCCACTTTTTTATCCAACGCTTTTATGAAACTAATCGCGCCCCACCCGGAGCCTAACACGACGACGGTTTTCTTGTTCGGGTCGATCGCGCACGATTCCATCGACGACGTCGGTTCTGGCTGTTTGAGCTTATGTTCCAGCACGCGCTCTAATCGATGGTTCCAGTGCGAAGCGTCGTCGTTGTCTTCCTTTCCTCTTTTCCCAAAGGCCGATGAGGATGCCGAGAATCGTCTTTTTTTTACCTCCGTCGTCGTCGTCGTCGTCCTCTTCGCTGTCGAGGAGACACGTGTTGCGAAAAGTGCCTCGTTTTTCACTCGTAACATCATCATCGTCTCGCGCATCATCGATCCCGCAAAGGTCGTGGAACTTCTCCACGACGAGGAAAAGAAAAAGTCGCGAGGAGCGGTCGTCGATGAAATCTTCTTCGCGCTCGAGGATGTCACTCCTCTTCGGAAGGAGGAGGAGAGGAGCGACGACATGATGCGGTTCGGTTCGGACGGCGTTTGCGTTCGCGCGTAAAGTTTCCAATTCGAAGAGGAAAGATTTTTACGAGTCGCTTTTTCTGCCGTTTTCTATAGAATTTTGAGTGCTTCTTTTTTTTGGCGAAAAATGCAAAAAGTAGGCACTTTAATTGCGGAGTGGGGAGGAAAGGACCCGGAGCCGCTCGTGCGAGCGCTTTTGCGACTGGGGGACTACCGTTATTTTCTTTCACCTATTTTCATACCGCTAAATCTTTAAACCGCTATTCTGTCTACGCTAGAAACTCTACGAATACCTACTCTTCTCTGCTGACTTCCATGACGATTTCGCCAAACTTTTGGAGCAGTTCTTTGCACTTTACTCGGGCGAACTCGTGGGAGAGCGCGTAAGAATACGCCAAGCCGACGACGACGGGGATGCGCAGACCTCGCCCTCCGGAGCCGACGATGAGGAAGAGGATGGATGGCCCGACTCTCTCCGCGTGGTTTCGGAAATCTCGACGGAACCGAATGACGTTGTGGTACACGAAGAAGGTGGTGCCTAAGGTGAAAATACCACCGACGAGCACGTCTAAGCGGTTCGCGAGCGAAGGAAAGGCTCGAATCAGTCTCGACCAGCTGAAGATTTTTCCCAAGCCTCGCGGCGGGGACAAATGTTTTCGGAACGCGGTTAGCACTAAACGCTCTGATCTCCACGGTGGGAACCACATCACGGCACGGTAGAAGATGTTTTCCACGTAGAGGTAGTATTTACCTTTACGATTAATCCAGGTGGCGAGGGCGGTATTCGGGAGCACGCGATTACCGATAAACGTCAAAATTTGAACCAGCGCGAAGGAAATCGTTCTCAGCGCGACACCAATCGACAGCGCGAGAACAAAAGTCGCGATGACGGCAAATATGTTTGGTAATTCCTCTCGCTCCAGCCATTTTGCGTACTCTGTTCGCTCCAAGTTGTAATCGTACTTGCACTGATCGCAGGAGAAGTACGATCGCGGATTTGAAGAGAGCGTTCGCCATCGGTCTAAACATTTTCTGTGGACGAGACCAACGCTACCTTTGCACATGCACGGAGCGAATAATTTACCAAGCTCACTGTTTTCATCGTTCACGTCGGACATGCAAATTCTGCACTGCGGAGGCTCGTCATTTTCCTGCTCCCGTTCCGGAAGATTCGGAGCGCGCTCGTGGTCTCTTCTCTCCTCCTCATTCCGTCCTCTGTTCGCGACATTTTGAATACCAATACGAATCCGTCGTCGTAAATACCCGAGCCTATCCGTCGCCGTAGCTTGCAACGCTCTCGCGCCGGGAGGTTGATCCATGACGTCGTCTTCCTGTCGTTGCCTCCTTTGTTCGAGTTCAAAGCGGCGTATTCTCGCTTCGCGCTCGATCGCTCGCAAGCGATTTCTTTCCGCCAACACGATGTTCGGATTGTTGTTCTCCATTGTATTAAACGACAAACTTGTGACTCCCGCTTTTGCTCTTTTTCTTCTTTCCGTCCACCGCTTCAAACTTTAATTCCTCTATCACGATACCGCTCGCCTTCAAGTTGGCTTTCGTTTCCATAGAATCCGATATGTCTTTGATCTTCTTCGCTATATCTTCCACTTGTAAATTGTGACAGTTGAACTGATCTTTCACGCCGTTTTCGAATTCAATCGCCACGACGGGTGGCATGTTATCCGTTCTGATTTTATGCGACACGTCGCACTCCGGGTTGGACTTTTGCGCTCGCGGAGAATAGATGCGGTTCAGGAATTCTCTCATGGCGGTCGCGCGATGATCCATCGGATTGAACTGGACGTGGATTTTCTTGAGGTGACGCAACGGCATGACGACGGTGATTACTCGTGTGTGAAGATGTGCGTCCTCTCACTGCATCTGCGTTCGTTTTTTAGCGCGGAGTGTGTGTGTTTAAGTGTGTGTCCGTGCCGCCGCGTTAAGAAATTGTGAAAAATACGCGTGGAAGGGTCTTTTTGTTTTTCAAGCGTGTTATCGTCTCTCTCTCTCTTTTTCTCTCTCGATCGTTTAAGATTGAGAAATAAATGTGCGCCTGCGGCAGATAGCTTTCACCCGGTTCAGCGATACTTTTCCGCTTTTCTCCAGGCGTGCTTTTCCTCCGCGATCTTTCTGAGGCGTACTTCGCGCAAGCGCGCGTCTTTGTGTCTTCTTCTTTTTACGTACCGCGTATTTTTTCGCGAGTGTGTGTTGCGGGGTGCCTTCCGGATGAAAAAAGTACGAGTAGTGAGAAGAAAAAAAAAATCGTGTTTTGATTTATCCGGCACAAAAATATTATCTCACGAAAGACACGAGACATCATGGTTTCCGCAGACGAACACTTTGAACGAACAATGGAAGATTTCCGGACGCTCGCGCGCACGCAATCTTTAGTTGACGACGACCTAGAATTGATGGACTTCTCAGAAGAAGACAAAGTGTACGTCCGTTTGTTCGTTTTTTCTCTCTTCTCTTCTTTTTTTTTTCTTTCTCCTTGCGCGCGCGCTCCGCAAACGACGAAACAAAAATAATACGCGCGCAAAGAGTAAACTCTTCTTTCTTTCTCGTTCGTCTATCGCTGACGCGTTTCTATTCGTTTCTCCCTCGCTCCTTGGCGCGCAGGCATATGGAGCAAAAGTGTCCGAAAGCCTTCATTGTGCCTGACAAGGAAAAGACGCAGAAGAGAGTTACGCTTTCAGAAGTTTGCACTTTGCTTAGAGTGGGAGAAAACGGAGGTACTAAAGATCGAACCACAGATATGGCAAGGAAATTAAATGTCACGCGAACGACATTTAAAGAGCTGATAGAAAAAATTTGGGGCGAACAGCGGATGCCGAATCTCTCGCTCGTGAAGAACATTCAAGACGGCTCAGCGGGCTTTAGTGATGAAAGGCTGAACGAGTTCGGCTGGGCCGCCGCGAAGGCGTCAGGCGTTAGTTTGCTGGCGTTCTTCGTTGCGCTTTCTCCAGAAAAGCGCAAAGTTCTAGAAGACGAGAACAAGAAGCAGCGCTGGTCTTTGAATGTGAAAACCGGGGAGATGGAGTTAGTATCGATAAAAACGGCGCATGGGAGACAACAAGTCAATTCAGAGAATCCGAAGACGGGCGTGACGGAAGAGGTACCGAGAACTACGGCGTACTGGAGACAACAAGTCGATTGGGAGGATCCGGAGACGGGCGTGACGGAAGAGGTACCGAGAAGTACGGCGCGTGGGAGACAACGCGTTGATTGGGAGGATCCGAAGACGGGCGTGACGGAAGAGGTACCGAGAACTACGGCGCGTGGGAGACAACTCGTCGATTGGGAGGATCCGGTGACGGGCGTGACGGAAGAGGTACCGAGAAGTACGGCGTACAAGAGACAACGCGTCGATTGGGAGGATCCGGTGACGGGCGTGACGGAAGAGGTACCGAGAAGTACGGCGTACATGAGACAACTCGTCCCGTTCCAAGAATATTACATTCGAAGAAGTTCTAAACAAAGTATACTCAACCGCGAAAAGAAGTGCAAAAGGTGTCCGTGCGGTGACAAATGCCCTTCGTGCGATATTCAAACTTCAGAGTTGTGGATAACGCTTCGGAAGGCGACGGAATACTTTGTTCAAACCGGCGACGAATGCGGCTTCGAACTCAAAGACGAGGACGTCGTGGATTATTGGTGCAAAATTGCACCAAAGCTCTCTGAAACGATGTTTCAAGCGAACGGCGCGAACAAACGAGTGGTGTGCAAGTACTGCTTCCGGTTCGCCATAAGACGCTTCGCGGAAGAGTTCGGCCAGACGACTATTTTTGTCCCGCAGTAATAACGCCGTCGGTGCGATGCATCCGAATTACTATACTATACTATACTATATTATACGATACGATACGATACGATACTACATACGATACGAGTTTGAAGTTACTACTACTGTCACTTTATATCGAAGCACTTTTTACTATTATTACTATTAAACAACTGGTTCCTCCCACCAAAACGGGCGAAAAAGGCTTCTAACGGACGATATCACGCTCCAGATTTTTCTTTTAAAAACGCAAAGTTACGACTAAACATCATCATTATCGACACTCTACGCGCTGCGCGTGTTTTCATCGCGTTCACATTCCCGCAACCATCCGAGTGTGCGGTTCTCCAGAATTCCGATGCAAGCGAGAGCTTTCTCCCCTAGAAATCGTCTGCTGGCGTGCTTCTCGAGAGCTGGAGATTCAATGGCGTCATGAATTTCCGAGATAACGACGCGAATCGATCAAACTATGTATTCTCCATGCTCTCGAGTGCTTTTTACGCGCTATATAAGGACACAGAAGCAGTATATCAATGTTTACTATCTTAGCGTGGTAAAAATGGAGGAATTGTTCACAATCGCGGTCAGTTTTGCTTTTTTTGTTCGCAATCGCGGTTTTCCTCGCTTGATTGTGTGCAACCCTAAATAAAAATTCAAAAACCGGCGGAGAAAAAAAAATATAAGGAACACCACCGCACTTTAAAAGACGCGCGCGCGAGAAGACGCTTTAGAATCATGACGAGACGCCCTCTGCTTGTGACGCGCGATGATGCGCGCATCAATGCCCCCAACACCGCGACGGCGGCGAAACCGGCGTTGAGGAAGAAGAGGAAGGAGGGGAACGACGACGACGACAACAACAAAAACAAAAACAAAACCGACGACGTTTTGAGAGGGACGAAAGAGGCCGAGGAAGCCTCCACCAAAAAAATAAAAAAAAACGTCAAAGAGGAGGAGGAGGAGAAGGTAAAAGCGAGAAAGGCGCACCTCCTCCACCAATACGACACGTCAAAGACGTTTCGCACCCAAAATTTCAATGAAGGTTCGGATGCGTGTGCGAGTTACTTTCCACTTGATCCTCCGTCGGAGGAGAGTGTGAGAGAGAGAATTGAGGAAGAAAAGCAAGTCGAGCACGAGTTGAGCTCGTTTGTGTTCATCGAAGTCGACGGAGACGAATTCCTGCCGGAGGAGCAAGTCGTTGTCGCGATTGAGCAAGCGCGAACGCTTCCAGTAGCGGAGGGCTTGAATGTGGCAGAGTACACGGAGTATATTGGGAAGATATATGCTTGTGCGGTTGAAGAGTACAAGAAGAAAGAGAACGAGAGAGCGGAGGAGCTCGCGAGCGAGAGCGAGAGCGAGAGCGAGAGCCAGGAGGAGTTCGTGAGCGAGAGTGATGAGGAGCTCTCGAGCGAGAGTGATGAGGAGCTCTCGAGCGAGAGCGAGAGCGAGAGCGAGAGCCAGGAGGAGTTCGTGAGCGAGAGTGATGAGGAGCTCTCGAGCGAGAGCGAGAGAGCGGAAGAGGAGAAGAAGGATGGCTTTTTGTTCTTCCCAATCTCCGTCATTGGTTTAAAACATCGGGCAATTCTCCACGTTTTCGACAACTATCCCGCGCATAATGACGTGCTCTCAATTTCAGAGGCGAACGTGAAGATACTTCAAGAAAAAGACACTCTCGCCGTCCTTGGAGACTCACCATATACGCAGGATCTTTACGCTTGGCGCACGTCGAAAGAGAAGGATTTTCCGCCTGAAGTATTTGCGCAGAAAACAGAGACGTTGTTGGCGACCGAAGCGTTGCACGGGTGCATTAAAGAAATCGTTCCAATGAAAATGGTTCGATTTCAGGACGTCGCACCGGTAAGCGATGGCACGCGTCGGAAGAAAGCGAAGTCGCACGGGTGTAAACCGCCGGAGGTTATGCACGAAGCGGGCGTCGAGTCTTTTGTGCAACATTTTTCGTCGCATCCAGATAAGAAAACGACGTTGAACCTCGTTCGCGCCAAAGACACGTCGAAATCGTTTTTTGCAGCGTTCGCTGTCGCACAGAAGCGCAACCCGGCAAAGGCGATGAAACTGTTCAAGATGAAAGAGAACGTCGATAAAAATACGGAGAAATTATCGACGGGGAAGGGAAACGTCGGCACCTACGTCATGCGCGAAGGCGGCAAAAAAGGTGAATACCGTTACACGTGGTATTTCATCTTGCCATCGCCGACGTTATCCACGAAAGCGCTGACTGTGGCCGAACAGATCAGTGCGCTCCGAGATACGCTCTCGGTCATCAACGAGTTTCTACGCCTTCTCGGTGCAAAGCCGTGGGGCGTGAACGTGAACCCGTTAACACTGAAAAGAGGTTCGGGTAATTTACGCAGAGAAGAGGAAGTCTCTGTGAGAAAGTATCGCGACGGCGATGAAACAACGAGAAATTTAGACGCGAGTGATGCGGCGATGACGACGGCGAAGAAGTAGATGTGCGACGAGACCGTTCATGATTGCGCGATAAATATTTCAAAAAGAGACACAAAAACTGAAAAAGAAATAAAGAACACCAAAAAGATAGGCCAAATTTTCCCCCAATTCGCTTTATCTCCTAAACGCGCGCGCACACCTTCTCGACAACGACTGCCCGTTACCAGACGGTTGGCGTTATAAAAATGGGTATTTGTACACCTATTAATTACAAATCCTCCTGTTGATTAAATGTGGATAATTCACAATTCTGTGCGAGAAGAGAAAAGAGAAAAAGAGACTTCTATTTAGTCCCTTTGTTAAATCGTTTGGCGAGCGGAGGCATTGATTACGTCGATAAGGAGTGCGTGGCGCGACATGGTGGGGCCGAAATAACCGATTACATTGAGAGGTTCATGAACATTG
>Ga0181599_1000435_pt1 | contig 43625 bp, 39 predicted proteins | sample 041ome_3_FD_148658 | JGI IMG/M metagenome (GOLD analysis project Ga0181599, IMG submission 148658) | Coastal salt marsh microbial communities from the Groves Creek Marsh, Skidaway Island, Georgia - 041405US metaG (spades assembly) | ecosystem: Environmental > Aquatic > Marine > Intertidal zone >...
GGTAAACAGGGTAAATAAAATGCTCTACACTATGAATTATAACAATTGCCATAACAGCTAATCCACGAAGCGCATCAACAACACAAACTCTAGGGATTTTATTAATTAATGAAGTTTTCATAATTAATTTAAATATACAAATTTCACCCTGAACTTAATGAAGAGGATATGCCGATGATTTAATATGAAAAAACTATATCTGCTTTTGAGCTTTCTTGAATTAATTCTTTTGGATAACTCCAATTGATTTTTTTTACTCCAATTAAATGTTCTTTATAATTTTTTTGAGTTACTCCGTAAGTTAAAATTGAACCTTCAGAAATATGAATAACACCTCCATTATTTGAAAATTCAATTATTGCATTTTTTAGCATTTGACTTATTTTATTTGAATCACCTGAAACTCCTCTGCCAAGAGAGGTAACAGTATGAAGATTATTAATTACATCTTTTATTAGTATTTTAGTCCCATCACCAGCTGCAAAAAATACAACTGAATGCTTTTGTTTTAAGGCTTCACTTGCGGCAGCTATAGACATCATTGCGGCTGAAGGGTTTTTCATTGGGTCAGATGTTAAATGAATAAAATAGTTTCTTTTTTCTTGAGCACTTATAGTTAATGATATTAGAAAAAATAATGTTAATATATTTCTCATTTTTATTGATTTATAGTTAATAAAACTAATATACAAATAACTACCTGAACTTAATGAAGAGGATATACCGATGATTTAATTAAACCTAATAACTCAATCAAACTAAAATTCATTTTACGTTAATTTTTAAAATAAGAATCTAATTTTGCTTCAACGGAAGCAGGAAGCGTGTATTGTGGCTCACCAGTTTCGGGATTCTTAACATTCGGATTGTTAAAGTTTGGGTTCCAATAAATCATAAATGCTTCTGCAAAGAATTCTTGTGGATTATCCATTCCATAATTTGATACAAAAACGCCACTATAATATAACGCATTCCATTCATTTTGGTCTATTGAGGGAATTCCTATATGTGATCTATATTGCCATACGTGACCCATTTCGTGTGTAATTAGATCTCTTGTCTTTTCTCCTTGGTAAAGAAATTTAATTACACCATTTCCACCTATCGCTGCGGCTAAATATTCCCTTCCTCCTAATAAGTATATTTCCTCTAAATATGCAGCAGCATCTGTACCTTTCATTCCTTTTACCATTTCATCAAATCCCCCATCACCACCGCTATAAGGATTTAATTCTGAGATTATCTCATCCTCATTTTCATACAAGTCAACTTCATATTTTATTTTAATATCTTTAAAAATGCCCGTATCTAACTCAATATTATAAGCTATTGAATCCATTCTACTATACGCTAAATCTGAAAGACCTTCACCACCATATATTGGAAGTCTAAGCTTACTAGATCTCCAAGCTATATCATCGGAGTAGGGGGTCCATAAAGGTTCATCTCCATATCCAATAATTTTTTGTTTTACAGCTATTAATTCTTTTCCTTGTATGTGTTTGGAATAGTCTGCTATGTATTCATATAATGGTTCGCCGTTTGTAAATGATTCAAAATAATTTAAATTAATACTCGTACTTAATCCCGAAGGAGTAATTACTTGTGTTTTAAATACAGGAAGCGTTTCGTGAGTAACCATAAAATAGGATCCATTATCTTGATAAACTACATTATTTTCTACATCTAATTCAATAATTTTATAACTATTTGGTTCTGGATTGTATATCTTATGTCTTGAACCTTCAACATTAACAACAGGCACAGTAATTATTGTTGGAGACTCTGAGTATAGAGGATCACCGTATTCGTCTTGACCTATAAGATCAAAAAGCCTCAATAAAACGGTTTGAGTTACTGGGTTATAATCTGAAGCGTTTGTAATTAGAGAAAAAACCGCAGAAATAGTTTTTGCCTCATTCACTGATATTTGAATCTCCAACTCAGTAGACTCTATTGCTCCTGTCCATCCAACAAACTCATATCCTTGATCAGGAGTAGCTGTAATAGTTACTTCTGTCCCTTCTTCATATTCTCCACCCTCTGTTGAAACTGTTCCGCCTTCACTTGTTGCTACAGTAAGGGTATAAATTGGTATCAGTTCGAATAGTGCTTGTAATGTTTGGTTAGAGTTAAGTGTTATTGTCAAACTTTCAGTAGAAGAGGTATTCCCTTCCCAACCAGTAAATCTATATCCATCATTTGCAGTAGCTGTAATTGTCACCTGAGTTCCTTGATTATATGTGCCTCCTTCAGTAGATACTGTTCCACCTTCTAATGCTGTAACTGTCAGTGTATACTGTGTTGGTGCTTGGGATTCTGCCTCTGGAGTAGGCTGTTGAACTGCTGAAGGAGGTGTTGTGTCCTCTTCTTCTCTTGAACAACTAAAAACAAGTGTTAGGAATAGAAAATAAATAGGTAAAAGGGAAAGATAAAATTTCATTTGAATGGTTTAGGATTATCTACAAACCTACATTAAATAAATTTTGCCTTTCTAAAAGGATTAGAAGTCCCTGAACTTAATAAAGAGGATATGCCATTGATTTAATTAAACCCGATAACTCAACTTATCATATATTCATTTTACGTTAAATCAATCAAATCATTATTAAATAACCTCAACCTAACATAAGATGATACAGATAAACCAAACTTATCTGCATCCCTTTTTAAAACTTCATTCTGACCTTTCTCTAATCTTATTAATATCTGTTCTGGGTATCTTATCATAATCTTATTTAACTGCTTTATATTGCTCGCTATAGGGCTTTAAGCCCTTCGCTCACTACTAAACCTTATATGCTCACTTCGGACTCCGTCCTTCGTTCGCATCACTTAAAGAAAAGAGAGAAAGAAAGTAGGCAAAGAAAGAGAGAAAAGAAAAATCCCCCCCCAAAAAAGAAACTTTATAAAAAATCTTACCTGATCCAATAGCCTAACCACTTATGACTAAAGTTTCGAGGACAGAGTCCAGCTATATATATATATCAATGAACTTATAGCGTTCATATATATAACTGAAATAGCTAAAAAGTGTTCAGGCCAGTAAATACAAGGAGGTGAGGTTTTTGATTAAGTTTAAAACGTCAAATAATAGTTGTACTCTCCCCAAGAATCGAACTTGGAGCAAATGATGACAAGGTGCTTTGAATTTTTTTAAAATGACTACATCATCATAAATAATATTCATTTCACATCAACTTAATAAAACTGTCAAATAACTGTCAGTTAAATATTAATATTCCTCTTTTTTCTTTATTTTTAATGGTAACTAATGAAAAGAAAAAACCTCTACAATTTATTGTAGAGGCCTTAGATTAGTTGGTGTGTAGTGTAGCGGTTGCGCTAGCTCCTCCTCTTGGGCTCGAACCAAGGACCCTCTGATTAACAGTCAGATGCTCTAACCAACTGAGCTAAGGAGGACTATTTAGGTGGGCAAATATAATTGTTTTTTAAAAAAAAAGGATTCCCAATCAAATAATTTTTAAAGTCAGTTTATTCAAATAAAAACCGGTACAGATCATTTCCATTGGCAAACAGTACGAGCCCCATTAACAAAAAGAACCCAAGCATTTGTGCATATTCTAAAAACTTGTCGTTGGGTTTGCGTCCGGTCACCATTTCATACAATAAAAACATGACATGACCCCCGTCAAGGGCAGGAATGGGGAGTACATTCATAAAGGCCAAAATGATTGAAATCAATGCGGTACTTGCCCAAAAACCTTTCCAATTCCACTCGTCGGGAAACATATTGCCTATAGCACCAAAGCCACCCAATTGCGAGGCTCCTTTTTTGGTAAAAATATATTGGAATTGGGAAATGTAATCGTACAATGTCCAATAGCCATAAGCTATACCTTCTGAAATACTGGCTTGCAAATCAAGAGTTTCATTTGTAAACGAAAGGTTTGGAATCTGAGGATACACTCCGAGTATTCCGTCTTCTAAAGTAGTAACCGTGAGTGTATCGCGTTGCCGGTCCCGTTCATAAACTAAGGTTAGGGTTTTAGAGGTATCGGTCATTATTCTTTTAAAATCAGACCAAGTGCGTATGGGCTGCCCTTCAAGGGCTACAATCCTGTCGTTAGCCATAAGTCCTACCTGATCAGCAGGGGAGTTGGGAGTTATGCTATCCAGCACTGGTGGTAGTGCAGGGGTAAAGGGCAATAGTTCGCCCGATTCAAACATGCGTTGACCAAAGTCTTCCGGAATGGCAATAGAGGCTGTTTCACCACTGGCCCGGCGAACACGAACTGTGGATACATCACGTAAAAACAAGTATTTGTTTAAATCCAAAACATTGTCCAGCACTTCACCGTCAATGTCTAACAATTGATCCCCCGACGAAAATCCAATCTCTTGCGCAACTGCTGAGGGCGAAAAGCCATTGGGAAGGGCGTCTGCTGCTAGGGTATTTTTCCCCCAAACAAACAAAATCATGATGTAGATTAGAAACCCTAAAATTAAATTTACGGTAACTCCACCAAGCATAATAATTAACCGTTGCCAAGCGGGTTTTGATCGAAACTCCCAGGGTTGTGGTGGCTGTTGCATTTGTTCCACATCCATACTTTCGTCAATCATTCCTGCTATTTTTACATAGCCGCCTAACGGAAGCCAACCTATGCCGTAAACGGTATCGCCAATTTTCTTTTTAAAGAGGGCGAATTTGACATCAAAAAATAAAAAGAATTTTTCCACTCGCGTATTAAAAATTCGGGCAGGAATAAAATGACCCAATTCGTGGAGAATGATCAGAAGGGATAAACTCAACAATAATTGGATGGCTTTTATAGCAAATGGGCTCATAGTGTTTTTTTGACTCGGGCAAAAATACTACAATCATAGGCATTATAAAAATCCAAAGCCCTTTTAAGTTTCTTTTCACAGTTCCCTTTTTTCTAACCTACTATTTCTCGTTACCTTTGGCCGTAATATATTTTGATGAAGGCCTTTTTTATTCAATACAAACTTTTTTTTATTGGCTTCTTGATTCTTTCAGGAATTATATTGGCTCTTTTTTACGATGCCTTACTTCCCCAAAAAAGACTGCCCATTTTCCAACCTGCCATGGTCAATTTTGAATTGGTAGACAGCACCTTACAACACGTCAAGAAATTTCATAAAATCGCCCCCTTTTCCCTAACCAATCAAAATGGATTGACCGTTACCGAACAAGATTACCAAGGGAAAATTTACATAGCCGATTTCTTTTTTACTACCTGTCCTACGATTTGCCCCATTATGACAGATCACATGGTGCAACTCCAAGAGGCTTTAAAAAATGACCCCAACATATTGTTGCTTTCCCACAGTGTGACCCCTGAAATTGACTCCGTAGCACAGTTAAAAAAATATGCTCTTGAAAAAGGAGTTGCAGATCAAAAGTGGAACTTGGTAACGGGCGATAAAAAACAGATTTATCAATTGGCACGAAAATCCTATTTAGCGGTACAAGAGGATGGCGATGGCGGTCCGTTTGATATGATTCACACCGAAAATTTTATCTTGGTAGACCCAGAGAAACGCATCCGAGGTTTTTATGACGGTACAGACCCTGAAGCCATTAAACTATTATTGGATGACCTCACCATTTTAAAGGCCGAGTACCCTTCACTTTAAATATTTTTGCTCCCTTCCTTTCTAACGTGGTTAATTTTTCTACTTTTGTTCTTTAAAATGATTCTAAATAATGATTTCATTAGATCAATTGGAAAAGGGAGTTAAAGCCGTAATTGAACATATGGACACAGATGATTTGCCTTTAAAATTGATTGAAATGGGCTGTTTACCCGGTAATACCGTTCAACTGATTCAAAAAGCCCCTTTTAATGACCCTTTGTATTTGAATATTGACGGGGCGCATTTGGCCATTCGCAATGAAATTGCCCAACACATTTTTGTACGTTTAGTAGATTGAAATGAGTAAATCTTTAAATGTAGCGTTGTTAGGAAATCCCAATACAGGAAAGACCTCAGTGTTTAATTCCTTAACGGGGTTAACCCAAAAAGTGGGAAACTATCCTGGAATTACAGTAGAAAAAAAAGAGGGAGTTTGTCGTTTAGACCAAACCACAAGAGCCCATATTCTTGACTTGCCAGGTACGTACAGTCTCAACGCTTCCTCAATGGATGAAAGTGTTGTGATTGAATTGCTATTAAACAAAAACAGTAAAGATTTTCCAGATGTGGCTGTGGTGGTTACCGATGTTGAAAACCTAAAACGTAACCTCATGCTTTTTACCCAAGTTAAAGATTTAGAGATACCCACTTTGTTGGTAATCAATATGTCGGATCAGATGAATCGTAAAGGAATTTCGATTGATATTGAAAAGCTGGAACAAGAATTAGACACCAAAATTGCCTTGATAAGTACCCGTGAAAATAAAGGTCTCGACACGCTTAAAAAATACATTCTAAATTACCGTCAACTTTCTGTTGAACCCTCCCTTTCTCTCAATTCGATTGACGAAGAGTACTTCACCAATTTAAAAAAGGTTTTCCCCAATCAGTCATTGTATAAACTGTGGTTGGTGATCACGCAAGACGTTAATTTTGCTAAAATTGATCGGAACCGCGTAGAGCTGGCCAATGGATTCAAAACCCAGTCGGAATCCGAATTAAAACGGTTACAACAAAAAGAAACGGTTCGGCGGTATCAACTCATCAATAAGGTGTTAAAGTTAAGTTTAACCGTTGATCGAAATGCGGCTACCGATTTACGAAGCCGATTGGATCGTGTGTTAATTCATAAATTTTGGGGGTATGCTATTTTCTTCCTCATATTAATGACCATCTTTCAGTTCATTTTTGATTGGAGCAGCATTCCTCAAGACTTTATCGATAGTAGTTTTGTGGCCCTTGCAGAAAGCACAAAAAACAATCTACCTCCCGGATTGTTTACAGATTTAGTATCCGAAGGCGTAATTCCCGGGTTAGGAGGAATTGTAATTTTCATCCCCCAAATTGCGCTACTGTTTTTATTCATTTCAATTCTAGAAGAAACAGGCTATATGAGTCGTGTTGTTTTTTTAATGGATCGTGGTTTACGTCGCTTTGGATTAAGTGGAAAAAGTGTACTTCCCCTTATTTCAGGAACCGCCTGTGCCATTCCCGCCGTTATGGCAACACGTAATATTGAAAACTGGAAAGAACGATTAATTACCATTTTGGTTACCCCGTTTACAACTTGCTCAGCCCGCCTACCAGTGTATGCCATTTTAATATCCTTAGTCATTCCTCAGGGCTCCTTTTTAGGGTTGAGTTATCAAGGGCTAACGTTGATGGGGCTATATTTTGTGGGTTTTGCCATGGCATTAGTTGCCGCTTGGATTTTACACCTTACGTTAGACCTAAAGTTTAAAAGTTATTTTGTGGTTGAAATGCCCAACTACAAATGGCCCCTATTTAAAAATGTTGCTTTAACGGTATGGGAAAAAACACGCTCCTTTGTTACCGAAGCCGGAAAAATTATTTTAGCCATTTCCATCTTATTGTGGATTATGGCCTCTTATGGTCCAGGGGAAGAGTTTCAAGAAGCGGAAACCATAATTACCCAAACCTACCCCTTATTAGATGAAGCCCAACGGGACGGAAAAATTAATGCCTACAAGCTGGAACATTCCTATATCGGAATATTGGGCAAGGCCATTGAACCAGCGATTGCACCTTTAGGGTACGATTGGAAAATTGGAATCGCCTTGATCAGTTCTTTTGCAGCTCGAGAAGTATTTGTGGGCACCCTAGCCACCATTTACAATGTAGAAAGTGACGGTCACGAAACCATAAAAAATAGAATGGCTGCCGAAGTGCGTTCCGATGGAAATCCATTATTTAATTTCGCCTCAGGCATTTCATTAATGTTGTTCTATGCCTTCGCCATGCAGTGCATGAGTACCTTAGCTATAGTGAAAAAAGAGACCAATACATGGCGGTGGCCCATGGTACAGCTTTTTGGCATGACCCTTTTGGCCTATGGCGTCGCCTTTTCAGTATACCAACTTTTAAGCTAATGGATAACATTCAACTTTTTTTGGTCATCACTTGCGGATTGGGTGCGTTGTTTTTTCTTATTCGAAAATGGATTCTTAAACCCAAATCTTCTAAGGGAAATAATTGTGGTACTGATTGTGGGTGTCATTAAAAGTGAATAACGCTTCAACTTAAAGTTTTTTACAATCCTGTTAAGATGTTGTAAAATATCCTATCTTAGAGCATCAAATTGAAATTTAAACTCACTATGACAAACAGTAATAGACTCTTTTATGGAAGTTGTTTTGCTCTGATTACCACTGCATTTTCTTTTAGTATACGTGCGGGCATTTTACCCGAACTAGCAGAAACATTCAGTCTTAGCGCTCAACAATTAGGATTTATCAATTCAATGTGGTTTTTAGGCTTTCCTATATCGATGATTTTAGGGGGATTGTTTTACCACACTTTAGGCCCAAAGCGTATCATGCAATTTGCATTTGTTACCCATACTTTGGGAATTGTTCTAACCATTTTCTCAGGGGGATACACAGGACTTTTGCTTTCTACACTATTAATAGGTATAGGGAATGGATGTACTGAAGCGGCATGTAATCCGATGATTGCTGATGCCTACGAAGGAAAACAAATGAATACCTTATTGAACCGATTCCACATGTGGTTCCCGGGAGGAATTGTTATCGGAAGTCTTGTATCAAAATTTATGACGGATGCTGCTTTAGGATGGCAAGCTCAAATTTGGATCATTATGATTCCAACACTCATTTATGCTTATCTTTTCTTAGGACAAGAATTTCCAAAGCCCAAAGTGGCGGCAGCGACTTCAGTTTCAGAAAATTTAAAATCAATGGCCTCGCCCATTTACCTTTTTATACTTGCCTGTATGGCACTAACCGCCATATCAGAATTTGGCCCTCAACAGTGGACCAGTTTGATTATGGCCAATAGTGGGGCTCAGCCCATGGTTATTTTAGCCTTAATTACCGGTTTAATGGCTGTAGGGCGTTATTTTGGTGGTGAAATAGTTCACAAGCTGGACCAAACAGGAGTGCTTTTAGGCTCAGCTGTTTTAGCCGCAATCGGTATTTTTCTCTTTAGTACCCAAACAGGAAGTATGATTTATGTGGCAGCAATCTTTTTTGCGCTAGGAATCTGTTATTTCTGGCCCAACATGATTGGCTTTGTGGCAGAAAAAATTCCAGCAAGTGGAGCGTTGGGAATGTCTATAGTAGGAGGTATGGGAATGTTTTCAACGTCTATTTTCCAACCCATAATTGGCGGCTGGATTGACAATTCTCGAGAAGCGCAAAGTAGTTTAGGACTTACAGGTGAAGCCCTAGAACTTGCAGCAGGCCAACAAACACTGACCTATATGATCAGTTTCCCCGTTATTTTGATCGTGCTGTTTACCATTCTTTACTTTTGGCAACGCGGAAGTAAAACGGCAACTGCGTAAAAATTGAATTTAAACGATCAATAAAAAGCCACCCAAGGGTGGCTTTTTTCTTAGGCATTCATTAAGGCTTCGATTTCCTCTACTTCAATAGGAATGTTTTTCATCAGATTTAAAGGAGCGCCTTGTTTTTGAATTACCACATCGTCCTCTAGTCGAACCCCAAAACCTTCTTCAGGGATATAAATTCCGGGCTCAACGGTAAAAACCATTTGAGGGGACATGGGCAAATGCAAGAGGCCATAATCGTGAGTATTTAATCCTATATGGTGGGAGGTCCCATGCATAAAATATTTTTTGTAGGCGGGTTGCTCAGGGGTTTCTTGTTGTATGTCGGATTTGTCCAACAACCCTAAATTCAGAAGTTCGGAAGTCATTATTTTTCCTACTTCTACATGATACTCTTTCCAAATTGTTCCGGGGACAAGCATTTTCGTTGCTTCGTTTTTAACCTTTAAAACGGCATTATACACCTCTTTTTGACGTTCTGTAAACCGACCAGAAACCGGAACAGTCCGGGTTAAATCACTCGAATAATTTCCGTATTCAGCAGCAACATCTAATAAAAGTAAATCTCCCGATTGGCATTGCTGATTGTTTTCGGTGTAATGCAAAATATTTGCATTCTCTCCTGACGCAATGATCGGGGTGTAGGCAAATCCCTTAGAACGGTTACAAATAAATTCATGAACCAATTCTGCTTCAATTTCATATTCCCATACTCCGGGTTGTATAAATGGAAGTACCCGTCGAAATCCTTTTTCGGTAATGTCACACGCCTGTTGAATTTGCTGAATTTCTTCGGGGTCTTTTACCGCACGTAATTGCTGAAGAATGGGGTTGCTTTTGCTCGTTTTGTGGGCGGGATAGGTAGCTTTACACCAGTTGATAAAACGATCTTCACGGGTTTGTGTTTCTACCGCTTGTCGATAATGTTCGTTGGTGTTAAAATAAAACGTATCACATTGGGTGCTCAATTCTTGAAAAATTCGCTTAAAATCATCAACCCAATACACCGTTTCTATTCCGCTTAAGGCTGTGGCTTGTGCCTTGGTAAGTTTGGCCCCTTCCCAAACGGCGATATGTTTATTTGTTTCTCTGATGAAAAGAATTTCTCTGTGCTTAGCTTCATAAGCATCAGGGAATAAAACCAAAAGGGTTTCTTCTTGATCAATGCCGCTGAGGTAAAACAAATCACGGTGCTGTTCAAAAGGCAAGGTGCTGTCTGCACTTATGGGATAAATATCATTTGAATTAAAAATAGCCACACTGTTGGGACCTATTGCTTCGCAAAATCGCTTACGATTTGAAGAGTAAAACGTTGATGAAAGAGGGTGGTATCGCATTGTACTTTTTTAACGAAGATAATGTTTTTACGACATTTTCATCCTTCAATAAAGCCCCCACATTGTTTAACTATTTTGGCTAAAAAGAGACGAAAATATCAAATACATTAAACAAGATGCCCAGTAAGTTGAAGCGATGTTAATTTTTCTGAAAAAAGGCGTAAACCAGTTTGTCACTCATTGTATATGCCTTAATTTTGTTGTGCAAATTGAGTTTTATGAGTGTTTTCACTTCTTCTATCGGTCGAAAGATTGCCATGGCGCTTTCTGGACTTTTCCTGATCCTATTTTTAACACAGCATTTCGCTATCAATATTACTTCGGTTTTTAGTGAAGAGGTTTTTAATCAACTTTCCCATTTTATGGGGAACAATCCCATTGTGCAATTTGTATTTCAACCCCTTTTGATTTTTGGAGTTCTCTTTCATTTTATCATGGGTTTTGTATTGGAATTGAAAAACAGAGGGGCTCGTCAAAAAGCATACAGTCAATTTAAAGGGTCTGCAAATGCCTCTTGGCCTTCGCGAAATATGATTATATCTGGACTGGTAGTTTTGTCATTTTTAGCCTTACACTTTTATGACTTTTGGATTCCAGAAATGAACTACAAATATGTTGAAGTCTTGCCGCTGAATGAAACCCGTTATTTTGAAGAAATGGTGCACAAGTTTGAAAGTCCCGTTCGTGTGGGGCTTTATGTATTGTCCTTTTTCTTTCTCGCCTTACACTTACACCACGGATTTTCATCTTCGTTTCAATCTATGGGGGCAAATAATAAATACACCCAAGCGATAAAACCCTTAACCACAGCTTTTGCTATTCTCATTCCCTTAGGTTTTGTTTTTATCGCCATTTACCATCACCTAACTGCATTCTAATATGGCTACACTCGATTCGAAAATACCTAAAGGACCGCTTGCCGAAAAGTGGACACAACACAAAAGTAACATCAACTTAGTAAGTCCGGCCAACAAAAGATTGATAGATATTATTGTGGTTGGAACCGGTTTAGCGGGTGCTTCCGCTTCTGCTACTTTAGCAGAATTGGGGTATAATGTAAAAAGCTTTTGTTTTCAAGATTCACCCAGAAGAGCGCATTCTATTGCCGCTCAAGGAGGAATTAATGCAGCTAAAAATTACCAAGGTGACGGAGACTCTACCCACCGCCTTTTTTACGATACGATTAAGGGAGGGGATTACCGCTCTCGTGAAGCGAATGTATATCGCTTAGCTGAAGTATCAACCAATATTATTGATCAATGTGTGGCTCAAGGGGTTCCCTTTGCCCGTGATTATGGAGGGCTATTAGATAATCGCTCTTTTGGAGGAGTATTGGTCTCGCGAACCTTTTATGCCAAAGGACAAACGGGACAACAACTTTTGCTCGGTGCCTACTCGGCAATGAACCGACAAATTGGTCGTGGAAAAATTAAAATGTACAACCGTCATGAAATGATGGATTTGGTGGTCATCGATGGAAAAGCGAGAGGGATTATCGCTCGTAATCTCGTTACCGGTGAAATAGAACGCCATGCGGCTCATGCCGTTGTTATTGCTTCTGGAGGATATGGGAATGTATTTTTCTTATCTACCAACGCCATGGGGAGTAATGTATCAGCAGCGTGGAAAATTCACAAAAAAGGAGCCCATTTTGCAAATCCTTGTTTTACACAAATTCACCCTACCTGTATTCCTGTATCAGGAGAACATCAGTCAAAATTGACCTTGATGTCAGAATCTCTCCGAAACGATGGACGAATTTGGGTGCCTAAAAAAATTGAAGATGTTAAGGCCATTCGAGAGGGAAAATTAAAACCCACACAAATTGCAGAAGAAGATCGTGATTATTACCTCGAGCGTCGCTATCCTGCATTTGGAAATTTAGTTCCTCGTGATGTGGCATCACGTGCTGCAAAAGAACGCTGCGATGCTGGCTATGGAGTGAATGCAACAGGTGAAGCGGTATATCTTGACTTTAGTTCTGCCATCATACGCTATGGTAAAGAACAGGCTCATGTTAAAGGTATGGATGAGAATGATGCTGCTCTAGTTAAAAAGTTAGGACAAGAAGTGGTTCGATCAAAGTATGGGAATTTATTCCAGATGTACGAAAAGATTGTTGATCAAAATCCTTACGAAACCCCAATGATGATTTATCCTGCCGTACACTACACTATGGGTGGCGTATGGGTAGACTATAACTTGATGACAAGTATTCCGGGCTGCTATGCAATTGGAGAAGCTAATTTTTCGGATCATGGCGCAAATCGTTTAGGAGCGTCGGCGCTGATGCAAGGGTTGGCTGACGGCTATTTTGTGCTGCCCTATACCATTGGAGATTATTTAGCCGATGACATCCGAACAGGTCGTATTGATACAGAACATCCTGAATTTGAAAAAGCCGAAGCGGGTGTTAAGGCACAGCTAGAGGCATTTATCAATGCCAAAGGAAAGCAACCGGTTGATTATTACCACCGCCAACTAGGTAAAATCATGTGGAATCAATGCGGTATGTCTCGAAATGAAAAAGGCTTAAAACAAGCCATTAAAGACATTCATGCCTTACGTGAAGATTTCTACAAAAATGTAAACGTACCTGGAGGAACAAATGAATTTAATGAAGAACTTGCTAAGGCAGGTCGGGTAGCTGACTTCTTAGAATTGGGTGAGCTTTTCGCTAAAGATGCCCTAGAGCGAACCGAATCCTGTGGGGGTCATTTTAGAGAAGAATCACAAACCCCAGAAGGTGAGGCATTGCGTGACGATAAGAACTTTACCTATGTTGCGGCGTGGGAATACAAAGGGGATCCGTCAAAAGCGCAACTGCACAAGGAAGTATTGAAGTATGAAGAAATTGAGATCAAAACAAGATCTTACAAGTAATTGATATTGAGTTAAAAACAACACTATGAAACTCACATTAAAAGTTTGGCGCCAAGCTAATAGAACAGCAAAAGGAAAGATGGAAACCTATCAAATAGATGAGGTATCTCCTGATATGTCCTTTTTGGAAATGATGGACATGCTTAATCAGCAGTTGATGAGTCAAGGAATTGAACCCGTAGCTTTTGATCACGACTGTAGAGAAGGAATCTGTGGAATGTGTTCTATGTTTATTAATGGAGAAGCCCACGGACCTGACCGATTGGTGACGACCTGTCAATTGCACATGCGTAAATTTAAAGACGGCGATACCATTACCATAGAGCCCTTTAGAGCTAATGCCTTTCCTGTTATTCGCGATTTGGTTGTTGACCGCACAGCCTTTGATCGGATTCAACATGCAGGCGGGTTTATTAGTGTGAATACTTCAGGAAACACTCAAGATGCCAATGCTATTCCAATTAATAAAACCGATGCTGATCACGCTTTTGATGCTGCAACTTGTATTGGTTGTGGTGCCTGTGTTGCAACTTGTAAAAATGCTTCTGCCATGTTATTTGTTTCGGCAAAAGTCTCACAATATGCGTTACTCCCTCAAGGAAAAGTAGAGGCTACAGAACGGGTAGTAAACATGGTCAAACAAATGGATGAAGAAGGGTTCGGAAATTGTACCAATACGGGGGCTTGCGAGGTAGAATGCCCGAAAGGCATTTCACTTGAGAATATCGCTCGAATGAATCGAGAATACCTCTCCGCCAGTACAAAGGGATAATTGTCTTTTTTAGATTCTTTGCGTAAAGATTAAAATTGCTTCCAATCCAATTGGTTGTAATCTGCAATCGCCTGACGGCATCCTAATTTCAAAAGCGTTTTTTCATCAAACATTGTTGTTACCCCAATAACCTCCATGCCAGCTGCTCGCGCCGCAGTGACTCCAGATCGAGTGTCTTCAAAAACAACACAATCTTTTGGTGCCACTCCTAACTTTTCTGCAGCCGTTAAAAAGATTTCAGGATGGGGTTTTCCGTGGGTGATTTCATGACCTCCCGTAGTGGAGTGAAAAAAAGACGCCATGGCAAGCCTTTCAAAAATTAAATCAATATTGTGTTGATCGCTCATAGAGGCTAAGCCTATAGGAGTATTCTTGGAAAATAAATAGTGAATGAAGGAAAGTGCTCCAGAAATTGCAGTAATATTTGGGCGGTACATGTCACGGTACAATTCTTCCTTTTTACTACCGATACGTTGTAATTCTAGTGGATCAGAAACATCTGGTAATAAACGCCCCATAATTTCAACCAAAGAGCCTTTGTGGTATTTTTGATCAAAAGTATCATAGGCTAGGGTAAGATTTAGCTCTTGAAATAAAGCGATCCAGGATTGTTTATGGTAGTCCATGTTGTCTATCAAGGTACCATCCATATCAAAAATAACGGCCTTAGGATAGGGCATTGGGTTCTATTTTAATACTTTTATTAGCGTGATTCAATACAAGAAAACGAAAAACAAAACTAAATAAAGATAATTAAATTGGAAGGGATCAAATCAAAACTTCACTGTACTCTTTTACAAGTCCCCCTTGAATGGGAAGCTCCAGAAAAAAACAGGGCACTGCTTGAGAACTATTTGCAATCAGTGGGTGTCACAGACCTTATCCTTCTACCCGAAATGTTTACTTCAGGATTTACGATGCACCCTGAAAGAGTAGCTGAACCAATGAAGGGCTATACCTTAAATTGGATGCAACAGTGGGCTCAGAAAAAAGGGGCTCTTATTGGAGGAAGCCTAGTAATTGAAGAGCAGGGCCAATATTTTAATCGTTTTGTTATGGTAGGCTCTCAGGGTTGTATTTCCTATTACGATAAACGCCATACTTTCACCCTAGCGGGTGAGGACAAAGCGTATACCACCGGAACAAACACTGGTCTGTTTGAATATAACGGGTGGAAAATTTGTATGCGTATTTGTTATGATTTGCGATTCCCGGTATGGTCGCGAAATACAAGCGATTACGACCTCCTTATTTATGTAGCCAATTGGCCAAAGCCGAGGATTTTGGCTTGGGATACCCTATTACAGGCACGTGCAATAGAAAACATGAGCTATGTAGTGGGAGTAAACAGGGTTGGAACTGATGAGAAAGGACACGAGTATCCGGGACATTCCGCTGCCTATGACGCCTTAGGGCATTGTTGCTCTGAGGGAGATTCAACAGCTCGGGGTGTACATTCGGCTACTCTGGATTATCAGGAACTTCAAGCACATCGGAAGAAGTTGCGCTTTCTGGAAGATCGGGATAATTTTGACTTGTATTAAAGGTTTCATTCATGTCCCAATTCGCACGTAAGTCAATTTCTTTCCAGTAATAAATTACATTTTCAGGTTGAATTTTTTTCAAATAATTTCCAGTATCCCATTTTTCGTTCTTGTTGGGATCTTCAATTAAACGTACGGTATATTTTCCGGCGTCAAGCAATTCAAAAGGGTAGTAGTTTCCTTCAAGGGGGCGGTCGTATCGACGAATAATTTTATCCCGTTCTAATAGTTCAATAATATAAGGATGCGGAGATTCATGTTGTACGCGCAAATAAATATTACCGTAGTCTTCAATTTTTTTGGTTGAAGTTTTAAACTCAAGGGTATCATGGGTTTGTCCCCAAAAGTCCTGAAGGGCATTGGGTAAAAGGGTAATGGTATAACGATCATTTGGAATGGTTTCAAAATCAACTGTAATTCGATCGTAGTTTTCTTGAATATATAAACGAGCTGGAATTTGTAAGGTATCTACATTGGTTACAATTAATTTTTCGTCATCAACTTGAGTAATGGGTAGATTACTTTGAATTTCAAATTTATTTTTAAGCCCTAAAGATCCCGGCGTAAATTTTTTAATTACTAATGAGTCTTTAATGGGATTTTTAAAATAAACCGTAGTGGTATGTAAACTGTCTTGAATAGGGTATTCAAATTTTAATGAATCGAGCGTTGCCCCCCTAAACCAATAATTCAAGGTGTCCGTTTCTCGACTTTGTGTAATTAGCGTTTCAAAGTCTTCGGGTACTTCACTTATCAATTTAAAAGTTTCATCTGAGCGGTCGCCATAATACCCCATAACGATATGGTGATCATTAACAAAATAAGGTTTGTCCCAGAAGAAATTGGTTTTTTCTTTAAAAATACGGAAGTCGATTATTGAATCTTCAGGTAAGGTGATTTGACGCTCATAAAACCCAATTTTATCCATACTCTGATCAAAAAAATAATTTCCTGTTTTGTCTTCTAGGGCTATAAGTTCATAGGTACCCGCACGTAAGTTTTGAAATCGATACCGTGTAGTGTCTAATGTACTGGTCACATAAAGCGGCTTTCGAGTATAAACAACAGAATCAGAATAGGTACTGTCAACCGGATACAATTGAAGGGAAATAAAACGTTCAGTCTCTTTTTCAAAAGCATCGGTTATATTTCCTTTGAGATATAGAGAATCAATAGTTGCCCCAGTAGATAAGGTATAAGTAAGGTAAGGACTAGGGTTGGATTCATTAAAATCAACAATACCCTCACCAAAATTAAAAGTATATGTGGTGTTCTCTAGTAAGGTGTCCAACAGTTTAACGGTTACTTTTTTTGAGGCTCCAGTAACGGGATACACTTTGAATTGCTCTGAATTTAAAGGGGGCGAAATGATTAGTTGTTTACTGATGTCTTTCAAGGTAACATACTCATCAAAAGTGAGTACAATCTGATCCTTGTCAAAAAAAGTGGTGTTCAGTTTAGGAGAAGCATTAATTAAAACGGCAGGCAAACTGTCTCTAGGCCCTCCGGTTGGTGAGGCCCTTTTGGCACAACCCACTCCCAATAGGAGTAAAATTCCCAAAATAAGAACGGAATGTAGGGCTGTTTTTTTCACTGCGTCAAGATTCCCCACAAAATAACGTAATATTCTACTTACAACCTATACCCTAAAGCAGCAACACTCAATTTTATTGTATTCTCTTTAAAAAGAGCTTGTGCACATGATACAAGAGTAGCCCCTGTTGTAATTACATCATCTACAAGAAGAAAATGTCCTTTTTGATTTTGAAAATCTGGAGCACAACAAAAGGCATTTTGCATGGATTCCCACCTTTCAACTTTTCCAGCCTTAGTTTGAGATAAGGTGTTTTTTATTCGCACCAGAGCCTTTGGGTAAACCTTTATATTGAGCACTGAACTGATTTCTACGGCAATGAGTTCACTCTGATTGTACCCCCGTTGTCTTCTCTTTTTAGGGTGTAGGGGAACGACTAAAATCCCTGTCAAATCCCTAAATAATGGACTTTCTTTAAGTGATAGCGCTAACCAGTGGCCTAAATACGCTCCACTTTTTTTTACGCCTTTATATTTCAATAAATGGATCAAATGGGTAAAAGCCCCTCCTTTTTGAAAATAAAACAAGGCCGTTGCTGCGTAAATAGGAATAAATTCCCTGAGTTTTACTGCCAATGGATTATTTGCATCAAGATTAAAATTTGTTGGAGACAGTTGCAGTTGACACCCAATACAAAGCCCTTTTTCATAAGGCGTTAAAAAAGAGACGCATCCCAAACAGGTTCGGGGAAAAAATAAATCGACTAGGGATTGAAAAACAAGGGAAGAATTAAATTTCATAGAATCTGAAATGGGGACCCTTAAAAATAACAAAAAGGATTATTTTTGCGCCATGACACAGCAATCCGAACAATTTAAAAAAGTCATATCCCATGCTAAAGAGTATGGCTTTGTTTTTCCTTCAAGCGAAATTTATGATGGGCTTAGTGCCGTTTATGATTACGGTCAAAATGGAGCAGCGTTAAAAGCCAATATTCGAGAATATTGGTGGAAAGCAATGGTGCAATTGAATGACAATATCGTAGGAATAGATGCTGCAATTTTCATGCATCCTACCACATGGAAAGCGTCAGGGCATGTGGATGCTTTTAACGACCCCTTGATTGATAATAAAGTGTCAAAGAAAAGGTATCGTGCGGATGTGTTGGTCGAAGATTACGTTGCGAAAATTGAGGCTAAAATTGAAAAGGAAATTGAAAAAGCACAAAAACGATTTGGCACCGCTTTTGACAAAGCACAATTTGTAGCAACAAACCCAAGAGTGATGGAATACCAAGCCAAAGCGGAAGCCATTTTAAAACGATTGGGTAAATCCCTTGAGAATGAGGATTTAGCAGACGTAAAAGCCTTAATTGAAGAATTGGAAATAAGCTGTCCTGAATCCGGTTCCAGAGATTGGACTGAGGTAAAACAGTTTAACCTGATGTTTGGAACCAAGCTAGGAGCCTCGGCAGATTCTGCGATGGATTTGTACTTACGTCCAGAAACGGCTCAGGGTATTTTTGTCAATTTTCTCAATGTACAAAAAACAGGGCGCATGAAATTGCCTTTCGGTATTGCTCAAATGGGTAAAGCGTTCCGTAATGAAATTGTTGCCCGCCAGTTTATTTTCCGTATGCGAGAATTTGAGCAAATGGAAATGCAATTTTTCATCCCTCCCGGAACACAAAAAGAATGGTATGAGCAGTGGAAAAATACACGCTTAAAATGGCATTTGGCTTTGGGTATGGGAGAAGAGAACTATCGTTTTCATGACCATGATAAATTAGCGCATTACGCCGATGCAGCCGCTGATATTGAATTTCGATTCCCCTTTGGATTTAAGGAACTAGAAGGAATCCATTCAAGAACCGATTTTGATCTAAGCAATCATGAAAAATACTCAGGTAAGAAATTACAATATTTCGATCCTGAACAAAACAAAAATTACGTTCCCTATGTGGTGGAAACGTCAATAGGACTGGACCGTATGTTTTTAGCCGTACTTTCAAATGCTTTAAAGGAAGAAACCCTAGAAGACGGATCTACACGCACCCTTTTGCAATTACCTCCAGCTCTTGCGCCAACTAAAGTTGCTGTTTTGCCTTTGGTAAAGAAAGATGGACTCCCCGAAATGGCAAAGACCATAGTAGAGGAATTAAAATGGAATTTTGCCACTTCTTATGATGAAAAAGATGCCGTTGGGAGACGCTACCGAAGACAAGACGCCTTAGGCACCCCCTTTTGTATCACAGTAGATCATCAAAGTTTAGAAGATCAAACAGTAACCCTGAGAAATCGGGACACCATGCTTCAAGAACGAGTAGCTGTGACGGAATTAAAAACCATAGTTGAAAACACGGTTTCTATTTCGACTTTACTTAAAAAACTGTAGTTAAAGCCTATCGGTTATAAACACTCCTGCAAAAGATGAGTGGCTAAAATGCACTTACTTAAAAGGAGTATGTAGAAACAGGAACCCTACTTTTTTCCTCACTCAAAGGGAAGATAAATTTTACCAACCCCAAGTATTTTTTATCTTCGTAAAAAAACCGTTGAAAATACTTTCTTATAACGTAAATGGCATTAGAGCTGCTCTGAACAAAGGGTTTGCAACCTGGCTAAAAGCCACACAAGCAGATGTCATTTGCCTTCAAGAAACCAAAGCACTAGAAGAGCAAGTAGACACTCAATTTTTATCCGAATTAGGGTACCATCATTATTGGTTTTCAGCCCAAAAAAAGGGTTATAGCGGTGTAGCCATTTTCACAAAACACAAGCCTCAGCATGTAGCTTACGGAAGTGGTATTGACCACATGGACTATGAAGGCCGAATATTGCGTGTTGACTTTGAAGCCTTTTCTGTTATGAGTTTATACCTGCCTTCGGGAACCAATCCTGATCGGTTGTCCTATAAATTTAAATTTATGGATGAATTTCGAGAATACGTTGATCAGTTAAAACAAGAACATCCGAATATTATTATCTGTGGCGATTACAACATTTGTCATCAAGCCATTGACATTCACGATCCTATTCGCAATAAAACCGTATCTGGATTTTTACCTGAAGAACGTGCCTGGTTAGATCAATTTTTAAAATCGGGATTTATTGATTCCTTTCGGCATTTAAACCCAGAACCTCATCACTACAGTTGGTGGAGTTACCGTGCTAATGCACGCAATAATAATAAAGGATGGAGAATTGATTATGCTTTAGTGAGCGAACCGTTACAATCCTCAATTCACAAGTCGTACTTACTTCCTCAAGCAAAACATTCCGACCACTGCCCAGTGGGAATTGAATTAACATTATTTGGATGAAACACCCACTCTTTTTACCCCCTCTCTTTTTTGTATTGCTCTTCTCCAATTGCGTAACCACAAAAGTGTTTAATGATCTTGAGGCCCGATATGCGGTGGTTAAAAGAGAGCGAAATGTTTTTGAAAAATCGAGAGATTCACTTCATAAAATTGCAGATCAAACACGGAAAGACCAAAGCATTACCCTCACGCAACTGGCGCGATCTCGTGATAGTGTAACTCAAAACCTAGCAAAAATCAAAACCCTTCAGCAAGAATTTGATTTACTAAAACAAAACAGTGAGTCAATTATTCAAGATCGAATAGAAGAAAACAATCGACTTTTACGGGAAATCGCTATTAAAAAAACGGAATTGGATCAACGTACCGACCGTGTTACTCAATTGGAACAAAGTATAGAAGAACAAAAAAAGGCAGTAACAGCGTTAAAAGAAAAATTAAAAACAGCACTATTAAATTTTGACGGAAAAGGTTTAACCGTAGAACAACGCAATGGTAAAGTATATGTTTCTATGGAGAGTAAATTGTTATTTCAATCCGGAAGCTGGAATGTGGAAACCCAAGGAAAACTTGCTCTAGGTGAATTGGCCCATGTTTTGGCGGATAATCCAGATATCAGCGTTTTGATAGAAGGTCATACAGATAACGTTCCCTTAACCCCAGAAGGAGCCATTACTAGCAATTGGGATTTATCGACCAAACGAGCCACAGCTGTGGTTTCAATATTACTGGAAAACACTAAAGTTTTACCTCAAAATATTACTGCTGCTGGACGAAGTGAATATTTGCCCATCGCTTCAAATCAAGACGCAGAAGGGCGTGCCGCTAACCGAAGAATAGAAGTAATTTTAAGCCCCTCTCTGGAAGAAATTACGGCACTTTTACAAACCAAAAACGAATAAATGGAATACAATACACTCCCCGGAACCTCAATACAAGTCAGTAAAATTTGTCTCGGAACCATGACTTGGGGTAGACAAAATAACGAACAAGAGGGACATGACCAGATGGATTATGCAGTGGAAAACGGAATTAATTTTTTTGATACTGCAGAATTGTACCCTGTACCCCCTCGTAAAGAGGAACAAGGAGAAACCGAACGAATTATAGGGACTTGGTTTAAAAAAACAGGAAAACGTAAAGACATTATTCTGGCTAGTAAAATAGCTGGTCCTGCCGCGTTTACTCAACACATCCGTACCGATAAAAACTATTCAAAAAAAACAATTGATGCTGCAATAGAAGGGAATTTAAAACGTATGCAAACGGATTATATTGACATTTATCAACTTCACTGGCCTGAGCGACCAACCAATTTTTTTGGTAAAAGAGGATATACTTACACCCGTGGTGATCAATGGGAAGACAATGTGGCCGAAGTTTTAGATGCCTTATCTGAACATGTGAAAAAAGGAACGATTCGTTACATTGGTTTATCAAACGAAACCCCCTGGGGAATGATGCGTTTTCTTAAAGAAGGGGTACAAGAGCGTCCGAGAATTCGAACCATTCAAAACCCATACTCTCTTTTAAACCGAACTTTTGAAACGGGTAACGCAGAGGTATGTCATCGAGAAAATGTGGGGTTATTGGCCTATTCCCCCCTCGCTTTTGGCGTATTGTCAGGCAAGTATAGGGGAGGAAAATCACCTGAAAATGCACGCTTAACATTATTTCCCCATTACGATCGTTACAGCACCACAAATTGTACAAATGCAGTAGAGGAGTATCAAGAAATTGCCAATGAAGCCGGAATTTCACTTACCCAATTGGCCTTAGCTTTTGTTAACGACCGGCCTTTTATGACAAGTAATATTATAGGAGCCACCACTCTAGAACAACTTAAAGAAAATATTGGAAGCGCGGCCATAACGCTATCTGAGGATACGCTAGAGGCCATTAATAAAGTGCATGAGCAAATTCCTAATCCTTCTACCTGATCTCCATTACTCAGGTATTGCAGCGATAAGTTTTTTGGTATACGCTTTTTTCGGATACCGATAAAGTGCATCCGCTTCTTGAATTTCCACGAGTCGACCCTGTTCCATAACCATTATGCGGTCGGCCATATATTTAACTACGGCGAGGTCATGCGAAATAAAAAGATAACTCAACTTAAATTGATCTTTTAAATCATTCAGTAAATTGAGAACTTGGGCTTGTATGGATATATCCAGAGCAGCAACACTTTCATCACAGATTAGAATTTTGGGGTCAGTAGCTAACGCTCGAGCAATCACCACACGCTGACGCTGTCCTCCCGATAATTCATGAGGGTAGCGATGATAAAAAGGAGTGTCTAAACCTACTTGATCAAGCAGTTGATAACATTGTAAAGAATGTTCTTTTTTGGATACTGTAGGCCGGTGAACGTGAAGTACTTCTTCAATGGCAGCTCCTACAGTTTTCAAGGGATGTAATGCAGAATAGGGATCTTGAAAAATAAATTGAATGTCTTTTCTGAGTCTTACTAAAGACTCTTGATTTTTAGGGTCTATGGTTTGCCCTTTATACAGGAGTGTACCTTGGGTGGGGGGGTCTAAAAACACCATAGATTTTGCTAAACTCGACTTGCCGCAACCCGATTCACCAACAAGACCTAGTACTTCACCTGGATATAAACTGAAATCAATTTTGTCAACGGCCCGAAAGGATTCGTTGGCTTTTCCCCAATGTTTTTTTATATACGTTTTTTCAAACCCCTTGATTTCTAATAAGGGAGGTTGTTGGTATAAAAGGGTGTGATATGTTGCTCTTTGGAGAGCAGAAATTAGGGGTTGACGGGTCGTTTTTTTTTCAAAATCTGCCAAAGTCAAAAGTCTTTCGGGGCGTGTATTGGCATCGGGACGAGCGGCTATCAAACCCGCTGTATAGGGATGCTTGGGCTTTTTGAAAAGGGTTGAGGCCAATCCTGATTCTACCACTTTTCCTTGATGCATAACATATACACGATTTGCAAGGTTTTTGACCAATGCCAAATCATGCGAAATGAACAATACGCTCATTTTATACTTTTGTTGAAGCCTTCTAAGAAGGTGTAAAATCTCTTTTTGTACAGTAACGTCTAGAGCTGTTGTGGGTTCATCAGCAATTAAAAGTTTAGGGTTACACAATAAGGCCATGGCAATCATCACACGTTGTTTTTGCCCTCCACTGAGTTGATGTGGATAGGATTTTAAAATTCGATCCGTGTCCTGTAATTGCACCTCATGCAAGAGCGTATTAATTTTCTCTAGCTGGGCTTTTCTTGAGAGCGAGCTGTGTTTTTGAAGTACTTCTAAGAGTTGTTTTCCACAACGAAGGGTGGGGTTTAAACTGGATTGTGGCTCCTGAAATACCATGCCAATTTCTTTACCACGTATAGTTTCCCATTCTTTCGGACTAAGGGCAAGTATATTTTTTTGGTCAAAGGTTAACTTTTCTGCTGTAATTTTTGACTGTAGAGGCTGAAGTCCTAAAAGGGTCAAGGCGGTAATTGATTTTCCACTTCCTGATTCTCCAACAAGGGCAACAATTTCTTCTTTGTCAACGCAAATAGATACCTTTTTTAAAATAGACGCATCGCCTAGGGTAAGCGATGCGTTTCTAATTTCTATAAGCGATGCCTCAGTAGCAGGCATAACAGAAGGTTATAGGTTTTGTTTGTTTAATTCTTCAACAGCATGATGAACTGCGCGTGCGGTCAAAGCCATATAGGTTAACGATGGGTTTTGATTGGCAGACGAAGTCATACATGCACCATCGGTAACGAAAACATTTTTAACACTGTGAACTTGATTGAACTTATTCAGCACTGAAGTTTTTGGATCTCGTCCCATACGAGCGGTTCCCATTTCATGAATACCCTTTCCTATGGGGGCATTAGAGTCATAAATTGAAACATCTTTACAGCCTGCGGCTTCTAGCATTTCTGCAGCCTGTACTTTCCAATCTTCTTTCATTTTCTTTTCATTCTCTTTAAACTCTGCATCAAATACTATGGTGGGCAGTCCGTATTTGTCAAGTTGTTCATAGTTTAAGTACATACGGTTTTCATGGTAAGGTAAAACTTCACCAAATCCACCCATCCCAATGTTCCAACCTCCAGCATTAAGAATCTCTGATTTATAGGCTTTTCCATACCCTAATTCAGAAACTGCTTCTGACCAATCACTCCGACTAGCGCCTCCTTGGTAACCATAACCACGAAGAAAATCAACCCCTTTATCTTTTCCATTTAAGTTTCTAAATCGAGGGATATAGAATCCGTTAGGGCGTCGTCCTGTAAAGTACTTATCTTTAAATCCATCGTATTTTCCTGAAGCACCACTTCCTAATTGGTGATCCATAATATTATGACCTAATTCACCACTGTCATTTCCCATTCCATTGGGGAAACGATTGGATTTGGATTGCATTAATATTGAGGTAGACCCCATTGAGGAAGCGCACAAGAATACAATTTTGGATTTAAATTCGATTGATTCTTTAGTATGTGCATCGATAACACGCACACCTGTAGCTTTTTGAGTTTTCTCATCATAGAGCACTTCTGCCACGATGGAATCAGGACGTAGGGTTAAATTACCGGTAGCCTCTGCTGCGGGAAGCGTTGATGAATTTGAACTAAAATAGGCTCCAAAAGGACAACCGCGATCACAACGGTTTCGGAATTGACAAGCATAACGTCCGGCCCCTTCTTTAGTACCTTCTGTGATATGCGCAACTCGACCAATAGTTAACAAACGATCACTATATTCACTCGCTAGTGTCTCACGCAAATGACTCTCTAAACAATTGAGCTCCATAGGAGGTAAAAAATGACTATCAGGAAGGTGAGGTAAATTCAATGCTTCACCACTCACTCCTATAAATTTTTCAACGTGATCATACCAAGGGGCAATATCATTATACCGAATTGGCCAATCAACCCCTATACCTTCTTTGGCATTGGCATCAAAGTCTAAATCACTCCAACGGTAAGTTTGTCGTCCCCAAATTAGTGAACGGCCCCCCACTTGAGTCCCTCGAATCCAATCAAAGGGTTTGTCTTCTAAATAATTGTAATCAGAATCTTTATTGTAAAAATGACGTTTGGTTTCATTAACTCCCCAACGGCGTTGTTTGTCATAATCTTTGGCTAATATTGCTTCAGGGGTTGCTCCACCGTTTTCCATGTCCCAAGGGTCAAGGTTCATGGTAGGATAATCTTCTATGTGCTTGACCATTCTTCCGCGTTCTAATACAAGGGTTTTAAGTCCTTTTTCACAGAGCTCTTTTGCAGCCCATCCTCCACTGATTCCTGATCCTACAACAATAGCATCATATTGGTTTTCTTCTAAGTTTAAATAGTTCATTTGCTATCGCGATTAAATTTTTTTTAAGATACTCATTTTTTTAGTTGACTAAAAGAAATTTCATTTTCATCCAAAAGGGATTCGATGCGTAAACGCAAAAAGAGTTGAGCTACAGTAACTACATCGCGTTCACAATAGGCCACTATTCGTTCCAAATCATTTTCTTTATAGTAAACATCTGCCACCTGACTTCCATCAATATCCTCTTTAGGAGACGGAATTTGTAACACATGAGCCATAAGTTTTAACGAGGTGTAATGTTTAAAATCACCAAAACGCCATAAATGCATCGTATCTATATGCGGTACTTCCCACGGTTTTTTATCAAACAGCAACAGCATTTTAGGTAGTTGAATTTGATGGATCAACATGCGCCGGGCAATAAATGGAAAATCAAATTCCTTAGCATTGTGCCCACACATGCGGTGCCTTGCAGTATTAAAAAAGGTATCCAATAATGCTTTAAATTCCAGTAATAATCCTTTTTCTTCTCCGTAAAAACTGCGTAATCGAAAGTCACGCGGTGCGGATGAAGAAGCAAAATAACCAACAGAAATACAAATTATTTTTCCAAACTCTGCCCATATGCCCGCACGGGAATAAAAATCTTCTGGGGTAACTTCTTCTTTTCTTTGGTAAGCCGTTTTTTCGGTAAAATATAATTGTTCTTCTTCTGGAACGGATCCAAAATCAGGATAGAGGGGAACCGTTTCAATGTCTAAAAAAAGAATTTTTTTTATGTCAAGGTTCGGTAACATGTGCATTGAGTTCTATAGCCGCATCCATATAAGCATAAATATCGGGAGTAAAGGGATCATCGGTTGTGCTGTCCGGACCTTTACTGTGTCCTAGACGAATTAGAATCATATTTTCTTCAGGAAAAACAATCACATATTGACCTAAATGACCACGCATCATAAAGGTATTGTAGTTTTTGTATTCTTTTAGCCACCAACTGTAACCGTATTGAGGGCTCTTTTCAAATCGTGTTTTAAGGGAATGCGCTACGAAGGTAGAATCCAACAACCTCTTGCCGTTCCATTTTCCGAAGTCTTTGTAAAGTTTACCCAATCGTGCAAAATCTCGTGCGTTTGAAGCAATACAACAGTACGCTTTTTCCAAACCATTTTCTGCACTGTCAACTTGCCAATTCGATTCGTGTTCACTGCCCATTGGGTCCCAAAAACTTTCGTATAAATATTGGGTTAGTGTCTTCCCAGTTGCCTTAGTAATCACCATAGCCAACAGTTGTGTTGTGCCGCTTTTATAAATAAATGAGGTGCCGGGTTGTTCGTCAATGGGTTGATCGAGAATTAATTGGCCCAAGTCTTCAACAAAATAGGCTGCGGTTGTAACCGAGGTAGGTGAGTAGTAGGATTCATCCCAGCGTTGACCCGAGGCCATTGAGGCCAAATCACCTACAGTAACTTGATTTGCATAGTCTCCCTTTAATTCAGGAATAAAGTCCAGTACAGGTTGGTCCATACTTTTTATGTACCCTTCTTGAATGGCTTTTCCCAATAAGGCGGCAACGTAACTTTTAGCCATAGAAAAAGAATTGCTTTTGGAATCCACACCGTAACCATCGTAGTATTTTTCAAAATAAAGACTGTCGTTTTTGATGATGAGATAAGCTACAGTTCCCCATTCAGCATTCTTTTTTTCTAATTCCTCAGGCAACTGAGCCGTATTGTATTTTTTGTGAATTGGCCAAGGTTGAGGTTGTTTTGATGGGGGTAAAGGGACGTTGTCAAAATACTGATAGTCGGATAAAAAGGCGGTAGTGTGCCCTTTAAAGTAAATTTTTGAAACGGCAGTAAGCAAATAATTGTAGTCTGAAATGTAAAGCATGCCCCATAAAGCAATCACAAAAAGGGCAGTAAATTGTACTGTTTTTTTCATATAATTTTTTAATTAATTCGCCTTTAAAAGCGTGAGCCTCACAAAAGTAAGCTTTTTTGTTTCAGAAATCCCTCATGTTCTAACAACCATTTTTTCCTGTCTAGCCCACCGGCATAACCAGTTAGAGTGCCATTACTTCCCACCACTCGATGGCACGGAATAAGTATCAAAATAGGGTTTTTACTTAAGGCAGACCCCAAGGCACGGGTGGCATTTTCATCTCCTAATTGCTGTGCAAGTTGTTTATAAGTACAACAGGATCCAGAAGGAATAGATTGAACTAAGGCCCATACTTTTTTTTGAAAAAGAGTACCCGAAGGATTTAGGTCTTGAGGTAAGGGAGTAGTTCCTTTTTCAAAATAAGAAGTTAAATATTGAAAAAAAATAAGTTTGAGACATAGGACAAAGGATGTTTTCAAAGGGAAGGTAAAAATCTTTTTTAAAACTTATATTTAAGGCAGATTCTAAAGTCATAAAAATGAAAAATTTTAAATGGGAAGGGGTTATGCCTGCTATTACTACTCAATTTGACCGAAGTGGTGATTTAGCACTAGAGGCCTTTCTCAACAACCTTAACGAACAGCAAAAAGCAGGAGTCCATGGAATCATTCTTGGGGGCACCTTAGGAGAGGCGAGTACCTTAACGGAATCCGAAAAAAACCTTCTTTTAGAAGCCACACTCCAACAGGTGGCCGGGAAAATTCCTGTGATTGTAAATATTGCTGAACAATCAACAACTGAAGCTGTTCGGCTTGCCCAACAGGCAGAATCGCGAGGAGCAAACGGCTTAATGCTTTTGCCTCCGATGCGCTATAAGGCAACTGACGATGAAACAGTAGCTTATTTTGTTTCGGTTGCTGAGGCTGTGTCTTTACCTATCATGATTTACAATAATCCAGTAGATTATAAAATTGAAGTTACCTTAGACATGTTTGATGTACTTTCAAAATACGACAATATAAATGCCGTAAAAGAATCAACACGTGATGTGACAAACATTACCCGTATGATTAATCGTTTCGGCGATCGCTTTAGCCTCTTGTGCGGCGTGGATACTATTGCTATGGAATGTTTGTTAATGGGAGCCAACGGTTGGGTAGCCGGTTTGGTTGATGCGTTTCCTGTTGAGACCGTTTCCATATATACCTATTGCAAAGCAGGTGAATGGGAAAAAGCCCGAACGTTATTTCGCTGGTTTTTACCCTTATTGGAACTTGACATTTCCCCTCAATTAGTTCAAAACATTAAAATGTGTGAAATAGCAACGGGAATGGGCACTGGTTATGTCCGAAAACCACGCTTGTCTTTAACCGGTGTGGCGCATGCGCATGTGGAAAAAATAATAAGGGACAGTTTGGCTACTCGGCCCACCAATTTGGATTATAAAAAATACCTATAATGACAGGAAAAAATTTAATTGCTGGACGATGGGAATCTACGGAACACCCCGTCACCTTTCAAACTGTTGACCCGAAAAGCAACATCCCATTACCTACTGTATTTCAAGAGGCTACTCAGTCACAAATTGAAAGTGCAGTAGAAGAGGCAGCTCATTGTGCCCCGGAAATGGCCCAATGGTCTTCGCTCAAAAAAGCAAACTTCTTGTCTGCAATCAAAGCTGAATTAGAGGCGAATAGTACCGAAATTATAGAAATCTATCAAAGCGAATCGGGTTTGCCAGAGGGAAGAGCAAAGGGGGAAATGCAGCGTACTTTAGATCAAATTGAACGATTTGTAGAATTGCTTCAAGAAGGTTCCTTCGTACAGCCCACCCTTCACACTTCGGGACCCGACCTTAGAAAGATGCTTCAGCCTATAGGTCCCGTGGTAGTTTTTGGAGCAAGTAATTTTCCGTTGGCTTTTTCAACTGCTGGAGGGGATACTATATCCGCCTTAGCCGCAGGATGTCCAGTACTGGTTAAAGCACATCCATTTCATGCAGGAACTAGTGAGTTAGTTGCCCAGGCCATTGCAAAAGTGATTGAAACAAGCAATCTGCCTAAGGGCGTATTTTCACATCTTGGCGGTCAATCCCATGCTGTTGGATCTCAATTGGTTTCACATCCTCTCGTAAAAGGAGTTGGGTTTACGGGTAGCTTTAAGGGCGGTAAAGCCCTTTATGATTGTGCTCAAAAACGTAAAAATCCAATTCCGGTATTTGCTGAAATGGGAAGTGTCAATCCTGTATTTGTATTGCAAAACAGATTAGAATCTGATGAGAATTTGCCTTCTGCACTTGCCCAATCCGTTACCTTAGGGACGGGTCAATTCTGTACTAATCCGGGTCTGATTGTAATTTGTGATCCAGAAAGTAAAACCAATTTTGGTGCCGCTTTAGCAAAACAAGTCAATGAGCTTCAATTGCCTCCAATGGTTCACGCTTCAATACAAAACCAGTATGATTTTCAAGTGGAAAGCTTAAAAACAAACTCAGCCCTAACAGCACTTTATTTTTCAGCACAATGCTCCGCTGCTATTGGTGTTAGCACGGCAACAAACTTTTTAAAGCACTCAATGCTTGCAGAAGAGGTATTTGGTCCGTTTACCCTTGTGGTAGAATGTGTTTCTGTTGAAGAAATGAAAACAGTAGCCACCCATTTAGAGGGTCAGTTAACGGCTACACTGCTAGGGAATGACAAAGATCAAAAGGACCTGGCAGTATTGCTGCCATGGGTTCAAGAAAAAGTAGGGAGACTCTTATTTGAGGGAGTGCCTACGGGTGTGGCAGTTACCCAAGCAATGCATCATGGCGGGCCTTATCCTGCTACAACCGATAGTCGATATACGTCTGTGGGCACAGACGCGATCTATCGATGGCTTCGACCGGTTTCCTACCAAGATTGTCCTCAAAAGTTACTGCCAGCCGCGCTGCAAAATGAAAATCCACTTCGTTTACTGCGTAATGTAAACGGGACATTAACCACCGATGTGTTATGAAACCCAGTGATCGAATTGTATTTGACTGTGTTGACGGCTACACTGCAGGCAATCCCGTTCGTTTAGTAAAATCGCCTAAGCCCGATTTAGTTGGAGACAATATGGGAGAAAAGCGAATTCACTTTATGAAAGAATTTGATTGGATAAGAACGGGTTTGATGTTTGAACCTCGAGGGCACGATATGATGAGTGGTAGTTTTTTTTACCCACCGCATCATCTTGAAAATGACGTGGCTATTTTATTTATTGAAACCAGTGGATGCCTACCCATGTGTGGTCACGGTTTAATTGGCGCCCTTACCTTTTTAATTGAAGAAAAATTGATTACTCCTCTAAAAGAAGGCACCCTTCGCGTGGAAACTCCAGCAGGCATTGTGGTTGCAAACTATACACGTGAAGGAAATAAAGTAAAAACCGTTCGATTTACCAACATTCCCGCTTACTTAGCCGCTTCAGATCTTGAAATTGAATGTGAAGGATTGGGAGCATTGACAATCGATGTTTCTTACGGTGGAAATTTTTATGCTATTGTAGATATTCAAAAAAACTTTAAAGGAATCAGCGCTTATTCAGCAAGTGATTTGATTGGTTGGAGTCGAACTTTGAGAAAACAGATCAATGAAAATTACACCTTTCAGCATCCTCTTGATCCACATATAAAAGGGTGTAGTCATGTTCTCTGGGGGGGACTCCCTACCCAACAAGGTGCCTCGGCGAGTAATGCTGTATTTTATGGTGATAAGGCAATTGATCGGTCTCCTTGTGGGACAGGCACATCAGCCCGTATGGCGCAATGGGCAGCCAAAGGAAAATTAAACGTGGGCGATTCTTTTGTTCATGAAAGTATTATTGGTTCTCTGTTTAAGGGACAAGTAATGGAATCAACTTCAGTTGGACCCTTTACCGGCATTATTCCCAGTATTGAAGGAAGTGCTCGAATTACAGGGTACAATCAACTTATATTAGACCCTGAAGATCCCTATACTCAAGGATTTCAAGTGTTGTAGGCATGAAGAAAAAAGTAGCGGTCATAGGGGGCGGAATTGTTGGACTTTCAACGGCTTATTATCTTAAAGAAGCAGGCCATGATGTTGTGGTGATTGACAAAGGGAATTTGGAGGGAGGCGCATCGAATGTGAATGCAGGCTATTTAACCCCAAGTCATATTGTGCCTATGGCAGCACCGGGAATGATTTCAAAGGGAATTCGTTGGATGTTTGATGCCTCAAGCCCTTTTTATATTAAACCGCGATTGAATAAAGAGTTGATCCAATGGGGAGTAAAGTTTATGAAGTCTTGTACGCCCAAACATGTACAGCAATCCCTAAAAACAATTTTGGATATTAATTTATTGAGTAAGCAATTGTATCTGGAAATGCAGCAAACAGGCGCCTTGGAATTTCATTTGGAAACCCAAGGTCTGTTGATGGCCTATCAATCTTCACATGCCGAAAAAGAAGAGGCCGAGGTGGTGGCTTGGGCTAGAGATTTGGGACTGACCATACAACAATTGGATCAGGCCGAAGTCTTAAAGTTACAGCCTAATGCCCCTATGAATATTGCTGGAGCGTATTGGTATGAATCGGATGCGCATAGTACCCCTGAGGTTTTTATGAAAAATTTAAAAACGACTCTTGAAAAAAAGGGAGTAGAGTTTGTTTTGGGGACAAGCGTAAAGGGATTCCAAAAAAAGGGAAACAAAATTACTTCCGTAGTTACTCCTGAAAATTTAATTGCCGCTGATGAAATTGTCTTGGCAACGGGGGCTTGGTCAGAAACACTTCTAAAAGAATTGGGAATTAAACTTTCGGTCCAAGCGGGGAAAGGCTATCGCTTAAATGTGAATTCTGAAACTGGAATTTCACTTCCTGCAATTTTACTAGAGTCTAAAGTTGCTGTGACTCCCATGCAGGGCTTTACTCGCTTTGCTGGGACAATGGAAATTTCGGGGATTAACCATAAAATCATGCCTAAACGTGTTGCTGCTATTGCAAAAGCGGCTCAAGTGTATTATCCCGGCATATCCGTACCTAAACAAGCTTTAGAGAATGTACAATGTGGATTACGTCCGCTTTCTCCTGACGGGTTGCCGTTTATTGGGCGCCATTCTGCGGTTTCAAATTTGGTATTGGCAACTGGGCATTCCATGATGGGTTGGAGTTTAGGTCCGGCAACAGGCAAACTGGTTACGGAATTACTATCGGGACAGGAAACATCGTTATCATTAAAACCCTTTGCCCCTGAGCGGGGGTATGGAATTTAAAAATTCAGGAATATTCCCCCCGAAAAACTCGATGCTTTGTAGATCACTTTTCCATAGAGCGGTGTTGTAATTCTAAGAACAGGAGGAACGTAATCGTCAATTAAGTCTATCCCTCCACAAGACAAGCAAATTAAAAAATAAAAAGAAGGTTTAAACATTTCATTATAAGATACTGGGTCTTGACCAAGGTAGCTTATAAATGAAAAAAAAAGAATGTTTTATAGGATTTTAACAACTTCTTCCGCAAAATAAGTCGCGATAAGTGTTGCCCCAGCACGTTTAAAACTCATCAGTTGTTCTATCATCACTGCATCGTGGTCAAGCCACCCTTTTTCAGCAGCTGCTTTAAGCATTGCATACTCTCCACTTACTTGATAAACAGCAATAGGAGTGTTTACGGTATTTTTTAAATCACGTAAAATATCCAAATAGGCCATGCCGGGCTTTACCATAACCAAATCAGCTCCTTCTTCTATATCGCGTAGGGTTTCCGTCAGGGCTTCCCCACGATTGGCAAAATCCATTTGGTAGGTTTTTTTATCTCCAAAACCGGGAGCGGAATCTAGTGCCTCACGAAAGGGTCCGTAAAAAGAAGAAGCGTATTTTGCACTGTAACTCATAATAAGTGTATCAACAAACCCTGCCGATTCTAGTGTATTCCGAATAGAAAGAATTCGTCCGTCCATCATATCGCTAGGGGCAATAACATCGGCACCCGCAGCAGCATGTGAAAGAGCCATTTCTGCGAGGATTTTAACCGTAGCGTCGTTGTCAATTTTACCCTCTTTTACAATTCCATCGTGTCCATAGGAGGAATATGGATCAAGGGCCACATCGGTCATAACAACCATTTCAGGCACAGCTTCTTTTATGGCTCCAATGGTAAGTTGCATTAATCCTTCTTGCCGAAGGGCCTCTGTGCCTAAGTTGTCTTTTTTGGCATCCTCAACTTTTACAAAAAGCAGTACAGCCTTTATGTTAAGGTTCCAAAGGGTTTTTACTTGTTTTATAATACCGTCCATTGAATACCTAAAATATCCAGGCATTGAGGGTATGGCTTCTTTTTTATTTTTCCCTTCCACAACAAAAAGGGGAACAATAAAGTCATGTGGACTTAAATGGTGCTCACGTACTAAGTCGCGAATGGCAGCTGTAGTTCTAAGGCGTCTATTGCGTTGTAAGGGATACATGGTTTTAATCGGTATTAGTGTCGTTTTCTATAAGAGGGTCGGCAGCGTCTATATCTATTGGCTCATTATTAGCGCCTTCTGTTTCGCTGGGTTCTTCATTTTCAGAATTAGTTTTCTTTTTTAAAGTTCCCATAAGCATAACAAGCATCGAGCTCAATATTATGATTAATAATACGCGATCATCAATGGGGCTGTTATGGGAGTCAATAAAAGTAACCTCCTTTAACTGAATAAAAAGTAAAATACTGATCAAACCTCTTGGACTCATATACACCAAAGCGGTAGGTTTTAACTGAACACGGCTTATGGCAAAGTAGAGATAACGCAGCACGAGCATAATTGCAAACAACAATAACCCGTAAAGAATAGGATTGAGACTAGTAAACGCGGTAATTTGAATCGAAAATCCAAAAAATAGAAAAAAGAATGTGCGAACGATAAAGGTAGATTCAGCGGTAAGAATATGAAATTCATGCAGTCCTTTTTCGGTTTGTTCAATGTCAAGATACCGTCTCAAAAACCGGGGTAAAAGCTGATTTAAGTTACTTAAAAATACGCCAAAAATAAAGATGGTTACTAAGGCGGGAAGATGTAATAATTTACCAATGGCATATACCAAAATGAGCAGGGCCAATATTAAGAAAAACTTTACATGGTGTTTTATTTGTTGTAAAATACGGACGAGAACATAGGTAATCACTAATGAAATTACAATCACTCCAATAATTTGAATTCCTAAACCAATTAATGAAGACCCGCCAACTAGCGGTTGATTTGACTCCACCTGATTCAATGAGTAATTGAATATCATGATGCCCAAAATATCAGAAAAGGTAGATTCATAAACAACAAATTCACGATCCCAGTCTAACAAGCTAGCGGCTGAAGGAATGGCTACTGCACTGCTGATTATGGATAGGGGTATGGCAGAAAGGGTGGCCAATCCAGAATCCATATCAAAAAGATGAACAAAGACCCATTGGAGTGCGGCAATATTGAGAATTAATATTATTAATGCTGCGAAAAACCCTTTAACAATTAAGGGGAGCTTTTCTTTGCTGAGCTTCAATTCAAGGGCACCTTCAAGAACAATTAAAATCAATCCAATTGTTCCCAATACGGGAATTAAGTTGTCTAAAAAACCAAAGGAATCTAATCCGTAAGCACTGGTAATGGCACGCACTAAAATTCCTGTAAACATAAGGAGTATGACCGAAGGAAATTTTGTTTTGCGGGCAAAGGCGTCAAAAAGATATGAGAATATGATTAAGAAGGGTAAAACAAATAAGATGGTAACGGTATTCATTGGAAACAATTAATAATAGTGAAACAAATTACAAAAATTTAACCCATAGCGAATTTAGTGTATCCAATCTTTAGGGTTTTTTAAAACCGTTAAAAGGCGAGCTTCGTCACTATTTTCTTCCGGTTGATGGTCATAGCGCCACTGAACTTGCGGAGGCAAACTCATTAAAATACTTTCAATTCTACCGTTGGTTTTTAAGCCAAAAAGTGTCCCCTTATCATGCACTAAATTAAATTCCACATAACGTCCCCTTCTGATTTCTTGCCACTCTCTTTGATGGGGGGTGTAGGGAAGGTCTTTGGTACGGAGTAGGAGAGGGAGGTAGGCAGTTAAAAAGGAATTGGCCACATCAGTTACAAAATCATATCGATTTTGTAAGGTAAATACTTTGTCTTGTCGTAAATAGTCAAAAAACAATCCCCCAACTCCTCTGGCTTCCTTTCTGTGTATATTGTAAAAGTAGGTATCGCATTGCTTTTTAAAATGGGTATAATATTCGGGATGGTGCTCATCACACACTTTTTTACATACCTGATGAAAATGACGTACGTCTTTATCATTAAGGTAATAGGGCGTAAGGTCTAATCCTCCCCCGAACCATTGATCCACTATTTCGCCTTCAGTATTATACAGCTCAAAATACCGCCAATTTGCATGAACGGTAGGTGCCATCGGATTTTTGGGATGAATTACCAAACTCAATCCACAGGCGTAAAAATCAGCATCGGTCACTTTAAATTGGGCTTGCATGCTTTCGGGTAAGGTTCCATGAACAGCAGAAATATTTACTCCCCCCTTTTCAATTACGTCCCCTTGCTCTATTACCCGAGTGTGCCCACCCCCTCCTTCAGGGCGTTGCCAAACGTCTTCTTCAAACCGAGCCTTTCTTTCTAAGGCTTCAAACGCAGCTGTTAACGTATTTTGAAGTTGCTGAATAAAGGGATAAAATTGGTTTTTCATTCTTATACTGAATATTCTTTAACCGCATCGACAAATGCTTTAGCATGATCAACAGGTATATTGGGTAATATACCATGTCCCAAATTGACAATGTATCGATCTTTACCAAAGGCAGTAATCATTTCGTGAACCCCTTGCTTTATTTCGGGAATTGGAGAAAGTAACCGGGCAGGATCAAAATTTCCTTGTAAGGTAATTTTGCCGCCAGATAAATAGCGTGCATTTCGCGCTGAGCAAGTCCAATCCACTCCTAATGCTGAAGCCCCGGATTGACTCATTTCATGCAGAGCAAACCAACATCCTTTACCAAAAACTATAACGGGGGTCATCTCTTTAAGGGCAGCTACAATTTGTTGAAGATAAGGCCAAGAAAACTCCTGATAATCCTCAGGAGAAAGCAAGCCACCCCAAGAATCAAAAAGCTGAATAGCATGAACCCCAGCATTTACTTTTTCTTTGAGATACGCAATTGTAGTTGTGGTGATTTTTTGAAGTAATTCATGTGCAAGAGCGGGTTGACTAAAACAAAACCCTTTAGCAATATCGAAGTTTTTTGATCCTTGGCCTTGAACGGCATAGCATAGGAGCGTCCACGGAGAACCCGCAAAACCAATGAGTGGAACCCTGTTGTTTAGTTCTTTTTGGGTCATTTTAACCGCATCTAATACATAGCCTAAATGCTCGTGAATATCGGGAATAATCACCTGGTCTACGTCTTTTTGAGTTCGGATTGGAGAGGGAATCCATGGTCCGACACCCTCTTTCATTTCCACTTCAATTTGCATGGCTTGTAGCACAACTAATATATCGCTGAACAAAATAGCCGCATCGGGTCCAATTTGATCAATGGGCATTAGCGTTATTTCAGTTGCTAATTCTGGAGTTTGACAGCGCGTAAAAAAGTCATATTTGTCTTTTAATGCCATAAAATCAGGTAAGTAGCGTCCCGCTTGACGCATCATCCAAACGGGGGGTCGTGTTACGGTTTCTCCACGTAGGGCTTTAAGAAAAAGATCATTTTTAAGCATGTGATTGACGGAAATGTTGAGTAAGCGTTAGTAATAGATGTGATTCACTTGGCGTTTTTGCAATACTATAATTTTCGGTGAATTCGTTTAGTTTTCGAGCTGTAGTAGTACCAAGGCAAAATCCCTGAGTATTTTCTTGCCATGTATTTTTCTGAAAGAAACTTTCCACTGCCGAGGGACTGTAAAAAAGTATGCCTTCAAAGGCTTGTGTAAACTGTTTTGGAGTTAAGGTTGTTTTGTAAATTTCATGAGGTTGAATCTGCATTTGGTGATCCAGAAAAACAGACTCAATTTCAGGTCTTCTCAAGTCACCACAAAAAAATGAAAACGATTCATTTTTGTAGTTTTTTGCTAAAAAACGAGCCAATTTTAATGAATTTTGACTCATTTTGATCACTTTTTGGCCATTTTTCGATAAAAGCGATTTCGTTTTTTCTCCTACACAAAAGAATTTTTTACCCTGCAATTTGGCATTGAGTCTTTTGTTTTTGAATGCGATTTGAACGGCATTTTGACTAGTAAAAATCACATGATTTTCAACCTCAAAAGCAGAAATGGGTTGAGGAGAAATGGAAATAAAGGGAAATTCAACTACTGAAAAGCCATGGTGAATCAATCGATCTTTGAATTCAGGAGAAAGTAATTTTGTAGCTAAAACACGCATTTACATTTCTTTTTTTATTTGAATCATCAGGTCTTTTCCCCCTTGAGCTTCTATTTTTTCAGCAAAATAAAGCCCTGGATTTGCTAAGGCATTACGGTCAAGAGTCTCTTCTATCACAAAAGACACGGTTCCATTAGGATGAAACAAGCCCCCTTTGAATTGAAGTGTATTTCCATTTAAAACCGCTAAAGCTCCAATTGGGGCCGTACAACCTCCTTCTAAAGTCTTCAAAAATTGGCGTTCAACAGAAACACAAAAATCAGTAGTTTCACAATGTATTTCTTTCAATGAAGACAATAGGGATGCGTTTGTGGTTAAACTGCAAATGCCTACTGCTCCTTGTGCTGGCGCAGGAATCATCCAGTCCAATACTTCGTAAGACCCCTTCATTAGTTCCAGTCGTTCAAGTCCTGCTTTTGCAAATATTGCACCGCTCCAATCGCTTTTTGACAAGGTGTTTAGGCGGGTTTGAACATTGCCTCTCAAATTGTCTACACGGTGGTTAGGATATTTTTTAAGCCACTGTGCTTTTCTACGTAAACTCCCTGTTCCTATTGTAGCCGTAGCCTCCCATCCTTTAAATTCTGGATGAAACACCAGCACATCCGAAACGGACCCACGGGGTAGAACAGCGGCCAATTGAATACCTTCAGGCAATGCTGTAGGCACATCTTTTAAGCTGTGTACTGCAATATCAACCGAATCATTTAAAAGGGCTGTATCTAAGGCTTTTGTAAAAATGCCTTGAATGCCCATAGCGTAAAGAGGTTGATGTTGATTTTTATCACCTTCACTTTCAATTAAAACTAAGCGGCACGGGTTGCCTTGTTCCTCTAAAGTGGCCTTTACTTGTTCGGCTTGCCATAGGGCAAGTGCACTATTTCGTGTACCAATCCGAATCATGATTCAAGATAATCGGGAGTCAGTTGGAAAACTTCTTGAAGGAGCGCTACAGTTGAGTCTGCTTTTTCAGGATGATTTCTTAAATAGGCTGCAATCTGACCGGTTAGTTTTTGCGCCATTTGTTCCGTTTTCTCATAGGAGGATTCCGGCTCAACAGCTGTTGTGGCTTTAATCTTTTCTTTAAAGGCTTTGAGTGTTGGAATGTATTGGCGATGCTGTAACCATTCTAAAAATTCAACCTTGATCGTATTGAGTATCTCTTCAGCCTTTGGGATGTGTTTCTTTCGTTTAGCAAATGTAGCGTCAGTGATTTGAGACAAAGTATCGAGATGAATTACATCAACCAAATCAAGGGCATTCACTTCTAAAGCCACATTTCTGGGAATCGAAAGGTCTAAAATCAAAAGGGGCTTTTTGGTGTGAATAATGTCGGGAGTAATAGTAGCTGCTTGTGCACCAGTAGCCACAATCAAAACATCGGCATCACGAATAGCCTCCACCAATTCACCATAAGGTTTCGTTTTTACAGGAAACTTACCGGCAATTTTATCTGCCTTTTCTTGGGTACGGTTGATTAAAACGATATGATCATTTTGAGTGTGTTTCACCAAATTTTCACATGTATTTGCTCCAATTTTACCGGTGCCAAACAACACGATATTTTTGGAGGATATAGCTGGGACATTTTTTAGGATAAACTGTACCGAAGCAAAAGCAACTGAGGTGGCTCCACTAGAAATTTCAGTTTCTGTTTTAATTCGTTTACTGGCTTGAATAACGGCATTAATTAATCGCTCCATAGAACCTTGAACCATGTTCATTTTCTTGGAGCGGTAAAAGCTTTTTTTGATTTGGCTGATGATTTCAAAATCCCCTAATATCTGACTTTCCAAACCTGTGCCTACACGAAATAGGTGCTCAAAAGCAACTTCGTCTTTTAGCGAGTAGCCGGCTTGTACAAATTCTTGAGAGGTGCCCTGTGTATGAGTACACAGTAATGAGACAAAATCTATTTCAGAAGCTGCCCAGCCATAGAGCTCAGTTCGGTTACATGTAGTTATGGCAATTAGTTCTTTTATGCCTTTGTTCTTTGCATCAAGAAACAGGGCATGAAGTTGTGAATCATTACAACTAAATTTTCCTCTTAGATCGATATCGGCTGTTTTATAACTGATACCTACACAATAGAACGTTTGAAATAAAGACAAGTTGGCTTTGTGTTTAAACAGGGCAAAAATAAGGGGGCATAAAAAGAAAAAATAACGATAAAAAGTTTTTAAATAGCACAATCGGATTTTTTTAATAAAGCCCGAAAACAGTTAAAAAAACCTATTTTTGTTGCTGTTCAAAAAAAAAGCTAAAAAAATCTCAAATTTATCTTTAACGAATGCAACTGAAAAATAACGACAAAAGTTCATTTACATTGTATGCCCCTGAAACGGGTTGTTTTGTGCTTAGTTTGAAAAACGAAACTGAGGGTACACAAATCGAAAAACACCCTGTGAGTCAGGACTTTATTCAATTTCATTTTTGTTTGAAAGGACAAATGAACTTTGTATACAATGAGGGAAATTACACCTTTCCCGTTTCCGAAAACCATGCTATTGTTCTCTATAATCCTCAAAAGCCCCTTCCTGTTGATGCAGAGTTAGCCCCAGGATCATGGTGGGTTGGCGTTTTGATTTCCATTCAAAAGTTCCATGCCTTATTTTCAAAGGATGCAGATCACATTCCCTTTTTGAGTTTAGAAAATAGTACTAAAAAGTTTTACGATACGGCCTCCTTTGGATCTTCTATTGCCGTAGTACTCAGTCAAATTTTACAACTTAAAATTCACGATAGTATGAAGGCATTATACTTAAAGGGGAAAGTATATGAGTTACTCAGTTTGTATTTTAATCGCCAAGAAGACCCCTCTTTAGAACAATGCCCCTTTTTGGTTGATGAAGAAAATGTTAGAAAAATTAGAAAGGCTAAGGCAATTATTATTGAGCGGATGGCAGAGCCCCCATCATTAGAAACACTTTCTATAGAAATTGGCTTGAGTTTAAAAAAACTAAAAGAGGGTTTTAAACAAATCTACGGGGATACGGTTTACTCCTATCTATTGGAACACAAAATGGAAGAAGCCCGACGCATGTTGGCCTCCCAGAAATATAATGTAAATGAGGTTGGACTAAAGTTGGGTTACAGTACATCGAGTCATTTTATAGCAGCATTTAAAAAGAAATTTGGCACGACCCCAAAAAAATATTTAGGATCAGTATCTTCGTAAAAAATTGTAAATGAAAGGAGTTTTGTTGGTCAATCTGGGTTCTCCAGATAGTACCCAAACAGAGGATGTAAAGCAGTATTTAGATGAGTTTTTGATAGACGAACGCGTCATCGATTTGCCGCGTTGGTTTCGAACTTTTTTAGTGCGGGGTATTATTTTAAAAACACGTCCAAAACGCTCTGCAAAGGCGTATAAAAAAATTTGGTGGAAGGAAGGTTCTCCGTTAATTGTGCTTTCTGAACGTTTAAAAGAAAAGGTAGAACACAAAGTTTCGGTACCCGTTTCCTTAGCCATGCGATACGGTAAACCGTCCATTTACACCGGATTAGCGGAGCTGCAAAAACAAGGGGTAACCGAGGTTTTACTCGTTCCCTTATACCCCCAATTTGCTATGGCGACCACGGAAACCATTTTGGTAAAAGCGGAAGAATTAAAAGAAAAGTATTTTCCAAACCTACAGTTTACCTCTCTTCCTGCTTTTTATAATCATCCCGATTACATCCGGGTATTATCCGATTCCATTCAAGAAAGTTTGAAGGGAAAACAATGGGAACATTTGTTGTTTTCCTATCATGGAGTGCCCAACCGTCATATTCGTAAATCAGACGTAACCCAATCCCATTGTAAAATGGATGGAAAATGCTGTTTTAGCGAATCGTCTGCTCATGAATTTTGTTACCGTCATCAATGTGAAATGACAACACAAAACGTAGCCAAATATCTTGAACTCAAAGAGGGAACCTATTCTACAAGTTTTCAATCTAGAGTATCAATTTTAGGCAGTTGGTTAACTCCCTACACAGACAAAACAATTGCCTCGTTTGCAAAAACAGGAACAGAGAACATGGCGGTAGTCACCCCAGCATTTGTTTCGGATTGCTTAGAAACTTTAGAAGAAATCGGAATGGAAGCAGTTGAAGATTTCGAAGATAACGGAGGAAAAAAATTACACGTTATTCCCTGTATTAATGATCGAGAAGACTGGGTTAATGTTTTGAGTCGATGGATTGATGAATGGGCCCATAAGCAAAACGCTTAATGAAAAATAATCCAGAGCAAATGGGGACACTCCCCATTTCAAAACTTTTAATTCAACAAGCTGTTCCTGCTTCAATTGGAATTTTAGTGATGTCATTAAACATTCTAATTGACACTATTTTTGTGGGCCAATGGATCGGTTCAAATGCTATTGCCGCCATTAATGTGGTTCTGCCGGTGTCTTTCTTTATTGCCGCTTTGGGAATGGCCATAGGAATTGGGGGAGCCTCCATTATTTCGCGTGCCTTGGGGCAAGAAGACATTAAAAAGGCTACAGCAACGTTTGGAAACCAAGTCACATTTACCCTATTATTAACCACAATAGTTGTGGTTTTGGGGTTAGGTTTTGTAGATCAAATCATTCCTTTATTTGGGGGAAAAGGGTCTTTATTTTCATTGTCTAAAGTATACTATACCATTGTCATGTATGGGGTTCCCGTTTTGGCATTTTGTATGATGGGGAACAATACAATTCGAGCTGAAGGAAAGCCTAAAAATGCCATGTATGCAATGATGCTTCCTTCTGTTTCTAATTTAATTTTAGACTATATTTTTATCTATGTTTTTGATTGGGGGATGATGGGAGCCGCTTGGGCTACCACGCTTTCTTATGGGGTGTGTGCTGCCTATATTGGCTACTTTTTTATTCGGCATTCTGTTTTGCGCATTCAATGGTCAGACCTTACATTAAAGTGGCTTTTGGTAAAGGAAATGTCGTCATTAGGTTCAGTTACCCTTGCTCGTCAGGCCATGGTTAGTTTGACCGTATTATTGGTGAATAATCTTTTGTTTTCTTATGGGGGTGAGTCCTCCATAGCTGTTTACGCTATTTTAAGTCGTATGCTCATGTTCGTGACCTTCCCAATATTTGGTATTACACAAGGATTTCTACCCATCGCGGGATTCAATTACGGGGCACAAAAATGGGATCGGGTTCAAACAGTAATTAAGGTATCCATTAAGTATGCTACCTT
>Ga0181599_1000436_pt1 | contig 43614 bp, 34 predicted proteins | sample 041ome_3_FD_148658 | JGI IMG/M metagenome (GOLD analysis project Ga0181599, IMG submission 148658) | Coastal salt marsh microbial communities from the Groves Creek Marsh, Skidaway Island, Georgia - 041405US metaG (spades assembly) | ecosystem: Environmental > Aquatic > Marine > Intertidal zone >...
TGACGAATTCGTTCGACGAGTCCTGAACCGTCGCGACGAGATGAGATTTGCACCGCACCGGAGACGAACGGTCGGAATCTGCACCGCACCCCCGACGAGTCGGTCGACGCGGGGGGTCGATCGACGCGGCGCGCGACGCGAGACGAGACGGCGGCGCGCGCGAGCGATGGAAAGGGGGCGCGATGCGTCGATTACACGCGACGTCACGCGCGAGCGACGCGACCGGGGAGGAGGCGACCGGGGACGAGGACGCCGCCGCGAGACGGGTCCGGCGCGAGCACGCGGCCGCCGCTCGCGAAATCTGGGACGACGAACACGTCGCGAAGATCCTCGAGCCAGGCGAGTATTTCTATCGATGCCGCCTCGGCGTCGCCCGCGCGCGCGAGCGCGTCGGCGGCGAATTCGAGTAACCGGTCGGAGAGCGCGGCGTGCGCGGCGGTGACGCCGCCGTCGACGGCGCGCGCCGTCGTCGTCGCCGCGTTCGCGGGATCGTTCGCGCGCCATCGCGCGTCGAACGCACCGGGCGCGATCACGCGCACGAGGGTTCCGTCGTCGTCCGCGGACGTTTCCGCTCGCACGCCGCCTCGCGCGTTCGCCTCGCGCGCGCTCGCCGCCAAACCGCTCGCGCCCTTCCCGTCGCCATCACCGCCTTCGCGCGCGCGCGCGCCCGCGCGCGCCTCGCGCGCCTCGCCGTCTTCCAACGCGTCCTCGCGCGCCATGGATCGATACCCATCGCTCGCGACGACGGCGCGCCACGTTACGTCGATCTTTTCCGCCGTTCGCGCGAGCCGTCGGATCGCGTTCGCCACCGCATCGCCGTCCCTCGCGTCGCGTCCGTTCGCGCGCAGCGCGCGTTGAACGTCGCCCACCGCCGCGCGCGCGTCGTCCGCGAGCGCGAGCGCGGCGTCGAGCTCGTCGATCGCGGGCGTCGTCATCTGTCGTCGATGTCGATCTCGGTCAACGACCCCGCGCGTCACATCTCTCCGCGCGACGCGACGCTCGATGCGCGCGTCGAGCGAGACGTCGGACGAAAGCGACGATGACGACGCGTGGTGCGCGTCGTGCGAGCGGTGCGGCGAGGTGTGCTTCGGGGCGTCGGAAACGCTCGCGAGTTTAGCGCTCGCGAAACATCGGGACGGCGCGTGCGGCGCGCGCGTCCGCGGCGACGGCGACGGCGCGACGCGCGAGACGACGCCGAAGCGGGAGTACCATCGCAAGTGCACGCTGTGCGAGAACTTCGAGGTGAACGAGGACGATAAGAAGCAGTTCTTCGCGGCGTGGGGGCGACACGCGAACTCGGAGGAACACTTGCTGAACGCGGAGCGGCGACGAAGGACGAAGCTCGAGAAGAGGGAGCCGGGAGGGAGAGCGCGCGCGACGGTGGGGGAATCGGCGTTGGAATTCCCGACGAGGACGTGCGAGACGTGCGCGGTGACGATTCGGGGCAGCGGAGAGGCGAATTTGGCGAATAATTGGTTGCAACACGCGCGGACGAGACGACATCAGGAACTGGCGCACGCGGCGAAGGAAACGGCGAAGGCGGCGAAATTTGCGAGCGTGGTGGAACAGAAGGCGCCGCCGCCGGTGCGAGTGCGGAATGTGTATGATGCGCTGGAAAGTGCCGGGAGCGAGCGATCGGGGTCGCCTGCGCCGGTTTTCGACGACAGCGCGGAGATTTCGCCGAAGCACGGGACGGACTCCTCTCCTATCGCTTTAGACAAGTCCGCCGGCGCCGCGAGTGTGTTGGCGTACATGTGCGATAGGTCAGTCGGCCGCGCGTGGAGAGACGCGCGTCCGACGCTTGTGAGCCACGACAGAGTCGACGAGACGGCTCGAGACATGGCCGTCTTGGGAACGCTGTTCGACGTTCCGAAGCATTTTGCGCAAAACGAATTCGTCGATAAGAGAGAAATGTTCATGGACGTCGGCATTCCGTTCTGTGGTCTCGTGTACGGCGCACCCGGGGCGAGTACGTCTCACACCGTCGATGTACTCGTCGAAAACTGTTTGATGCGTCAGGGAATGGTTGACCCGCCACAGGACTGGACGACGGCGATTACGTTTAGCACTTCGACGACCGACGCCTTTTCTAAAGATGCATCGCTTGCGAATTTTCTCGGGTTATCCGTCTTGAGTCTACATTTGGAAACGCTCTGTGGCAAAAATTCCAACTGTCGCGCGCCTAATGTCAAAGTGCTCTCGGCGCCCAAACATATCGAAAGTCGCGCTCCAGAAATCTCGGGCGAGTACGATCACGGAATGGTTTCGCCACTACTTTTCGGATGGAATTCGCTCACGAGCGAGCACTTGTGCATTATGCTCGGCATAGAAGATGACGAGCAGATTTTGAAGATGATTCGTCACCGGACTTCGTTCAAACAATTTTTTGAAGGATTGTGCGACAGCTTTAGAGCCCAGAGAGATGGAAGTCGTGGACAGTTACTCCTTGCGCGCGCGCAGCAAGTCAAATCATTCATCTACGAAAACTACGAAAATGTTCACGTCGAGGGCGTAGTGATGCGCGTGTTCGAACAAGCCGTGCTCGTCGACGCGCTCAACGTCGTCGACGTGACGCATTCGGAGTACGAGCCGGATTTTGTAGACGCCATCTTCCAAGTCGCTCTCAGCATGTTTCAAAAAATGGATCTCCCGTTGAAACGGACCGCACGGAACCGACGCTCCCCACCGAAAAAGCTCATCGTAATCGATGACGCGGATCTGTTGCTCAGCCTCGGCTCGCGAGCGGGATTTGCTGGTCAACTTGTGAACGCCGCTCGAACGATGCATCGGACAAACACGCGTCTCGTCGTCGGCACGACGAGCCCATTCGCGATTCCTGAGGCCCTCGTCGAGCTCGCGACGGTGCACGTTTTGCACCAGTTCAACTCTGCGCGCTGGTTTGATCACATTGCACGTAACGCGGCACTGCAGGAAGCCAACTTGAGCGACGTACGAAACCTTCAACCTGGCGAATCTTTGGTTTGTGCTAATATGCTGTGCTGCAATTGGAGCGCGCCTCGAGCGCGCGCCGTCAAGATGCGCATCCGCAATCGTCTCACGCGAGAATCCGTTCGTGTTGTACGAACTCCGCTAGAAGAAGCCACTCACCGATTCATGAGAGACATCGACGACTCACGCTAGAAGAGTCCATTCATGTTCGACGAATCATAGATGCGCCGCTTACACACATCTAATTCACTTCTTACATTACTAATACCACAGAATTCTGTACTACTTGTTCGCCGCCGCGTCGCTCTTACTTTTTCCTCACTTTAATTTGCCCGTCCGCGTCGAAACCGGGATGAGCGAGAAAGATGCGAGTGTACTCAGCCGTGGCGACGACGGCGGACGCCGCCGTGGCGTATTCCAGAATGACGCGCACTGTTCTATCAGCTACGAGCTCGAGCGCGGGCGCCATCATCGGCGATCCTGCATGCGCCGCGAACACTGGTTCGCTCACGGCGAACGTGATGAGCGCCATTTGCAGCGCCGTATTCACCTTGCCGATGAAGAGCGGCCTCAGCGCCCCGCGCTTCGACCCGAGCTGCTCGACTTCGTCAAAATCGAACCCCGCGAGCGCGGCCGCTCCAGTGGGCGGCGGTCGACTCACGGGCTTATCGTCAAATCCTAAAAACTCTCCCACGGTTTTCCATTTCCACCCCAACGCGCCCGCGCGTCGCCACGCCCCGCCGACGACGTGAATCGCGTCGCGACTCACCAATAACCCCACGAGCCACACTGGAAGCGACCCTTCCAAGGCCAACGCCGTCCCCACGCACCCAACGAACACCTTATCCGCGATCGGGTCGAGATAACTCCCCAAAATCGTCCCTTGCTTCCACCGTCTCGCGAGAAATCCATCCAAATAATCCGTAAACGCCGCCGCCGCGACGCCGCCGAGCACGAGTTCCGGCGACGCGCCGCTCGCGACGCCGTACGCCAGCGCGGGACCGGCGACAATTCTGCCCACGCACAGCGCGTTGGGCGCGTTGAAATTCCTTTCGTCTCGCATCTGCTCTCGTTTCGAGTTCACCGTCGTCTCGTCGTCGCCTTCGTCGTCGCGCGTCGACGTCGTCTCCGTCTCCGCGCGCGCGCTCGCGGCGAACCCACGAACGCGCGCGAACGCCAGAACCGCCGCGTCGCGCCCGCGCGCGTCGCTCGCCATCGCGCGCGTCGTCGTCGTCGCCCGAGCGAGCCTCGCGCGCGCGCTCGACGCCGCGTCCCGCGCGCTCGACGCCTCGCATCGCGCGAGCACCGCGCGCGCGTCGACGCGCGCGGCATCGCGCGCGCGCTCGCGAAGCGCGCGCTCGAGCGCGCGACGCATCGGTCGCCGCGAGTCGACGACTGCGGCGAGCGCGAGCGCGGCGAGCTCGAACTTTTCGCCGGACGCGCCGTCTCGTCGACCGAATAGCTAATCTCATCTAATCTCATCTAATCCAAACTACTGAATCTACTCACCGCGCTCGCGACGCGCCCGTTTCCGTTTCCGCGCGCGCGACTCGCTCGCGTCGCTCGCGTCGCTCGCGCTCGCGTCGTCGGCGTCGCTCGACGGAAGCTCGTCCTCGCGCGCGGGCCGATAAAACCATCCGAAGATGGCGTGTCGTCGCCGATTTTCGGACGTCACCGGCGCCACCGCGTGCACGCGAGGCACCTTGAACACGACCAATCGATTAAACTTGGGCTCGATCGTCTTTCCCGGCGCCGTCTCGTCGTCCATGTCGACGAACGCGCCGCCGTCGCGTTCGACGTCCCAATCATCCGGGGTCAAGTAATACGCCACCGCGTACGCGCGCAGGTGCATCTCGAATCCACCGTTCGCCAGCTCGACGGGCGCGTACGCCGCGTCGTCGTGCGGATCGATCTTATGTCCGTTCGCGTATCGACTCGCGGTGAAGCTCGGCACCAGCGCGCGCCAATCCTCGTCGTCGTCGTCCTCGCGCGCGCGCGCGTCGTCCTCGGCCGCGCGCTGCATCTCGAACCCGACGCTCGTGAACGCGCTCACCGCGCGCACCGCCGTGGAGGCGTCGAACGCGTGCGCGACGTCCTCCGCGTCGTCGTCGTCGTTCGCGTCCGCGCGGTCCCACGCGCTTTCGGGCGCGCGCTCGAGCTCGCGTCGCATGCGCGCCGCCGTCGCGCGCGGCAGGAAGTCATCGACGACGACGAGCGCGCCGGTCGCGGCGCGACGCAGCGGCGCGTCGGCGACGGGCGGCGCGCGTCGCATCGTGACGATTCGCGAGTGGACGTTCGAGCGCGTTCGAGCGCGCCGCGCGGCACACGGCGCCGCGGTGCGCGCCGGGAGACGCGCGATGAACCCGGGGGAATCGTACGCGTACGGCGCGAGCGCGCCGACGGACGAATCGTCCTCGCCGTTGGCGCGCGCGCAGGCGAAACTCGCGCAGCGTCTTCAAATCTTTCTCGATAAATCTGTCCCGAAGCGCGCCGAACGGTGGAGCGCGTACGCGTGCGTCGCGCTGGTGTACGCGATTCGCGCGTACTTTCTGCGGGGGTACTACATCGTGACGTACGGGCTGGGGATCTATAACCTGAACCTGTTGATTGGATTTCTGAGCCCGCGAAACGATCCCGAATCGCTGCGCGCGTCGAACGACGGCGACGATGGACCGTCGCTGCCGACGAGCAACGAACAAGAATTCAAACCGTTCGTGCGGCGATTGCCGGAGTTTAAGTTTTGGTGGATGAGCTTGAAGTCGATCGGGACGGCGTTCGCGATGACGTTTATGCCGATGTTCGACATACCGGTGTTTTGGCCGATTTTGTTAATGTACTTCATCATGTTGTTTTTCATGACGATGAAACAGCAGGTGAAGCACATGATTAAGCATAAATACGTGCCGTTCACGACGGGGAAGCCGAAGTTTGCGGGCGCGAGCGCGGGCGGGTCAGGCGGGTTGAAGAATAACGACTGACGGGTCGGTCGATTGCGAGGCGGCGCGCGGGAGCGGCTTGGGATGGCGACGGCGGCGAACGAGTCCTCTCGACTCGAGGCTCGATTAGTTAGATACACACTCTCACACGAACGTTTCGTCTCTATAAATATATTCATCTAGTTTCTACAAATGCGTTCGCGCTCGCCGACTCGTTTTCTCACTTCGCCGTCGCTTCCCACAAGCCATCCTTCAAATAGTGCACCAAATCCACCCCGATTCCTTTGTTCACCGTCCGCATCGCCTCCGTGCTCATCTTCGTGATACCCACAGCCAGCGCGTGTTCCTTTCCTTCCGCGTATATCGCCACCGGTTCGTCTTCCTCGCATTCGTCGTGCATCGTCGCCCCGCTCGACGTCAACCCCGGGCACATGATGTTCGCGCCGGAAATCACAAACTTGATCGCTCCCTTGTCCACCCGGAGCTTGGGCATCATGTCCGGGTACTTGTGTAACACGCGCAGCGTCGGAAAGTACGGCCCATCGCGCTGATTGAAGAACAGCGGCTCGTCGTCGACGAGCACGACGTTGGTTTTGTGTTCGCACTTGCCGATGACGACGGTGGCTTTCTTGGGCATCAAATCGTCCAGGGCGTCGTCCAGGGCGGGATACTGGTCGGAAATCTTCGCTCGTATCCCGCGCTGGACGCTGGATTTGAGCTGCTGCACGCCGTCGACGTGGTACTTGCGAAACATGATGAGGCGGGACGCGAAGTGACGACGCGGAGCGACGAAGGCGGGCGTCTCGGGCGGAATGAATGTCGGGCGCGTCGTATTGAAGAAAAATAGTCGGTCTATGATTGTTTGATTTCGGTCGTTTCGCGCGGTTCAGTCGAAAGATTCCACGCCCAAGTCGTCGGCGCGTTCGATGGTGGACGCGTAGGCGTCGTCGGCGGTTTGGCCGCTGAGCGCGCCGCCCTCGGCGTACGCGCCGAGCGCGCCAGATCCGGCGCCGACGACGAGACGCATGCGATGACCGTCGGATGTGGCGGTGAGGGACGCGCACGTGAGCAACCCTTCGATGCCTTTCAGGGTGTACATATAACCGTCGCCGTCTTGGTCGGAGACCGGGCCGACGCCGGCGCCCGTGGCGTCGACGGCGCGAACGTGGACGCAGCCTTGCGGAGCGTCGTCGTCGTCGGATTCCTCGCCGTTTTCGTTGAGCGGGAAGTAAGCAGCGGTTGAGAGCAACAGGCCGCCACCGTTCATGCCGTCGAGTTTCACGTATTGCAACCCCGCGATCGGGGCTTCGCAGCCGTCCATGCTCGGCACGTTTGGCAGCAAGCGAGGTAGCGCGCCCGGGTTGGATAAAGAGTGAACCTTGACGTTCGACGAAAAATCGCCGGCGAAGATGATACCCTTTGGACCCGGACACACAGCGTACACGCGTCGACGATGCTCCGTCATCGTCGCAACGGCGACATGCTGACGAGCGTCCCACACGCGAACCGTGCCGTCAGCGCCGCCGGAGACGTAAAGCGTGGCGCCACCTTCGGACCAATCGTACGTGCACATGGATGTGACTTCACCATCGTGCCCGCGAAGCGTGCACTTTTTGGATCCCTTTTCGGCGTCCCACAACATCACCGCGCCTCCTCGTGAGCCCACGGCGACTGTTTGCGACTCCCAGTCGACGCACCCGCTCGCGATGTTTTCAAACGCGTAAATACGACTTCGCTGCGATCGCTTCGCGACGTCCCAAATGCGCACCGTACAATCGCGCCCACCCGAAATCGCTAGTCGCTCGTGGTCTTCTCTCGCGTCGACGCTCAGGAACTCGACGTTGTCGTTGTGCTGTCCGGTCATGGGCAAGCCTCCGGACAGCCCTTTCGTCGGATCCCACTTCCACGTCCGCAGCGTGCCGTCCCACCCTCCAGTTATGTATTCATCGCCGCGCGAGCCCACGCACGAGACGAGCTCGTTGTGCGCGTGCGTCGCGTCTTCGTCGACGCGCGCAACTCGGAACGAAGGTGGCGTGTTGCCACCGCCACCCCACGCGCCGCCGAGACTCGAGCTTAGTCGTCGCCGTAAAGCGTGCGACGGCGTCAGTTCACCTTCCTCGCGTTCTTCCACCACGCGCTGCTCAACCGAAGGTATCGTCGCGTGTTTTGACGTCGTCGCGCTCGTCGACGCGCTCGGAGGCGTGCGAGGTCGACTCGTGCGGTTTGCGCCGTCAACGTCGCTCGCCGACGGCGACCTCGACGACGCCTCGGTCGCGGTTTGCCGCGCCGACAAAATCTCCTCAAACTCCTCCACGGCCGCGCGCTCTTCGGCCACTCGAGCCTCCGTCTGTCGCACGCTCCGAGAACTCTGAGATACGCGCAAAACCTTGATACCTATGAATTTCATCACCGTGTCGTAAAACGCGTACACGGCGAGCATGACGCCCGCAAAGGCGAGATCCATCTGATGAAAGAACCAATCCAGCGCGTTTTGATGCTCTCTCTCCTCCCCGTCCCCTCCGTGACGCCCACTTTTCGTGCGCTCGAGTGTCGTCGGCGATTTCGGCGTCTTCGGCGTCTTCGGCGGTCTCGGCCTCGGCGGCGACATCGGCGCCCTCACCGTCGCTCGTCCCGGCAACGGCGGTCTCGACCCCCCGATCGGCGGAAACGTCCGCATCATCAACGGAACCACCTCGCCCTCTTCCTTCCCTCGCCCCGCCGCGTCCGAATCCGGCGTCGTCGTCGCTTCGCGCGCGGTATCGAATCTCGCCCTCGCCGTCGCCGCCGCCAACGCCGCCGCTCGCGCCGCGATCCCTCCGATTCCCCAACCGCCGTCCGCGCCCTCTCCGTAGTACTCATCCTCGCTCGCTCCCGTGCTCGCGCCTCCCAGCACGCGCAGCGCCGCGCTCGTCCGTCGCGTGCCTCGTCTCGCGCGTCGCTTCGCGCGTCGTCTCGCGTCTCGTCCCTCCGTTCCCTCGCCCTCCCCTTCCCTCTCGCTTCGCGTCGGCGTTCCCGGCGGCGCGATCGCCTCGTACGCGTTCACCCTCGCGACGCTCGCGTCCGCGATCTCCTCCGCGCGCGACTGCGACGACGACGACCGCGCGAGACGCTCGCGCGACGATTTCGCATTTTTGCGTCCGTTGACCGTTCGCCATTCGACGTCGTTCGCGCCGTCGCGCGCGTCGTCGCGCGCGCGATCGGGCGCGTCGAGCGCGTCGAGCGACGGCGCGCGACCGCCCGCGTCGCCCGCGGGCTCGCGCGCGCGATCCATGGCGAGACGGCGACGCGCGCGCGCGGGCGCGGAGTGCGGCGACGGCGCGAAGAAAACGCTCGAGGTCGACGCGAGCGTTTTCTCGACGACGCGCGACACTCGAGCGCGCGACGACGCGACGACGCGACGCGCGACGCGCGCGACGGACGACAAAAAAATCGCGCGACGCGACGCGCGAGGGCGATGACGATCGACGCGCGCGACGACGGCGCGGTGGCGACGGAACGACGACGGGCGAAGGCGTTTTGGGCGCAGCGACGCGCGAGCCTGAGCCTGCGATTCGACGCGCGCGACGCGCGGGAGATCGAGATCGAAGTCGAGGACGCGGACAGCGTCGGTGCGGGGCGATCGATCGTGCGCGTGTCGTACGTCGCGCGCCTGGGGGACGAAGGCGAACCCGAAGAGGATGGGTCGGCGAGCGACGCGAGCGCGGCGTTCGAGTGCGAGCTCGAGCTGTACGGCGCGGTCGCGCCCGCGCGCAAGGCGGAGATCAAACGAACCGCGCGCGCGTTTACAGTGGTATTTCGTAAGACGACGCCCGGCGCGCACTGGCCGAGGTTATCGCTGACGAAGGAAAAGTCTCGCTTCGTCGCCACCGACTTCGACGCGTGGATGGACGAGGACGACGAAGCCGCCGCCGACGCCGCGTTCAAATTCGATCTCAGTTCGCTCGAGAAGATTTCCAACTACGAGGACAAGTCGTATTATTTTCCCGACGTCGACGATTCCGACGACGACATGCCGGACATGACGGACGTGTACGACGCGTGATCGCGCGTTCGCTCGCGTCCCGCTCGCGCGACTGTAACAACCGCGCGCGTCATTCTCACCTTTCCTCACCGTTCCGCGCGCGCGATGTCGACCGACGAGCCCCCCGACGAGCCCGCGCACTTGCTGTGTCCGATCACGCGCGCGATGTTTCGCGACCCGGTGTTCGTGCCGTGCAGCGGGAACACGTACGAACGCGAGGCGTTGGAAAAGTTTTGGTCCAGCGCGCCGGGACGCGCGCGGGACCCGCTGACGAACGTCGAGACGCGCGCGAACTCGCGGGTCGTGTACACGAACTGGGACAAACGACGGGAAGTGCGCGACTACCTGGACGCGCGGTCGGAGGATTACGTGCCGAGCGGGTGGACGAGTCGCGCGGTGCCGGCGCCGCGGAGCGACGGCGACGGCGACGCGCGCGAGCGCGGACGAGGATTGGCGAACGGCGCGGTCAAAGCGAGCGCGGTTTTGACGGTTTTGGCGATCGCGGCGTTGGTGAGCGCGAGCGGCGCGAAGGGAGGGACGTGGGGGTTCGGCGCGGTCGGTGCGCGACGCGGGACGCCGAGGATGCCGAACGTCGACGAATACGGACGCGCCATCGAGTTGAGAGCGCCGGCGGGGTCGAGAGTGCGGGCGCGGAAAGTGTCGAGCGGAACGCCGGCTTTGGAGATAACCGTGCCGGCGCAGAGCGTGAACACGGCGGCGTTGCTGTTCAGCGTGCCGTGGTTCGCGATCACGGGCACGTGGACCTACGGCGCGTGGAACGCCGCGAATCCGCTCTTCGCGTCTTTTTCGCTCCCCTTTTGGGCCGTCGGGCTGAACATGGTGCATCAGAGCGCCACGAGCGCGTTTGAAACGACCAAGCTACTGCTCACCACGGATCAGTTTTACCTGGAAAAGACGATTTTTGACCGACGAATGTTTTACCTGAAGGGCGACGTCGCCGACTTGAGCAAGGCGGCGGTGGAGACGTACGCGTACGTCAACGGCGCTCCGCAGAGCAATCTCGTGCTCCATCACGGCGTCAAATCGTACGTATTGGCGCGTGGACTACACTCGAGCGAAGACGAATTCGTCGCCGATGAGATTGAAAAGTTTTTGAAGAAATATCGCCGCGCGCGAAAGGGAGGCGACGCCGTCAAGATTGACACCACGACGCCGTTTTTCGCGCGAGCGCGCATGTAGTAGCAACCTTGTAACCCTAAATGTACGACTACAACATCATCTAACGCGGCGAACGCATTCAACTCGAAGTCTGGCGTCGAAGAGGTTCGAGTAGGTAGCTCGCTTGATGATCGACGATGAACTCGCCCTCCTTGAAAAGCCTTTCGATGACTTCGCTTCGCTGCAACGCGCAAATCTTGTTGTGCGCCAGCGGCGTCGGCCCGGGAAACGCCACGTTGACGTGCTTCCACGTCAACGTTCGTAATCCACTCGCCATGCGCCGCTGCAGCGCTAGACTATCCTTTCTCCACCCTCTCGACGTCGACGTCGTCGTCGGCGGCATCGGCGAACCCTCGACGACGTACTCCTCGACGATTTGTGGCTTTTCGAGCGTGCGCCATCGTCGTTCGGTTTCGGAATCTAAATATTCCGGACTAATCGCCGCGGTCTCGTAGCTCACCAAAAAGTCGTTCACAGCGTTTGCGTACGCGCACCGTCGCTCGAACGCCCCTAAAGCGGCGATAAAGTCCACCGGATCCTTCGTCTCTGGATCCGCCATGTCCGCCAACAGCGGCCGCCCGCTCGCGCGTCGATGCCCGTCTCGAAGCGTCAACTCCTCCACGCTCGCCCCGAGATTCCGTGCCCACAAGTTCCGCGCCCCTTCGGGTACGATCTTAAAGTACCCCCACGGCCCCACCCCCAAATGCGGCGTCGCAGTCGTCAAAAACGTACACGGCGTCAACCCGTCCAGCATCGTTCCATCCTTCGATTCCGCGTAAAGCAACCCCGCGACGTACCTCGCATAAATCCCCCCCAACGAGTTCCCGTACAGCGTCAACCTCCGCAACCCCGGGTACTTTTTCCTCACCTCCCGCAGCTCTTCCACGATCCTCCGCGCCCCCGCGTCGACGCCATCGAACGAATTCAACGGCGCGTTGCACGTCACTCGATGCGTCGCCGCCCCTCGCTGCGACAACAACCTCGCCTCCATCGCGCACAGATCGTCGGGCGTTCCCGCCAATCCGTGCACGCACACGAACAAATGCGTCTTCTGTTCGTTCGTTTCGTCCCTGACGCGCGCCGCCTCGACGCGCGCGCGCAATTCGTGTCTTCGAATCCCGCGCCGATGTCGCCACGGTCGACGCGTTCGCCCCTCGTCCAGCACGCGCGGCGCCCTGAGCGCGCTCGCGACGCCGACGACGACGGACATGATCGTCAGGAAGCACGCGAGCGCGCAGGTCTTGATCCAGGACGCGACGACGCGGTGCGAACGCTTCGCGAAGGATTCGCTCGGCATCCGACGCGCGACCGCGAGTGGCGACGCCAGTGCGCGACGCGTCGTCTCGACGCGCGCGACCGACGCCGCGCGCGAGCGTCGCGAGCGCCGCGCGAGTCAGCGCGCGTCGCGCGCGACGCGCCGCGTCGACGCGCGCGCGGCGCCGCGCGCGAGCGAAGGCGCAACACTAAAGTTTGGTGTTGCGCGACGACGATCGTTCGTGGACGCGCGCGCGCGCGAGCGAACGGGCGCGAGCGCGCGCGCGCGACGCGACGATCGACGCGATGTCGCGGTTCGCGCGCGCGGAGCGCGACTTGGTGGCGATTCGCGAGCGCGCGCGCGCGCGGACGCTGAAGCCGGCGTCGACGAGGAGCGTCGGCGCGGGCGTCGGTTTGCTGACGGTGGCCACGGCGCTGTGCGTGATGGCGGGCGCGTCGATCGGGAATAAGTTGTTTGACGTCGTGAGCGTTAGGCACGCGGCGAGGGATCACGAGCGGGAGGCGACGTCGGGGTTGAGCGGCGTGCGGCGATTGACGGCGGAGAAGATGGAATTGGACATGGAGCGATATCCAAAGGCGAGGTGCTTGGATGGGACTCCTGGGGCGTATTACGTCAATCTCGCGCCCATACGCGTGCGAAACGTAGACGACGAGTATCCGTCGGCGAAGCGGGGGAGCGTCGCGCGCGCGGGAGATTCGAGCGGGGGATCGGGAAGCGCGCGCGAGTTCGCGACGTCTAAGACGTGGGTCGTGATGTTGCAAGGCGGTGGCGAGTGCACGAACGCCCCAGAGTGCTCCGAACGCTCTGGGACGGAAAGAGGATCGAGTGAACTGTTGCCGGACGAGATCGTGTTTGATCGAGGCATCCAGGCGGTGACGGCGGACGACGACGGCGAAGATTTGCCGTTTTCGCGAGCCAACATGGTCACCGTGGGGTATTGCTCGGGTGATGTGTACATGGGGCGATCTGACGAGGCTGATGCGAGTGGGATGTGGCACTCGGGCGCACACATCGTCGAGGCTGTTTTACAAGAGCTCGTCCGGGCGTACAACATAGAGGACGCGGACGTCATCGTCTTGGCGGGCCGAAGCGCGGGGGGGATCGGTTTGATCGCGCAAGTGGACCAGTGGGCGGAACTACTTCGCACAAAGTTCAGCGCCATAGCGCGGAGCACGGTGAAAATCGTCGGTGCGCCGTTTGCTGGGTTTCATTACTTTCATAACGATACGGAGGGCGCCGCCGATGATTCGCTCAAGTACATACCGTGGGACGAGGCTTCGTTCAAGCAGTACGTAGACTATTGGCACGCGAGCGAGAGCCTTCCCAAGGCGTGCGTCGAGGTGAATCAGGACGCACCGTGGAGATGTATGGTGGCGGACTATTCCTTCCCTCACACGCGAACGCCCTTATTCTTTTCGCAAGCGCTTCTAGATTCCGTCGTAATGCGGTTGCACGACAATTTTGGCGGCGACTTTACGCGACACAAGCAAGTCACGTTCGCGCACGAATGGCAGTCGCAGATGCGTCGCGTTCTCGAACCTGCGATGTCACACGCCACCGCCGGCGTGTTCGCGCCGTCGTGCTACATGCACACCGATTTCGATGGCATCGTCATCGACGGTATCTCCCATCACAGGGCGCTCGCCGAGTGGGTGTTCGAGAACAAACCGATCCGTCTCATCGACGATTGCCGGGAACTGATGTGCAACCCGACGTGCAGATCGCGCGATAAGTCGAGCACGCTCTCCAACGATTTAGACGACGGCGCGCTCGGACACGCGTTCGATCGCAAGCGCCGGAAGGACGAAGACGAGCGCTCCGCCGAAAAAGTCGCCGCCGAGCGCAAGACGGACGACGCGCGCGCGCGACGCAAAAGCAACCGCCGTCGCGCTCGGCACCGTCCATCGGATTGAATCCCGGGTCGTCCCGGGTCACCCTCGTAGTCTTAGCGCGTAATTAGAGACAACAAACATTTCATCAGTCGTTCCAAGTTTCTGAAATTTTCAAACGTACGTTTGCGCCAGACAACCGACATCCGCGCCCGCACACCGCGCCGCGCGCGCCGTCATGCCCGCGCGCGCGCCGACGACGCGTAAAACCCCTCGCTCGACCGCGCGCAAAGCGTCGCCCGCGCGCGGACGCCCGTCGACGCCGAAATACAACGACGATGTCGTGCAGAGTCTGTTACAAATCTTGACTTCGGGACAAAAATCGAAAAGAACCAAGTCCCCGCTCACGCTCGAGCGCGCGGAGGCGCTGTGGGAGCTCGCGAAAACGAACCGCGAACCGAATGTCGCGGCGACGCTGACGGCGATCGCGAACGGTGGCGGAAGGGGCGCTGGAGGCGTGGTGAAGGTGGAGGACGACGCCGCGCGGTGGTTGACGGCGCGAATTTCGAGCGCGTTCGGCGAAGGCGAGGATGGTGGAGAACGAAGTAGCGCGAGAAAGAGCGGCACGAAACGGAATTTGTCGACGCGATTTGAGGATGGGAGCGATGTGGAGGACGGGGAAGAAGCGGCGTCGGAGGAGAGAGAGAGACGGGGCGGGACGTCGCCGCGCGGCGAACGCGCGGCGAAGCGAAGACGATTGACGGTGACGGAGCGTCTGATGCGGCGCGTGACCTTGGCGACCACGCGGAGCACGTCGAAGGAGTTGAGAATAATCGATGGTGTGCCATATGATCGAGCGGCGTGCGCGATCGTGGATGAGAGCTTGAAGGAGAAGGGCAAGGTAGATTCAATGTGCGCGCGGGCTGTGGAGCTGAGTGTCAAGGCGACGGGGTCGAGGTATGGAATCACACCTGCGGGATTGCAGACGCTTCGAATGATCGTAGAGGGTGGCGTGGATGGGCATTATACGTTCCAAGTCGATGCAGCCGCGCGAAAGCACCTGGGCGCGTTGATTGCGGACGAAGAGAGCCTCGGGCCAGAGATACTCTTGCCGACGGTGAAGCGGCGAAAAGTCGCCGCCGCACTGCAGAGGCTGAGTAATTTCGCGCGCCAAGCGCAGTATAGGACGATTGACGGGGTCAAGTACGACGAGAACGCATGTCACATTGCCGATGTCGCGACGCAAACTCAAGGCAAGATCGGATTGGCGTGCGCGAAAGCGATCCACGCCAGCATCGAAGATGGCGGCTCGCATTGGGGCATCACTGATATCGAGCTTCGCACGATTGAGATGATCATCGAAGGCGGTCGCGCTGACTATTCATACGTCACAGACGCCGCGGCGATGAAGTATCTCAAAGATTTAGTCGTGAATGAGCGGAGTAAACGAGAAGACGCCGAAATCGAGCGGGTCGCGGCTGTAAGCGAAGCGCGCGGGAACGCCGCCGGCGGAGTTTTGGCGCACGTTAGGAAACTCGTTCGACCCAAGTTTTATCGTTACATCGACAGTCAGAGATACGACGAAAAGGCGTGTGAGATTGCAGATGACTGCATGGAGCGCATCGGTCGAATCAATTTGGAATGCGCGAAAGAGATTCACGAGAGCATCCTCGACGGTGGCTCGCGGTGGGGCATCACGTCGACGGAATTCGCGACGATTCAGCTCTTCCTCGACGGTGGCAGAGACGACGTGCTGTACATTTGCGACGACGATGCGCGGATGTATCTTTTGGATATTTTAGGTACGAAGGCGATCGAAGAGACGGAGAATGTCACGCCGCCCACGAAAGTGCAGGTGCGACGACAGTCGCCGGCAAGCGCGCTGCAATCGGCGCTGAAAAATCCGCCGCCATCCGCACTGAGACACGCCGCGGCGAAATCTGTGAAAAAGAAAGGGGTGAACTTTACCCCCGCCAAGCGTTTCGAACTTCGCACGTATATTCCGAGTCCGACGAGTGGGAACACGTCGGAGGAGGAAATCGACGACGACGATGACGACGACGAAGTGGGAGTTTTGACGGAGCAAGACGAAGAAATGGTCGAAGAAGAAGCAGACGAAGTCGACGAAGACGAACAGATCGTCGAAGTCGCGACGACGAAACGGTCGAGCGTGCGAATGATCACGTATTCTAGACCGAGCATCATGACGGCGTTTTACCGCAGCATGCAATTTTGGATGACGCCCGTGAGCGTTCTCGACACCGCCGCGGCGTGTTTAGCGACAGCCGCCTCGTTTCTCGTCGCCCATGTTTTCATCATCGCCGCTCTGGAAGCGACGATCACGCCTTCGTCCATCAAGTCGTTGAACATGGAAGCCAAACTGTAATAATATCACTGATCCATCATGACAGACACTAATTCTACGAGCTAAAAGTCGTCCAGACCGACGCCTTCGACGGCGCCGCACGCCGACTCGCCGCCACTCTTTTTCCTTTCCTCCTCCGGACGAATCTGCAGCGGTTTGATCGCCATGCGCTTTCTCCGCATCTGTAACGCATACACGCGATCCATGCGCGTCAACGGCGACACCACGCCGCCTTGAAATTGAAGTTTGCGAACGGCGACGAGCCCGACGCACAGGTGCGGCTCGGGTAACAGCGACTCGATCTCACTCGTCGGACCTTCGAGCGGCTGCACGTCGATCGCGCAATCCGCGACGTGACGAATCATCGCGCCCCATCGCGCCGGCGCGAGCGCGAGAGGAAGAATCATCACGCACGCGACGTTCGTTTCGCGCACCAACCCCTTGAGCGCGCGCGCGAGCCTCGCGCACGCGGCCCACTCGCCTTCGTCTCGCGGCGTCTCCGGCTGCACCAACACGCGCCCGACCTCCTCATCCCTCAACCCGCGCACGAACGTCTCCACGAACTCAAAACATCGCGCCCACGCGTCCGTCTCGCCCTCGCCGTCGCCCTCGTCGCCGCCGAAGCGTTCGAACGAAACGTCCGCGTCCCGCAGCGTCGCCTCATCCTCCTCCCTCGTCCAATCGTACGTCTGGCACACGTCCGGCGCGCGCAAATTCCGTTTCTTCGTCGTCCTCGCCGTCGTCGTCGCGCGCGCCGCGCCGACGCCGGAATCGTCCAAGTTCCTTCCCTCTCTCAGGTATCGTCGATACTGCCACGCGATTCGCAACCCATCGCTCGCCTCGCTCGCCTCGCTCGCCCGATCGTCCGTCGTCGTCGCGCTCTCCCCCTCTCGCTCGACGACGCGTCTCGGCAGCGTCCGCGTCGCCTCCGCCCGCCCCTCCCGTCCCGCGCGCACCCAGCACGTTCGATGCCGCGCCGTCGCCGCGCCCTCCGCGACGAAGCACGCGCCGAACAGCGCCTCCGCGTGCGCGCTCGCGCCGTCGCTCGCGCACGCCGCGAGCGACCCGAGCGCGTGGCCGCCGCCCAGCAGCGCGTCCGCGTCGCCGTGCCCGCTCGAGACGAGCGCGCGCCCGTGCGGCCCCGCGCGCGCGCCCGCGACGCCCGCGCCCGCGCGATTCGCGTCGTCGCCCGCGCGATTCGCGTCGTCGCCGTCGCGATTCGACGCGGGCGCGCGCCTTTCGTCGCGATTCGCGTCGTCGCCCTCGCGATTCGCGTCGTCGCCGTCGCGATTCGACGCGGGCGCGCGCGCGCGCGACGCGGGCGCGTCCCTGTACCTGCGCCCGCGCCGCACGAAGCTCGACGCCATCGCGCGTCGACGACGGCGTCGCGATGTCGCGCGACGCCGCGCGTTCGTCGCGATTCGTCATTCATCGACGCGCGACGACGCGCTCACCAACCGCGTTCGATGGCGACGGTCGCGGCGCGCGCGACGCGCGAGTTCGACCTGATCGTCTACGGCGCCAACGGGTTCACGGGCGCGCTCGCGGTGGATTACCTCGCGCGAGCGTACCCGCACCTGTCGATCGCCATCGCGGGACGCGACGCGGCGAAAATACGCGCGCGCGCGGACGCGACGCGCGATGCGCGCGGGGTGACGTTCCCGACCGTCGTCGCGCGCGACGCGGCGAGTCGCGAGGCGATGGTGCGGCGCGCGCGGACGGTGCTGACGTTCGCGGGGCCGTACGACGGGGACGCGGCGCGAGCGCTCGCGGCGAGCTGCGCGGACGCGGGGACGGATTACTGCGACATCACGGGGGAGCCGCAGTTCGTCAGGGACGTGGTGGAGACGTGTCACGAGAGGGCGAAGGCGACGGGGTGCGCGCTGGTGTCGTGCGTGGGGTACGATAGCGTGCCGTGGGATCTGGGAACGGCGTTGGCGAGCGAGGCGACGATGAAGCGCGGCGGCGCGGCGGAGATCGACGTCGCGAGAGGACACGCGGGACGATCGAGGGGAGGCGTGTCGGGAGGGACGATCGCGAGCGCGGCGAACGTCGTGGCGAAGCCGAAGAGCGAGACGCGCGGGATGGGGGATCCGCATTTCTTCGCGAAGTGCGCGGGGGGGTGGGCGGATAAACCGGACGTCGAAGCGGCGAAGCGATGGCCGTCGCCGCAGGGGACGTGGGCGTTCGACGAGGACACGAAGCGATGGACGATGCCGAGCATCATGGCGGGGATAAACGCGAAAGTCGTCGCGCGGTCGTACGCGCTGAATCCGGAGCGCTATGGGAAGAACTTTAGGTACGACGAATCCGATTTGTGCGCGTCGAAAAAGAACGCGATTCTCGGCACGTTGACGTTGGGCGCGTTCGGCGCGGCGTTCGTCGTGCCTCCGCTGCGCTGGCTCATGCGAAAGACGATACTCCCGAAACAAGGCGAAGGTCCGAGCGAAGATACGCGCGAGAACGGATTTTCGCACGTCTACGTCGTGGCGAACGGTAGAGACGCAAAGGGCGAGGCGGTCGATTCGTATTGCTGCGAGTTCGAGTTCATCAAGGCTGATCCGGGTTATAAAGGCACCGCGGCGCTCGCGTGCGAAGCCGCGCTTTGCCTGGCCATTCCCGAAGAGCGCGCGCGTTTGGATTTCGCGAAAGAGGGAAGCGGTGGTTGCTTCACGCCGAGCGCGTGCATGGGCCACGTCTTGATGGAACGACTGAACAACGCGGAAAACTTCTCCGTCAAGGTCCAAAAGTTGAAGGACACCGTCTTCTTGGTTTAATTGGTTTCGTGGCGCGCCTACCATTACGTAGTGTCATTCTTTTACTGTACTAGTAGTGTTACATGCTGCTAACTACTCCGCGTTTCGCTCGTCGTCGCCGCCGCGCCCGACGTCGTGGACATCCTCACCGCTTCGATGGATTCGCCAATGCTTAATTCGCCGACCGCGATTTTTCCGTACCCTTGATCACCCCAATTCAACCACGAGTTGTACACTTTCCAATACCGCGTGCCGCTCTCCGTCGTTCCCCAGCCGATAACCTCCATGACGTGCCCGCCGTGGTTTTCCCCTCGCGCGGCGACGTCCTTTGACAGCGAGTACACGCCCGATTTATACTTGTAAAATTCGTCGAATACGTCCCCGACGTACGAAGACACCGGACCGTGGTTGAACAATTCGAGCGCCATACAATTGAAATCATTCGTGCCGCACGTCACGAGCGAAGTAACCTCGTAGCGCTGAGAGCTCAAATTCACGTTCTTATTTCGACACGTCGTCGGGCATTGCGCGACGTGGTTCGGGTTGCATGGATGTTGGCACGGCGCGAACGCGTATGGCATGCACGTCTTGTCGTCACCGAACAAACCACCCGAGACGATACCGCTCGTTCGAGCCTTTTCGTAGGCTTCGTTCGGGAATCCACCGTCACAGCTACCACTGTAAGTCGAACCCGCGTCGAAGGTTCCGTTTTCGAGCTTGCCGCACGACAACAACTGCATCGCCGACAGGTGCGACGCCACCGCCCCGTTCGTCGCGATGCACAAACGGTCGGCCATGACTTTCGCCGGCGCGACTGCCCAACAGCTACCGCACTCGCCCTGATCCAGTGCTTCGCTCACGAGCGCCGCGCACTTGGGCCACTTTTCGCGAACGTCGAAATCCTTTGGCAGCGTCGCGCCGTCTGCCAGAATCACAGTCGTCGGATCCCAAGACGCGGGATCCGAGCCTAAACGCCCGCTCAACCCGAAAAACCGTCCGAGCGAAGCCATGACATAGTCCCTTTGAGTCTCTAACGACGCGTACTCGCTCGTGCGCCAGGCTTCTGAACGCACGTAATTCGCAGGCAAACGCCAACCGCCCGGCGCCGACGCCCTCGAGCTCGCGTCGCTTCGCTCCCATCCCTCGCGCGCGTCGGCCTCGTCCGCCACCGAAAGCGCAACCTCACTCGTCGTTCCTCGCGGGCGCGAGCCGACGATCGCGGCGAGAACGAGCACTGATCCCACCGCCGCGCCCGCGCCCGCTCTGAGCGCTCGGCTCGGCCCGCGCGCCCGCGTCGTCGTGCGTTCCCGCGTCGTCATCGCCGTCCCGGACCCGCGCTCGGCGTCGCTCGCGTCGGACGCGAACATCACGACGTCGCTCGCGTCGTGGAACCCGTCGACGTCGCTTTCCCCGTCGTCCGCGTCGTCTTCAGCGCCGTAGCCGAGTCCTCGGTGTGGGGCCGACGTCGAAAACGACGCGCGTTCGTCGTCGCGCGCGCGCGATGCGGGAGACGACGCGGCGGCGAGCACTCTTCGAATGATCGAGTGCGGCGCGGCGACGTCGTCGCGCGCGTCGCGCGCGTCGATGGGCGCCATCGCGGCGAGGCGATCTGTGAGGGTGTTGAGACTAAGGGCGGAGGCGAAGCGAATCGGCGACTGCTTCGCGCGGGCGCGGGGATCGATCAAACGCGCGCGGGTGTGAAAGTTTTCTGTAATTTCTGTAAGTTGTTTTGTTTTTGTTTCAACGCGCCGTACGAGAGGCGTCTCGAAGGCGAGGGCGGCTCGGGCCGAGCGTCTTCGAGACGACGAGATTCGCGTCGCGTATTAGCTCGGCATGTACGTCGATTGATCGATCTCGTCCGGTAACTCCTTGATCTCGACTTCGAAGCGCTCGTGTACAGAGCTTAAGACCTCGGTGTCTTCGGACGAGGCGACGAACGTGACGGCGAGACCCTTGGTGCCGAAGCGACCGGCGCGACCGACGCGGTGCAAATACGTATCCGCGCTGGACGGCATGTCGTAGTTGATGACGATGTTCACGCGCTCGATATCGATACCGCGCGCGACGAGATCGGTGGCGACAAGAATACGCTTGTCACCATCCTTGAACGACTTGTAGCGCGCTAAACGCTCTTCTTGGCCCATCGAACCGTGAATGGCGATGGATGGAAAGTTGCACTCTTGCAAGAGCTTGTCCAAAGCCTTGCAACGTTGCACGCTGGAAACGAAGATGACGACTTGATTGAACATGAGAGAGTCCAACAAATCGTTCAACTTGCGGTTCTTCTCCGCCTCTTCCAGCTTGACGTAGTGCTGCACCAAACCGTGCAGCGTGAGTTTGGTTTCGTCGTCGACGAAAATCTCCATCGGATCGTTCATAAACTTCTTGCACAGCGCGCGGAGCTCCTTGGAGAGCGTCGCGGTAAACATCATCACCTGCTTGTCGTGGGGAGTCATCTTGAAAATCTCCTGCACGTCGGCGCGCATGTCGACGGCTTCCAACATCTTGTCGCACTCGTCGAGCACAAAGTGCGCGCACTTCTTGAGGTTCAAGGTACCGTCCTGCGCGAGCGCCTTCAAACGACCCGGCGTCGCGACGACGATGTTCGGAGGCTGCAACTTAAGTTGCTCCTTTTGCTGGGCGATGGGAATGCCGCCGAAAACGACCGCCGTCGTCACGTCGCCCAAAAACGTAGAAAAGCGCTCAAACTCGTGCGAAATTTGGTACGCCAGCTCGCGCGTGTGGCACATAACCACCGCGCCGACCTCGCCCGGCACCGGATCGAGCTGCTGCAAAACCGTGATGACGAACACGGCCGTCTTCCCCATCCCAGACTTCGCCTGGCACAGCACGTCCATGCCGAGAATGGCTTGCGGAATGCATTCGTGTTGCACTGCCAATCGCGTACGTTAATTCGCAGTCAGTCCTCGCGCTCGACGTTCGCTCGCGCGCGCTTCGAGATCGCTTCGCGCCCTCGCCCCACCGCGAGCCGTCCTCGTCGCCGATTCGCGCCGATTCGCGCGCGATTCGCCGACTCTCGCGCGCTCTAATTCCATTAATTTAACCGAGATCTCACCTTCGCTCGGATGCTCGAATCCGCAATCCACGATCGCCCGCAGCAGCTCCGGCTTGAGCAAAAAGTCCCGAAACCCGGTGCTGTGAATGCCGACGTAACCCTTCTTCGCCGCGTCCTTGCCGTCCGTCGCGCCGTCGTCCGTCGGCGCGACCGCGGTCTCCGCCGCGTCCGCGACGTCGTCGTAATCCAAGAGCTCCTCCTCCTCCTCCTCCGCCGCGGGCGCGGCGTCCTGCTTCTTCTTCGGCGGCATCGCGAGGCGTCGAGCGATGCGTTGCGAGGCTCCGCGCTGGCGACCGCGGTCTCCGCGACGGTAGACGCGTCGGCGTGTGACGACGCGGCGATCGATTGGATGCGCGTTCGCGTTCGCATTCGCGTTCGCGCGCGCCGCACGATGCGACTCGCGCGCGCGCCGTGTCGCGCGCCGCGTCGCGCGTCGACGCGGACGATGGCGACCGACCGCGAGGGCGCGCTTCGCGCGCTGTGGGCGCGCTCGTTCGACGCGTGGATCGACGTCCCGGGAACGCCGCGCGGAAGCACGACGTTTTTCAAGCCGCGCGCGCGCGACGACGACGACGACGGCGCGCGGGCGGTGCCGGCGATCGCGCGGACGCACGCGCTGTTCGCGATCACGGCGCACAACCCGATGGGGGCGATCGCGTCGGCGGAGGCGAACGCGCGCGCGAACGCGAGGCTGGAGGCGGACCTGACGGCGCTCGCGGCGGCGAACGCGCGGCGACGATGGGCGTCGTACGGGTTCTCGGAGGGATGGCGAGAGGATGGGTACGTCGTGGGGTTTGATTTGGAGGACGCGGACGACGGGCGACGCGCGATGGTGGGGCTGGCGGTGAAGTACGCGCAGGGGGCGATTTACGAGTACTCGAGCGGGGACGACGATTTCACGATGCGGCGAAGGACGGTGCCGGCGGCGATGAGCGACGCCGTGGACGCGGACGTCATCATGGTGTGCTGCGATGAACCTGGGGTGTAGCGCGCCGCTAGGACTACCGGGCTACGGGGGCTACGGGGGCTACGGGGGCTACGGAGATTTGGTCCATCGCGAGAACGCGAACGGACGGCCAGAGGCGACGAACGAAGGCGCGCGTTTGCGAGCGTCTTCTTTGAAACCGCGCGCGCGCGCGACGGCCTCACACTCGGCGTCGTCACTGCGCGCGTTTACGAGCGTGAGGGTGGTCCCGCCATAGCTGTCAATGGCGAGTTCGAGCAACTCGGTGTCGCCCGGGACGAGTTCGACGAGCAACGTCGCGTGAGAGTGCGAATCGAGTCGCGTCTCGCGAAACTTCGATTGCTCGATCACCGTCGCGTCTTCCACAAAACACGCCGGCGTTGCGTCGTCGTCAGACCTGAGCAATATGACCGTCGTTGGGACGTTCAGTGCGTCTCGCAATCGCGCCGCGGTGTACGCGCCGCCTCGACTCACGCAAATAAACGCTGATTCAGCCATCAACCAAGCCTTCGCGTTGTCGGTGATGAACGGGGCGTAGTGAAACGTGCGATCGACGCTGAGCGACATGACGGTCATGAACGCGACGTACACCGGTGAATGTAGTTTGGTGGGCGTCAGACTCGAGGATACGCCGACGCAGGTCGACGAGCCGCTCGCTTGTTTCGAGGCGTAAAGCGCTCGAGCAACGAAATCGATGGGCAAGGTTTCCCCTCCGTCGGCGTACGACTCGCCGAGTGACATGGGGAAATTGGCGTGATTGAATCGAATGAACGCGGACAGAACGTCCCCGTACTTGCGATACAGCGAAACGGCGACGTTTGATTTGTCATCGTCGTCGTCGAGTTCAAAGTCGCACGCCCGGAAATAAAGCGCGGTGACTTCTTGTCGTGCCTCGGGACTCCACGACGCGTCTTCGGGAAAGCGTATGATTTTGCCCGAATCAACACTCCCGGTTGTAACACCACTCACTTTAGCGATGCACGCACTTATTTCTTTTTCGCGCTCGCACCATTTCGCCAGAGCGATGTCTTCCTTCACGCAACGCACCGCCGCCGTCGTCGTCGCAAAGAGCGGAGACGTCGCGCGAAAAAATTCAGTCTCGCCAACCATCGCGGCTTCGCCCTCGAGAGATTCGACGTACTTCAAAATCTCCGCAATCACTCCTGAAGCACGCGCGTGAGTGTACGCGAGCATCACCGCTGATTCACCGAGCTTCGGCGTTCGCGCGCGCCAGTCAGCTTTGCATCGAAGCAACGCTTCGACGACGACGTCGTTGCCGCACTTGCACGCGATGTGCAGCGCCGTCAAACCATTCGAATCACGAGCTTCAACGTTTGTCCCACAACTCACGAGCGTTTCAACGATGTGCGGACGCTCACTTTCTTCCAATTTGCGCGCGCACGCGAGCATCAGCGGCGTTCTTCCGTCGTCGTTGCGAGCGTTTGGATCGCCTCCGTGTTCCAACACCGCCGCGACGGCGCCCAAGACCCCGCTCGACGCCGCCAAGTGCAACGGCGTTTCGCCGGAATCATACCTTTGATTCGCTCGAGCGCCTCGTTCGAGAAGCATGCGCAAGACCGCCACCGTTTCCTCGCCCGCCGCGGCGCCTTCGTCCGCGGCGACGGCCGCGGCTCCCATCAAAGCTCCCCAAAGCACGTTATGCCCACTCTCATCCCTCGAATCCACGATAAAGCCTCGCTCTAGCATCTCCAACGCCCCCGCGATCCTCTGTCTGTCCTCATCCGTGCGATTCAAGCGCATGACGAGCATGACGAACCGATCGAGCGGCGTATCGCACGGCGCCTCTCTTCGCCGCCGCGCGTCCGTCGCCGCGTCCTCCGGAAACCCATCGCTCACGTCGCACCCGCGCGCCAGCGCGTCCACGCACACCAACACGCTCGCTTCGCGATTCCCGAGCGCGCTGTGCGCCATCGCGTTCACGCGAAGGACTTCCGTCGTCGTCGCCGCGTCGCCGCCGTCGAACGCGCTCTCGCCGAACGCTTCGTGGCTCAGCGAGAGCGCCGCCTCCGCGTCGCCCAGAGCCAGCGCCGCGCGCCCGCGCGCGACGAACGCGCGCAAACGCAGTCGTTGCGCGTGCGCGTCGAGGTGCGAGTCGGGAACATCGCTCGACGCGAGCGCTTTGAGCGCTCTGTCGAGCGTTGAAAAAGCGCTCTCGAAATCCCCGTCGGCGGCGTCTTCGTCGGCGTCGAGCGCGATGGCGCGGACGTTTTCGAGGGCGTCGGCGAGCGCGGTGGACGGGAAGACGTCGCGCAGGCGCGCCTCGAAGCGTTGGGTGACGGAAGACGCGAGGTCGTCGTCGGGCATGGTGTGGCGACGGTTGGGGCAGTCGAGCTATTGTTTGGAACGGTACAGACGGCTAAGGAACGGTCGAGCTATTGTTTGGTGCCCTGCTTGAACATGCCAGACATTTTTGCGGTGACGTTGTCCATGCGCGGCGCCTTGGGTCTGTTCGGGACGTTGGGTAAATCCTCGAGCGGCTTGGAGCTGGCGGGAGCGCCGACCGAGGCGAAGAGCCCGAACGGGGGCTCGGAGATTTCGTTTGGTTTCATGCCCTTGAGCAGGCAAATAGCTTTGAAATCCGTGGCGTTGGCTGTCATGGGAAGGAGGGCTTTGAACGTTTCCGCCAATCCGTCGTTCGGGGAGAGGATAGTTTTCACGAGCGCTTCGACTTTGCCCATCTCGCGAGCGATCATCTTCGCGTAACTCATCGGCGGCGCCGATGGTTCGGCGGTGACGTCCGTACCGGCAGCGGCTATGGCGGGCAAGGACAGTAAAATTGCTTTCACCGCGTGCATGTCGAGCAAAAGTTGCTGACCGCCGATTTCCGAAAAGCGCTTGCACTTGAACACTGCGATGTACAATTTCGGCGCGATTGACGACGCCAGTTTCTCGCAAAAGAATGTGTGATGGATGTCGCTCACTGAAGCGCGAAGCACAGGCATCGCGTGCGCAATAGCGCGTTCGAACGTGTCTACGTACTCGCTCTGGTCGCCGACGACGTCGAGCGCGCCCCAGTTCACGCGAAGCATCCCAGAGACGAGGTTTGATTTCGCCTCCACCACGCCGATGAGTTTGTTCAGTGCCTCAGACAGTGTCGTGCTGAACGCATCTTCGACGTCCATCATGTCGACTTTCTCCTTGAAATTGTCTTCCAACGATTTGACCATAGAATCACCGAGTGGACCGACGGTTTCGTTGCAATACTCAGCCGTATTGACGATGAGACATATGCACTTGATTTCCGCCGCTCGCTGCGCCTCGGGACGGCGAGCGTCCGTCGCGTTCAACGCTGCGACGTCGATGCGTTCGTTCAAAGCCTTGGCGTACGCGATGAGAACTTGTACGAACACCTGGTGCACGGCGAAGAGCGTCTTACCGCGCGTCAAATTGGAGCATCGCTTGAACACTTTCTTTATGTTCAAAAACACGCTCGTCGCGCTCGCCAAAATTCGTGGGTTTGTTTCGTCACCCTGCCAAGTTTCGTTTCGAATACTTTCGTTGATCTGCTCAAATAATTGACGTCGCTCGAGTGCGACGTAATCGGCGAGATGATCTTCGAAGCACGATCCAACGCTCCCCCGAAACATGAACGTCGCCGCGGCTTCCGCGGCCGAATCCATGGGCAGGACGCGCCCTCCGCGCAAGTTTTCTGTCTGTTTCTCGCGCTCAGCGCGCTCGAGTTTCTGCCGGAGCATCGAAGCCGACGCACTGTCACCTTCGAGCTCGTCGTCTTCCACACCCGCGCCAGTGCCGAAACGCTCGTCTAACTCCATCTCAAATTCTATGGTGACGTGCATCGCGTGCAAGAGCTTTTGTACGTCGTGCGGCCCGCGGGCATCAAGCGCCTCCGCGAGTTGTGCGCGCGTGAGCTTGCAAAGAGACACGCTTAAAAGTTGTGGCACGCGCCAATGCGCTGGAAATACCGCCCACATGGACTCCTTCGATTGTAACTGTCGCGTGATCCAATCATACCGTCTCGCGATGCGACCGAGGAAATCTCCACTCTCGTGCGCGCTGAAAACTGACGCGTAGTTGGTCAGCTCTCTGTTTGTGAGGTTGCCGACTAACTCTTCGCGCACGCTCGGTTCGAGCGCGTTCACGACGAGGCACGCGTCGCGTAATTTCTTCTGCGCCGCGGCGTCGCCGTCCATCACGTGCGGCAGCCACGTCGTGTGAAAATCATCAAACACCGCCGCGCGCAACTGATTCTTCACCCCGCGATACTTTTCCTGCAACTCCGCAATCTTCGGAATCTGCGAGTACCCCTCGAAGTGCGTCGCCAACTGCGACGCCGCCTGCAACAAATTCGCCGCGTCCCCGTACTGCCTCCGCAACGCGAACAACTCCAACTGTTCCATCCCGCTCACGAACATCGACAACCGTCGCAGCGTCGTGATGGAATTCGTCAAGTGATTCTTCGCCCTATCTAATCGCACTATATCCGCGCATATCTCTCGCACGTTCGCCTCCGTCGCCGCCGCCTTTCTCTCCGTCTCCGTCGCGCGTTCCGCGAGCGCGTCGATCCCGCTCACGATCACCTCGAAATCGTCCCTCGCTCGCGCTTCGCTCCCGTGTTGCGCTCGCAGCGCGCCCATTATTTCCGCGTCCACCAGTTTCACGCGCGCGCGGAGCTTCGCGATCATCTTATCGACGCCCGCGAGCGCGCGTTCGTCCGGGAGCACTCGATTGATGAAATCCACGGCGTTAAAGTTTTGGTGCTCGAACGCGTCTGTGGACGACATCGACGGCGCGCGCGCGTGCCGCGACGTCGAGGGCGTCGTCATGTTCGCGCGAATCCACGCGATCGACGCGACGCGACGCGAGACGCGCGTCGTCGTGTGGCGTCGCGGCGCGTCCGCCGCGCCCGGCGAATCCTTCCTACGGTGATTTTACGATTAACAAAGCTACATCCGCGTCGCGCGCGCGCGCGCTCACTTGCTCACGTTTCGCATCAACGTGATGTTATCCCCCTTCAACAAAATCCTCCCCACGCCGACGCGACGCGACTTCTTCTCCGTCACCTCCTCCGCGTCGTCCAACACCAAGTTCATGTACTCGTCGAAGCCGACGATTCGTCCCTCGACGCACGTGTCCGGATTCTCGTACATCCAAATCTGCACCCGAGCCTTGGTCTGCAGGAACCGAAAGATCAAATTCTGTCCGCGCGACGCGTCATCGCGCCGTCGTCAGTCGTTCGGTCCGTCGCGTCGGCTCGATTTCGTTCGATTCGCGTCGACGCGCGGCGCGGCTACCCTAGAGGAATTCTCGAATTCGCGTCCGCGCGCGTCCCGTCGACGTCGCGCTCGCGTCGAGGCGCGCGTCGCGGTCGCGTCGAGGCGCGGTCGCGTCGCGCGTCGCGGTCGCGTCGCGGTCGCGTCGTCGCGCGCGTCGTCGCGTCGCGTCGAAACGCACGATCGGCTGGGTCATGATGCGCTGCACCTTGGTCGCCATCTCGCCTCGGACTCGCGCGCGTCGCGCGTCGTCCTCGCGCGCGCGCGTTCGTGAGCTCGCGGGTCGTGCGCGTTCGCGCGCGCGGTCGCGTCGCGCGGTCGCGTCGTCGCGCGCGGAAGTGCGGCGCCGCCGCCACATCGCCGCGTCGCCGAACGCGAGCATGGGCGGCGCGCGCGACGGCGGGCGCGCGCCCAGGCAGGGCGCGCTCGGAGGATCGCTCGCGAGGTCCAAGCGCCGCGGCGAGGCGCCGGGCGCGGGACAGACGGCGTACGGCGCGCACGAGTCCACGGCGGGCGATTTCATGAACTACTCGCGAACGACGGACATAAATCGCGCGGACGGCAGCGGATCGGTGCTCGAGCGGAGCGAGCTGGATGAATTCTTTCACCTGGCGTCGCTGGCGAATCGAGACTTCACGACGGCGCGCGGACGGGAGCGGGCGGCGGTGGTGGCGGGGGGCGACGACGGACGAGACGGCGGCGGCGCGACGAACGAGACGGCGATGGAGGATGCGGCGGCGCGCGCGCGAGCGCGGGGGGAGGCGGAAACGCTACATAAAGACGCGCTGAGCGTGCCGAGACGACCGGCGTGGACGCACGAGATGCGAGCGGAGGAGGTGGATGAAAACGAACGGCGCGGGTTTTTGGAGTGGCGGCGCGCGCTGGCGGCGGTCGAGGAAGATTCGAGGTGCTCGCTGACGCCGTTCGAGAAGAACTTGGAGATTTGGCGACAGTTGTGGCGAGTGTGCGAGCGATCGGACGTCGTCGTGCAAGTGGTGGACGCGCGAGATCCGTTGTTTTATAGATGCGAGGATTTGGAGGCGTACGTCAAGGAGCTGAATCCGGGCAAGGCGACGATGCTGCTGTTGAACAAGGCGGATTTACTCAGTAAAGAACTTCGCCGGGCGTGGGCGGAGTATTTCAACGCCAAAGGGATTTCATTCTTGTTTTGGTCCGCTAAGGCGGCGTACGAGGAGATTGAGGCTGAACAAATCGCCGCCAAGGCGGCGCAGACGGCGAAGGAGCTCGAGGAGACAAACAGGCGATTGACCCTTCACGCGGGTGACGAGATCGACGATGACGCCATGGAGCTCGCCGCGGAACTTAGCGCGAAGGCGGAAGCTGCGCGTGAAGCCGCGGATGCGCACGCTGAGACGCTCCATCAGATGCAATTCGATAGCGCCGACGCCGCCGATCCAGCGCACATTTGGTCCCGCGCCGAGCTCTTAGACATTCTACAAAAGCGCGCGGAAGCGGCGGTGGAGGCCATGGGTTCGACTCGAGTGAAACGTAAAGGCCCACAAGCGAACCGTGTCGTGGTCGGTATGGTGGGTTACCCGAACGTCGGTAAGTCGAGCACGGTGAACGCCATCGTGGCGTCGAAGAAGACGGGCGTGAGCGCCACGCCCGGTAAAACGAAGCACTTTCAAACCCTCGAGCTCGGCGACGATTTGCTTCTGGCCGACTGCCCAGGTCTCGTGTTTCCGACATTCTCAACGTCAAAGGCGCATTTGGTGTGTAACGGCGTCATACCCGTCGATCGTCTCACGGATGTCACCAAGCCGATCGAAATCATCGCCGAACGTATTCCGAGGTCCACCATCGAACACGTGTACAACTTGACGCTTCCATTACCCGCGCTCCATGAAGACCAAGGGAGAAACGCAACCGCTCGCGAATTCCTGCGGGCGTACTGCGCTGCGCGCGGGTACACCGTTCAAGGCAATAGACCGGACGAAGTTCGCGCCGGTCGCGCCGTGCTCAAGGATTACATCAGCGGAAAGCTGCTGTATTGCGTCGCCCCAGATGGCTACGACGGCCCGCTCGGGGCGTCGCGCGTGGGCGAAGATGCGGTCGCCGGGTACGGCGCCGGTGCGATCGAGCCTAGCGCTCGCAATGAGTCGAAAAACGATGACGGCGTGCCTGACGACCCGCTCGCCGCCGCGGTTTTGGATGACATGATGGCGACGCTCGGAATCCAAACGGGCAGAACCAAAGAGCGACAACGCGCTGAGCACAAGTATCAAAAGAAAGGTAAAAAAGAAAAGGGGAGGGTGAAGTACAAAGACGCCGGTGTCAACGCGGCGGTCGGCGGACAAGGATTTTTGGTCGGGAAGCGGGGAGGCATCATGCCAGCGTCGGTTCAGGCGCTGCACCGAAGCGCGCTCGGGGAGGAGTAGAAACCACGCTGTAGATAGAACGTTGTTTTAATTCACAACCTGTATATCGGTTAATTTCCTAAACTCGACCAAGCGAGACGCGCTAGTCGCGACTATTTCCCCCATCATTCTATAGCTCGAGTGCGTCACTCCGGCGATGTGAGGCGTGAAGTACGTGTGCTCGTGCCGAACGATCGGATCCTCGGGATCGACGGGTTCACTCCACGCCACATCGCTCGCTAAATAACCCAAATGCCCACTTTTCAAGCTTTTCAACACGGCGTCGCGATCGAACAAGCCCCCTCTCGCGATGTTCACCAACGCCGCGCCCGGCTTCATCGCCGCCAAAAACTCGTCGTCGATCATCCCGGCGTTCGACGGATCTTGCGTGCACGCGACGCACACCACGTCCGCCGCGCGCAACAGCGCACGCAATCCATCCCGATCGCTCGTCCCGCACACCGCTCGCAACGGTATCCCACATCGATCGCTCTCGTCCTCGGCCCACTTTGATTTACGCGCCGCCGTCAACGCGCACTCAAATCCGCGCAATCGCGCCGCAATCTTCACCCCGATCGCCCCCCATCCCAGTATCATCACCTCGCACTCGCTCAGCGCGTTCCCCGTCGGCGCGCCGAGTTTACGACTCCGCACGCTCGCCGACATGGCGTCGTGACGTCGCAGCGCCGCCAGGACCAAGTACACCGCGAGCTCCGCCGTGCTCGTCGCGTTCCCCGTCTTCTCCGAAGGGATTCGCGCCACGGTGACGCCCAGCGCGGTCGCGCACTCGATGTCCACGCCCTCTAACCCGACGCCGAACTGCAGGACGTGCGTCAGCGCGCCGGCGGCGCCGATTTTCAACAGCTCGGCGTCGAGTTTCGTCATGAGCGGAACGGCGACATCGCAGCGCGAGATCTCGCGCGCGACGTCCTCGCGCGCGCATCGCGCGACGTCCACGTCGAGATCGTTGTCGTCGACGTACGCGCGCGTGTGGGCGTAGCCGTCTTCGAATTCTAGACCGCAAAAGAGCACGCGCGGACGACGCATGGCGTCGCTCGCGTCGCGCTCTGCGGCGTTCTACAACGCTATTCTAGGCGACGCGAGGAGCGCCGCTGGGATTCCAGTCGTCGTTGATCGCGGTGACGTCGAGTTGAATGATCTCGGCCCTGCAGCCGAGTAAGTCGCCCAGACTGGGGGCGGTGCGCCCGGCGTCGCCGTGCACGAACTCTTTGACGTACGTGCCCGCTTGCGTGCGAAGACGCAGGATGAAGGAGTCTGGAGATCCAGGGATGGGCTCGGAGGACATGCTGACGATCGTCCTCGGACGCACCAAGTCCGCGCGTCTGTGCGCGACGCGCGTGGGGGTGGATTGCTGCACGACCAAGCGCGACGTCGAGGCGATCTTTTCGTGGTCCTCGGGCGTCGCCTCGCGCGAGACGCGCACGATGGCGACGTAACTCTTTTCTTTTTCGTGTTCTTCTGAGCTCATCCCGACCGCGTGATAGTTTTCCTTCGTCGTGAAGCACAGACCGCGAACGCGCACGCCCGTGATATCGGACTGTGCGTTGATTTCGCGCTCCATGGCGGCCACGTTCTCCGCGCTCGCGAGCGGCGTCTTGGGGTCGTGCACCTGCAACGCGAACGGACGTCCGTCGCTCAGCATGCGCACGTCCATGTCTTCGCGACCAGAACTGTTGAATTTCGCCCCATTCGATCCTAGTCCCTTCAGAACCACTCGTTCGATCGCCTCGACCACGCTTCCGCGCCCTATTCGCGCGCCAGTCTCGCGAGAGATCCACTGCGACTGGGGCACGCCGCGATCGAGCTTGACGTACCAACCGCCGACGTGCACGGGCGCGTGAAACGCTTCCAGCACGCACCGCACGCGATACCGCGGTGCGGTCAGCTCGAAAGCCTCCATGAATGCATCGCTCTCGTTGAATCGCGCGTCGGCGAGACGCCGCGCCGCGTCTTCGTACGCCCTCGTCGCCGTCTCGAATTCGTCCGCGAACGGATCCTCTGGCGAACTCAGCTTCGCGAGAAAGTCATCCTTCTTCCCACCTCCACCACCTCGCTTGCGCTTCCCCTGCCATCGCTGCTTATCCCATCCCTTCTTTCCTCGCTTATGCCTCGCCTCTCGCTCTTTCGCGCTCAACTGAAGCTTCACCGCGGATAGAAATTCCGTCTCGCGTTGGTCGTCGCCGTACTTGTACTTCGCCGTCAGCGCGTACTCAGCCCCGTTCGCGTTCTCCTCGCACCCGAGCGCCTCCGTGAGCGTCGGCGCGACGATGATTCGCAACGCATCGTCGATCGGCGTCACGCGCGTCGTCGCGGGATCGATCGCGCGCGATAAAAGCGTCGCTCTCTCGCGCGCGAGCACCGCCGCCGGTAAAATCACGTTAAGCTTAAACGACCCCGGTCTGTGTCCACGCGCGACCGCGCGCGTCGCGAACGCGTCGACGGACGCGATGTCTAATATGGTTTTCGGCCTTTCATCGCGCGCGCGCTCGTTCGACGCGCGCGGCGCGCGAGAGACGGCGATTTGTAAGATGCCCAGGCACACCGAACACGCGCTCGACGCGCTCGACGCCTCGTTCGCGTCGCCCGATCGCTCGATCGGCGCCGTCTCGGCGTCGCACGCCTCGACGTACGCGTCGCGGTCGACGCACGCGCGAAAGCGGAGCTCGCACGCGGCGCAGACGCGCATGAGCGACGCCGTTTGGCGTCACTGCGCGACTCGAGAGGCACACATGTTGACTTTGAGAGCGACCGCGCGACCGCGCGCGCGCGTCGCCGCGCGCGCGGCGCCGCGGAACGGACGCGCGCGCGTTCTCGCGCGCGCGGCGCCGAAGAAGGACGAGAAAGGATTCTTCGAGGCGGACCTGGTGAACGATTTAAAGTCGGTGGACGGCGACGAAACGATGAGTGGTTTGCTTTCGGGTGACGCGCAAGCGATCGCGGGCGCGGTCGGGCTCGTCGCCAACGGCGTGACGTCCTGGTCGCTCTGGGTGCTGTACAACACCGGGTGCGGGCTGCCGCCGGGGCCCGGCGGAAGCCTCGGCGCGTTGGAGGGCGTTTCTTATCTCGTGGTGACGGCGTTCGTCGTCGCGGCGACGGCGAAGAAGATTAAGACGGGCTCGGGGCTTCCGGCGGGCCCGGGAGGCGTGCTCGGTGGCGCGGAAGGTATCTCGTTCTTGGTGGCGTTGATCGGATTGGGAGTGCTCGCGAACCAGGTGTTACACTTTGGATACGTGCCGAACGCGATTCCGACGGAGGGCGGAAAGTGTTACTGAGAGAAGTCGCGCGCGCGCGTCTCACGGATTCGTGGATGTTTGCCGAGAGTGAGAACGCATCAATTATTTTAGACCTTCCAATTTGAAAGTGATAATGCATCATTTATTAATTATTTGAGATCTTCCAATTTGACGTCGACCTCTTCGCGGCTGGCTAAGTCTTTGACGCGAACGTTGCCCGCTTCCCATTCCTTTTCGCCGAGCAAAATGACGCGTTGGGCGCCGACGCGTTCGGCTTGCTTGAACGCCCATTTCGCTTTCTTGTCTTCGAGGATGAGATCAACGGTGCGACCGGCGTCGCGAAGCTGGGCGGCGACGCGCATCGCCGCCGGGCGCAGCGACTCGCCGAGCGGGAACACCAAGTCTTGGACGTCGCCCTTGGAAAAGTCGGGCATCAAACCCTTATCCTTGAGCAGCTCCACGATGACGGCGTCGCCGAACCCGAACCCGACCATGGGTTGATTCTCGCCGCCTAACGCCCCAAGAAGCATGTCGTATCGCCCGCCACCGCAGATGGCGCGAAGTTCGCCCGCGCGATCGAAACCTTCGAAGACGATGCCCGTGTAGTACGCCAAACCGCGAACGACGCACGCGTCGAACACGAGCCAATCTCGGTAGCCGTACGCATCGGCGTACTCAAAAAGCTTCTTTAAGTCCTTCACCGCCTCCGCGTCCGGGCCGATGAGGGCCTCGAGCTCTTCTACCGTGCGCATCGACGTCGCCGCCAAGATGCCCTCCACCGCCTCGTCGCTCACGCCGAGCTCTCTGAGCTCTTCCTCAATCTTTTCGCGCGGGAGCTTTTCAATCTTATCCACCACCACACACACGGGCGCGAAAGATTCGCTGTCGATCCCGAACCGCGTCAACACCTCCTGCAACAGCTTTCGCGAGCTCACCTTGATGCCGACGTCGGCGCTCGTCACCCCCACCCTCTTGAAAAACGTCGTAATGGCCGCCAACAACTCCGCCTCCGCCTCCACCCCGCTCACGCCGACGATGTCCATATTCCACTGATAATGCTCCCGACGTCTTCCTCGCGTCATGCGCTCGTATCTCCAGCACTGCCCGATCGCGAACCACTTCGCCGGCAACGCCAACGACTTGCCTTGCTGCAAAATCAACCGCGCGAACGACGGCGTCAACTCCGGCCTCAGCGCCACCCTGCGATCGCCCTTATCCGAAAAGTTATACAACTGCGTCGTGATCTCTTCCCCAGCCTTCCTCGTGAACAGTTCCTCGCTCTCCAGCACCGGCGCGTCGAACTCGTCGAACCCGAAAACCTTCGCGCACTCTCGAAAGTGTCCAAACAGCCACGACCGCTGTCGCATCTCCTCCGGCGGGAAATCTCGCGTCCCCTTCGGCGGCTGCAGATCGATCGTCGCCCGCTTCGCCCCGCGCTCGCTCGCGCGCGTCGGATCCACCGTCGTCGTCGTCCGTCCGCCGTCGCCCCCTCGCGACGACGTCGCGCGCGTTCGCGTCCCCCACGCCCGTCGCGGCGCGACTCTCGCCCCCGGCGTCGTCGCGCACGCCCGCGCGCACTCCCGTCGCGCCCTCACCGCGCGTCGCGCGCACAACCGCGCGCTCGACGCGACGAGTCGCGCGCGCATCGTCGACGACGCGCGCGCGCGTCGCGCAGTGCCGCTCGATCGATCGCGCGCGCGCGCCTCGAAACCCGCATCGTCGATCGACCGACGCCGCGCAACCTCTTCGCGAGGTTCGATCGCCGATCGCGCGATCGATCGATCGAGCGAGCGATCGCGCGCGCTGAAAATCTGACGTGGATCGCGATCGACGGATCGATCGCACATTACGACGCGAACGCCGCGCCGTCGAACGCGCGATCGACTCGACGCGCGCGCGAACGCGAGGACGAATTCTCGTCGCACCGCGTCGAGCGTCGCGCGCGCGAGACGCGCGCCGGAAGAGACGCGAGAGGGGCGCGAAAGTAATCTTGAAAACATCGCGAACGACGCGTAACGACCGAGGATGTCGAACGCGGTGCCGAGGACGTCGTGCGGCGCGAGCGCGGTGCGCGACGCGCGGTGGACGCGCGCGCGAAAATGCTCCGCGCGGGGGGGGGGCGCGCGCGGCGCGGTGCGCGTGCGCGCGGCGAACGCGGGATCGGACGTGAAGATGCTCGTCCAAGGGCTGCATTTGGAAATCACGCCGGCGATCGACGAGTACTGCCGCGCGAAGATCGGGAAGGCGTGCTCGCACGTGGATCCGAGGGAAATTCGTGAGGTGGACGTGCGATGCAGCGCGCGCGGCGGGGAGGATTCTCGAGGCGGGCACGAACATAAGACGGAGGTGACGGTTTTGATGACGCGAGGGACGACGCTGCACGCCGACGGGACGGGAGAGAACTTGTACGCGACGATTGATTCGTGCGCGGATATCGTGACGAGAGCGATCCGAAAGCACAAGGAAAAACACTCTGGAAAGGGATCGAGACATGCCTCGCACGAGGCGTCGGCGAAGGATGCGTTCATGGCTGACGACGACGACGGAGACGACGTGCCTCCGGCGGCTTGATCGCGCGACGACGAGAACGTCGCGGCGGCGAATCCGCTCAGCCGCAGTGAGCGCGTCTTACACGTTACAGCGCTCTGAAATTAACTCTTACGACTCTTAATTCTTTACTTAATATAACGAAATGAGTTCTAAAAATGAATCACAGCCTCACTTTGACGTCCCCGGAGGACACACTTTGTCGAGCAAAGCGGCGGTTTGAAGCGGTGAAATCAATTCATTCGCCGCGCTCCAACCGCCCGCGGCTACGGCCGGGACGCCAGGGCCGGGAAAGTTAGAGTCGCCGACGACAAGCAGGCCTGGAAGCGGCGTCGACGCGCTCGTGATCGGAATGCTGTCTTGATCCTCGGATATCCAACCCGTGCCCCCGTACGTGCCCTTCGCCCTTCGCAAGAATCTCTTTTGCGTCACGGGCGTGCCGACCATCGTGATTTCGCAGCGTTTGCGCACGTCTGGGATGATCTTTTCTACAGCTTTCCAAAGCACTTGCGAGCGTTCCTCCTTCAACTTTTTGTACTCGTCCGAGTTACGGTCGAGCCCGTCCCAAATATCGAGGGGCTCGTTTCCGGGCGTGTACGCGTGAATCACGTGCTTGCCCTCGGGCGCCATCGAGGGGTCGAGTACGGAAGGAATGCTCACGAGCACCATGTTTTGCTCCGCCGTGACGCCGCGATCCCAATCTTCGACGTAAATGTGATGAATCTCTAAGTCATCGGGAAGGCCGGCGGCGTCGATGCCGAGATGCAAGTGCATGAACGACTCGCACATCGCCGTCGATGTCGCTTCTTCTATCCACTCTCGAGGCATCGCATCCGGTGGTAGCATCGGTACCGTGTCCCAGAGCGTTGCGTTCGATATCACAGCCTTGTTAGCCTTGTAAACCTTTCCGTCTCTCGTCCGCACGCCCGTCGCGCGCTTCTCCTTGCCTTCGCCTTCGACGATGATTTCCTCGACGTGTGTCCCGAGCTCTAGCTCGCCGCCAAACTTCTTCAGCCCTCGCACGAGCGCGTCCACGATCGCTCCGCTCCCGCCCATCGGAAACTCGAGCATCGAGTTTGGCTTGTACCAATCGTCAAACATGTATCCGATCTCCGCCGCCATCGTTCCGCTCGCGGGCGCCCCGCTGAGCAAAAAACAGAGCATCTCCATGTAATTACGAATGAACGGGTGCTTGATGTCGTTCTCCGCCATAAACTTGCTATACGGCGCCATAATCTTCCCGATGTACGGCGCCGATCGCACCAATCCCGGCACGAATCGCGCCAGCGTGAACGCCCCTCCGACGTCGCTTCGCACCGCCGCCGGCGGCAGCGACGCGCTCGCCGTCGCCAGCGGTTCCATCAGCGCCTTCAACCGCGTCCACTCCTCGCACGCCTCCTCATCCACGTACTCTCGCAGCACCTCCAAGAACTGATCGTTCCCGACCTCCGTCACGAACGTTCCCTCCGGCAGGTGACACGTCCACGTGTTGTACCGCGCGCACGCCGCGCGTTCGTCGATCGCGTGCAGCACCTGTCCCATCGGGTTCGTCGTCGGTCGCGCCTCCAGCCCCGAGTACAGCGACGGTCCGGATTCGAACGTGTATCCACCGCGCGTCCACGCGTGCGCGGCGCCGCCCGCGACGACGTGCGCCTCGAGCACGGTCACGCGCAGTCCCTGCGACGCGAGCAGCGCCGCCGCGCTCAGGCCGCCGAGACCGGCGCCGACGACGACGACGTCCGCGTCGCGCGCGCGCGCGATCGTCGCGCGCCGCGCGGGACGCGCGCGCGCGCGCGCCGGCGCCGGCCGCGTCGACAGCGCGGCGCGCGTCGCCATCGCGTCGCGTCGACGAGTGGCGACGACACACGACCGCGCGCGACGCGCGCGCGCGACGCGAGCCGCGAGGACGGACGCGCGGGACGCGGCGCGCGGCGCGGGACGGACGCGGGACGCGGGACGCGCGCGCGGCCGGACGCGCGCGATCGAAACGCGCGATGGTGTTCGCGGAATCATCGACGACGACGACGACGACGACGGCGACGACGCGACGACGCGCGCGCGGACGCGGCGCGAAAATCGTCCTGGCGTGCGCGTGCGCGATCGTCGTCGCGGTGCGCGCGCGCGCGTGCGAGGCGAATTTCGGGTGGAACGGGGAGAGCGACGCGGCGACGGCGGCGGACGGCGAGACGGCGACGGCGAACGTCGTCGCGGACGCGAAGAGGGAGGAGGTGCCCGTGGACGTGGAATCGGTCGAATCGGTGATCAAGGAAAAGAAGCGACGGAAGAAGTCGGTGAAGAAGGCGGCGAAGAAGCCGGTCGAGGAGGAGGAATTTAAGCCGTACGATCCCGAGCTCGGCGAAGGCGAGAGCGCGATCGGTTCGATACACGAGGCGATCGATGACGACGATATGGAGGAGCTCGAAGATTTGTTGAGATGGAAGCCGAATTTGAGAGAGAAGTGTCAAAAGTTGGGAGAGACGCGGCATTACGTGCCGATCATGAAGGCGGCGTTCTTAGGAAACGCGCGAGCGATGGATTTGTTGATCGATTACGGCGCCAACGTAAACGAGATTGACGCGATCGGGTACACCGTGCTCATGCGTTCGGTGTTATCCAAGTGCGCGGAGTGCGTACGGATCTTGGTCGAGGCCGGAGCTGTGGTCAATTACGTGCAAAAGACACCGATGATGGACTTGGGGCTATCGGCGCAAAAGCTCGCCATGCTGATGGGCGAACGCGAGATCGCCGAGATACTAAGGAATGCCGGCGCGGATGAATTGGAAACCGGGGCGGAGAAGAAGCGCCGGCTGCAAAAGGAGGGTGCGGAGCGATTCAAGGAACACGTCGAGGCGCAAGGCATCGACGTAGATATCGACAAATTGCTGAATACGACGGTGGACGACTTGAACGTCAAAAACTCGCAAAGCGGCGACGTCGTGGTCAACGTCAACGGCACGAACGCTACAATGACGCACGATGAGACGAAAGATTATCGCAATCTCGAAGAGAAGATCGCACAGGCAAAGCTGAAGGCGGAGGCGGAGGCGCGAGCGAAAGAGGCGTGCGCCTCCGACGCCGGCGACGGCTCGTGCGCGTTCGATCCCACCACCAAAGACGAGCTCTAACCTATCAACATCTATGTATTGCACAGCACTGCGCACGCTAATCAAAACTACGACTTCCGCTTCCCTCCGCGGCGCGCGACGCCGCCAACAACTCGCGACCGCGTTCGACGGCGACTCGCGCCACCGCCCGCTTCGCCTCCAAGCTCGCGTCCGACCGCAACCCCAGCGCGCACACGATCGGCCTGCGCGTCGTAAAAATCGCGCGCCCGGCGTTTTCGCGTCAGTCTGGCGTTCGCGCGTCGTCGTCGCGTTCGCGCGTCGTCTCGTCGCGGCGTCGCTCGACGCACTTTTCCAAACCTTCGGTGAACAGCACGTCCGCTATCCTTCTCGCGCACGCCCGCAGCGCGTCGTCGTCGCGCCTGCCGATCACCGTGCGCGCGATGACGGTGTCCATGCTCGCCGTCGCGTCGTCCATCGTCTCGCCGTCGTCCTCGTAGGAGGGATCGCTGAGCTCGACCGATTGACTGCGAGAGAGATGAAACACCGTGCCGAGTTTACCGATCTGCGTCGCGACGACGAGGACGCGGTCGGCGTACTCGGTGATCAAGAACTCGGTGTGCGCGCCGTCGATGACGCACGCGCACTGACCGGCGCGGGGAGGGAACATCGGGGAGAGGCGCGAGGTGAGGCGACGGGAAGACGCGCGCGACGGCGCCGCGGCGCGATGCGTTACAACAAAGGCGACAGCCACGCGGCGACGACGGCGGTTATCACGCCGGACACCAAATTCACCGCGCTATTGCTGAGGAATTCTGAACCACTGATGCGGGTCACCGTGGGCCCGGGTTTGCTGACGACTTTTTGACGCTCTTCGCAAAAGCCCGAGTATTGAATCGTGGCGCCGAGAACGCTGTCCACGAGCGAGCCGAAGACGCCGGCGACGGCACCGAATGCGATCACTGACGCGGCGTTAGAGGGCGCGACGAGCGCGCCGCCGTCGGTCGCGACCGCGCGAAGGGCTGATTGACCTAGATGGAACGCCGCGCCGACGACGGCGCCGCCGCTCGCGCTCGCGACCCAGCCCAACGCGGTGACGCCGCCGTTCGTTCCCGCGGCGACCTCGCGCCGCCAGTCGATGATCAACCTGGGCTTGGATTTTGACAAAACCCCGAGCTCACTCGCAAACGTATCGCCGCCGCAGCACGCGTAATATCCGAGGTACGCGCTCGCCAAAGCGCTCGTCGCCTCGGCGCCGAAACCGCCCGACGCGAACGCGAGCGCGATGACCGTCGGCACGAACCCATTCGCGAACACTTGCACCCAATCGCGCCCACCACCGACTTTAAAGTGTTCATCCACCCGCTTCTTCACGTCCGACCGCACGCGCGTCACCGCGCTCGACGCGAAGAAGAACGCCGCGAGCGCGGCGCCGAATCGAACATCCGCGTAAATACTCCCGAACCCCACCCCGATCGCCGCGAGCGCCCCGCTTTCGTCGAGCGACTTTTTCTTGTACCCCACGAGCGCGAGCAACAACCCCAGCGCCATCGATCCGATCGCGCGCGCGTGCGGACCTCGCGCCGCGTGCGTCGCCGCGATGCAACCGACGCTCGCCACGCCCGCGACGAGCAGCGTGACGATGCTCGACGTCGCCGACGTCTCGCTCGAGCTCGGCGTCGCCGCGGACGCTTCTGCCGCCGTCGCGCGATGCGCCGCCGCGACGTCGCCGCGCGTCGGCGCGCGACGACGGCGTTTCGGCGTCGCGCTGCCGATGGACGCGACCGCGCGCGCGTCGTCGATGATCGACGCGCGCGCGCGCGTTCGACGCGCCGGCGACGGCGGAGGCGTCGATGAAGGCGACTTCGATCGGATCGTCGTCGCGCGGGCGCGGGACGACGTCGACGCGCGGGCGATGGCGATGGATGCCATGACGACGCCGCGCGGAGGCGCCGAGTGCGGCGCGGCGCGCGCGGCGACGCGGCGACGACTGGAGAGAGATGCGCGCTGGCGGCAGCTATCGGTGATGTGACGCGTCGCGCGCCGACGCGTCGAGCGCGTCGTGGTTGAATATCACGGTCTTCCGTTACAAGTGAACGAGCGAGCCGGTCGAGCGGCTATACATGAACAGGTCGCGTCACAAAAGTTTGAAAAATTGTTTCAAACTCGCGCTTAAAGAACCGGCGTGCGGTCGATGGCTTGAAGGGTGACGAAGTTGTAACCTGCGTGGGAGACGAGAGATATCGGGGTCAGTGAGTGCTCGTGGAAAACACGCGAACGCGGTCGTCGATGGGCGAGGCGCGCGCGCGCGTTACGTACCGAACGGATCGGCGACGTGCTTGCCCCAGTTGGCAGCCGGACCTTCACCGGTGGTAAGACCTTGCACGAAGACGCCCAACATGGCGATCATCGCCAAGCGACCGTTCTTGATTTCCCTGACCTTCAAGAGGGCCAAGTCTTGCGGGTCGGAGGCGACGTTGAAGAAGTCGAGCGGGCCACCCGGGTTGATCGGGTCGAGGCCCTTGAACGCCGACTCGTCGAACTTGCCCTTGAACGGCACGAAACCGGCCGGACCTTCACCGCTCGAGCGGAATTGCTCGACACCAGCGAAGAGCGCAACTTGGATGGCCGCGAACACGATCGGGTTCTCGAGGAAGAACGGACGGCCGGTTTCGCCGTCGAGGAACACCTTGCCGGTTTCCGTCCAGACGCCGCCCGGCAAGCCGAGCGCCTCCGGGATGACGATACCCGGGATCGCGAGCATCGCCCATCGAGCGTGGATGACTTCCGCGACGCGGTATCGCTCGATCGCACCGTCGGCGCCGAGGCCGAGCGGGTCGAAGCCGTAATCACCCGCGAGCGTACCGTCGAGGTAGCTCGGCAAATCCGCCTTGGTCAAGAGGCCGCCCGGCAAGTACAACTTACGGTCCGGACCTGCGTCGAACGCGTCGTCGCGCATCGTCAGTCTCCCCATCGCGCGCGTTTCCTTCGCCCTTCTCACCCCCGCGCGCGCCGCGCGTCCCTCGCGCCCGCTCGATCGTCCCTCGCGCGCGTCCGTCCCGCGTCCCGCCTCCGTCCCGCGCCGCGCGCGCGATCTCAACCATATCTTCCGATTTCCGCCGCGCGTCCTCCCGCGCGCGCGTCCCGCGTCGCCCCGTTCGCGCGAACGCGCACGTAACGATCGATTCCCATCGCGCGCGCGCGTCCCCGCGCGCGCGCGCGTCGTCGCGCGCGTCGAACGATCCTATCCGATCCTCTTTAAAAGATACGCACCGTACCACTTCGCGAGCGCCTCCTTGGCCGCGGTCGGCGACTTGGCCGCCTTCTTCGCGACCGGCGCCTTCTTGACCGGCGCCTTCTTGACCGGCGCCTTCTTCGCGACCGCCTTCTTCGCCGGCGCGGCCTTCTTGACCGTCTTCGCGCTCGCCTTGGGCGCGTCGCCGCCGAACGGATTCGGCAGCGACGGCAGCGACGGCGACGCGGCGGGCGCCTTCTTGATCTGCGTCTTCGCCGGCGCCTTGGCGGTCTTGGCGGGCGCGGGGGCGGCTTTCTTGAACAGGGCGTTGACTTGCATGGTCGGTCCTGTGCGCGTGTGCGGGAGTGTCGCGTCGCTTCCGCGCGCGCGATCGCGATCGTCGACCGCGCGCGCGCCCGGCGTCGCGTCGGGCGGCGCGGGGTGGAGATTGATCCCGGTTCGGGGTCTTTGAATGCGTGATTTCAATGCGATGGGTGGTTTATTGGGTGGTGGTTCGATCGCGAGACTGTTTGCG